>JAEEGH010000640.1_pt1 | contig 116731 bp, 112 predicted proteins | sample 9134181 | NCBI WGS metagenome assembly JAEEGH01 (sample SAMN16246544, study PRJNA631951) | gut metagenome | biome: gut microbiome; feature: rumen; material: DP-attached | host: Bos | place: Iran: Karaj | collected 2018-10
CTTCTGTTTCTTCCTGAATGAGAGTGTTTTCTCTCTTCTTTTCATTGAGCTGGGCTGAAAATCTTTCAGCCTGATCGATCGGATCATTTAGTTCTGAGTAGCAGTTTGCCAGTTCCATGCATGCCGCATATGCTTCAAATCTTTCAACTGCAGTTTCATGACCCGGCTTTTTCTTAGCCAGAGGCGACATATCGATGGGATGATCCATAAGAAATGTCGGGTTTATCAGTTTGGGCTCGACATACAGTTCGACCAGATAGTCAATGAGTCGACCTCTGTCTCTGTTCGGATCGAATTTGATGTTTCTTCTGGTCATTTCCTCTGCAAGTGATTCACGGTCAGGATACTGTTCGTAATCAAGTCCGCATCCTTCGATGACTGCTGTTCGCATATCCAGTCTCTTCCATGGAGGTTTGAAATCGATCTCCTGCCCGTTGTAATTGACTACATAGCTTCCGTGTATGTCCATGACGATGCTTGAAACCATGTCCTCAAGAAGATCCATGTTCCATGTATAATCGACATAGGCCTTGTACATTTCAAGAAGAGTGAATTCAGGATTGTGATGTGTATCAATACCTTCGTTTCTGAATACTCTGCCTATTTCATACACACCGTCGAAACCGCCGACGATAAGTCTTTTCAAATGAAGCTCAAGTGCAATCCTGAGATAGAAGTTTTGATCAAGTGCATTGTGATATGTGATGAACGGCCGTGCAGTGGCACCGCCTGCGGAAGCCTGCAGCATAGGGGTCTCGACTTCGGTATATCCATGTGTGTCCAAATAATGTCTTATACCTGAAATGATTCTTGCTCTGTTTTTGAACAGAGTCTTAACTTCAGGGTTGGCAATAAGGTCCAGATATCTCTGTCGGTATCTGGTCTCGGTGTCCTGAAGTCCATGGAACTTTTCAGGTAAAGGTTTCAGTGATTTGGAGAGAATCGTGATATTCGAGGCAAGAACTGATGGCTCTCCGCTCTTTGTTCTGGTGAGAGTACCGTCAGCCTGAATAAAGTCGCCGATATCAAGATCCTTGAGGAGCAGCTGGGCTGCTTCAGGAATATCATTGACTCTTATGAATATCTGTATCTTACCGCTGTCATCAGTGATATCCATGAATGCAAGCTTGCCCATGCCTCTGTTTGCTGTGATTCTGCCGCAGACTGATACTTCAGAATGCTTTTCAACGCTGGCGGCTTCTTCCCTGGCAAGAAGATCAACAGCTTCCTGCATGGTATGTGTTCTCTTACATCGCGGAGGATAAGCCGAAACACCTCTGCTGATAATACGGTCCAGTTTTTCTTTTCTCTGCTGGGATATCTGATCAATAGATGCCATTTGAGTATCCGTACCCTTTATTAATAATTCTTTTTATTTTATAACGAATACCCTTATATCTGCCAAGTATTAGCTGATGATCACAAGTGTGTCCGCAGTACACCGGAATGTACTGCGGACTGCGATTTATTTATTAATCGATAAAGGGGAGACTATTTATTACCAGCGGGGTATTCTGCCTGTTCCGCCCGGACCCATTCCGCCTGGCTGCATTCCTCCCATGCCTCCCGGAAACATCATGGAGTTGGTGATAGTGGTGACCTGTGTTCCGTTGACATATACCGTACCGCCGGTGAAAGTGACATTTCTGTCGTAGTCAAAGGCAAACTGGGCTGTGATGTTGAGTGTGCCGCCAGTGATGATAATGTCTCCGTTTGCATCCAAGGCATCTGTATCGCCCTGAGCCATTGTAATTGTTATATTGCCTCCGTTGATCTCAATGGTGGGAACTGAATAAGCTGAACTCTTGTCTGAGGCATTGATGCCGTCATCTGTTGCGTTGATGGTAATGGTTCCGCCGTTTATCAGGACATATGTGCCTTCTATGCATTCTGACCCTTTGAGATCCAGTGTTCCGCCGTCGATCACCGTGATGGTAGTTCCCTGTATGGCATCATCTGCGGCATCAATGGTGATGTTTCCGCCGCCGATGTAGACTGAACCGACAGTGTCATCTTCATCATATTCACTGTGGATGCCGTCTTTATTTGTCTTGATGGTTATATTGCTGTCGTTGATATAAATGGCATCGTGTGCTTCAATTGCATCTTTTTCTGAAGTGATATTGTATGTGCCGCCTGTAATTTTGACCGCATCTTTTCCGCTGATGCCGTTGCCCTGTGACGAAATAATTGTGAGAGTACCGACACCATTGAATGTAAGATCGTCTTTGGAATATATGACTGCATCGCCGTTCTCTCCGAATGCTCCGGTTACCTTGAGAGTATTAGTGCTGTTAGTGGTGGTGATGAACACCTTGTCTGCTGAAAGAACGTATATACAGGGATCATTCTCATTTGTGATGGTCAGTCCGTCGAGGACCAGCTGTACCTTATCGTCTTCGCCTTCCACATTGACTGTGACCGTAACGTTCTTAGCTTCACCTGAAAGAACATATACTCCGGCTTCATCAATGGTTACATCGTTGTTGTCTGTAACAGTGATGTATTCTGCATCGGTAAGATCTGCTGTCTGGGCAAGATCTCTCTTTGTGATCTTAATGCCTGCAGCATTTTCAGTTGAAGAAGAACTGCTGCTCTGACTGCTCGTTGTTGTTGTTGTTGTCTGACTGGTACCGGAAGAAGTGGAATCTTTCGTTATTGTTGTTGTGACTGTGTTTCCGGTTTCTTCTGTCTTGGTCACGGTAGTGGTCACTGTCTGTGTTGAAACAGAATTAGCCGTTGTATTTGCAGAACAACCGGATAGTATTGTCAGGGATATGATACCGGCTATTACTGAATAGATAATGCTTTTAAATAATTTCTTCATTTCTTTCTCCGCCATTTTATTTGTCAAAGCCCTTTTAACTTATTGACGGATTCATTCTATTTGGCGAACCTTAAACGATACTTAAAATTCAGAAAACTATTTAAGTTTGCTGTAACCGGTCTTCTCAATATAATTCTGACCGTCTTCAGACAACAGATAATCCAGCATTTTCTGTACATACGGATTGTCCTCATCTGCTCTTGTGATGCAGTAGAGGCCTGCTATGGCAGGATATGTTCCGTTTGTAATATTCTCAGGATCAGGGAATACTCCGTCCACGGAAAGAATCTTTACATGTTTTTCCTGGTTAAGGCCGATAAGAAAATACCGGAATGTATATCCCATTGCTCCGTCTTCATTTGCATACTGGGCAACATGACTGACAACCCCACCCATTGCATCGACTGTTTCATAGCTCATGGGCTTTTTCAGTGGGACATCTCCCATAAAGTATTCCATCATCGTTTGGGATCCTGAGTTTGCGGGTCTCTGAAAAGCCGTGATCTTCTGATTTTTACCGCCGACTTCATTCCAGTTGGTGATTTCACCGGAATAAATCTTCCTGATCTGTTCACTTGTCAGGTTATCCACAGGATTATCCTCTTCAACAAAGAAAATGAAGGCTTCCCGTCCGATAGGAGTCTGGACCACTTCAACTCCTTCTCTGTTGGCTTCCTCAAGCTGATTGGCTGAGAGCCTGGCACCGAACAGCATATCAACTTTGTTTTCAATCATCCTGTTAAACGCATGGACTGTATTTGTGAAAGTAATGATTTTACCGTTCTGATAGGCGTAATCTGACTCAGATGCATCTTTTTCAATCCCGGCAATATTCTCATAGAAAGCCTTTCCAAGACCTGAATAAAGAGGATAACATGCTTCTGCTCCGTCAAGGATCGGCATATCTTTTTCTTTTTTGATAGTGAAGGGAACATTTTCGGGAAGAACGAGTTTTGACGGATCGCTGTATGGATAATAATCGCTGAAATCAGTACTGGAATAGCCGTGCATGTAGTCAAATCCGTGTCCGGTATACTTTCTCTGAGGACTGTTCTTATACATTGTCACAGATATTCCTGAACATACAATTATCAGTGCCGCCAGAGCACATAATGTGATTTTTGATTGTTTGGATATTTTAACTGGAGCAGGCCTGTTGGGAATGGCGGTGCTGTCTTTCTCAACATATTCGTTGAATTCGGAAACTTCCTTTGTTTCCAGTTTTTTATTTCTGAAAAGAGCTGTAACTATTATGGAAGCATATGTCATTATGCCTGCTATCGTCGTAGCCGGATAATCCTGGAGCAGGGCATTAAAGACGATAAGAGGCAGGAAAGGAGCCTGGGGTATATTTGCACTAAACATTTCCCTTGCTTGGGGATATCCGTCTGAAATGATAAACAGTAGCGTAAACTGGAGTACAGACCAGGCAATCATACACTCGAAGAATATGATGCCTCCCTTCGGATATTTATTCTTGAGTGTGCATAATAATGTCCAGCCGAAGGCAAGGAGAGCACAAACAATTCCTTCGGCAAAACCGACCAGTAACCATTGCGTGCCGTAGTCGAATTGCCAGGTCAGATCATCAAAGATAAGAAATGCAATTATTCCGATAATTGAGGCAATCAGAGACAAAAGAATGAAATCACGGAAAAAGACGATCAGAAAATTCTTCAGTTTTATATTCATGATGCAGCCCTCCCTGATATACGGCGAATTCCTCTGTCATTCCGATTTTAACTTCTGCGGTGTCGTTTGGCAAAAAAAGAACTCTGACATCCGTCAGAGTTCTTGATAGTTAACAGTTAAAGATAATGTTAAGGTCGTTTGCTGCCGCAGATTGAACAGAAATTGCCGGTGTTCTTATTGCCGCAGCCGGGACAGGTCCAGTCCTGGGATGCTCTGTCCTGGGTGATGATGCCGAGAAGCTGTGCGACCTGTTTTCTGTTGTCTTCCTTGATGGTTACCTTATCGATCTTGAGTGATTCAATGATGATGCCCATGAACTGGCACAATGATTTTGAAAGATTCTTAATTGAATCTGATGCAAGAAGATCATCGGCATGTGCGGGCAGTTCATTCGGTAAGCCATACTGTCCGTTCATGGTCTCAGTGCTGATGGCATTCTTGAGACCGGTTGAGAATCGGGCAAGGATCACAGCGTCTGAAGGCTTGACTGCAACATACTTTTCCTTGTCAGCAATGCTGTAACCGAAGGTGCCGCTGACCTGGATGGGAACTTCCGCATAGATGTTCTTTTCAGGATACTGGAGGATGAATGTGATCCAGTTGTCCTTGAGAACAGGATCTTCTGCAGTGTTGAAAGCGATGTCACGTACAGGCATCTTTTCTGCAGGTTTTGCAGCTGCAGGGGCGGCATTGGGTTCAAATTTCTTGTATGGCTGGGGCTTTCCGCCGTTAAGTACATCTACGATGCATTTTGCTGCATTCATATAGTTGGCATAATCTGAATCTGCCATTCTGGGATCGTTGTCTCCCTCAAATCCTTCTGCAAAGTTCTGACCTTCGAATTTTACGGGAAGATCGTTGAGCTTGAATTCAATCTCATCAAAATACGGATGATCGAGCTTGATGTTGATTGTGAAATCATAGCCGTAATTATATCGTTTGGGGGAATAGCTTACACGTTTGATGTCACCGTTGAAATCCTTTGTTTCCTTAAGTATCTCTGTCTTTGTTTCAGGAACATCATAGCTGACTGTTCTGATCATGGCGAGAGTCAGAACATCAGGATTTGCTTCAAGAAGATCGCTGTCTTTTGCACTGGTGATCATGAATGTGTTCAGATGTGAGTTGAAAAGGAACCTGTATTTATCAGTGGGGACCTCATATGTCTTTTCAAATTTTGCAACATTCTTCTTGTTGGACTCTCTGTATTCGAGTTGTGATTTGATCTGATCAACTGTTGCATGTTTCCTTCCATCAAACCAGGGAGAAAGCTTTGCTGCGCAGGTTTTGCAGCAGTTTCCGTTTTCGAGTTTTCTGTTTCCGAGAAGTCCGATTTCAGCGCCGCAAATATCGCAATATTTTTTACCGAATAATCCCATGTTTTCCTCCGCATATATAAAATTTGTGGGTTAACACTTTTTATAAATTGTAGCCATTTCGTAAGGTTTAGTCATCAGTTTTCTTTATTTCCGTACTTTTTTGTTACTTTACATCAGCAAGAAGTCTGAGATGATTGAGCCACGCATACGACTTTACTTCTTTTTCAAGAGTGAATGTTATATACCTTTTGAGCAGCATCTCCGTTTCATTCAGGATACTGCTGTCAGGCGGTTCATTCTCCAGTTCCTCCCATGAGTATTTCTGAAGGTCTTTGATCAGCTGACATGTTCTCCAGCTGAGAGGATAACCATAGTAGTGTGAATGGTCACGGCAGTTTGAACAGAGCATTCCGCCGGCACTGGGTGAAAACCCTCCGTGGTTGGATCTGGTTATTTCCGTCTGGCATATAACACACTGGTCCATCTCAGGACGGAATCCCGTATTGGTAAGAAGATTGACTTCAAAATATCTCAGAAGGTAAAGCGGGTAGGGAGTTCTTCCGAGTTCCTTCATGCATCCAAGATACAGATCGAATAACTCCGGGTTTGCTTCTTCATCTGTCGCAAAATGCTCAATAAGTTCTGCCATATACAGCGCATATGAAATGCGGTAGAGATCGTTTTTAATGCTCAGAAATGAATCTATATTCTGGCTTCCGATTACCGTATCGATTCCTCTTCCTTTGGTTAGGGTAAGACTGGAATAGGTGAGAAGCTCAAGGTGTCCCGAGAGCTTGCTGTTTGTTTTACGGACTGATTTTGCAAAACCCTGTATCTTGCCGTAGTCAGGCGTGAAGAAAGTCAGGATCCTGTCTGCTTCACCGAGCTTTGTTTTCCTGATTACGATACCGGTTGTTTTATATGTTCGTTCCTTAGCCATACGAACTTAGAAATCTTGACGGCCTTCGAATGCATTGGAAATTGTCGTATCATCAGCATATTCAAGTTCTGATCCAAACGGCAGACCTCTTGCAAGACGGGTGACTTTTATTCCCAATGGTGAAATGAGTTTCTTGAGATAAAGCGCTGTGGTTTCGCCTTCTCTTGTCGGATTGGTTCCGATGACGACTTCCTTGACTGCTCCGTCCTGGAGACGGGCAAGCAGTTCCTGAATCCTAAGATCATTTTCTCCCACACCTTCTGTCGGGGAGATGGAACCATGCAGGACATGGTATCTTCCGTGATATGCTCCGGTATGCTCGATCGCGACGATATCCTGGGGCTGTTCCACGATCAGAACGAGTGTGGGATTCCTGTTCGGATTGCTGCAGATGCTGCATATATCATTCTCGGATACATTGCAGCAAATGCGGCAAAGCTTTGTTTTCTTTTTAAGTGTTATAAGTGCATCTGCCAATGCTGTTACCTGTGTCTCATTGGTACGCAGAAGATAATAGGTTATCCTCTGTGCACTCTTCGGTCCGATACCGGGAAGAGATGACAGTTCCTTGATCAGTGAGTTGATAGGATCGCTTGGCAGTTCAGGCATTAGAATAATCCCGGAATATTCATTCCGCCGGTAACAGACTTGAGCTGATCCGACTGAAGTTTCTGTGACTTTTCGATTGCTGAATTCAAGGTCTTGACGATGGTCTTTTCGATGTCCTGAGGCTTGGCGTTTGCCAGATATTCAGGGTCGAGTTTGATTTCCTTAACCTTCTGAACACCGTTGATTATGACTTTGACTTCGCCTTTTCCTGATTCGACATCAATGTCTGTTTTTTCCAGTTCCTTCTGGATCTTCTTCATTTTGCTGACCATCTCCATGGCCTGTTTCATTTGGCTGGTATCCATTATTTCTCCTCTTGGCGGATTATCGTACCGCCCATTTTTTGTGCTTCTTTAACTAAATAATCTTCACTCTGTGCAAGAAGACACTCAATCTTACAGGGTGAATTGAGATAACTTGAAAACAGATCGGTTGCGATCTTTATATTGCTCTTATTCTCAAACATTTCCTTAAGAGTCGGATATTTGAAAGATAAAGTAAGAACCCCGTTTTTAAGGCTTACCGGTTCAACACCGTTGCTCCTCAGAATATTCATGGCCTGGGATCGCTTGATTGTATTTGAAACGTTTGAGAGAATACTCGTCCAGTTGGTCTTAAGACCTTCGAAAGTATATTTGTCTGCATATTCATTGACAGACTGACTTGTATTCACTGTGCTTTCTGCCGGTTTTGCTTCAGGCTTAACTTCAGCCTTTTTAGACTCAGTCTTTTCAGGAGCAGCTTCGACTGTTTTCTGGACGGGTTTTATTTCGTTTTCCACGGCCTTCTTAACCGGCTGGACAGGTTCTGAAACAACAGGTTTGGGCTCGGCTTTGACGACGGGTTTAGACTCGGCCTTGGCAGCAGGTTTTGTGGCTGTCTTAACAGCTGTTTTCGGCTCTGCAGCAGGAGCTTCTTCCTCTGTGCATGCTTCCACAACACCCAGTTCCAATGGAAGGGTATTGTCTTCTGTCAGCTGATAATCAAGCTTTCCGAAAATATTGAGAAGTCTTATGATCTCTCTCATGGGAAGCTTTTCAGACAGCTTAGTCAATTCTGCTATTTCGTCTGCTCCATAATCGAGAGCATTTTCACAGCCTGTCTTGATAAGCATCATTGCTCTGAGTGTTCCAACTATGTCGGAATTCAGCTGTCTTAAATTGAAACCACTTCTCTGGGCATCTCCGACAGCCTGTATGCCGTCTCTGGCATTTCTGTCTGCAATATAACCGACGATCCTGCTTCCGTTCTTTCCGTCACTTGTTCCAAGCAGTTCTCTGACGTTTGCAATGGTTATGTCTTTTCCGTAATAGGAAATGACCTGCTGAAGAAGGTTCTCTGAATCTCTGAGACCGCCGCGTGAATAATTCGCGATTGCCCGCAGAGCATGTTCCTCAGCAGTGCATTCTTCACTGTCGCAGATGTATTTCAGCTGTTTGACGATGGCATCACTGTTGATTCGTTTGAAATCAAAACGCTGGCATCTTGAAATGATGGTTGGGAGAAGCTTGTGTATTTCGGTCGTTGCCAGTACGAATTTTACATTGGGAGGCGGTTCTTCCAGAGTTTTAAGAAGGGCATTGGAAGCCGAATTGGAGAGCATGTGGACTTCATCGATAATATAGACCTTGTATTTGGCAGTAGCCGGAACATAGCCTATTTTTTCGATAAGGTTTCTTATATCATCGACGCCTGTATGGCTGGCAGCATCGATTTCGATTACATCAAGAGCATTTCCGTTGGTGATATCAATGCACATCTGACACTTATTGCAGGGCTCCCCCTTGCCTTCATTTGTCAGACAGTTGATCGCTTTGGCAAGTATACGTCCAGTGGATGTTTTGCCTGTTCCTCTGGGACCGCAGAAAAGATAAGCATGTGATAATCTGTCATTCGCGAGGGCATTGAGAAGAGTGGTGGTTACATGTTCCTGACCTACTACTTCAGCCAGTGATTGCGGACGGTACTTACGGTAAAAGACCTGTTGTTCTTTACTGCTCTCTATCATAGGATTATTATACTCTAATGGTCGTTCTTTTAATAATTCTAACTTATGCAACGGTCATGTTTAAAACCGAAAACAAGCGGTAAACAACGGACAAATTGGAATAAGCTGCATTATGAGAAGATGATCCTGAAACAGCTCACTAAATAATAAGAAAAGTAGTGAAAGAGAGAAGGAATTAAAATGGATTTAGGTAAATATCTTGCCGATGTCAGAAACAAAAAACCTCTTGTACACAATATTACAAATTATGTGACGGTAAATGATGTAGCAAATGCTCAGCTGGCTGTCGGCGCCAGCCCTCTTATGTCGGACGAATTTCATGAAATGAAGGATATTGCGGCCCTTGCAAGTGCTGTAAATATCAATATCGGTACTCTCTGTGAACGCACGGTGGAAGCCATGAATGCATCCGGAATGGCTGCAACAAGTCTTAAGAAACCTGTCGTATTTGATCCCGTCGGAGTAGGGGCAAGCAAATACAGATATGATGTCGTCAAATTCCTTCTTCAGCATTTTGATCCGACAGTCATCAAAGGCAATGCTTCAGAGATAAGAGTACTTGCTGCAGGTCTGAAGGATAAAGTCGGTATTGATGCCGCAGCTTCCGATGCGGTTACCAGAAATAACCTTGATAAGTTTGCAGTAATGGCAAAGGCTGTTGCCATAGACCGAAGATGTGTTGTCGTGATAACCGGTGCGATCGATGTGGTTTCCGACGGAAAGAAAAGCTATGCCTGTTTCAACGGACATCCTGAAGTCACCCAGATAACCGGTATGGGATGTGTCCTCAGCGGTTTGATGGGAGCTTTTGTTGCAAATGCTGACAACAAGGTTGAAGCAGCACTTTCATGCGTATGCACCATGGGAATCGCAGAGGAGATCGGTTATTCCAATATGCTTCCGCAAGAAGGAAACTCTTCATACAGAAATCATATCATCGATGCTCTGTACAGAATGCTTCCCAGAGATGTTGATGAAAAAGCCAGATACGAAGAAGTTTAATACATCAGATTAAGTTACTGTTTTCTGAATAAAAAATCTGCATGATGAGTGCAGATTTTTTGTTTGGGATATTTATTTCTCTTTTTGTTTTTTTATAAAGGAATCTATCAATCCGGCCGTCTGTTCCTGCTGCTCTTCTGATGTTATAGATGACTGTCCGTCAAACAACTGGGTGCCGTAGTTTCCGAATTGGGAGTGGTTCCCTCCGGAGATGATATATTCCTCGGATTTCCCGTTAAGACGATTCTTTGACAGTATCCTGTCTTCTGAACCGTAGATGACGATCGTGTCATCGGCAGGATAGCTCTTGTATTCGAATGAACCAAGATGTATCAGTCCGGCTGTTTCTTCAATGTGATTTTCGGAGAACAGTGCAGCCGATGATCCTCCCAGTGAATGACCGGCAATGAACCACCTGTCTATTTCGGGATATGCATCCATGATCGTCTGCGCGGCATTGAAGTCCAGTACTGCGAGGTGCAGGAAAGGCTTGGAAATAAAACATATATATCCGAAGTCCTGAAGTTTCGACATAAGAGGAAGATAAGAAGTGCTGTCAATATTGGCGCCCGGATATAGGATGATGCCTGTCTTATCTGTCTGACTGTCATAACCTGCAGGTGTCAGTACATACCATTTATCTGTTGATTCGAGCTTTTCATCTGAATTAAGTTCAGAGCCGTTGAGCACTGCGAGGGCAGTGCTGTCGGCTTTGTAGTGCATCCCAACAAAATAGATGATATTCAATATCAAAAGCAGGATCAGAGCTGTGAAAAATGTCAGAATGATCCTCTTTTTTGTTTTCTTTTTTGCCATATATGCATAAAAAATGCAGGAGTCTCTTCCCCTGCATTTTTTTGATCTCTTTCTTAAATCTTAAAATACTGTCGGAACGTCTCTGGCAGCATCTTCAATGTTCTGGAGTTTTTCCTGAACCTGCTGCTGTCTCATCTTCATGACAGGCATAAGCTGGGTTGATCTGGTGTAGTAATCACGTACGATAGGTATATCAGCCAGTTCACTGAGGATAACAGTGATATCCATCTGTGAATCACCGCTGGGATAATCTCCATTTCGGATAATGGCATTGGGCGCCAGATCTTTAAGCCAGTCGCCTAACTCCTTGATAAGTCCCATGTTCATTTCTTTTGCAGGGGCCGAAATCAGATACATTGCTCTGCCTGCGTCAGCGGCATCACACTGTGCAGATAATTCGGAGATTGCCTTATCCATAATCTGAATACCCTTGTGAGTTTCACCGCTCTTATCAATGAAGTTTCCTTTGTTGAAACCAAGTGACCAGCCGAGTCGTGAAGAGCTGTGACCGAGTACTGTCCAGCCTGAAAGACTCTGAATGGTATCACCGGCATCAAGAGTCTTGGAACCGACTTTCTTTGCTTTCTTTTCTTCACCGGCGCAGAGCAGGTTGTAGAAAGGTTCGACCATTGCTTCATTGATCTGATTAAGATTGTATCTGAGTGACTGTTCTTTCTGAACATATCGCTGGTTGTCTACCAGGAAAACACAGTCTGCAACAGATGATACAGACTTCAGACAGACTGCTGTGTTGTATACGGCTCTTTCTTCATTCTGTCGTTCATGTTCAAACGGAAGAATGACCATTGCATATACGGGCTTTTCGTAATATCTTTCCTTCACGGTCTTGACCATGATGGGAAGGGAACCTGAACCGGTGCCGCCGCCGGCACTTGCGATGAGCATGAATGCATCTGCTTCATAGAAGTTCTTGGTGTTTCGCATTGCATCAATTACTTTATCTGCATCTTCCTTTGCGATTTCTGCAGCAAGTTCATTGATCTTGCCTACACCATGACCGCCGGTCTTTCTGCTTCCGATCAGGATTCTGTGCTGATAGTCGGGTTTAATGTGAACAAGACCGCTGAGATCAGCAGAATCTGTGTTTACAGCAAAGACTCCCGGACAGATTTCAATGCCGCGCTGTGCACGGGCTTTTTTATTCAGTCGGGCAAATTCATCTGCGATTCTTGAACCGCACTGCCCGAGCCCGATTATCATTAATTTCATGCGTTAATACCTCCAACGCTTATAAGGTAGTCTAATAGCTAATTCTAACTAGTACGCTTCGTGGCTGTCAATTAAAACCCGAAGCTTCCTATGTAAGCAATCAGGTCTGACAGTCTGGTACTGTAACCCCATTCATTGTCATACCATGCAAGTATCTTAACCATATTGCCGCCGATGACCATCGTGCTGAGTGAATCAACAATGGATGAATAGGCATTTCCCTTGAAGTCCATGCTTACAAGAGGCTCATCACAGTATTCAAGGTAGCCCTTGAGATAGGTCAGGGAAGCTTCCTTGAATGCTTCGTTGATCTGTTCCTTTGTTACATCACATTTCAGTTCTGCGACAAGATCGATTGCTGAAACGGTTGTTGTCGGTACCCGGAGTGAAACTCCGTGAAGTTTTCCTTCGAGTTCGGGGATCACAAGTCCTATTGCCTTTGCGGCACCTGTTGATGTGGGAATGATATTGGAACAGGCAGCTCTTGCTCTTCTTGGATCCTTGTGAGTGACATCCTGAAGTTTCTGATCGTTAGTATAGGAATGAACGGTTGTCATCATACCTTTTACGATGCCGAATTTATCGTTGAGGACTTTACAGATAGGGGCAAGACCGTTGGTCGTACATGATGCATTTGAAATGATTTTGTCCTTGGCAGGATCATAATCCTTGTTGTTGACGCCCATGACGAATGTACCGTCGACATTTTTGCCGGGAGCGGAAATGATTACCTTTTTTGCACCTGAATTAATATGGGCTACCGCTTTTGTACCGTCAGTAAAGACTCCTGTTGATTCGATAACAACATCCACACCGTATTCTCCCCAGGGAATGTTGTTGGGGTCTTTTTCTGAAAAAGTATGGATCTTTTTTCCGTTTATTATGATTGAATCATCTGTGCTTTCAACATCGCCTTCAAATCTGCCGTATGTTGAATCCCATTTGAAAAGATGGGCGTTGGCAGGTGCGGTTGAGAGATCGTTCACAGCAACAAGTTCGATTTCATCACTGTGATATTTATACATGCATCTTGTAGTAAGTCTGCCGATTCGACCGAAACCGTTGATACCGACCCTAGTAACCATTTCTCTCTCCTGTTTTTTTTATTTTATTTAGTAAAGGCAGTTATGCCTGCATATTCCGCTTTGTCACCGAGCATTCGTTCAATCCTCAGCAGACGGTTGTACTTTGCAGTTCGCTCACCTCTGCATGTGGCACCGGTCTTGATCTGACCTGTTCCGAATGCAACGGCAAGATCTGCAATCGTTGTGTCTTCTGTTTCACCGCTTCTGTGTGAAATTATTGCCTTCCATCCGGCATCCCTTACCATCTTTATCGCATTGATCGTTTCGGTAAGAGTGCCGATCTGATTAAGTTTGATGAGTACTGCATTTCCGGCGTTTTCTTCGATGCCTTTCTTTATTCGTTCGGTGTTGGTTACGAATAAATCATCTCCGACCAGCTGAATTCTGCCGCCCAGATTCTTGGTGAGCAGTTTCCATCCTGACCAGTCATCTTCAGCCATGCCGTCTTCGATGCTGATGATAGGGTATTCGACATTAAGTCTTGTATAGTATTCAACCATCGTTGAATTGTTAAGCATAAGATTATCTTTTTTAAGTGTATAAATACCGTTTTTGAAGAATTCACTTGATGCTACATCAAGTGCAATGGCACATTGTTCTCCGACCGTGTAGTCTGCATCCTCTATTGCCTGCTTGATCATTTCACACGGTTCTCTGTTGTCATCAACAGCAGGTGAAAAACCGCCTTCGTCACCGACATTGGTCGAATATTTTGAATTTGTAAGCAGTGTTTTAAGCCACTGATAAACTTCGGCTCCCATACGCAGTGCATCACGATATGTCGGAGCACCGACGGGAACTATCATATATTCCTGAAAATCAGTTGCATCGGCTGCATGTTTGCCGCCGTTGATGATGTTCATCATGGGAACCGGCAATATATGTGCATCGGGATTCAGATAGGCAAAGAGCTCCTTCTTTGCTGAATTTGCTGCGGCGTGGACCGCTGCAAGTGATACGCCGAGAATGGCATTTGCACCGAGCTTTTCCTTGTTCGGAGTGCCGTCGAGATCGATCATTTTCCTGTCGATCGCTTCCTGATCCTCGATGTTCATTTTTTCAAGTTCAGGTGCAATTATGTTTTCAATATTGTGAATTGCATTGCGTACACCTTTGCCGCGGAATCTCTCCTTATCTCCGTCTCTCAGCTCAAGTGCTTCATGAGATCCGGTGGAAGCACCTGAAGGAACTGCAGCTGAACCTGTGACTCCGTTGCTCAGTTCCACTGTGACTTCGATTGTGGGATTTCCTCTTGAATCAAGTATTTCCAATGCATCTATATTACTGATTTGTTCCATCTTTCTCTCCTTTTATGATCTTTAAAGCTAAGGCAACTGCTTCAACGGGATCATCACATCTGGTGATAGGGGATTCCTCTCCTTCGCCATTGACCAGATGCCATGATTTCACGCCTATTACGGGTATGCCGTAATACAAAGCGAAAGCAATTTCAGAAAGCGTACCGTAATGCCCTCCGACAGCAATGGCAACCTGTCCGTTGGAAGCCATCATTGCATTCCTAGTGAATCCGATTCCTGTCATTATCGGCATATCGACATATGCGTTTTGGAATGAGGTGTCACTGGTAGGTAGAATACCGATGGTCATTCCTCCTTCGGCTTTTGCCCCGCGGCATACGGCTTCCATTACACCAGGACCTCCTCCGCATACGACTACAGCTCCTGCTTTGGCTATCTCACGGCCTACGATTTCAGCATCTTTAACGTTCTGTTCAGTCGGGTTTGCTGCACCGAGCACAGCTATTCTGATCTTGTCCCCAAGCATTGCGCGGCCGGTCATTTCAGTCATTGCTCGTCCTTCCCGTCGTTGCTTTTTTTTTCTGAACCGTTGTATTTATTCATTGCATATTCAACACCGTTTTCTATGATGTCGATTACTGCTTCACATGCTTTATCAATTGATGTATTGAGTTCCTGCTTTTCTTCTTTTGTGAAGTTTTCAAGAACATAATCGATCACTTCGTCTTTCTGATGTGATGGATGCCCGATTCCGAGTTTTATCCTTGTGAAGTCCTGGGTGGCTGTCTTTGCAATGATGGATTTGATACCATTGTGACCGCCTGCGCTTCCGCCTGATCTTATCCTCAGTTTGGCAACAGGCAGGTCCATATCGTCATGGATAACGATCAGATCTTCCTTGCTGACCTTGAATTTGCGCATGAGAGCATTTACGGATTCACCGGAATTGTTCATATAAGTCTGGGGACGGGCTAAAACAACATCGGTACCATTGATGGTACCGTGTGCAGTCCTGGCATTGCATTCCTTTTTTGAAAATGATGCGCCTATTTTTTTAGATAACTGTGATACGGCCATGAACCCGACGTTGTGACGGGAGCCTTTGTAGTAATCACCGGGATTTCCAAGACCTACAATTAACTTCATTGTGTCTTATATTTTAACCTATTGAAAGTTTCTTGAAAACTTGTCTTTGTAGTATTCTGGTCTCTTCACAATGATATAATTTATATATATTTTTAGTAGAGATTACAGCGATGAACAAACCTTCAGATAACGATATCAAACGGATCGAATTCCTCAGGGAAGAAATAAAAAGAAACAATTATCTTTACTACGTCCAGGATGCACCGGAGATTTCCGATGCGGAATATGATGCCCTGATGGTGGAACTGAGGAAACTCGAAGAAAAGTATCCTGAGCTTGTTACCACTGATTCTCCGACACAGACTGTAGGGGCAAAGCCTCGTACTGAATTCGGAACTGTTGTTCATCCTGTTCCCATGCTTTCACTTGGAAATGTTTTCAATGATCAGGAAATGACTGACTGGTATAACCGGGTCTGCCGTATGCTTGACGGGGAACCGTTCGAACTCATGTGTGAGCATAAAATGGACGGTCTCGCTATTGCTCTTACTTATGAGGATGGAAAACTGAAGATCGGGGCAACACGCGGAGACGGTATGGTCGGTGAGAATGTCACCGAAAACATAAAGACCATTAAAAATGTTCCTCTCCAGCTCAAGGGATCTTTCCCCGGACGATTTGAAGTCCGCGGTGAGGTCTATATGCCGATCGACAGTTTTGAACGGCTCAACGATGAAAGAAGCAGAAAAGGGCAGTCCCTGTTTGCAAATCCCCGTAATGCTGCCGCAGGTTCACTTCGTCAGCTGGATTCGTCCGTAACTGCTGACAGAGCTCTTTCTGTCATGATCTATCATCTTGGGTGGTATGAAGACGGAGAAATGCCCGATACTCATGAACTGATACTTGATAAGCTTGCCGAACTGGGTTTCACCACCAACAAATACAACAGAAAAGTTAAGGATCTTAACGGTGTTCTTGAATACTACAGGGAATGCAATGATTACAGACCAACACTTCCTTATCCGATAGACGGCGTTGTTGTTAAGGTAAACAGTATTGCTCAGCAGAAGAGACTTGGCGCAATTGCTCATGACCCTAGATGGGCCATCGCATATAAGTTTCCTGCTATACAGAAGAGGACGCTTCTTGAGGATATCGGAGTCAGTGTCGGCCGTACAGGAACAATGAATCCATATGCCATTATGACTCCTGTCGAAGTAGGCGGAGTTACGATATCAAGAGCCTCGCTGCATAATGAGGAAGACATCCTGAGAAAAGATATAAGAAAAGGGGATTATGTCTTTCTGCAGAGAGCAGGAGATGTGATTCCGGATGTTATCGGTCCAACGCCTGATTCCGTCACCAGACCTGACAGGGCTGAACCTTTCAGCATGCAGAAACTGCTCTTTAATGAGGAGAAAGGTTATGCTGCCTGTCCTTCATGCGGTGAAGAGATATTCAGGGAAGAAGGGGATGCAATGTACTACTGTCCCAATGCCGCCTGTCCTGCACAGCTGTCTGAAAGAATAGAACACTTTGTTTCACGTGAAGCCATGGATATCAAAGGTCTGGGGGAACAGCTGGTGGAACTTCTTCTCAGAGAAGGGCTGTTGTCAGATTACGGCGATATTTATTACTTGAAAGATAAAGCTCAGAACCTTATGATGCTTCCTAAATTCGGTGAAAGGTCGACTGCCAAACTGCTTCAGGCAATCGAGGACAGTAAATCAAAATCCGCTGACAGAGTGATATGTGCACTCGGTATCGGACAGGTCGGATCGGAAACTGCATCTCTTCTTGCTGAAACGATCGGCGGTATCGATGAGATAGCAGAAACACCTTATGAACAGCTTGTGGACATCCAGTCGATCGGTCCCAGAACTGCTGACAGCATCGTTCACTTCTTTGAAGATAAGACCAATCTCGAAATCATAGATAAACTCCGAAATGCAGGACTTGCTGTAAGCTATAAACCTGAAAAGAAAGATACTTCAGACCTTCCTTTATCCGGGCTTGAATTTGTGATCACGGGAAAACTTCTCAGATTTACAAGACCGCAGGCTGAAGCCCTTATAAAGGAAAACGGCGGTATTGCCAAAAGTGATGTTACAAGGAATACCAGTTATCTTGTTGTAGGTGAGGATCCCGGTTCCAAACTCCAGAAGGCAGTCAAACTTGGCATTAAACAGATCACTGAAGATGATCTTCTCAGACTGATGGGGGTAGGGTTCTGATCATGAACCTGACGGACCGTCTGTTCTCATTACAGGATCCGGAATATCGTGATTTTTCAGCAAAGCTTATGCCGAATGTTGATAAGTCGACTGTGATTGGTGTCAGAACACCCCAGTTAAGGAAATTAGCCAGGGAAATCTACAGGGAAGGGAATTATCAGACATTCCTCCATAATCTGCCCCATAAATACTATGAGGAAAACAATCTTCACGGATTCCTTATTGAACAGATCAGGGATCCGAAGGAATATCTTCAGGAAATAGAAAAGTTGCTTCCTTATATAGACAACTGGGCAACATGTGATCTTATCCACCCGAAGTGTCTTAAGAAGGATCCTGAGCTTGTAATCAAGCACGTAAAGAAGTGGCTTGGTTCCAGCCATACTTATACTGTCAGATACGGTATAGGAGTTCTGCTAAGCGATTTTCTGGACGAACTGTTCAGGCCTGATTATCTTGACTGGGTTGCCGGTGTAAAAAGTGATGAGTACTACATCAATATGATGAGAGCATGGTACTTTGCAACTGCTCTGGCAAAACAGTACAAAGCTGCAATCCCTTTTATTGAGAATGGCCTTCTGGATAAATGGACCCATAACAGAACGATACAGAAAGCTGTTGAAAGCTACCGTATACCTGATGATGTCAAATCTTATCTGAAACAATTCCGTTAATCATAATCAGTTTTTATCGAATTATCAGCTATCCCCAGTTAACTATAAAATTCGCTTATATGATTGATTATTTAGCTTTATTTAAGGATAATATATTGGTAGGTGAAGTTTTGGAGGTCAGTAATAATGAAAAAGTCACTTTTATCTTTTTTCGCTGTATTATTGGTTCTCTGTTCTTTGCTGACAGGATGTCTGTCATCAGATAATAGTTCCAAAAGAGTTGTACGGACACAGATTTTTGAGAGAATAATCAGCGGAGATCAGATTGCTCAGTATGTTCCTTACGGCGCAGACGGTTTGATCAGTCAGTATAACTATTTCAAGTTTTCCTATGCTGACGGAGATACCAAACCATTTTACGGTGAATATGTGACTGCATATATATTCGATAATGCTGCAAATGCGCAGAAGCGTTATACATCACTATACCGGACTTATCAGGACAGAGTTGTCATCATTGACAATGTTGTTTATCTTAACGAGGATCATGTACTAGAAGGGCATGAACTTGATTACTTCGATGACTATGAATTAACAGAACAAAAATATCTGGATGATGGCTATGTTTCCATTCAGGAAAAGATTGTGGAGAATAAATAAAATATGAAAAGGATTTTAGCTGTCTTTCTGCTGTTAGTTGTTTTTTCCATATGTGGTTGCAGTTCAGGCAATGCATCATCAACTGATTATAACCAGGTTTTCGAGCGGATAATATCGGGAGATGAAATCAGCCAGTACATTAGTTATGGTACAGAAGGTCTTGTCAGCGAATATGAATATGTTGAACATCACTACCACAGAGATGGATCAAAAGCCTTTGAAACTCAGTTCAACTACGCATATGTCTTTGCAAATGAACAGGCGGCACAGAAAAGGTTCGAGTCAATCAAACGTACATACGGCGACAGCGCAACTATCTCAGGAAAATCAATTTATATAAACCAGCTGTACGTTTATTCCGATTATGAGATGAGCTACAAGCTCAATTTTGAAGAAGAAAAAGCACAGAGACTTTCCAACGGGTATATTGAAGTCCCTGCTGCTCCGAAAGAATGAAATTAATGAGTAATCAAATGGGAAAGGAGTATAAAATGAAAAGAATAATATCATCTATTGTTGCAACAGTATTCATCGCAAGCTTATTCCTGCTTGCAGGATGCGGTTCAAAGGGTTCGACTGATTTTTCACAGGTATTTGAGAGAATGATTGCAGGTGATCAGATCGCTCAGTATATTCCCTATGGCGCAGAAGGACTTATCAGCGAATATGAATATGTCGAACATGTCTATCATCAGGGTGAAAGCAAAGCATATCTTTCAATTTTCAGAACAGCATACACTTTTGATACAGAGGAACATGCACAGAAGCGTTTTACTACACTTCAGAGAAGCTATAAGGATGATGTTGTCATCCTTGGAAGAGCTGTATATGTAAATCAGGAATTCAATAATTCCAATGTCGGAACCATTACAGGCGGACAGAGAACTTATGATGAAATGTTCGATTATATGGCAGATCAGGGATACACACTCATAGAAGAACATGATCCGACAGGTACCAATCCAAACACGGCATCATAAATAGTTTTATTCCTAAAAAACGGACTGTATCCAACCCCTCGGATACAGCCCGTTTTTTTTTGCTGTTAAATACTTTTAGTTTATAAGTTTTCCGTTAAGTATTTTTAACTGACGGTCGGTATTTGCAACCAGCTCCAGGTTATGGGAACTCATCAGTACCGATTTGCCGTCTTTGCATTCTTTCATAAATACTTCTGTAATCAGCTTCGCATTCTCGGGGTCAAGATTGCTTGTTGGTTCGTCTGCAATTATCAGTTCGGGATTATGAGCAAGAGATCTTGCGATTGAAACCCTTCTCTGTTCGCCGCCGGAAAGACTGGCAGGGTAGGAATTCATCAGTTCCTTAAGGCCGAGTGTTTCTATCAGTTCGTATGCTCTGTCAGTATTTCTGTCCTTTCCGAGATAAAGAGGAAGGCAGATATTTTCCAGGACCGTAAAATTCTGCATAAGATTCTGTCCCTGGAGTATATAGCCTATTTTGGTGTTTCTGAGATGGCTGAATTCATCCTTGCTCAGTTTAAGCAGGCTTTCTCCGTTCATTTCAACAGTACCGCTGTCCGGTTTGACCAGTCCTGCAATCATGCTGAATAGTGTTGACTTGCCACATCCGGAAGGACCGATCACGGCAACGAATTCACCTTTGTCCAGTGAAAAGGAAATGTTATCTACTGCGAAGAATTCTTTTTCTCCGCGAGAATACTTCTTTGTGAGTTTATCGACTTTGAGTTCCATGATTATTCATCCCCCTTGATAAGAGTTATAGGTTCTGCGCGACCGATTCTTATTGCAGAATAGAGGGATGCAAGTATGGATGATCCGATTGCTATCAGAAGAGTTTTGAGGATAAGAGGTATCAGATCTGAAGGTGAATTGTCCAGATAAGGTATTTCCAAAGCTGACGTGATCGCATTGTTGAAAATAAATGATGCGACTGCTGAAATAATCACAGCCAGAACACCGCCTATCAGACCGATCATCACCGCTTCCAAAACGATAATCAGAACAAGCTGCTTCTGGGTTGCACCAAGAGATATAAGAACACCGAATTCATGCTGTCGTTCATTGATAGTAATCGTGAATATACAAATCAGTGCAAGCACTGCAAGGATGAACGAAATCGTTACAAGAATAGAACTGAAACTTGTAAGATTGTCCAGGTTATCACTGATGGCACTGAACATACCGTTCGTAGTAAATGCTTTTACAGGAATCTTGTAGGTATATGTTATCCTGCTGGCCATTGTATTAAGATTGGCCCCGTTTTTTGCCTTTATCATGATAGCTGAAATGACATTATCAGGATCTATCGTGCTGTCAACAAGAGATTTGAATCTCTCGGATTCCAGTATTATTTTTGATGTGTCGAATCTCATGAAAACGCAGTAGTCATATCCGGTCTGTGTGTTTTCAAGCTTTCCGACAACAGGAAAATCGATATCAAAGAATTTAATTGTGCTTCCGACATCTGCCACAACGCCATTGCCTACGATTACTTCACCATAATTGATCTCTTTTTTGTTTATGTCCTGCAGCCATGGCGTGACGATGAAATCTGTTTCCGGATCAAAAGCTATGATTTGTGTTGGAAGTCCGCAGCATTCTGCTTCAAGTGAAGCAATATACAGCTGAGGTGTCATTTGCTGTATGCCTTCAGTTTCTGCCACTTTATCCATGTAGGATCTGTCAGTGTAGAAAGTTGAACACTCTCCCAGGAAGAGAGAGGACCGCATGTTGTTTTCATACTCCTGCGGGACAACGATGAGATCAGCGCCGATTCTGCCGATCGTTTTTTCAAGTCCAAGGTTCATGCTGTTGATAAGCAGTGAACTGATATACAGTGAAGAAGCAAGAATGAAGACAAATGCAATCATTATGCCGCTTCTTATCTTGCGGTTTGAGATGTTTCGTTTGGCTATACCAAATATAGACATCAGTTTCCGGTTGTTATTCATCTTTGCAGCCCCTGTATTTCCATGCCAGAATGAGTTGTATCACCGCACCGATCACACAGATCGCATAGATGCAGGGAAAAGCAACTTTTTGACACGCCATAGCAGGGTTGGCACATCCGCCGATAGCCCATGAAGGTATCAGAATTGTTAAAGCGAATATTACTGCACTTGAAATGCAGGTAATCATATTCTGCGATTTTTTAAACAGTAATTTGATCAGGCCAATCACCATCAGAATGATTCCGATAATCAAAACCGCACGGCAGCTGTAGTAGCACTTCATTATTTTTTCAGCTGTGCTGCATGTCTTGAAGATTGTCCACGGTCCAATTGCCAGAAGCAGACCCAAAACAATGTCTGCTATGGCTGAGACATACCCTTTTGTTTTATTCATCTTTTCTCCTTTTTTACAGAGAATGCAGTATCACTATCGGCCGCGATACTGCATTCTCTTTTTTTATTAAAATGACACTGTCTGTTCAACAGCATCACCTTAATAAAAATTTAAGGAACAAAAAACAATTACTTTGTCAGGACAGGATTCCAGGCAAGTTTGAGTACTTCATCTACCTGTGAGGCAGTATATCGGGTAATAATGTTGTACTGGATGTAGTCAGTGATGATGTTACGGAGAGCATATTCGCATTCTTCATCTGAAATGCTCCAGTCGAGTGACCACAGAAGTTCTCTGTTCATTGCGAAGTCATCGTTTGAAGTGCAGTGGTTATCGATAAGCATCTGGGTGGCTTCATCAATGTTTCGTCGGATCCACATATGGGCCTCGTGCACGGCATATGTGATGGCATAGGTATGAGCGGGATTCTTTGCTGCCCATTCGCTGTTGAAAGCGAGAATACAGCAGGGTTCATCTGCGAAATCTTCATCCCATGTTATTGATCGGATGCATCGGAGAGTGCCGTCTTTGACGAACTTGTATGCATAGTAGTCTGTAAGGATTGCGCCGGCGATCTTTCCGTCTTTCATTGCCTGAACACATCCGCTGGTTTCAACTACCTGATATTTGACATCCTTCAGAGGATCAATACCTTTCTTGATGAACATTCTGCAGAGAATATTGTAGTCAGCGGTTCCGATACCTTCAGGAGGAGAAATGGTTTCGCCCTTGAGGTCTTCAAATTTCTCGTACTTTGAATCATTCAATACATAGAGTGATTTGCAGCCTGTCATTGCGGGAGTAGTGAAGATCATAGGAGTACCATTGGTGATAGGTACAAGAAGGTTTGCAATGTGGTGAACACCGAACTGAACTTTGTTGGTACCGAGGGCTGCTTTGATTTCATTACCCTTTAAGCCTTCGATCTTAAGACCATACGGATCATATAAACCGAGTAATGCTGCATAAAGAGGACCACAGGTACAGTTACCGGTATCATATTCGTAGTAGATTGTCTGACCATATGCAGGTTCTTTTTTCATCTGGTCGACGATCTGGCTTACAGTCATGTGTCTGTAGTCATTGTCTGCTACTGAGCTGCCGCTGCCGCCACCGTTGATTGTTGTGGTTACGGTTTCTGTTTTGGTTATGGTTTCTGTTTTGCCTGAACATGCTGCAAGCAAAGCTGATGATGCAACTGTTGCACCACCGACCGCCAGACCGCACTTCTTGAGGAAGTCTCGTCTGTTAAGATTATTGTTCTCCATATTTTTCTCCTTTTTTGTTTTATATTGGTGCATTTTCTGCACTTTAAAACCTGTTTAAGCTTCTTCCTTGACACCGAAGTGAAGAGTTTCAAGAATCTCATTACGGTATTCAACAAACTTGTTTGAAGATCTGTTTCTCGGATATTCCATGTCGATTGAAATCAGTTTCTGGACTTTTCCGGGATTCTTATCCATTACCAGCACTTTTGTTCCCATATAGATCGCTTCTTCGATTTCGTGGGTCACCATGATTGCAAGCTGCGGACGCATCTGCCACAAACCAAGCACTTCATCCTGCATATTCATTCTGGTAAATGCATCGAGTGCACTTAACGGCTCGTCCAAAAGAAGGATGTCCGGCTGGTTGATGATAGTTCTTGCCAGAGCCACACGCTGTGCCATACCGCCTGAAAGCTGGGAAGGGAATTCATTTCTGAATTCATACAGGCCGATAAGATTCAGCATATCTTTGACTTTTTCACTGTTCTCCTTCAGAATGCCTCTCATTTTGAAAGTGAATTCGATGTTCTGCTGAACAGTAAGCCACGGGAATAATGTGGGCTTCTGGAAAACCATTCCGCGGTTAGGATCAGTACCTATGACTTTGGCTCCGTTTACTGTGATTGAACCTTCAGTAACAGGAATAAAACCGGCAATCATTCTCAGAAGAGTTGATTTTCCGCATCCTGACTGACCGACGATTGCTACGAATTCACCGCCGTGGAATGTCTCATTGATGTCCTCAATGACATTGAGGATCTCTTTACCTTCTTTTTTTGCAAAGGATTTATATACGTGATCGAGTTTTAATTCAATTTTTGCGTTCTCTTGATTAGTCATTATCTCACCATTCCTTCTTGCCATCTGAGAACGTAGCGCTTAATGTATGCAAGTGCCTGTGTAACAACTGTGAAGATGATACAGATGATGATCAGTGATGCATACATCTTGCCGTAATTCGCCCAGGCCTTGGCCCATACGATGTACCAGCCTAGACCGGATTCCACACCGATCATTTCCGCTACCATCAGTGACACACAGGCAGAGCTCATACCCTGGGTCAGACCCTGGAAGATACTGGGTACTGCTGCAGGGATGGCAATTCTGAATACGAGCTGTCTTGTGTTGCAGCCGAGGTTCTGGCCGGCTTCAAAATATGACTTTTCAATGCTCTCAATACCTGTCATTGTTGCTGTTGTAACTGCGAACCAGACGCCTAGTGCAACAATGAAAACACAACCTTTGTACAAGGTAGAGGCAATAACCATTACAAGAGGAATCCATGTTGCGGTAGGAATAGGACCGAGTAATTTGATTATCGGGTCGATCCAGTATTTTGCTTTTTTACTGTAACCGCAGATAATACCTGTCACAAAACCTATTGCAGCACCGAAGAAATAACCATAGAAGAGTAATTTCAGTGTGCTGAGTGTGCATTCCCACAGGAAAGCTGCATCGCCTTTCATTGCATTGAGAATGTCGTTGAACCATGGGAAGAACGGATATAAAAGCTTATTTGATTTGAGTGTCAGAAGATCATATGTAATAAATGCCGCAAATATAGCTGCCGTGATCGGAGCTTTACTTATAACCTTGTTATACAGGTTTTTCTTCTTCAAAAACAGACTGACAACGAATACTGCAGTGTATGCTGCAATCAGGATAATTATAAATGTTATATAAGTGTTGGGTGACAGGTTCTTGAAATTACCGAAATTCGGAACATAAAGGTATTCGAGAATTGCAATGATACCCATCAGGATAGGGAGACAGCAGACCAGAAAATCAAGAACCTTGTCTTTTTTTGTCTTTTCTTTCTGTTCTTTTTCCAGAAGCTGCTCAAATGTAAGCTTGTTTTGTGTTGTTGTATCTTCTTTCATATTGATTTTTTTACCATTAATAAAATTGATTGTCAACAAAGAAATAATTTATAGATAATGAACGATTATTTGACTAAGAGTCATGTGATTTCAGTGTGTAATGCTTTTCAGCACTTCTATGGCTGTATCAACGTCCTTCTTTGTGTTGAACCAGCCGAAACTGAAACGCACTGCACCTTGCTTTTCTGTTCCCAGTGCTCTGTGGATCCTGGGAGCACAGTGGCCTCCTGATCTTGTTTCTATTCCGTATGTTCTGGCAAGCTCTGCTGAAATAACACCTGAATCAATGTCTCTGATGTTAAGAGCCACAACAGGTGCTTTATCAGATGAACAGCTTCCGTATACTTTTATGCCTTCTATCTGTTTTACTGCTGATGTGAATCTTTCTGTAAGTTCCATTTCATGATCATGAATCACGTCGATTCCTGTGTTGTTTATCCATTCTAATGAAGCAAGAAGACCTGCGATCCCATGTCCGTTAAGAGTGCCTGCTTCAAGAAGAGTAGGGAAGATAGCAGGCTGTTCTTCAGAATATGTCTGAATCCCAGTTCCGCCGACATTCCATGGCCTGATTTCAACGCTCTTTCTGAATACTATGCCGCCCGTGCCCTGTGGCCCCATAAGCGCCTTGTGGCCTGTGAAACACAGTATGTCGATATTGCTCTTCTCTATATCAATTATCCTTGCTCCTGCCGTTTGTGAAGCGTCAACGATATAAAGGAGTCCATGCTTTTCTGCAATCTTTCCGACCCGGTCTACATCAACCAGATCCCCTGTCAGATTTGATGCATGGGTTGTTATTATTGCCCTGGTGTTGGGTTTTATCAGTGATTCAAATTCCGAATAATCAAGCTGACCGTTTGAATCGGCCTTAACAAACTCTACTTCGACATTTCTTTCTTTTCTCAGTCTGTAAAGCGGACGTAACACGGAATTGTGTTCAAGATCAGTGCTGATAACATGATCGCCTGAACTGAACAGACCATTTATGACAATATTCAGAGCTTCTGTGGAATTATGGGTAAAACAGACAAGGTCGGGAGCCTGGCAGTTGAACAATGCGGCCACGCTCCTGCGGGCTTTGAATATGATACGTGACGAAGTCAGTGCATCTTCGTGTGTGCTGCGTCCGCTGTTTCCCATCGTGGTCATTGCTTTTACAACAGCATCTATGACTTCCTGTGGACGATTCAGTGATGTTGCTGCATTGTCAAGATAAATCATTATCTGTTTTCCAGCATTTCTATAAATGCTTCAATTCTTGTTCTTAGCTGGCCTTCATCTCCGGGAGCATAATCGGTTCGTACATGCAGGAACGGAACTTCGTTTTCCTCACAGATGTCTTCCAGCTTTTTGCTTTCGATATCAAACGGATCACATGCGTGAACTGTAATGCTGATCACTCCGTCAACATTCCATTCCTTCACTGTATCCATGAATTGTTCGAATCTTCTTGTGTTGGGGCTCATGACAGCACATGGTACTTCCAGATATTTATCTGCAATTGCATGCATGGGATCAGGATCCGATTCATCAATGGGTCTTCTCATGTTTAGAATACCGCAGCATCCCTCATAGCAGACGATTGCAGCACCAAGATCTTCGATTGTCTTGATTGTTTTATCTATAACTCCGTCAAGACCTGCTCCTGAAACCAGAATTCGGACCGGATGCTCATCCTTTTTGTATGGTCCTTTGCCTTCTTTCCAGTTCTCTTCCATTATCTGAAGCATTCTTTCGGTTTTTTCGATTTTGTTCTTTTTATCAAGCATGAAATACTCAGCGGTAAGAACGCTTCTCATTTGTAAACCTGTCATGGCAGGAGGATCGTATTTGCCGAGTTCATACATCCTGGCAGTCTGGCTTCGTTCTATATTGAGTGTGTGAATCGATTTCCTCAGGTCTTCGTCAGTTATCGTTACATTGAATCTCTTTTCCAGTGCATCCTTGAATAATTCAAGTTCTGCCTGCCAGCTTGACAGAGATCTTTCCTTGTCAGGAACATTGGGAAGATGAATTACATGCATGTCCTTCAGTTTGCCCAGCATTTCATACATCTTCTTTTTCCCGTCGCAGGTTGTTTCACCGACGATGATATCGGAATAAAAAGCAAACGGGCAGGTCTTTCCAAGAATATTTCCATAACTTGATTTAATAAGAGGACAAAGATTCGCCGGAAGTTCTGTTTCTGCAAGCGGAATGGGAGGATCATAGTTGAATCCGCAAAGAAGTACGTTATAAAAACCGGGGGCATTGATTATTTCCATCGGTGCATACTGACAGAATGAACCGATAACAATATCACCGTTTTCTGAGGCATTTTTCACGAAAATACTGGCATTCTTTTTTGCATTTGCAAATTCATCCATTATTTCGCTAAGTTCTTGTTCTTTACTCATTGATATGTATCCTTGTCTTTATAATTCGATTGTATAAATCTCGGAAAACTTTAAACCTTTTCCGGTTATATAGAGAACGAGATTGTCTTTTTCCTCTTCAGCTGCCTGCCATGCGAAACCGCAGCCGGCAGTAATGGAGTTGGGAACAGGTATGAGCTCTCCTGCAACTCCATCTGCCTTGCACGATTCTTCCATTGCCAGTGCTGCAGTCGTGTTGGGAAATGTTATTACTGTGTATACTTTCTTTTCTTTAAGCATGTTAAATTGTCTCAAGGAATGCTGCTATACGTGTATCGATCTGACCGTCATCTGAATGAGAGTAATCTGTTTCAAGATTCATGTAAGGAACATTGATCTCATTGCATTTTTCCTGAAGAGCACGTGATTCGATCATATACGGATGGCATCCCTGAAGTGTGACATCAAGTACACCTTCAGCCTTGAATTCCCTGACGAGATTGGGGATGTTCTCGAAACGGTGGATGTTGGGTGACATTACTGCACAGCCGATCTTGAGATAAGCATCTGCAAAGGCATCATAAATATCAGGATTCTCTGTATCAACAAAGCATCGCATCGGTTTGATGCCGGAACAGTTTTCAAAGCAGACAACTCTTCCGTTGTTCTTTTCTATTGAACCTACGACTTTATCAAGTACACCGCCGATAGGACATCCTGTGACAAGAATTCGTTTTTCGTCAGGATTTGTTGCATTTTCTTCCTTGATTTTTGCAACGAGTTCATGAACAGACTGGATTGCACTTTCCAAATCAAAATTGAATTTGATGCTGTCCAGGAATTTGTAGAGCTGTACACTGGGAACAGGGGCGGGAACAGCATGCTGAAGTTCCATGAGCTCCAGGCAGGCTCTTCTGTATTCATTTCGTTTAACTGCTGCTTTTCTCAGATCATCATCGGTAATCTTCACACCGAATTTTTCCTCTGTCTTTTTTACCAGCAGTTTGATTTCATTTGCCATTAACGGCTTCGCATACGGTCGGTCAATGCCCTGGGGAATCTGCATCATGTAAACGTCCTTTAATTTACCCAGACGTTCATACATTTTCTTTTTGCCGTCACAAGTTGATTCGCCGATGATCATATCTGCAAAGTATGTATACGGGCATTTTTCGGTAAGTGCAAAACCGTAGCTTGATTTGATAAGTGGGCATAAATTCTTTGGTAATTCAGTTTCTGCATCGGCGATCGTTTCATCACTCATGCCGCACAGACTTACAGAAAGGATTCCGCCGGCGTCAAAAATCTCCAGGGGAGCGAATGTACAGAAGTAACCGACAACGTTCTTTCCCTCATCCTTGACTTTCTTCATCTTCAGGAAGCCTTTTTTCCTTCCTTCAGCGTAGTCTTCGAATTTTTCTGGTAACAGATGTTCCATTTACATCCTCCGTTTTATTTGATATTGCAAGCAAATAAAGACGCCCCAAGTGCTCCTGCATATCTTCCCAGCGGATCGCTTTTTACTTCGGTGCCAAGTTTCTCAGACAGGGAATCCAGAATAAAAGGAATCTCACAAAGTCCGCCTGTCAGGCGTACAACATTGTTAGTTCCTGTTATCTTTCCCATCTGACCTCTGACCTTATTCGTAATCGAATCCACCACACCGTATGCTATGTCCTCTTTGCTCGTACCACGTCCTATAAGAGAAACCACTTCAGATTCGGCAAAGACCGTACACATTGAAGATATTGAAATGTGGTTTTTGCTTGATCTTGCCAGTTCGCACAGTGAATTAATATCGACGCCAAGAGTATTGGCCATTATTTCAAGGAATTTTCCTGTTCCGGCAGAACACTTGTCATTCATGTTGAAATTCTTGACTGCACCGTTTTCGATTTCAATTACCTTTGTATCCTGACCGCCGATATCGATCACAGTGAAGTTCTTTTCATTGAACAGATAGCATGCTCCTTTACCATGGCATGAGATCTCTGTGATTGTCTTATCCATATACGGAACTGATATTCTTCCGTATCCGGTTGCTACACATTTGAAATCATCTCGTTCGATTCCGTTATTCTTCAGTTCTTCGAGTATTCCATTCGCAGTATCAAGACAATTCCAGCCGGTTGGAACCACTTTTTTGTAATGAATTTCTTTGTTTTCATTCAGCACTATGACTTTTGTGCTTGTTGAGCCCATGTCTATACCAAGATAATACATAATGACCCCAAATCAATGTGATATGTGTGATTTTATTTATAAAGTGATTTGATTGTCAAACAAAAATATATTTATAAATGAAAACAGTGATGAACATCATCGGTCTTTTTTTAATTCATCTGCTTCAGAAAAATATAAAAAAACTATTTCATATGTAATGAATAAATGATAATATTAGGCGAATTTAAATTTTGCATGAGAAAATCTTGGAAAGCAGACATTATGGATAAAATTCGAATAAAACGAGTCGGTTCAGTATCAGTTAGTTTTGTTTTCTTTGTGGTTTTATATATCGTTTTATTTTTCGCCACAAGTTACTTTTCTTCTCATGGAATAGGAGTAATTGGGCGGGGAGTTTCAATTCCAGGTATTATTACTGCTCTAGAGTTTGTAGTTGCTATCGCTATTGCTCTTAGTGACTATAGAATCGGTGGATGGGTCTCAATTGGGTTACTTTCACTATCTTTATTGTCTGCAAGTATCTCCATCATCACTTCTGGCGACCTCAGAGCTCTGTCTGGTGTGATGTATAACGTTGCCAGTATTGTTGGTATTTTAATGATCAGAAGAGGCCTTAAAAATGAACGTAAACTGGCTGATATTGATCCTCTTACCGGTGTTGCAAATAAAAGAGCAATCATTGAATCAATAGAACAGAAAATCGAACTGAAACGCCCATTTTATCTGTTGTTCCTCGATCTTGATCATTTTAAGGAACTGAATGATACATATGGTCATGAAGAGGGTGATGTTATCCTTTCAGAGATAGCATCAAAATGGAATGACGCTTTTAAACATTACGGACAGTTGGGACGTTATGGCGGAGATGAATTTCTTTATATCACTTTAGAAAAAGATGAAGACAAGGTGAAAGATCTTGCAAAAAGGTTTATCCGTGTTCTCTTGTCCCTTGATATCAATATCGATATAAATGTATCTGTCAGTATAGGTATCGTCAAATATGACGGAGAAAACAATATTACGGTCAAGAAACTGATCAGTAATGCGGATACAGCAATGTACAATGCCAAAATGAACGGCCGACACGAAATTTGTGTATATAATGATTCGCTGAGCAGAGAAAAGACATCACCTACCGCATCTAATGACTGATGCTGATTGTTGTGAGTTATTCTTAGATTTTTTATTCTTATTTTTTTTCTTTGATATTATCAAAAGAATTACTTCTGTATTATACTAAAATGAGATTGTCTTTATCGAATGGTAATGGCAGTGTTGGTTTGTGTTTCCTTCAGTGGAGGCCGGACTAGAGGATTCCTATGAGGTGATAATAGGTCGTGTTAAAAGGAAAAAGCTATTTACAATTGGTTGATAATCTTCCTGAAGAGGAAAGAACATCAGAAAATATGCTTGCCCTTCTTGAAAAGGAAATCGGAATGATGCCGGGAGGTTTCTTTAAATACCGTGCAGAAAGAAACAGCCGTCAGGAATTTGTATACGTAAGCGATTCTATGCTCAAACTTCTTGGTTTTTCCACTGTTGAGGATTTCAAGAACAGCTGCAATAACAGTTTCTTTGAATTTGTCTATGAAGAAGACCGTGAATCAGCAATGAATGACATTTATTCCCAGATAAGAAAAGGATCTGAGGATTATTGTGTTTACCGTGTCAGAAAAGCTGATGGCTCTTTGATGTGGGTGTTTGATCGCGGATACAAGGCCACGGACAGTAATGGTGTCGATTGGTTCTACGTTATTATTCTTAACGCAGATAGTTTCATGCGTCAGCATATCAAGATTGAAGCAGAGCATGAAGAACTCCAGCTTATCAATCGTATTCCCGGTATGGCTACATGGGAGTATTATCCCAACAGGGATACTCTTGCAGTACGCATTACCAATTCAGAAGGTGAAATCATAGGAATCTGTGAGGATGACTTCCTCAAACGACTTAATGAAATTTCATGGATTAGTAAATCATCTGTCAGCATTATCAGGGACAATATCCAGAAAATTCTTGAAGTCCATAGTTCAGGTTCATTTGAGTTCGAAATCAAAGTAAAAGATGAACTGTTGTGGTATAAGACAACTTTTGCAAGTATTACATCAAGTAGAAATAAACTGAATATTATTGCTGGACTTGCCTTCAGCATTGAAAACTATCGCAATGAAGCGGAACAATGGCGAGAAAAGGCATCAATGGATTCTCTGACAGGTCTTTATAATCATGCATATCTGCTGAAAACCATTGAATATCATCTGTCAGAGAATAAACCGGGCACCATGCTTATGATTGATATAGACGGTTTCAAAGCTATCAATGATAACTACGGACATGTTTTCGGTGATACTATTCTGAAAAAATATGCAACAACAATGATGGAATTGTTCAGACCAAGTGACACTATAGTCCGATATGGCGGCGATGAATTTGCCGTATTTGTTCCGATGATGACGGATCACGAACTGTTGGATAACAGGACAAAGAAGCTGATGGATACACTTCACAATATCACAACTCCTGACGGAAACTCTGTTAATGCCAGTATTGGTCTTTATGTATATGACGGAAAAGAGAACATCTCTGTAGAAGATATGATCGTCAGAGCAGATAAAGCTTTGTATACTGCCAAGAACAGTGGCAAAGCAACGTATTCATTCTACAAATAACAAATTGATACCATGTAATAAAAAAGAAGGCTTTATGAGATCATAAAGCCTTCTTTGTAATAATCAGAACTGTTTATTCGGCTTCATCAGGGATCTGATCCCATTCGATATTGTCTTCTTTGAAACCTTTCTTTTCTTTCTGTTTGATTACGATTCTGATAATGACACCAAGGAAAAGACAGAACAGAACTATTGCCCAGCCGAAGATTGCATTGGCAGCTACAGAGTAGCCGTCTCCTGCGCCATAGATACCCTTGCCGCTCCCGGTGATAAGACTGATCAGATTCCAGATTACCAGGCCGAAAAGAATGACGGGGGTAATAAATTTGATTGAGGTGACAAACCACGCCTTAGGCATTTTGTATCCGTTTGTGTTTCGGTTGATCTGATATAAAACTTTGTCCGGTTTTGTTATCCATCCGATTGCAATTGCTTCGAGAGCACCGCAAATCAGGATAGGATATGCATTGATGAAGTAATCCTGGATATCAAGGAATGCAACACCGGCACTGTTGATAAAGACAAAGCCGAGTACAAATTCCACAGCACAGAAGATCAATGTTGTCTTTTTCTTGTCCCAGTGGAATTTGTCTGAGAATGCTGTTGACGTGCCTTCTACGATGGAGAACATTGAGTCGACCGCAAGAGTGACCAGACAGAAGTAGAAGACATATGCAAACAGTGAATTGACCCATGGAATACCGGTAAGAAGAACGATTGCCTGAGGATAGATGATGAAAGCTGTGGCGATACCGGATGCACTCATGTTGTCAAGCATACCGACACCTGCCATAGTGGTGAACATTACGACTGATGATAACAGTGAGATACAGAAGTCCAGTACTGCAATGATTGTTGCATCAAGGGCAATGTTTGAATCCTTCTTAAGGAATGAACCATAGGCGAACATGATTGCCATAGCACATGACAATGAATAGAAACACTGACCGAAGGCATCAGCCCAGATCATTGAATTGCCGAGGGCTGACCAGTCAGGAATGAATAATTTTGCGATGCCATCCATTGCATTTGGAAGAGTGAAACCTCTTACAGCAAGAATGACCAGACAGATAACCGGTAAAGAGACTGTGTATTTAACTACTTTGCTTACCGATGATGTGCCGTTTCTTATGCAGTACCAGCATGATGCCCATGCTACGACAAGACAAAGGAATACAGGCCAGACGATCAGAGAGTTCGCACCTTCAGTGAACCCTGTTGTCCATGAAGTTTTGATTGTATCTGCCCATAATGAGCTTGCGGCCGCAGTATCACCTGTGAAACCCGCAAATTTGTAGGAAAGGAAGAACATTAAGATTACCCATGCGAAAACAACAGCATAATAGATTGAAATCGCGATACCATTTCCTACTGAGATCCATCCGATTCCTTCTGCTTTTTTGCTGAGTGCCCGCATTGAACCTGGAGCGCCCTGCATAGTTTTACGACCGATTGAGATTTCAGCCATAAGCAGAGGAATACCGATAAGTAACATGGCAATGATATAAACGAAAAGGAATGTACCACCGCCGTATTTTGCAGCAAGTCCAGGGAAGCGCCATGCGTTGCCTAAACCAACTGCTGAGCCAACAGCACCGAGGATGAATGTGGCTCTAGAAGACCATTTATCACGCATGCTTTACTCCTTTATAAATTTTTTATAAAAAAGATTTGTAACATTATAGCTTTAATCACGCATAAATACCATATATATGTTGATATTTATGAAGCAAAAATGCTACCGCAAATCTAAAAAAAAGAACCTGCTCCACGCAGGTTCTTTTTATAAAAATACATTATCGTTCAGATATTAAAGATTGATTTTCAGATAACGTCTTTTACCGACTTTGAGTAAGTCTCCGTTTTTGAATGAGACAGCAGGATCTGTGACTTTTTCACCGGCAAGTTCGACACCGCCTTGCTGAATAAGACGTCTTGCTTCTCCCATGCTCTTGGCAAATCCGGCATTGACCATGATCTGTGAAATGTTTGCGCAGTTCCTCGCATCAAAGTCGGGGATCTCATCAGGAATCTCCTTGTTCTGTACGGTCTTTTTGAAATATGTTTCACCTTCATCGGCTGCTGCTGAATCATACAACTGGGTGATGATATTCTTGGCAAGATCCTTCTTATATGTCATGGGATTAACACTGCCGCTCTCAAGATCCTTCTTCATGTCATCAAGGTCTTTCTGGGGAACATCAGTGATCAGTTCAAAGTAATTCATGATCAGGCTGTCAGGAATGCTCATGACTTTACCGTAGATCTGTTCCGGTGATTCTGTGACTCCGATATAGTTGCCGAGACTCTTGCTCATTTTATGAACGCCGTCGGTTCCGACAAGCAGCGGTGTCATGACGATATTCTGGGGTCTCTGACCCATCTGTTCCTGAAGCTGTCTTCCGACAAGCAGATTGAATTTCTGGTCATTGCCGCCGAATTCAACATCGGCTTTGACCATAACTGAATCGTATGCCTGAAGCATAGGATAAATGAATTCAGTGACGGAAATTGGGAGATTGGCATCATATCTCTTTTTGAAGTCATCTCTCTGAAGGAACTGGGCGATAGTGAACTTTCCGGCAAGCTTCAGGACTTCTGAAAGATTGAAGTTTCCATACCATTCACTTTGCCATTTAACTTCGGTTTTATCCTTGTCAACGATAGTGAAGAACTGTTCCATGTATGTCTGGGCGTTGGCTCTGACCTGTTCAGCTGTCAAAACCGGTCTTGTTGCCGATCTTCCGCTGGGGTCACCGATCTGTGCCGTCCAGTCGCCGACGATAAGAACGACTTTATGTCCCATTTCCTGGAACTGTCGCAGCTTTCTTAAACCGACCATATGTCCGAGATGAATATCAGCGGAAGAAGGATCAAATCCTTCTTTGATTCGGAGGATCTCTCCTTTTTCCATTCTTTTCTTGAGATCTTCCTTAACGATCACCTCTGAAATACCACGTGTTAATAATTCTTCAATATCCATATAATTCCTCTTGTGCATATTAAAGTATGCTGTTTATCGTTTTTATATCCCTGTTTATCTGATCTGCAAGCGCCTGGGCATTTGCAAATTTGAATTCACCGCGTATGAATTTTATCATTTCAAGTGTTATTGTCTTGCCGTAAATGTCGCCGCATTCATCAAGAATATGTATTTCTGTCAGTTTCTCATTTCCGTTGAATGTAGGGCGGGTACCGATAAATGAAGCTGAAGGATGCTTTACTCCGTCAATTATTGCATATGATGCGTATACTCCGTTAGGTGGAAGGACCTGCTTTGGCTTTTCTGCAAAGTTGGCAGTAGGGATATTCAGTACATCACTGCCGATATGCTTTCCATGTATGACCGTATCGGTTATTGAAAAAGGACGTCCCATCATCCCGTTCGCTTTTTCAAGGTTACCTTCCATAATGGCTTTTCTTATAGCAGATGATGAAATGACTTCATTGCAGTATTCGACTGCAGGTACCTGGATGACTTCTATATTTTTCCTGTCTCCAATATCTTTGAGTACTTCATAATTGCCGGCTCTGTTTTTGCCGAGAGCAAAATCCCAGCCCAGAACAAGCTTTTTTAAATTGAAAGCGTTGATCAGGTATTCCATGAATATGTCGGGTGAAGTGCCTGCGAGTTCATAATTGAATTCAAGAACATGTACTTCATCTATGGAACATGACTTCAATGTTTCGATTCTTTCATCAAGGGGCTGAATGTATTTGAAGGGCTTGTCCTTGATGAATAACTCATCAGGATGAGGATAAAATGTCACGGCCAGCTTCCGTCTGTCATTTCCGAGTGCTTCAATGATCTTCTGGTGTCCTCTGTGAACACCGTCAAATACACCGACGGTTATGGCAGTTCCGGACGAATAGTCGCCTCTGTTTGTTATCGAATCATTAAACATATTCATTAATTATAAAAGAAAAGGTATGAATATGACTAATTTACTTGGATTTTATCTTCAGTAATATTGTCATACCAATCAGCATATAGACGATTATGCCTATAAACATCACATTGTAACCTGAGTTGACACTCTGTGCATTGAAGTAGTCTATCAATGGTCCCATGATTCTCGAACATGCGCCGCCCATAGTACTTGCCATTGCTGCAATGCCGAGATACAGAGCTTCATTGCCTTCAATTATCATACTGTTTGCCATAGCCCAGTTTGCAGGATTGAACAATCCGATTGCTGCTCCCATGAAGAATGCTCCGATCAGCAGGAAGACTGTTGTTTTAGGCATAAGAAGTATGAAAACAAGTGCAAGGAGTCCGGTCATTGATCCTGCCAGTGATACTCTTTTATTGCCGATTTTGTCACTCAGTACTCCTGCAGGATAGGTGAATATCAGCATGCCTGCTCCTGCTGACGCAATTATGAATATAAATGATCCTGCAGCATTCTGTGATTTGAGCACATCCTGTATGTAATAGAGTGCAAACTGCTGCAGTGTTGTAGAAGCCATGAAGATAAAGAACCTGGACCCGACCAGGAGTTTCAAATTCCTGGACCATTTAATGCGGAAGAAGTCAGAGAAATTCGGTCTGCTGTCCGCAATGGTTACTGACAGAGGAGGTTCATCCACGAGAATCAGAGTGAGTAAACCTGTAATGACGAGTATTGTTCCGCAAACGACCAGTGTCAGATAGAAATAATTGATATTTCCTGTTTCTGCATATTGGTCCATGATGAATGGGCTTATAAGCACCATCAGTGCTCCTCCAAGAACTTCAAGGAAACTCTTTACTGAAGAAGCTTTTCCTCTGTGGGAAACCTCTATTTTTTCAGGGAGCAGGGCCTGTGTCGCAGTCTGTGCAGTATTTGAAGACAACTGTAGGAAACAGTAGGCAATGAATATAGTCAGATATGATCCTGCTGTTCCGAAAAAGGTCAGCGACAGAAGCATAAGAAGTATGCCGATTGCAATATATGGTTTTCTGCGTCCGAATCTCGAAGACGTAACATCGGATAATCTGCCAATAAGGGGCTGGGTAAGAATACCGATCACCATTCCGCAGAATGTAAGGATGCTCAGATAAGTGCTTTTCTTCGATACATCCACAAGATCAAGTATTCGCATCGGAAGAACATATGAGTGAATGCTTTGCCATAGACCTGTAATTCCGAAGGCAAGAAGATTGAGTTTGAAAAAGTCTTTGGCCAGGGATTTGTTCGAGGAATTCATAAGAAAAATATACTCCTTAATCTCTGCGTGTCAATACTGAATTATCAGGATTTATATTTCACAAAAAATAACTTGTTCGGTATAATAAAGCACAAGTTGGAGCATTAATATGGCGTATAAACCTGATTTTGTTATTACTGCGAGTATCCTGAACAAACTCGCTTCCATATCTGAAATTATCGGTCGTTTTTCATTGGGCAACAGCCTTGAAAAAGACACGTATCTCCAGAGGGAGTATCGTGTCGGAAACATTTTCTCTAACTGCATGGCTGAAAACATGAATGTAGATTATGACGATGTCCAGAGAGTTGTTGAGGAACCCACGTTGGATCCTGCATTCAAGGTGGTCAATAACAACAACCTTGCATATGAGGAATTCATGGGACTGGATCCTTACAGCGTTTCTGATCTTCTTCACCTTCATAATACTTTGATGAATGGGCTCAGCTATGATGCAGGTCTTTTCAGACGTGCTGCCGGCGGGGTATACAACGGCAAAAGGCTTATTCATTCGGGAACTTCACCGGATTATATCCAGGCTTCAGTTGAACAGCTCATGACCTGGGCAAAGACCACCAATCTTCATCCTCTGATCGTAAGCATTATTTTCCAGTATCAGCTTCAGTACATATATCCTTTTACTGTCGGAAACGGAAAGGTAGTCAGGATGTGGCAGCTCCTTCTCATGTACAGATGGAAACATTTTCTGGGATATCTTCCTCTCGAAAAGTTCATCAACGAGAGAAGGGATGCCTATTATGCTTCCCTTGAACAGTCAAATCTGGAACTGGATGTTGCTCCTTTTGTTGATTTTATGCTCGATGTCATTTATGACGCATTGTATGATGTTCCTGAATATACAGAGCCGGCTGCTTCTATACCGGATGACACCGATTTTTTCAGCTTTGGTGACGATGACGAAGAAGAGTCCGTTGAATATAACACTCCTGCTGATGTCAACAGACCTTTGGAAATGTCTATACAGGTTGAAAAACTGATGAATGTTATAGGCGACAGAACGATGACAGCAAGACAGCTGCTGAGTGAACTCGGTCTGCATCACCGTCAGTCATTCCGAAAACTATATATACAGCCTGCTATCGAAATGGGTCTTATTGAAATGACTGTTCCTGATAAGCCCAACAGCAGAAACCAGCGTTACAGAAAAGTTAGATAAGGGGAATAATTATGGTTTGGAAAATTGTCTTAGTGTTTGTTGCTGCGTATTTGATGGGATCGATTCCCACTGCATATATCCTGGGAAAATTGGTTAAAGGTATTGATATCAGAACTGTTGGCAGCCATAACATGGGCACTATGAACACTGTATATACCATTGGCCTATGGGCAGGTATCGTAGTGTTGATTTTTGATCTTGCAAAAGGTGCAGGAGCTGTTCTCCTGGCAAGATATCTTGGTCTAAGTGATATTATTCAGTTTATTGCCGGTATTATTGCCATCCTCGGTCATAATTATCCTGTATGGCTTAAATTCAAGGGCGGTAAAGGCGGGGCTACTGCAATCGGCGCAACATCTGCTTTTCTTCCTCAGATATGGTTTATTTCGTTTCCTATCTTTTTGATTCTTCTCCTTATCCTCAGGACTCCTACGATCTCTTATGGTATAGCCATGGTTACCTTTCCTATTCTCGGCGCTATTTTCTATCCTGAGACTAACATCTGGTGGTTTACACTCATCTACATTCTTATCCCTTATCTGAGCTATATCCCGAGACTTATAGAGATGAGGAAAAAGGGCGGAAGCTGGAAACATGTCTTCAAGCGTGACAGCGTAAAAGACCGTTTTTAATCCGTACTGCTATACTCTTTTTTGATGCATTTTATGCATCGGTGCGTCAACTTTACTTTAATTAAATAAAGTGATAAATTGTTAACACGTTAAATTTGGAGAGGTTAATTATGGGTGATTTGCACACTAAGGAAATGGATTGCCTTTTTGAAATCATTCTTCACCTGAAAACAAAAGAGGACTGTTACGACCTGTTTGAGGATATGTGCACAATCCGTGAAATGAAGGATATGTCTCAGCGTCTTCAGGTCGCGATCATGCTAGATCAGGGTATGAATTATCAGGAAGTGTCTGAAAAGACCGGTGTCAGTTCTGCAACCATCAGCCGTGTTAACCGATGCCTTAATTACGGTTCCGGAGGATACAGAAAAGCAATTGACTATATCAATGGAAAAGACAACAAAAAGTAAAAAACAAGAAAGAAGGATAGGGGATTTATGAAAAAAGTTTTAGCTTTGATTCTGGCAAGTCTTATGATCATCTCCACAGTACTCTCTGTAGGCTGTAAGAGTGAATATGGAAAGGGTTATACATTCAAACATGGTTTTGATATGGAATATCCTCCTTATTCATACCGACAGGATGACGGCAACTACGGCGGGTTCGATATCGATATGTGCAAAAAAGTCTGCGAATACTACGGTTGGACCTATGAACCTGTTCCCATCAACTGGGATACTAAAAAGGCTGAACTTGATTCAGGCGCTATTGACTGCATCTGGTCAGGTTTTACAATCGAAGGTCTTGAAAACGATTATGCCTGGTCCAAGGTTTATTCAAATAACTCACAGGTCGTTCTTGTAAAGAAAGATTCACCCATTAAAAAGGTTTCCGACCTTGCCGGTAAATTAGTCGGCGTACAGAATGATACATCAGGCTGGAAACTCCTCACTGACGGTGATCAGAAGGCTCTTACCTCTACATTCAAGGAACTTAAGGTCTATGAAAACTTCACCGTTGCAGTACAGGATCTCAAGGCAAATGGAATTGATGCTGTAGCAATCGACATTACTGCTGCAAGATATTACACCAAAGATGATGCAAGCCTTGTTATTCTCGATGAAGTACTTGGTGCTGAAACTTATGGAATCGGTTTCCGTGTTGCTGACACTGAACTTCGCGATAAAGTAAATGCAGCAATCGATGCTCTTTACAAAGACGGAACATTCCAGAAAGTCGCAAACAACTATCCTGATATTTCAGAATACCTTTGCTGGGAATAGTTTAGATTAATGATCAGCCGGGGGAATGCACTCTTCATTTCCCCCGGCGTTTGCATAAAAGGGGAATGCCATGACAATACAGACAATGCTACTTACTATGGGCAGCGGCATGTTGAAAACGTGCGGGATTTTTATCCTCTCACTTATTTTCTCATTGCCTCTGGGTATGGTTGTCTGTTTCCTGCGCAAATCAAAGAACAAATTCGTAAGCAACGTAACCAGGTTCTTTATTTCGGTGCTCCGCGGTACACCTCTCATGCTCCAGCTGATGGTGTGGTATTTCGGCCCGTTTTATCTTTTTCAATGGAGTATCCGAACATGGCGTTTTCCTGCTCTGATCGTCGGTTTTTCCATTAATTATGCTGCTTACTTTGCAGAGATATACCGTGGCGGTATTGAATCAATGGCAATCGGACAGTATGAAGCAGCTGAAGTCCTGGGTTATACAAAGACACAGACCTTTTTTAAGATCATTCTTCCTCAGGTCATTAAACGTGTACTGCCTGCCGTTACAAATGAAGTGATTACTCTTGTCAAGGATACATCTCTTGCATTCACTCTTGCTTATCAGGAAGTTTTCTCTATTTCAAAACAGATTGCCAGCAAGGAAAACTCTCTTATCCCGTTCGTTGTCGCAGGTGTTTTCTACTATGTGGCCAATTATGTTGTGGCATTTGTAATGGAAAGAATTGAAAAGAGACTGAACTATTACAAATAGGAGACCATCGATGAATATTCTTACTATGAAAAATATTGAAAAAAGCTTCGGTGATCTTCAGGTCATCAAAAACGTTTCTCTTTCCGTGGATAACGGTGAGGTCGTTTCTATCATCGGTCCGTCCGGATCAGGCAAATCAACTCTTCTCAGATGTGCCACCTTTCTGGAAACGATCGATTCAGGATTGATTAAGTATGAGGATAAGATCGCAGTTCAGAATGATGAGAACGGAGTTGCCCGTTATGTCCCTCAGAAGGAACTCAAGAATATAAAAAGAGTCTTCGGACTGGTCTTCCAGCAGTTTAATCTATTTCCGCATTTTTCCGTGATCAAGAATGTCACAGATGCTCCTATTAGTGTTCAGAAACGTAATAAAGACGAAGTCAAGGAAGAGGCTATGGGTATCCTGAAAAAAATGGGGCTTGAAGATAAAGCAGATGCCTATCCTTATCAGCTTTCAGGCGGTCAGCAGCAGAGAGTTGCAATAGCCCGTGCTCTTGCCATGAATCCCGACATTCTTTTCTTTGACGAACCTACTTCGGCTCTTGATCCTGAGCTGACAGGGGAAGTACTTAAAGTTATACGACAGCTTGCCGATGAAAAGATGACAATGGTTGTCGTTACTCATGAAATGCCTTTTGCCAGAGCTGTTTCAGACAGAGTTATCTTTATTGATGGCGGTGTGATCGTCGAGGAAGGTGATCCTGAAATCGTTCTCGGCAATCCTACCAAAGAAAGAACCAAACAGTTCCTCAAGAATTACCAGAGATAGGTTATTTATCAAACAGCGAAAAGATACCCAGCAGGATAAGAATGATTCCTCCTGCGATCTGCGCACCTTTCTTAAATCTTGAACCGAACAGATTTCCGATTTTTACTCCTGCAGCAGAAATGATCAGTGTGATTATTCCGATTATTACAGCTGCAAACAGAGTATTAGCAATGTGACCTGCATTCAGTATCTCGACCGGGATTGCAACAAAAGTGATCCCGACAGCAAGTGCATCGATGCTGGTTGCTATCGCAAGCATAAGCATTGTCCTGAATCCCAGATCGGCACTCTCTTCTTCGACATCATTCTTTTTAGACAGTGCTTCTCTGATCATATTGATACCTATCAGTACGAGAAGGATAAAAGCAACGATCGGAGCAACGATATCGATCCATTTTTCAAACAGTGAGCTTAAAAGGTAACCGATGGTAGGCATTAAAGCCTGGAATATACCGAACCACAGTCCGCATATCAGGCATTCTTTCAGAGTTATTTTGTGTATGGCAAGCCCTTTGCAGACTGAAACGGCGAATGCATCCATAGAAAGACCGACTGACAAAATCAGAATCTCAACAAGTCCCATTTATCAAAGTCCTTTTTTCGCCTTTCCCGATACCGTTTATAACGATGAACCATTATATCGTACATCATTTGTGCAATGAGTTGTTTATAATTTACAAAAAGCAGATTTCCAGAAATTGTTTTGTATGCGTATTAGTTACGTATTAAAATATTTCATATCAGAATCAAAGGAAATAATATGAATCTCAGATATACAGTTCTTGATCCGGCAGGCAATAAAACCCTGATTGTTGAAACGCCTGTTGAGAGAGATAAATACAAGACTGTTGCAGATATTCTTATGCAGAAGGAACCTGATGTTGAACAGGTGGGTTTTCTTGAAGAAGCAGATGACGGTGCTGATATCCATCTTGAAATGGCAGGAGGGGAATTCTGCGGAAATGCTTCGATGTGTGCTGCAGCAATGTTTTTGGAAGACCATCGTCTGAAAGAAGGAGTTGTCAGACTGTCTGTTTCAGGAGCAGATGAAATTCTCGGCATTACACTGAAAGAAGAAGGACGTTACTGGAAATGTTCAGCTGAGATGCCGGTTCCTGAATCAGTATGGCTTCGTGTTCTGAAGCTCAACGGCAAAGATGTAACTCTTCCGGTTGTTAATTTCAAAGGTATTTCTCATGCCATCGTATCCTGGAACATGGAATATGACGAAGCTGAAAAGATCATTGAGGACTGGGCTGAACAGCTGGAGGTTGATACTCTCGGAATTATGCTTCTCGACGAAGAAAATTCCAAGCTTCTGCCGCTTGTATTTGTGAAAAAATCTGATACTCTGTTCTGGGAGCATTCCTGTGCCAGCGGTACTGCTGCAGTCGGTGCATGGAGTGCCGTTGATAAAAATCAGGATTTCAGTGTTGAACTGAAACAGCCGGGCGGTTCCATCGGAGTTTCAGTGGAATACAGTGACGAAAAAATGAAATCATTGGTAATAAACGGAAAAGTCAGGATCAGTTCCACTTGTTCCGTTGAATTAGATATATAGCATCAGCTATGAATGGAGAGAGAATATGTTTGGACTAGATGCTCAATGGATGCTGGTGATTCTGACTTTTGCATATTCACTGGCTACCGGAGTCATATGTATCATGAATGCTGTTAACAATTCGACTCTGAAAAAACAGGCGATTGATTCCAATGATCATCAAAAACAAAATGCCGGTATTCAGCTTTACGCTTTGAGAAAAAATGTTCTGGCTGCTTTGGATAAGGGTAAGTATGATGAAATTTACTGGGATGTTGCCATGCTGTTTGATGCTGACATAAACAAGCAGTTTCTGGACCTGGCAGATGTTGCACATAAACTTCAGGCACTTTCCTCGGATATGTCCTTCTATGAAAGATTTCTTGTAAGCAATACCGATCAGGCACAATATGCCACTTTCAAAACGGCAAACAAACTAAATGAGAGTATATTTGAAGAGAAAGCCAAAAAACTGGGAACCTTTGACAAGAATGTTGCAATCACAGTGGACGGACAGACAAAACAGCTCAACTATCATGATCTTCTCAAGAACAAACACGAGCTCAGCATCAGGCTGGATAAAATGAGACTCGATCTGTCAGTCAATATGCAGAAGTTTATTAAAGACAGTATTAAATAATCCGTTTCTTTAAGTCATAAAAAAAGGATTCTGCGCAGAATCCTTTTTTTTATATGACTATGATCTGTGTTTAGTTCTTCAAACTGTGGATCGGGGCGGGGATATGTCCGCCTCTGTTGATGAATACAGCAGATGATTCCTTATGGACAGGCATTACAGGAGCTGTGCCGAGCAGGCCGCCCATTTCTATTGAATCACCGATATCCTTGCCGGGTGTGGGCAGGACACGTACGGCTGTTGTCTTCATGTTGATCATACCGATAGCTGCCTCATCTGCAATGATTGCAGAAATAGTCTCTGCAGGTGTATCACCGGGGATTGCAATCATATCAAGACCTACGGAACAAACACATGTCATTGCTTCCAGTTTGTCGATACAGAGCGTTCCTGCTTCTGCAGCGGCAATCATACCTTCGTCTTCTGAAACGGGGATGAAAGCGCCGGATAAACCGCCGACTGATGATGATGCCATGATACCGCCTTTTTTGACTGCATCATTGAGCAGTGCAAGTGCTGCTGTGGTTCCGTGGGTACCGCATGTCTCAAGTCCGATTTCCTCAAGGATTCGGGCAACTGAGTCACCTCTTGCACTGGTAGGGGCAAGTGAAAGGTCCACGATGCCGAAAGGCGTATTTAAACGTTTTGATGCTTCCTGTGCAACCAGCTGGCCCATTCTTGTGATGCGGAATGCTGTCTTTTTTATCGTTTCGGCAACAACATTGATCGGCTGTCCCTTAATGCTCTGAAGGGCATGGAATACGACACCGGGACCTGAAACACCGACATTGATGGCTCTTTCGCTTTCACCTGTGCCGTGGAAAGCGCCTGCCATAAACGGGTTGTCTTCGACCGCATTGCAGAATACAACCAGTTTGGCGCATCCAAGACCATCCTTATCCTTGGTCAGTTCCGCTGTTTTCTTGATTATTCTGCCCATCATTGCAATGGCATCAAGGTTGATGCCTGCCTTGGATGAGCCTACGTTGATTGATGAACAAACTATTTCAGTCGATGCAAGTGCTTCAGGAATGGAATTGAGAAGCTTTACATCAGAATCAGTCATGCCTTTCTGTACAAGTGCGGAAAAGCCTCCGATAAAGTTGACTCCGCATTCTCTTGCAGCACGATCCATTGCCTGGGCAAAAATACTGTAGTTGTCAGTTTCTGATGCGGCGGCAACAAGCGAAATGGGAGTAACGGAGATTCGTTTGTTAACGATGGGGATACCGAATTCACTTTCGATTTCCCTGCATACAGGAACAAGCTTTTCCGCCGATTTTGTTATTTTGTCGTATATCTTTGTCGACGCTTTCTTAGGGTCTTCGTCGCAGCAGCTCAGAAGTGAAATGCCCATTGTCACAGTTCTGATATCCAGATGCTGCTGTTCAATCATTTCTATTGTTGAAAATATCTGTTTCTGATTAAGCATGTTGTCCCCTAAATTGTGTGCATGGCATCAAAGATTTCCTGTCTTTGAATGTGTATGGCCAGATTCATTGAATCACCAAGCTTGTGCAGCTGATCATGTACTTCAGTAAAAGGTATGTTTGCATCCTTGATATCCACGGCCATGACCATCGTGAAGTTGTTTTCAAGAATGGTCTGTGAGATATCAAGAACATTGATGTTCATTTCCGCAAGTTTAATGCAGATGGCTGCGATGATACCTACTCTGTCTTTGCCTACGACTGAGATGATAGCGATCATTATTTCACTCCAAAATAATTAAGTAATATGAAAGTGTAGCACTATTTCGTTCTTAAAATCACTTTCGGCTGAGAGCCTGAATGAAAGCGATAAAAAATATTATTGCGGCTGTGAGCAGTGCAATGCCCAGTCCCGGATAGAAGAATGCAACAAAGACTTCAATATTCCATGGTAATAATCGGAGAACAACACCCAGCAATATCATGAATAAAATGATGATCCATGTTTTAAGCTCGAATGTATTGAAGACACTTTGTTTTGTTCCTTCAAAACCGTTTATCCGCTTTTTATTTTTTGTGGTCATTCTTGTAAAGATGAAGAGGAAGAATGCCAATGTTAAAACTGCCCCGACTATTCTCCAGATGCCCCAGGAGTCAGGTGTAGTCATAAATCCGCGTCGTGTGATAATAATTCCCGGAATCATCCATATTATGGATGCAATGAGGAACAGGTACTTTGAGTTAATTCTCATGCTGTCTCCTTAGTATGTTAATTAATTAAAGCGGATTTGTTTTTTATTGTGCCATCTGTATAAAAATCTGTCTATGCTATACTTGCAGTATGAATGAACTTCAGGCAAAACTGGTGGAAGAACTGGGATGGCTGACTGACTTTTGTGATCAGAATAATGTCTCATATTTTGTAATCGGCGGTACATTGCTGGGTGCTGCCCGTCATAAAGGGTTTATTCCATGGGACAATGATATAGATGTCGGATTTCCCAGACCGGATTATGAAAGAGTCATTCAGCTTCTTAAAGAACAGAAAAGCAAGTACGTTATTGAAACGTGTTATTCAGATGCACCGGACTATCTCTATAAGTTCTCCAAGCTTTACGATACAACCACAACTGTTATTGAAGACACCAGGCGTCCGTGCAAACGCGGCACATTCATAGACATCATTCCTTTGGATGGAATAGGGAATTCCCGTTTCACGACCAGATTTCATTTCCTTCCGATTTATATTCTCAATACATTGCTTACAGCCAATGCAATATCTGAAAGACCTGACAGACCCAAATGGCTTAACTGGCTTTCCGCCAAGGTTGCAGGCATTCCGAAAGCACTGTTCAACGAAAAGAAACTTCTTAAAAAACTTGACCGCATGTGTAAAAAGAGAAGCTTTTCCGATTGCAAATATGTCGGGGTACTGAACGGTGGATATGGCCTGAGAGATATTGTTGAACGCAGAATCTTCGAAGAAAAAGATGTTTATGATTTTGAGTATCTCAAAGTAAAAAGTGTCAGGGATTACGACAGTTATCTGACACATTTGTATGGCGACTGGCGAAAGATACCGCCTCCTGAAAAAAGAAAATCCGATCACGAATATTCTTTCGTGGATCTCAATAAATCATATCTGGACTGATTCTTTTATCTGAGCAACGATTCAAGAAGAACTATATCTTCCTGTCTGACTACCTTGATGTTGTTGCTGCTTCCTTCGCAGAAGTGGAGCTTTTCACCCATGTTATAGAAAAGCATATAGCAGCAGGATTCGCTATATACATGACTGGCCCTGTCGCTTTTTGCAAAGATGTCCTTAAGTGATTTGAATGTATAGGCTTCAGGCCCCTGGGCGGCTATGATGTTATCGCGATCGAGGTATTCGCATTTGTTTCCCTTGACGTTGAACTGTATATATTCCTGCATGGATTCATATGTGATGGCATTGCTGTTTTCATGTGCATAGTAAAGCAGCTTTGATATCAGAGTTTCCGGAACCAGAGGTCTTGTCGCTTCCTGGAATATAAGAATGTCCTCATCTTCCTTATCTCCTTTCTGCAGGATATGCTCAAATGCATTCCTTGCGGAAAGAATGGCTGAATCACCTGATTTTATTATCGCGGAGACCTTGCTGATCTTATATCTTGTCACATAGGATCTGAGGATATCCTCCCAGCCTTTCAGGCACACGATGATGATCTCATCAATGGAAGGATGATTCTGATATGTTTCAAGGGAATAGATGATTAGAGGCTTTCCCAGTACTGTCGCGAACTGTGTCGGAAGTTTCTGGTTGTTGCGGTCGGTGTTTCCTCCGGCGAGGATGATTGCAGTGTTGTGTGATTTTTCCTGGTTCATCATCATGCTGCTTACCGTTTCCTGTTCAGTGCTTCCGATCAGGTTTTCGACTGTCGTACCCAGTACACTGGCGAATTTTTTCAGCTTTGATAATGAAACATCATTGTCTCCGGATTCGATTTTAGCTATGGTGGAACGTGTTCTGTAGCCGAGAACAGTAGCGAGTTCCTGCTGGGACATACCTAATTCTATTCTTCTGCGTCTGATATTTGATCCGGTTGACATTGTTTTTGCTGCATTTTATAGATTTGCAAGTGATTATAAATCAACAATAACTAATAATCAACAAATGTTGATTAAATAATGCCTTTTGTCTAAAATGTATTGTATGAATTTTGCATTGATTTTGGCAGGAGGTGCAGGAGACAGAATCGGATCTTCGATTCCCAAACAGTACCATATCATTGCCGGAAAACCGGTTATTGATTATGTGGTTGAAGCCTGCAGCCGTGCTAATTTAATTGATAAGATTGCTGTTGTCATGGATAACACCTGGCAGGACTATTCATATGCCCTTAAGTCAGTTGATGCCGTGTATGCAACTCCCGGAAACACACGTCATAAATCTCTGTATAATGGTCTCAGAGAGATCAAAAAATCATATGCCTGTGAGAAAATTATTATTCTCGATGCGGTTTCTCCGTTTGTTTATCCTGAACTGATCGATGAGTATATCGAACTGCTTGATAAATATGATTCAGTCATAACTGCCCAGCATATCACAGGCGGTTTTACCGATATCTATAATAATAAACTGGATCGTGAAAAATATATCATCACCCAGTCTCCGGAAGGCTTCAGATTTGAGCTTTTATATGACAATTTTGACCTTGACTTCCCGTATCAGGAAGTGGCCGGAATGCTTCCCGAGGGAAGTACCAGAAAGTATTACTACGGCTTCAAGAACAATATCAAGCTTACCTATGATTACGAATTAGGTTATGCCGATTATATGATGACCCATATCGGTAACAATGATAATAACGTTGCATTTATCGACAGAAATTTACTTGTTACTGTCGGATTGAAATCATTTCTTTTACGCCATGAAAAGGAAAAGACCATCAAATGGCTTGATGAAGTATATAAATCATTGCCTCGTCTGATCAAGAAATGGGAGATTACTTCCATCGAGCCGAATCAGACTTCCTTATACGGACTTGTCCTGTATGGCAACAGTGCAAAATACGGTGATGTGATAATAAAACTGATCCCCGGATTTGTCGGCAGATATGAACGTGAACTTGAAGCTGTGAGAATGCTTCCGCAGTCCTATATGTGCAAACTGTATGACTGGGATCTATCAACAAAGTCGATGCTTTTTGCGAGAGTCAACAATCCGAGATATGCTTCATTCGATGAAAACATCAAACTGAGTGCTTTTTTTACAAAAGTAATTCGTGATGCGATTCCATATACTCCCGAATGCAAGCTGAAATATATCACTAAACATGTGGAAGATCTTAAGAAGAAACTCGCAAATATCGATACTGTCAAGGTAAAACATGACGAAATTAAGGCTGAGATGGAATTTGCTCTTGACCTTTACAATAAAACTTTTAAAGATTCAGAACTGTATATTGTTCATGGCGATCTTCATGCAAAAAATGTACTTGATGACGGCAAAACCATGTATGGAATCGATCCCAATGGTTTTATAGCTCCCATTGAGCTTGAATGTGTACGTTTTATCAGAAATGATGTCAGAGATCATGCGTCATTCGGATATAAAGCCAGATACGAACTGCTTCTTGATTACTTTGCTCGTTTTGTCGATAAGAACAGACTCAACAAAATGTTCATAATTGACATGGCATTATGCACATTCAACAGCGTTTTTGAAAATGAGGATGATAAGGAAACCTGTGTTGATCTTGAATTGATTCACATTGCCAAGGAGCATATGTTCTGTACAGAGGCAGTATGCTGATTGATAGCCTTATTATCGGTCCGGTTTCACAGGACATCAACATTGATTGCCGCGATAACGAATATCGCGAGATTGGCGGTGCTGTTGTTGCTGCAGGCTATGCAGCTTCAGGATCAGGTTTTAAATCTGCTGTCCTTACCAAGTCTTCATTGCCGGATGACAGGGTGAAAAGAGTTTTCTCTGACTGCAATGTTGATCTTTATCATTTGAAATCTGAAACGACCTGTTCAATCGAAAATAAGTATTATGATGAAACCAAAGAGACACGCAGATGTACTTCATTGTCAGTCTGCGAGCCTTTTACTTTTGATGATATTGAAACCGTTCTCAGACAGGTCACACCGAAAGTCCTGCATTTTGCCGGTCTTGTCTGGGGTGATTTTGATGAAAACCTGTTTGTGAAATGCAAGGATTACGGAAAGATTGCTGTTGATGTACAGTGTCTTCTCAGACACGTTGATGAAGACCGTTCCATGGATTTCCACGACTGGAAAAACAAAAAGGAATATCTGCCGTATATAGATTTCCTGAAAACCGATGCAAAGGAAGCGGAAATACTTACCGGTACTTCAGACCGTTATGAGGCTGCCCGGATTCTTCATTCCTGGGGCTCACCTGAAATAATGATCACTCATAACACTGAAGTAATCGTATATAATGGTGTGAAGTTCTATTCTTGTCCGATCAAAACACGCAGACTGGTCGGAAGGACCGGACGCGGTGACACCACATTCAGCGGATATATAAACAGCCGTTCATATTGCGGAACAGGTGAATCCCTGCTGTATGCGACTGCTCTTGTTTCATTGAAGATGGAAAAGGCTGGTCCTTTCAAGGGAACAAGAAAAGATGTACTGTCATACATTGATGAATTCTATTGCAAAGAAAAAAGTGAACTGATTGATAATGGCTAAGTATAAGATCAAAAGAATACTTACAAGGATTTTCAAGCCTGTCTTCGGCGTGATCGTAGTACTTGTTACTGTTTTTCCGATCTACTGGCTTGTTGCCATGGCTATCAGACCCACTGATGAGATGAAAGGTCATATCTCGCTGATTCCTCATACTCTGACACTGGAACATTTCATGCAGCTCTTCCAAGAAAAAGGATTCGGAACAGCTCTGGTCAACAGTCTTGAAGTCACACTGATCTCTCTGATTGTTTCTCTTGTTTTCGGATTATGTGCTGCTTATGTTCTTACAAGACAGAGATTTAAATTCGGATTGAAGAAACCTCTCAACACCTGGGTTCTTATTGTAAGAATCCTTCCTCCGATCGCTTTTACCATTCCTCTGTATACTATGTTTAACAGACTGGGGGTATTGAGTTCAAAGCTGCCTGTCATCATGGCATGTATCCTGATCAATATCCCGTTTATTATCTGGTTCATGGTCAGCTTCTTCCAGAACCTACCTGAAGATATGGAAAGAAGCGCACGTGTTGACGGAGCCAACGAGTGGCAGCTGTTTACCAGGATCGTTTTGCCTTTGGTGCTTCCGGGTATAGCAGCTGTTGCAATGCTGAGCTTCATGTACGCCTGGAACGAATATACATACAGTATTATTTTCGTTCAGAGTCCTGCCAACTATACCATTCCGCTGAAACTGGCAACGCTCAATTCAGATGATGCGCTGACTAATTTCGGTCTGGTTGCGGCCGGAGGCGTCGTGTCAGCCGTTCCAATACTTTTGTTTATTATTTTTGCACAAAACTATTTGATTGCAGGATTATCAAGTGGCGCTGTCAAAGAATAATAATTGAGAAATTAAAGAAGGAGATATTATGAAGAAAAAATTATCACTGGTCTTATCCACTCTTTTGGCGTGTCTGATGATTTTTTCCGCTACAGCATGTGGCAAGAAAGAAGAATCAAACACACTCACTCTTGCATTACGCGCCGGTGCGTATGCAGATGCTATTAAAGCATGCCTGCCTAAATTCGAAGCAGATAATGGCATCAAATGCGAAGTACTCGAACTCAGCAATGATGATCTTCATCAGAAAGTTGCCCTTGATGCATCCAACAAAAAAGGTGCCTATGATCTTGTAATGGTTGATGCCTCATGGATGACTGAATACACTTCAAACGGTGTACTGGCCAACCTCAGTAAATTAGGTTATTCTTTCGACGATGATATTATTCCTGCAACCACCGCAATGAGTTACTATAAAGGCGATATTTATATTGCTCCTTATTACGGTAATGTTACCGTTCTTATGTACAACAAGGATATCGCTAAAGCAGCCGGCTACAACGGCGATGACATCGATTCAATTGATGATATGTACAAGATCTGCAAGGCAGCAAAAGAAGCAGGCAAGATCGGTTTCATCTATCGTGGCGACAATGGTGACAACATCACTGTTGATTTCCTCTCAATCCTCCGTTCATATGGCGGCTGGGTCGTAGATGACGATTTCAATCCCACCATCGATACCCCGGAATTCAAAGCTGCATTATATGCATATCTCAAACTTATCGAAACTGGTTCTGCACAGGTCAAGAATGAACTTATTGCCTCAATCGGCGGTGAAGCAAACAATGGCGCAATGGCTATCGGATGGCCCGGATGGTATTCAAAGGACACCACCAATGCCGGACTGGCAGCAATTACCGGTAAAGCATCAGGTTCATCACCTGCAAACAACGCCAATGTTTTCGGCGGATGGTGTCTTGGTATTGCAGCTAACTCACAAAACCAGAAAACTGCTGCAAAACTCCTCACTTACTTAATGGACAAAGACGTCCAGAAGTCCACCGTTCAGTATGGCGGTGTTCCTTGTCGATACTCATCACTCCGTGATGCTGAAGTACTGAAGACATATCCTCAGTATGAAGTTGTCTGCAAAGCTCTTGAAGGTTGTGTGTATCGACCCAGCATGGATAACTGGTTCGAATTCTCAACCACTCTCGGCAACAAACTCGGAGAAGTGATCTCAGGTCAGAAAACTGTCGATCAGGGTATTACTGAAGCACAGGCTGAACTTGAAAAATTAATGAAGAACAACTAATCGGATCATGGATAATAAAAGACCTGCTGTAACAACTGATAACTATCTGGAACAGTCCGGCTTTATGAAACTGCTGGGCAGGCTGGGTATGCGCAACAGCAGGTCTTTTGCCATAACCATGATGCTTCCGACACTTCTTTTCATGCTTTTTATGACAGTCTATCCTATGCTTTCGACTGTCTGGTATTCTCTGACTAATTTCCGTCTTCTCAAGGCAGAAACCGATTTTATCGGTATCAACAATTTTATTCAGCTTTTCAGTAATGAGTATTTCAGAGACTCGATCTGGGTGACTGTCAAGTTCACATTGTTTTCTGTGTTTTTTGAAATGCTTCTGGGATTGCTGCTTGCATTGTATGTCAACAGCATCCAGCAGAAGATGATACAGAAAACGATGCGAATCACAATGCTCCTGCCGTATTTGTTTCCGACAGTTACCGTTTGTCTGAGCTGGACTATGATGCTGAGCGCCAACTATGGTGTGATCAATCAGTGGCTTAATGCTCTTTCTCTGCCTACGTATAACTGGTTCGCTGATGTTCATACGGCATTTCCGATGCTGGTCATAATTGATGTGTGGCAGAATACTCCGTTTGTATTTCTTCTTATATATGCTGCTCTGCAGGCAATTCCCCAGGATCAGTACAAAGCAGCCAAGATAGACGGGGCAGGGGTCAGAAATACATTTTGGTATGTTACATTGCCTAATCTGAAAACCGCTCTCGCATTATGTGCAATGCTCAGAACAATAGATACTTTCCGTATTTTTGATAAGGTGAACCTTCTTACGGGCGGCGGTCCTTCAGGTGCTACTACAACGATTTCACAGTATATTTACAATTACGGTATTAAAACTCTTAAATTCGGACTTGGCAGTGCTGGTGCTCTTGTAATGACCATCATTGTCTTGATTCTTGCATCGATTTATATTAAAAATGCATTGAGAAATAATAACGGGTAACTGATATGGCTGAAGTAATACTTAAACATGTTAAGAAGATATATCCGGTTGCTTCCAGGAAAGAGAGAGAATTCGAAGAGACCGAAAGCAACCTTCATGTAACAAATGAAGGTGTTGTTGCGGTTGAGGATTTCGATATGACGATTGCCGACAGGGAATTCATTGTTCTAGTCGGACCTTCTGGATGCGGTAAATCAACTACTCTTAATATGATCGCCGGACTCGAGTCGATTACAAGCGGTGAACTGTATATTGACGGTGTCCTCATGAATAATGTCGAACCTCAGCACCGTGACATTGCCATGGTATTTCAGAGCTATGCTCTTTATCCTCATATGACTGTTTACGAAAACATGTCTTTCTCGTTGAAACTCAAAAAAGTTCCCAAGGATGAGATTGACAGACGGGTTAAAGAAGCAGCAGAAATACTTGATATCACTCAGTATCTGAACAGAAAGCCCAAGGATCTTTCCGGCGGACAGCGTCAGCGTGTTGCTATCGGACGTGCAATCGTACGACATCCCAAGGTATTCCTGATGGATGAACCCTTGTCAAACCTTGATGCCAAACTTCGAAATCAGATGAGAGCTGAGATCATCAGCCTGAGACATAGGATCGATACGACTTTCGTTTATGTCACCCATGATCAGACCGAAGCCATGACACTTGGTGACCGTATCGTTATCATGAAAGAAGGTGTGGTCCAGCAGATCGGTACCAGTCAGGAAGTCTTTGAAAAGCCTGTCAACACGTTTGTTGCCGGTTTTATCGGTACTCCCCAGATGAATTTCTTCAATGGAGAATTGAAGAGAGAAGGGGATTCCTATTCCATAAAGACCGAAGGTGTCGAGATAGCTCTCAGTTCTGATAAATGTGAAAGACTAATTAAGAATAATATAGGTTCACAGAAGATAACTATCGGTGTAAGACCCGAGCATATATCACTTTGCGATGAAGGAATTAATTCAAAGGTAGAAGTTTCCGAAATGCTCGGAAGTACTATTCATGTTCATGTTTCCACAGATGGGAATGAGAAGGTCATACTTGTGATTCAGACAATGGATCTCAATGAACCGACAAAGATGTTTGCATCCGGTAAACCTGTTACATTTACCTTCAATCCTAAACTGGTTCATCTGTTCGACAGTGAGACAGGACATAACTTAGAGTACTGATATGACTGTAATAACAGCACATTCTGGTTGTGACAAAACACCCGAAAACTCCCTCAGATACATCAGACATGCATTGAGTTGCCCCTTTGATGTCATTGAAATCGATATAAGACGCAGAAAAGACGGTGCTCTTGTTCTGTCACATAACGACGATAACCTTAATAAGAAAGTCCTCCTCGGTGATGCATTCAAACGTATTTCAAAAAGTCCGATATATGTGAACTGCGATCTTAAAGAAAACGGTCTTGAAGATGATGTTATAAGAATCGCAAATGAAAATGAACTTGAGTTATACAGATTGATTTTTACGGGATCTGTGACTGAACCGGAAACTTTCATGAAGCGTTATAAGGATATTAAGGTCTTTATAAATCCGGAGGTTCTCATCGATGATTTTTACACAAGGGTCACCCGAAAAAAAGAAGATATTCTTGTGAATAAAGCACTTGAATACGGTTTCAAAGTTCTCAACGTGAATTACCGGATGTGCGATGAAAAGTTCTTTAAGATGTGCGACAAGGCCGGTATTCAGATATCAGCCTGGACAGTTGATGACAGGGATACATTTGACAGTCTTCGAAAACAGGGCATTCTGAATATCACAACAAATCATTCTGAATTCATCCTTCCCTTGATATACTGATTTCTTTCTGTAAAAAACACTTATATCTTTATGAACTTCCATACATCGAAGTCATATCCTTCGTGTCCTTCCAAAAGAATCTATTCGTCGTCATCATCGTCATCACCATCGTGATGATGATGACCGTACTCCGTATTATTCATTATGCACTGGATCATTTGAAAGATGTGAGCCTGGTTCAGTTCCACGCCTTCGGTATTCATACTATGGAGTGCACTGATGATACTTGATATTGATTTTTCATTTTTTTCGTCAATATAGTACAGCGTAGTAGTATTCAGCACATCGACCCATGAAAGAAAATCATCTCTGGTGACTGTTCCGAATGAATATGCCATCAATGCATCTGTAACATTCTTGGGTGTTATTTCAACACTTGCTCCGTCGCTGCCTGTCAGATCTTCTCCAAATGCTTCATCAAGTGCTTTGCGGCCAACTTTGAAATTCAAAAAGTCATTTAACAGTTCGTTTTTATCCATATCGCGATCTCCATCTATTAAAAAGATATGAAATATTTGTTTTTATTTTCTCATAAATATAGCATGACTGAATCAATCATATTCACAAATATTTTCTTCAGTTAACTATTCAAAAGTTTTTCTGCCTTGGCTGCTTCTTTCCTTTCTTTTCTTGATTCCAGCCAGGGGATGAAATTCTCTGTATACACAAAGCGTAAAACTACCATGGTCGGTATGGCGAGCAGGATTCCGATCATGCCGAAAAGTTTTCCTCCCAATATAAGGGCTATCATTGTCCAGACCGCAGGAAGTCCGAGCGAATTCTTGAAGATCCTTGGCTTGAGGACATTGGCATCCAGAAGCTGAGTTATGACTGTATAAATAATGAAAATCAATGCCTGGATAGGATTGACCAATAACAATATCACTCCTCCTATCACTCCGCCGATAAGCGGACCGAAGGAAGGAATCATATTGGTCAGCATCATGACGACGGAAATCAATGGTATATAGGGCATTCTCATTATCAGCATGAATACGGCATTCGCAACACCGATGATAAAAGAATCTACAAGAGTGCAGATGATGAACTGCTGAAAGACATCGTTGCATCTTACCAGGAAAACAGTATGACTTTCATAGTTTTTGTCTGAAATAATGGCCCTTCTGAGTTTTTTTATGCCATTGATCATATTCTGTTTGTCCAACAGGAAGTAGATCGCCAGAATGATACCGATGACGATGTTTCCTATAGTGGAGCCGAAACCACTGATCCTGGAGATCACTGTACCGAGATTCTCTTTCAGGAAAGTCGTTGCCTGAGTGATCATGTCATTGATATAGTTGGTTATCCCATCGGACCCGATCTCTATACCGAAACGGCTGAGGAATTCCTTTACACTTGCGAAATAATTATCAGCGTTGTCAATAAGGGTTTTTGCACTGTCTCCTATTGCCGGGATGATCATTATGATGATCAGGGTAATGATCAGGATTGCACAAACCATGGCCACCACAACAGATAAAGCCCTGCTTAAACTTTCACTTTTGATTTTTCTGAATAAAGTGCTTTCCAGTTTTTTGACAAAAGGATCGATAATATAGGCAATAACTATGCCTATTATGATAGGGCTCAGAATCCTGAACAGTGTTCTGAACCATTGAGCGATCGGTCCGGAAAGATGAGTCAGAAACAAGTACAGCAAGACGGCACTGCAGCAGCCGGCTATATTGGCAGCCCATCTGTTCCGTAAGAGTTTTTTCAACTTTTCCATAGTGATACTCCTGACAGCTTATGCAGTGATGATTATAGATTATTCCTGAACTGCTTCCATATTCAAGGACGGAAGTATCGGACTGTTTCAGCTTTGTTTTACTTGACAGCAAATCTGGTGGGTAATACACTAGCCATATCTGTACTTCTACAAGACAATGCATATTATTCGGAAGGAGACCGATAAATGAAGAAATTCCTGTTTGTTGCCATTTCAGTTTTAATGATTGGCACCCTGACTTTATGCTCATGTGGTGGAAAGAGCAATCCGACTTCATCAACAAATACTCAGACTAGTACAAAAACAAGCACAACGACTAGTCAGACCAGCACTACCAAACCTGAGATTAAAATTATTACAGACGGTTCCAAGCTTGGTTCATTACAGCTGCTGGATGAAAAAAATCAAACTATTAGAGGTATCATCATCACAACCGGAAGCGCTCATCATGAATACAAGGACTATAGAAACATGACGAAAGATGATTTCGCTATGGGGACTGCCTACACTGAATACGAAATGTACGAGTGGATCGACATCTGCATCGACTCAGGCGCTACCATTGAGACCGCCATCGTGAAAAACGACGAGAAAAAGGATTATTCAAAGATTTCCTATATCGAGTTTGCAGCGATGCGTGAAGCCATTCCAAACGGTGCACTCAGCGCAAAACCGGATTCTGATGATATGTATTATTACGGGTCATTTTATCTAGATCCCTATGAGTGTGATCCTGGTCTGTACAATCTCTTTTTTGCAAGTAATGGAAAAGTTATCGGTATGGTGCAGCTCTCATTTATTCCTGAACAAGGTAAGGAGTAGCTTTCATTAATTCCTGAACTTTAGGATTAATAGTAGGCATCTATTCTGAAACCAGAGATAAAGACAGCCCCTTTCGAGAGAAAGGGGCTGTCTTTATTATGATAATAAATGAAAAAATTAATTGGACGAGGTCGGGAGCATAGGTGAAATTCGGCTCACGAAGTCATTCATGGGCATGGTCTGCAGTGTGATCCTGCCAGGACCGGTGAGAACCGTCAGGAATAATCCTTCTCCTCCGAAGAGTATGTTCTTAATACCTTTTACTGCTTTGACATCAATACTGCAGGTCTTGTCCATCATTGCAAGTGAACCTGTATCAACAAGCATCTGTTCACCTTCAGCAAGCTCATAACTGATTGCAGATCCGTCGATTTCCAGGAAAACGATTCCGTTTCCATAGACCTTCTGCATGATGAAACCTTCTCCGCCGAACAGACCTGCAGCAAATTTCTTGTTAAAGAAAACTTCAGTCTGAAGTCCCATTGTTGAAGCAAGGAAGGCTGTTTTCTGAATGATGATCGGATTGTCCTCGGTGACTTCGATGGCAATGATGTTGCCGGGGAATGAGGAAGAGAATGCAACCATTCCTGGACCGTCCTGTGCCGTGTAGACATTACGGAATATTTTTTCTCCTGAGAAAGCTCGTCCGAGAGCCTTTCCGATTCCGCCGCCGCCTTCAGTCGTCATTTCCATGTTGGGGCTCATCCATGCCATTGAACCGCCCTGGTTTGTCATGGATTCTCCGGCCTCAAGATGACAGATCACAACAGGAAGATTGTCGCCTTTGATTTCGTACTGCATAAAACCTCCAATATTTTTATTTTTTTTTGCTAATTGATTTTGAAACCGGTTGTTACCAGCTGTGCTATATCTTTTCCAAGATCATCAGTTATATCGATGTTGAATATGGATAAAGATCTTCCGTTCTTTTTGCATACGGCTTTTGCGAACAGCTTATTTCCTTTCGTGCCGTTCAGGAAATTGATGCTCATCTGCTGCCCGACCGTTACTCTGTGTATCTGGTTGGATGCTACGGCGAATGCAAAATCACCCAGGGTGAAAATGACTCCTCCCATGATCCCGCCGGTTGCGTTCCTGTGGTCGGGTCGGATATCCATACTGCAGATGCACCAGTCTTCGCCAAGTTCATCAATGACCATTCCGTTGCCGGTTGCGAATAAATCACCTTTGAAGAATGCTCTCGCTTCTTCGATGTCTTTGAATGTAGCCATCTGATTTATACCTTCTGGGAATAAATTCTACACAATTGTCTTTTTTGCTTTCAATATCTTGACAAACCCTGCCTGTAAACTGATAATCATAGTAATTGAATAAAGTCTTTAGGGCAGGGTGTAATTCCCGATCGGCGGTAGAGTCCGCGAGCATGAAAATGCAAGATTTGGTGTGAGTCCAAAACCGACAGTATAGTCTGGATGGAAGAAGATTTTCTCCGTAACAACATATGCTCTGGGATATTATTCCGGAGCTTTTTTCATCCTTCCTCTGCTTTGATGACATTTATTCCGGTCTGTTTTATGGGTTATCAGTATGACTGACGAAGAATATATGAGTATTGCAATTGAAGAAGCAAAACGCGGTGCCGGATGGGTTGCCCCGAATCCTATGGTCGGAGCCGTCATAGTTAAAGACGGACAGATCATCGGAAAGGGTTATCATACCCGATACGGAGATCTTCATGCGGAACGTGAAGCCATTGCTGCGAGCTGCGGTGATCTTCACGGGTCAACAATATATGTCACGCTTGAACCATGCTGTCATTACGGCAAACAGCCTCCATGCATCGATGCAATAACAGATGCCGGTATCAGCCGTGTGGTATTCGGTTCCTCTGATCCCAATCCTCTTGTAAACGGCAAAGGAGTATCTATCCTCAGAGAAAAAGGAATAACCGTTGTCTCCGGTGTTCTGAAAAATGAGTGCGATAAGATCAATAAGGCATTTTTCAGACATATACAGACAGGCCTTCCTTATGTCACTTTGAAATATGCAATGACAATGGACGGAAAGATCGCATCCCATACCGGTCTTTCAAAATGGATAACAGGTGAGACTGCTCGCAGACATGTTCATCAGGAACGTTCTGCCAGTCAGGCTATCATGGTCGGGATCGGGACTGTATTAAGCGATGATCCTCTGCTTACCTCTCGTATAGAAGGGGGCAGAAATCCCATCAGAATCATATGCGATACAAATCTGAGAACTCCTCTTGACTCAAATATCGTGAAAACGGCAAAGGATGTCAGAACCATAATTGCCTGTTCCGTATCTGATGAATCACGATACGTTTCATACACTGAAAAAGGCTGTGAAGTCATCTTTGTTGAAGCAGAAGACGGACATATTGATTTGAAGAAACTCATGTCCGTTCTCGGGACAAGACAGATAAACAGTATTCTGCTCGAGGGCGGCAGTCAGCTCAACTGGGCAGCCGTTAAAGCAGGAATAGTTAATAGGGTTCAGGCATATATTGCCCCCAAGATACTCGGAGGATCGGATGCCAAAACTCCTGTCGGAGGAATCGGAATGGATGATCCGGAGAATTGCCTGAAGCTTGTTAATCCGGAAATCACCAGACTGGGTGATGACATCCTTATTGAAAGTGAGGTTGAATGAGATGTTCACCGGTATTGTTGAAGAGATTGGCACGATTGAATCTATCCAGCATCTGAAGGATTCCGCAAGGATATCCATCAGGGCATCCAGAATAATGTCGGATATGCATGTCGGTGACAGCATAGCTGTGAATGGTATCTGTTTGACTGTAACTTCATTTTCAGACAATGTTTTTTACGTTGATGCAATGCATGAAACACTGCGCAGATCTTCTCTTTCCGAAATGAGGAACGGAACACACGTGAATCTTGAAAGGGCAATGGCTTCCAACGGAAGATTCGGAGGTCATATTGTCAGCGGACATATCGACGGAACAGGAAGAATAAGGAATATCTACAAAGACGGAATAGCGGTATGGTACGAAATAAATGCTGACCCCTCAATCATTCATTACATTGTTAAGAAGGGATCAGTTGCTGTTGATGGTATCAGCCTGACTGTAGCGGCCGTTGGGACAGATTTCTTCTCTGTTTCAACAATTCCCCATACAAATGCTTTTACTACCCTGAATGAAAGAAAGAAGGGGGACACTGTCAATCTTGAGAATGATATCGTCGGAAAATATGTTGAGCATTTTCTGACTGATCAGAAACCCGAGAGTAAACAGGGTCTTACGGAAGAATTTCTGGCAAAATGCGGTTTTTAGGAGGTATTGGTGAATAAGTTTAATACAATTGATGAGGCACTTCAGGATCTCAGAAACGGCAGGATAATCCTTGTTACTGATGACCCTGACAGAGAGAATGAAGGGGATTTTATCTGTGCTGCTGAATTTGCCACGACTGAAAATGTAAATTTCATGGCAACACACGGAAAAGGACTTATATGTATGCCTATGTCTGAGGAATTTGTTAAAAAACTGAGAATTCCTCAGATGGTAACGCAGAATACTGATAATCATGAAACAGCATTTACTGTTTCAATAGATCATGTTTCGACAACCACCGGTATTTCTGCTGCAGAACGTTCCGTCACTGCCATGAAATGCGTTGAAGACGGTGTGAAACCGGAAGATTTCAGACGGCCGGGACATATGTTTCCTTTGCTTGCAAGACGAAACGGAGTCCTCGAACGTAACGGACACACTGAGGCAACTGTGGATCTCTGCAGGCTTGCAGGACTGAAGGAATGCGGATTATGCTGCGAGATAATGAGGGATGACGGCACCATGATGCGTACTCCTGAGCTGATGGAACTTGCAGAAAAATGGAATCTTAAATTCATTACTATCAAGGATCTTCAGCATTACAGAAAATACCATGACAAGCTTGTGGAACGTGTTGCCGTGACTCATCTTCCCACAAAGTTCGGAGATTTTCAGGCATACGGTTACATAAATATTCTTAACGGAGAACACCATATCGCACTTGTTAAAGGTGACATCGGTGACGGAAACAATATTCTCTGCCGCGTTCATTCAGAATGTCTTACAGGCGATACATTCGGATCACTGAGATGTGACTGCGGACAGCAGCTTGCATCTGCCATGTCCCAGATCGAAAGGGAAGGCTGCGGTATTCTGCTTTATATGAGACAGGAAGGAAGAGGAATAGGTCTTATCAACAAACTTAAGGCTTATGAACTGCAGGAGAAAGGGCTCGACACTCTGGAGGCAAATATCGCACTGGGATTCAGAGGGGATCAGCGTGAGTACTATATCGGTGCACAGATACTGAAGGATCTCGGAGTGAACAGTCTCCGTCTGCTTACAAACAACCCTGATAAAGTCTATCAGCTTTCTGATTTCGGTCTGAATATAACAGAAAGAGTTCCCATACAGATGACACCCACAGATTATGATCTTTTTTATCTTAAAACTAAACAGTCCCGAATGGGTCATTTAATGGATTTTTAAAGGAGAAAAACATGAACACATTAGAAGGAAAACTGGTTGCCAATGATATTAAGGTCGGAATTGTAGCATCACGTTTCAATGAATTCATTACATCCAAGCTTCTCAGCGGTGCATATGACGGACTTCTCAGACATGAAGTCAACGATGAAGATATCACAGTTGCTTGGGTTCCCGGCGCTTATGAGATTCCTCTGATCGCATCCAAGATGGCAAACACCCGTGATTATGATGTGATAATCTGTCTCGGTGCAGTGATAAGAGGAAGTACGGATCATTATGATTATGTCTGCAATGAAGTATCAAAAGGAATTGCCCAGGTCACACTTCAGACAGGAATTCCCGTAATGTTCGGTGTTCTTACAACCGATACCATTGAACAGGCAATCGAAAGAGCAGGCACCAAAGCAGGAAACAAAGGCTACGATTGTGCTCTCAGTGCAATTGAAATGGTCAATCTTATCAGAAAAATATAAATGAGATTACTATTCATTGCCGAACTGAGTGGAGGTCTTCAGCTGTTTACTGATCAGCTTTGATCCATGCATCATATAGTAAAATCCAATCGGGGGAATAATATGAACCAGGATGAACGAAGAATCTGGCTGATTAAGGAATTACTGGCTGAAAACAGTGAGTATAAAGGTGTCAGTATTCCATCCGATATCGACGGGCAGAAAAAACTTCTCAGAGGTCTGATGAATGTCAGAATGCCAAAGGAATTGAGCTCTGAGTTTACAAAGATTCAGGATGAATACCTGCAGTTGGAAAATAAAGCCAAGGGCATTACGGACTGCAATGATCTTCAGCCTGTTGCTTCAGATAACAGACTATTCATCTGGCAGGGTGATATAACCACATTAAAATGTGATGCAATAGTTAATGCGGCAAACGATAAACTCTTGGGATGTTTTGCTCCCAATCATCTCTGCATCGACAATTGTATTCATAGCGCAGCCGGACTTCAGTTAAGGAACTACTGCTGGGAAATAATGAAAAAGCAGGGACATGATGAATATACTGGGACAGCCAAGATAACTCCTGCATTCAATCTGCCATGCAGATATGTGATTCACACTGTCGGACCTATAGTTGATGGCGAACTGACTGAAAAACATAAAAACGATTTGGAATCCAGCTATACAGCTTGCCTTGATATCGCAATGAAAAACGATTGCAGAAGCATTGCTTTCTGCTGTATATCGACCGGTGTTTTTGCTTTTCCTCAAAGAGAAGCGGCACAGATTGCTGTGGACACTGTGAAAAGGTGGAAGGAACAGAATCCATCTGATATCGCATGCATATTCAATGTATTCACTGATGCAGACAGAAAAATCTATGATGATCTGCTTAACAGTTAATTTCAGAAATGATCAATGCATTTAACAACAATTACAAACAGGGTGATAAGTTCACTGATAAGATCATCAGATTAAAGAATGAAATAAATGGTGCTGATGCCATTATTATTGGGGCTGGTGCAGGTCTGTCCACATCGGCGGGATATGAGTATTCCGGCGACCGCTTCAAAAAGTATTTTCTGGATTTTTCAGGAAAATATGGATTTCAGGATGCGTATGCGGGAGGTTTTTATCCTTATTCAACTCCTGAGGAAACATGGGCATTCTGGAGCCGTTATATCTTCATCAATCGTTATATGTGTATTCCGAAACCCGATGTATATACTGATCTTTTAAATCTTGTGAAAGACAAGGATTATTTTGTTATAACTACGAATGTTGACCATTGTTTCCAGCGTTCGGGATTTGATAAGAACAGACTTTTCTATACACAGGGTGACTATGGATTATTCCAGTGCTCTGAACCGTGTCACAGAAAAACATATGTGAATGATGAAACAGTCAGGAAAATGGTCATTTCACAAGGATACTCAATTAAAGGTGATATTCTTGAACCGCCATCATCTGAAAACGGAGAAATTGCGTGGGATCATTTGAAGATGACTATCCCATCAGATTTAGTTCCGTTTTGTCCTGTTTGCGGTAAACCAATGAGTATGAATCTCAGAAGTGATGGTACATTCGTTGAGGATGAAGGTTGGCACGAGGCTGCAGGCCGTTATGGTGATTATCTTGCTTCTCATGGAATAAAGTCATTTGGTTATTTTACAAGTGATTCCGATGCTGAACTGTTCCGGGAATATAACGGAAAGATCCTTTTTTGGGAACTCGGTGTCGGTTTCAATACACCCGGAATCATTAAATATCCTTTCTGGAAAATGACTAAAGACAGTAATAATTCTTTCTATGCATGTATCAATATGGATGAAGAATACATTCCAAATGAAATATCTGACAGGTCCGTTTATTTGAATGGGGACATCGGAGAGATAATAAAAAGACTTGGCTCCATAGAATGAAACCAAGTCTTTATCATCAGCAAATAATCAGTTTATTTCTTCTTTGTTTTTGCTTCTTTTTTTGCCGGCTTATCAGCATTTTCCTCGAACATGCTCATGAATTTCTTTGTGAATATTTCTTTGTCGACTGATGTGATCACTTCGTCCTTGTATTCTTTGAGGGCAGGCATTGATTCATAAGTGCTGCCTTTCTTATAGAAAATGACCTGTCCGTATGCAGGGCCCTGAACATTGCAGCATTCGCAGTGAACTGCGCATCTTCCTGTGACTACTTCGGGCCAGATAGCAGTTGCCATTGCAACGGCATCAGGAAGATCTACCATGTGCTGACCGCGTGTCTTCTGGTTGAATTCAAGAAGAACTGATGTGGCATCATGAAGGAACTTTCCGGCCTTTGAGACCTGTTTGAGATATGAAAGTTCATATTTATCGATTTCAATGTCACCGACACAGAGATCGAATCCTGCAATGGATACAGGGATTTCTGAACCGAGCATGAGAGCATATGCTTCAGCATCAATAAATACATTGAATTCTGATACAGGAGTGGCATTGCCGGGACCGAAGCCCGGAGTTCCCATTGACCAGATCCTCTTTACGTGGCTCATTGTTTCACGGTCCTGAAGGATTGCAAGAGCAATATTTGTAACAGGACCTGTTGCAATGATTTCAAGTTCACCGGGATATTTCTGTGCCATATCAAGTATAAAGTCGACAGCTCTTTTCTTGGCTGCCTTTTTCACAGGATGGATCAGATCTTTGTCGCCCATGCCGTCTTTTCCGTGAACGCTGATGGTTTCTTCTCTTTTGTGGAATAGAGGCTGTTTTGCACCAAGATACACATCGGTATCATTTCCGCAAACTTCCAGTGTCATAAGTGCATTATTGCCGGCCTGTTCCAGACTGACATTACCTGCCAGTACGGTGACACCGAGAAGCTCGATATCAGGACAGAAGGCTGCCATCATCAATGCAGCAGCATCATCTGAAGCGGTATCCGTATCGATTATTATTTTTCTCATGTTTTTCTCCTTTTTATTTTTATATTTTTAATAAAAGAGTACACAGATATTTATTTATCAACTTTGGATATGTATTAACAATAGCGTATCAAACTGATTTAAGCCCTTCCCTGATATGAAGTTGTGCATGATCATTCCGATGATGAAACATCTTCAGTCTTCCAAACGAATTGACTAGATTATAAAGCATTTTATGAACTGTATGTATAGGGTGAATTGACAATGACGGCTATTCCAGATTGCCTTCTGTATTGATGATGAGAATTACGGAATCTTTATCCATCTGCATTTCCGCCTGTTTCGAATCTTCAAATATCCTTCTCAGGAATCCGAGACTGACAGCTCCGCATTCTCCGCATGAAAAAACCGGATCAGAACCGATTGGTTTTCTTGAAAGCTCCATTCCTTGCAATGCAATATCATCATCACATTGGATACACCATTCAGCACAGTGTTTGAGTATTGGCAGACTGATTATGTTCGGCTCTCCGCAGTTCAGTCCGGCCATGATCGTTTCAGGTTCTCCTCCGATACTGCAGAAACGGTTCTCTTTAATTGAGTTATAAATACACGGAACAGCTGATGATTCTATGATCCCGATATGGGGAAGTGTATCCATTTTGTTCTGCAGATACCAGCATACGCCTCCGGCCAGTGAACCCACTCCTGCCTGAATAAAAACATGCGTCGGCTTTTCCTTCATCCGTTCCAGAGCTTCTGCCATAAGTGTTGAATAACCGAGCATTATATTTTCAGGTATATCTGTGTATCCTTCGAAAGCCTGATCCTGAACCAGAATATAGTTGTTCTCATTAGCAAATCGACTGGCAAATCTGACCGTATCATCATAATTCAATTGCTTGACTATAACTTCAGCGCCATATTTCTTTATGGCATCAATCCTTCTTTGTTCTGCATTTCCCGGCATGAAAATATAACACTTATGATCGGTCAGATTTGAATACCATGCCAGAGCCTTGCCGTGATTGCCGTCTGTACATGATACAAATACTGCATCCGGTGAATTTATTTTACTGACAGCATAACTGACACCGAGTCCTTTGAAAGCATTTAATCCGAAACGCTTGGATTCATCTTTTATACAGAGATTTTTAATGCCATATTTTTCTGCAATATCATGTAATTCGAGTAATGGCGTTTCATTATAGAAGGGGAGACTTCTGTGAAAAGACAGAGCATCTTCAAAATTATCATTGAGATGAAATCTATTATCGTATTTTCTGTTTGTGTTTGTATAAATCCGGTATTTCATTCCATGTCAGATTATATCGTAAACTCAGAATGAGATTATTATTGGTTTACAGGAATGAATGACACTCATATTCATCATAAATGTAACAAAGATGTTGCATGATTTCCGCTAATATGTGGTGGCTGTTATTCTTCTATTTGATAAAATGATTATTGAAAAATCCAGGGGAGATATAACATGAAACTGCCGGACAAAATATTTGCATTGCGAAAATCAAAGGGGTTGTCACAGGAAGATTTGGCTGAGAAGATGAATGTTTCAAGGCAAACCGTATCCCGTTGGGAGGTCGGTTCCGTATCCCCGGATGCTGACAATCTGAAACAACTCAGCAATATATTTGGCGTAACTGTAGATTATCTTCTTAATGATGAATATGAAACTAATGAAGATATTCATCAAGCCAAGGATGATAAAACATCTCCCTCGAAAAATAAAAATATATCCCAAAAGGCTTTACTGATAACTGCTATTGCCTTCGGCGTTGCAGCCCTTGCATTTCTGATTAAGGCTATTGATCAATTGAATATCATTTATGTGATACTGGCAGTTGTTGATGCGATCATGTCTTTGGTCTGGATCATCCTGTATGAACGAATAAAAAAACAGAGTAAAGATGTTTGATTCTTATATTTAAGTCATATGCAACTTAGGCCACTGGAGCATTTTACCATGCATTACCTGTTTCTTTTCTCTTGATTTTCTTCCTTACTCGGAATATGATTAAAACTAGTTAGCGTTGGCTAACTAGTTTTGTTCGACTTGTTTATAACGCAAACTATCAGCATGAAGAGGTGCAGATTGAAAGGGTATTTATCAGTTAAGCAGACATCCGATAAATGGGGCGTCTCTATGCGCTGGGTGAATCAATATATACTGGAAGGGAGAATACCGGGATGCGAACGATTTGGACGTGTTTGGGTTGTCCCTGCAGATGCTATAAAGCCGGAACGGCTTAAACCTGGAGTGAAATCCAAGCTATCTTCTTCTCATAATGCTGAAAATATATGATCTATTTTTATCGACCAGTTAGTCACGACTAACGAAGGGAGACTATATTTATCCATGATTTGGGAAGCAAGAGAATCCGCCTGTCCTGTGACTGCTGGTACAAAAAGAAAAAAGGATTGAAACATGATTAAAACAACAATAAATATTGACGGTATGATGTGCGGAATGTGTGAGGCACACATATGTGACGCAATTCGAAAGGCGGTCCCCTATGCGAAGCATGTCACTGCTTCAAGAAGTAAAAAGGAAGCATCCTTCCTGACAGAGGCGGAAGTGGATAAAGACAGTTTAAAGACTGCCATCGATGCTACGGGGTATACCTGTCTGGGCATCAAATCGACTCCTTATGAAAAGAAGGGTTTGTTCGGTTGGAAATGAAAACGGTGATATGGGGGCTTCTGATCCCTTTTATCGGGACGGCAGCCGGGGCAGCATGCGTTTTCTTCCTGAAAAGGGATCTGAAGGCCGGAGTGCAGCGTGCACTGACCGGATTTGCAGCTGGTGTCATGGTGGCAGCTTCCATCTGGAGCCTGATAGTTCCTGCCATTGAACAGTCTGCGGCGAAAGGACGATTGTCTTTCCTTCCCGCTTTTATCGGATTCTGGCTAGGGATCCTGTTCCTGCTTATTTTGGATCATGTGATCCCTCATTTGCACAGAAGCATCGACCGGGCGGATCAGCCGGAAGGACCAAAATCCAGCCTGAACAGAACGATCATGATGGTGCTGGCGGTGACACTGCACAACATCCCGGAGGGCATGGCTGTCGGTGTGGTCTATGCAGGACTGCTCGCCGGTTCGGCCAATATCACCGCAGGCGGTGCACTGGCCCTGGCACTGGGAATCGCGATCCAGAACTTTCCGGAAGGCGCAATCATATCCATGCCGCTCTTTGCGGAAGGGAAAAGCAAACAAAAGTCTTTCTGTCTGGGCGTTCTGTCCGGTGCAGTAGAACCGATTTTCGGCGGACTTACGGTTTTAATCGCCAGTCTGGTGATCCCGGCAATGCCATATCTCCTATCCTTCGCGGCCGGAGCCATGTTGTATGTGGTCGTAGAGGAGCTGATACCTGAAATGTCTTCCGGAGAACATTCCAATATAGGTGTCATTTTCTTTGCCGTAGGCTTCAGCCTGATGATGGCATTGGACGTGGCGCTGGGATGAGGAATTCATGATGAGATATCACATTGCGAAAACACGGTGCAGGAGACGCTCGTTATCCCGCTGTTTGGGCGCCTGGTGTGTTATGAGCGCTTTCCGGAGGAATAAGCAGACATGAAAAAATATGAACCCAAACAGGTCCATATTGGTTTTACTCCTTCTCCCAGTTCCAAGTGTAGGAGGTATAGCGTCCTCCGCTGATCTTGATGATTTCCTCGTTTTTCAGCATCTCTGCTAATGCCCGCTCCACGGTCTTCTGACTGATATCCGGACACTGCCGCATGATCTGTGTCTTTGTGATCCGTCCTGTTGTGTTACGAATGATTTCCCGGACCCTGTCAGGTTTGGATAGTCTTCTTGTAATCAGGATATCCACTCGGGACGCAAACTCCCGGTAGGCAGCGATCACAACACCCAACATATAACGGACGAAGGGGAGAGGATCGTTTGTTCCTTCATGCCATCCGGTTGAGCTTTCTTGAAGAACGTCGTAATAGGTCTCTTTGCTGTCTGCTATTAATCTTTCGATACTTATATATTTTCCGACAAAATATCCTGAACGATAAAGAAGAAGCAGTGTGAGTAGACGGCTCATACGGCCGTTTCCATCGTTGAAGGGGTGGATACAAAGGAAGTCTAGGATGAAAATCGGCATCAGTAGAAGGGGATCTAGTTCGGGATCCGTCATAGCCTCCTGAAGAGCGCTGCAAAGGGCATCCATGGCCTCTGTTGTTTCCCATGCCGGAACCGGTTGGAAACGAATGCGCTTTGATCCGTCGGGCAGCTCCTCCGCGATGATGTTATCGGAGTTTTTGAAACTGCCTCCGATGGTAGTATTGCTGAATTTATAGAGGTCCCGGTGCAGTTGCAGGATCATGCTAGACCTGACGGGAATATAGTCATAGTTTTCGTGCACCGTTTTCAGCACATCACGGTAACCGGCAATCTCGCGTTCACTTCGCCCTTTGGGCATTGTTTTGTTCATTACGATCTGTTTCAGCCGGTCATCGGTGGTAATAATACCTTCAATACGGTTGGAAGCTTCAGTGCTCTGGATTTTCGCGATCTCCAGTAGCTTGGACAGGGTGTCCTTCTGCGCTTCAATAAACAGATTCTGCTGACCTTTCATTTCGTGGATCTGTGCCAGGTATGATACGATTTCGGGAGAGAGCAGTTTCTGGTATTCAGTTTTGTAATTCAGAGTTCTCATTCATTATCCTCTTTTCAGAGTTTAATATAGTCATTTAAATCAAATATGACATAATTGAATATTACTGTATACACTGTAAAAAGACAAGTAATAAAGTCATTTAAATCGCAAATGACTATATTGATTTGCCTTTTGTTCTATAGAATAATCAGATTTTGATTACTGTTGTCACGGACTAAACAAAATTGCTTGCAACTCACATAAATACCGGGTTTCTGAGAAACTCTGTATTACTCCCACTCGATTGTTGCAATTGGTTTAGGTGACAGATCGTAAAGTACTCTGTTTACACCTTTTACTTCATTGACAATTCTGTTTGTTATGACCTGCAGAAGTTCAAAAGGAATGTTCTCCACTGTAGCAGTCATGGCATCCTTGGTGTTCACAGCACGGATGACAACGAACCAGTCCCAGAGACGTTTTCCGTCTTTTACACCGGTTGATTTGTAATCAGGAACAATAGTGAAGTACTGCCAGACCTTATTCTGAAGACCAGCTTTTTTGAATTCTTCTCTCAAAATTGCATCAGACTCTCTTACTGCTTCAAGTCTGTCTCTTGTGATTGCACCAGTGCATCTTACACCGAGACCAGGGCCCGGGAACGGCTGTCTGTATACCATTTCATCAGGCAATCCGAGAGCTTTTCCTACCATTCGTACTTCATCTTTGAAAAGCAATTTAACAGGTTCCACGAGCTGGAATTTAAGATCTTCGGGAAGACCGCCGACGTTATGGTGTGCCTTAACACCATTGCTTTCGAGAATATCAGGATAGATGGTTCCCTGACCGAGGAATGTGATTCCATCGAGCTTTCGTGCTTCTTCCTCAAAAACCTTGATGAATTCTGCGCCGATGATCTTTCGCTTCTGTTCAGGATCGGCAACTCCGGCCAGCTTGTCAAGGAATCTGTCAGTTGCATCAATGTAAATCAGGTTGGCATTCATCTGGTTTCTGAATACCTCGATGACCTGTTCAGGTTCACCTTTTCTTAACAGACCATGGTTAACATGTATACAGGTCAGCTGTTTGCCGATTGCTTTGATCAGCAGGGCAGCACAGACTGAAGAGTCGACTCCTCCGCTGAGAGCCAGAAGTACTTTTTTGTCTCCTATCTGCTCACGAAGGATTTTGACCTGTTCATCAATAAATACTTGAGCGAGCTGTTCATTTTCGATTCTTATCATATCGCTTGGTCTTACATTGTTTTCCATGGCTTATCTCCATTTTTCAGATATCGAAAGATTATCACTTTGGACGATTATATGTCTATTGAATTACAGATTAAATAATCAGAAATATTTATTTTTTTTGTTATACAACAATGAAAAATCCTATAATTTATTAGTATGCTGAAATCATATTCTAAAGCTGTTGAGTATTTTGAAAACGGTGTTGTTGTTTATCCGACAGATACTGTTTACGGGATCGGCTGTGTCTTTGATAACGATTCCTCAGTAAAAAGGATATATGATCTGAAAAACAGAGATCATTCAAAAGCACTGCCGTTACTGATATCTGATATTTCCCAGCTGAGAATGCTGACTGATGATGTAAGCGAATCAGCCCGAAAACTGATGGATGTTTTCTGGCCAGGGGCACTTACCCTGGTATTTAATCATAACGGGCATGTTTCGGATCTTATTACCGCAGGTAAGCCGACTGTTGCTGTCCGTATGCCTGATAATCCGGATCTGAGAGCAGTGATCGATAAACTGGGGAAGCCGATCATAGGAACCAGTGCCAATCTGAGCGGAGAACCGAGCATAACGTCGTACCGTGATGCGGCTAAACGTTTTGCAGGAACAGCAGACATGGTCATAAACGGAAAATGCCATGACAACATACCTTCCACGATCGTGGATGTTACTGATGAATGTCCCGTTATCATAAGAAGAGGGTCAATAACCGAGGACGAAATAGAAAAAGTCATAAATGAAAGGGCTTGTAAAATGAAAATTGCTATCGGAAGTGATCACAGAGGAAGTACCCTGAGAAACAGTTTGATAGACCATCTTGTGTCTCTTAAATGTGAAGTCATTGATTGCGGAACAAGTGCCGATCATCCTGTTGATTATCCGGTCATTGCCAGGGATGTCGCGGAGAGAGTACAGAACGGTTCAGTGGACTACGGAATACTGATCTGCGGTACCGGTCTGGGAATGAGCATTGCATCGAATAAATTCAAGGGAATCCGTGCAGCTCTTTGCAACAGCACATTTATGGCTGAAAGAGCCAGGCTCCACAACAATGCAAACATTCTTTGTCTCGGTGCTGAATTTGATGTCGACCAGAATGCAATTGTTGATGTTTTCATTAAGCAGGAATATGAAGGCGGCCGTCATCAGAAACGGCTTGATATGATCGCTTCATTCGAGAAATGAAATGGACCGAAAAGATATATATGCTGAAGAGCTTTCTGCTCTTATTCAATACAATACCGTGTCTCCCTGTTGTGAACTTGATATGGACCGTATCGATGCGTTTCATATCAAGCTCAGGGAAATGTTTCCGAATATCTTCAAGCTTGGAGATGTCAAAGAATTTGATGGTTCATATCTGATCAGAATTGCCGGAAAGGATTCTGCCATGCTTCCGTGTATGCTGATGAGCCATCATGACGTTGTCGAGGCACTGGGCAACTGGAAGTATCCTCCGTTCAGCGGAACGATTGCAGACGGAAGAGTATGGGGCAGGGGCGCAATTGATAATAAAGCAATGTTCTGGGCTATCATGAGAACTGTCGATGATTATATTGCCCAGGGCAACCGTACTGATGCTGATCTTTATATTGTTACTACCTGCAATGAAGAAAATCAGGGCGGCGGTTCTGTTGCCATAGCAGAATACCTGAAAAACAATGGCATCCGATTCAGATTTATTCTTGATGAAGGTTCTATGATCGTCCGTGATCTAATGCCCTGTATGACAGGATTGTTTGCCATGATCGGTGTCACTGAAAAAAGCATATGTGACCTGAAGTTCATTGCCAGAGGAGCAGGCGGCCATGCCAGTGTACCGCCGAAAAACAATCCGCTGGCACGTCTTGCAGCCTTTATAAATGAAGTTGAAACGAATGATATTTATTCTTCATATATCACGGATACTGAATCTGAAATGCTCAGACGCATGGCTCCGTATATGACCGGAAAAATGAAGGATCTGTGTCAGAATATTTCAGGCTTTCAGGATGAACTTATAAAAGAGCTGGATATCAATAACGCTTCATTCGCTGCCATGACTAGAACTACCATTGCGTTCACAATGGCCAATGGTTCAAATGCATCAAATGTCATTCCAACTGAGGCATATGTGATAGCCAATATGCGCTGTGCCAAACATATCTCAATAGATGAAAGTCTGGATACAATTGCAGGTATTGCACGGAAACATGACGTAGATATGGAAGTTCTGAACCGCGGAATCGATAATGCGGTAACAGATTATCATTCACCCGAGTTTAAATTGATTGAGAATGCTGTAAACAAGGTATTTCCGGGAGTTATCACAGTTCCTGTTCTTCTGAACGGAGGCACTGACAGCCGTAATTTTTCCTGTGTCTGTTCAAATATCATGCGTTTTACTGCTATTGTTGCCACTCCTGAACAGGAAAGAACTGAACACGGCATCGATGAGTTTATTGAGATTGATTCATTGCCTTTGTTATATGATTTCATAAAAGAAGTGCTTATGAGCATCTGATACGATAAAATAAGCATTATTAGGAGAAGCTCATGGAACGTATTTCTATTTTTGATACAACACTGAGAGACGGAGAACAGGCCGCCGGCGGTTCATTGAATGTCAAGGAAAAGATTGAAGTTGCAAAACAGCTCGAGAACCTTGGCGTTAATGTGATCGAGGCAGGTTTTCCTATCAGTTCAAAAGGTGATTTCGAATCCGTCAAAGCTATCGGTAAAGCCATTCGGAATCTTTCGGTATGCGGATTGGCAAGAGCAAATATCAAGGATATTGATGCATGCTGGGATGCACTGAAAGGTGCTGCCGATCCCAGACTGCATATTTTTATCTCAGCATCACCCGTCCAGATGAAGTATCAGCTTAATAAAACTCCTGAACAGGTGCTGGATTATGCTGTCAAAGCTGTCGCGCATGCACACAAGTATCTTTCAAATATCGAGTTTTCTCCGATGGATGCAACACGTGCAGATAAGGAATTTCTGTATAAACTGATCGAAGCAGTCATTGATAAAGGTGCATCAGTCATCAATATCCCTGATACAGTCGGTTATTCTGTACCTGCTGAATACGGAAAATTGATTAAGGATCTGAGAAAGAATGTTCCGAACATAGATAAGGCTGTTATCAGTGTGCATTGTCATAACGATATGGGCCTCGCTGTTGCAAATTCGATTGAAGCCATAAGCAACGGTGCACGTCAGGTCGAATGTACTGTTAACGGTATCGGTGAAAGAGCAGGCAATGCCTCTCTTGAAGAAATCGTCATGATCCTGAAAACCAGAAAAGATTTCTTCAAAAAATATGAAACTTCGATCAACTCTGAACTGATTTATCCAACTTCACGAATGGTTTCAGAAATGACCGGTTTCCCGATTCCTGTCAATAAAGCGATTGTGGGTGCCAATGCATTCCGACACGAATCCGGTATCCATCAGGATGGAGTCATTAAGAATTCCTCGACGTTTGAGATCATCAATCCGAGAAATGTCGGTGTTCCTTCATCCAGTCTTGTTATGGGGAAACTTTCCGGAAGCCATGCCCTGAAAGAAAGACTTGCAGAACTGGGATATTCCCTCAGTGAGACCGATTTCCAGGGAGTTTTTAATGCATTCAAGGAAATTGCCGACCGTAAGAAAGAAGTCGAAGATAAGGATATTGAAGAATTAGTCGCTGAGTATCAGAGAAATCTTAATTATTCGTATATCCTGAAGAGGATCCAGGTCAGCTGCGGAGATAAAGGTCTTCCTACTGCATCCATCATCCTCCAGAGCCCAGACGGTACTGAGTATGCAAATGCAGAGATAGGATCAGGCCCGATCGATGCTGTGTATAAGGCGATCGACAATATCGTTAAGGTCCCGAACACTCTTACGGAATTCAGCGTTAATTCCATCACTCATGGTATTGATGCCATCGGATCCGTAATTGTCAGAATCGAAAACAACAATACTGTATATACAGGCAGAGGCGCTGATGTTGATATTATCGTTGCCAGTGCTAAAGCATATCTGAATGCATTGAACCGTCTGATCGCCAGCAATAAAACAGTCACCGACGAAAAATAATCTGTTTAAGGGAATAACAATGAGCGAAATTAAGAGTGCTTTTGAGATTGCCATGGAGCGCATCAATAAGATGGGCGAAGCTACTGAAGAAGACAAACTGAAGTGGAAATATGAGCCTGTCGGTCAGCAGTTGGCAATGAAATTTGTTAAGGGTGAAGCTGATCTTTCGGAAGAACTTGAATCTGTAGATCCGAAAGGTCTTGTATATGTAAGAAAAGCAGTTCAGGAAGTGCTTGGCGGTCTGGTTGTATTGCCTGTAAAGGACGTTGTTCCCAAACAGCTAGATAAAGCACTTGAAGGGCTTGTTATTATCAAAGAGGATAAAGCAACAGCAAATCAGATAGCATCCCAGATCAGACAGCTGATGGAACAATATGTTACAAATGGTGCGGCACAGCGAAAACAGGCTTCTGAGATGCTGAAACAGACATTTTCCCAGAAACTCCGTTCTGCTGCATCACAGATGAGCAAATCAATTGATACCGATTCACTTGATGTGGAAGCTCTTCCCCAGTACAGGGAACAGCTTGCGGAGCTCAACGGAAAGATCAGTGAACAATATCAGATGTATCTGACAGATTTTAAAAACCAATTATTTGCTCTGGAATAATCCATGGAAGATGAAGAACTCGTAAAACTGGCGGTAAGAAGTACCTTCGTTCTAAGATATCCGACACAGACACTTGAGACATTCGGTGTTACAAATATCGAATACTTTATTCTGACAAAACCCGTTTATGATACAGATGAAGAGAAACATGAAACTGTGATAAGGACAGGACATGTTATTGCTTCCAAGCCCCAGATTATTACTCCATATTACATGGCGAAGGCTGAAAGCTTCAGTGAGGAAGCTATCAATTATCTGAAGACACAGAAACAGGTGCTTGCCAGTCTGCTGTACACATATAAGAATGAACCCGGAGAACTTCAGATTGTGGACGGAACAGTTTCAACGGTTGCTGCAAGGATAGCTGCAGACCTTGATAACAAGAATGCCAGACTGAGTGCCATAATCACCGGTGAGGATACCCACTGGGATCTCTCCCTGATGAAATTCATTGTCGATTACACCCGTGATTCAATTCCGAACAATGTCAATGAACTGAATAAAAGACATCTCATAGATATTGATCACAGAGGTGTTCCCAGATCTGCACGTATTGATATCGAGCGAATGTTTGAGGAAGTGCAGGGCGGCAGTTTGGATCCTGACGAACTGAAAACCGAACTGGATAACTGGGATCTCTTTGATGAATATGAAGATCGTTTCTATGATCTGTTCAGATAATTTGTTGATTTTTCCGACAGGTTGCTATTATTAAATCATGAACAGAGATTTTTCTTTTAAAGCAATACTTATAGCCCTTGCAGTTGTGCTTTGCATAGGTGTGACTGTGACTTTTATTTTTTCGGATAATTCATCAAAACCGGGTGGTAAGGATCCGGAGACTACTGTTACCACAAAAACAACCACCACTGATAAAACAACAAAAACAAGTGATGATCCTGCTACCACGACAACTTCTGATGAACCGACAGTTACTCCGCCTGCAAAGACGATCAATGATTCACTCGTTGAAAACAGATTTGTCAACGTTAATATGGCGGACAACTATTTTGAATTCAGTGCTGATAAGACAGTCAAGGAATTCTATAACGGAAGGGCATACGCCGGTTCATGGTCCATTAACGGAACAACACTTACTATCAGAGATGATTCTTCCGGCAATTCCAAGGATTATGTACTGAAGACTGAAGGAATAAATATCCTCAGTTTCTCATACCTGACCAATACTTTTGAGGCACAGGCAAAATAGATTTTACCTGTTGATGCTCTGACTATCCGGCTTTAATACGGCTTCAGTATTTCCATAAATTGTTGAAGATGCTGTCTTTTTCCTCTGACTCAGAACTGTCTGTTGAATTGCTGTCTGAGGACGACGTCTCACTGTCAGAAGAGGATATATCACTGAATGAAGAGAACGTATCACCGAAAGAAAAACTGAATGTATTTTCCGGTTCTTTGTCATTGCTCTTATTCTCTGCTTCTTTCTCGTTGTTCTTATTCTCAGTTTCTTTTTCTTTGCTCTTATTTTCAGCTTCTTTTTCTTTCGCTTTTTCAGCTCTTTTTTCCTTGAAAGATCTGAATGCAGAAGTGCTGAATATGACCAGTGATGTCACAAAGTCGATAACTGCACTGACTACCAAACCGATACCGAGTACTTTTATCTGAGTATCGAGTGCGATAAGAGGGTTCTCCTTGCGCATTTGTATCATCATCATTGCGATACCGAAAACAATGTTGAGGGTTGCAACAACCAAGAGTGTCTGGGGAGTGAATATTTTGAGTCTTTTGATTTTGATGGCATTCTGCATCTCTCTCAGACCGTTGATGGTGATCAGTAATGCGAGAATGAAGGTCATGAACTGGGCTACATAGGATTTTCTTATTAGAAATGCAATGCCGACAATAAGAATAATTGATCCGTATACCAAACTGTTGCTGGCGATGGTTTGCTTGGGTGAACTAGCGAAGAATCTGATGATATCCAGAATTCCGATGCAGATTATTCCTATACTGATTATCATACTGATAGTTTCAAATGCATCAGCCCCTCTGAAAAATGTATAGATACCGATTATCACATATACAACAGGAGCGATCAGCGACAGCAACATTTCTTTTTTCATTTCACATTCCTCTAAAAAGTGATGACAAAATAATAACTCAATCAGACAAATAATTCAGCTAATTATTTTTAAGTGCGGGAATAGACGCATTTGCCGTTAAGATATGTGGCAGATAAGGTTATTTTATGAATTGATTCGTGTCTGGAATTAAACGGATTATCATCCAGTATCACAAAATCAGCCAGATAGTTTTCTTTTATCTTTCCTTTGATTTTCTCATCAAAACTGCTCTCGGCACTTCTGATCGTAAAACTATCGATTGCCTCGCTGACGGAGTATCTCTGATTGGGAAGGTAAGGGTTCTTATCATAATCCGAACATCTTGTGACCGCATATTCTATTCCCCTGAGAATGTCAGGTTTCTCAACAGGGCAGTCGGTTCCGTTTGAAACGCTTACCCCCATGTCAAGCAGAGTCTTCCAGTTGTAACTTGTTTCTGAAAGATCCGGAGCCACAAGCTTCCTTACTGCCGGAATATCCAAATTCAGAAATACAGACTGTGCATATACGTGCAGGTGAAGCTTTTTTATTCTTTCAAGCTGGTCCTTCCGTGTGATCTGACAATGAACTATCCCGTGTCGGTGGTCTTTTTCGGGCTCATTGCCAAGAACACTTTCATATGCGTCCAGCGCTTCATCAAGACATTTGTCACCAATCGCATGTACTGCGATCTGCATTCCATGTTCATTGGCATATTCGATCATCTGGTTCAATGTCTTCTGATCATATAACGAATGTCCGTAATTGTTTTCGTCATCAAGATAATGCTCTGATAAATGTGCTGTTCTTGAACCCAGCGCACCGTCTCCGATCAGTTTGAGCGGACCTATACGGAACATGTCAGTACCTTTGCCCGTGACATTTCCACCCTCAATGAATTCTTTCAGAGAATTAAGATCCTGTAGATTGCATTGTTCATATATTCTGACCGTCAGTCGGTTCTCATTTTCCAGCTCTTTATATGCCTGATTTATGACGCCTGTCGGAATGCACCTGTAAATACAGTAATCATCGGTCTGAACACTTGTGATACCTTTGCTGTTCAGAATTTTGCAGGCCTCATATATCATATTCTTAATTGTCTGCTTGTCAGGAACAGGTTCATATTTATCCAGTTCCTTCATTTCATCATCGTTAAGGCAGCCTGTTTCGTTCTGAAGTCCCGCAATTTTGAGGAGTTTGGAATTCACTACGCAGCAGTGACCTGATACGTGGTTTATCATTATCGGAATGTCTTCTGATACTTTGTCCAGATCGTAACGGGTGGGCATTCTCTTATCACCGTGGAATTTATCCTGAGTCCAGCCCCATCCTGTCAGCCATTGACCGTCAGTATAAGTTGATTCAGCCAGTTTTGAAGAAAGACAGGAAACAATATCTGCAATACTGTCAGTATGTTCAGTCAGATCCACTGCCATCAGTTCTTTGCTGTAACCGAGAAGATGCATATGTGAATCGTTGAAACCAGCACATACGAACTTGTTCTTAAGATCTATCAGAATGTCTCCGGGCTTATATGAACTGAGTACTGTTTCATTGTCACCGACATATGAAAAACGCCCGTCTTCAACAGAGAATGCCTGCTTTATCCCTGGATCTCCGGTATACACATATCCGTTGTAAAATAAAGTTCTCATAATGGTTTCTGTTCGTTTATATCTTCGTAGAACGGCTTGAAGTCGCTGTCGGCTATTCCTTTATGCATATATCTTGCCTTGTAATCTTTAAGCAATCTGAAATAATCGCCTGACAGGATTATAAGGACTGCCACGTTGATAAACGTCGGGATTGCGGATGTTATATCGACAACTGTCCAAATAAATCCCTGATTGTTTGTTTTAACCAGATAGATCGTCCATAAAAGACCGGGAAGAAGACGGCTCCAGTAGAATGCCTTCATGAGGATCTTTTTCCATAGCGCATTGCTGTTTCCAAGGTGTTCAAGCAGGGCAATGTAATATGTGAACCATCCGCCTGATGTAGTTATCGTAAAAATAAACATGACAAGAGCAAGAAGGTACCCGCCTATCTGGCCGAGCCCATGGTAAAATGATGTAAGCGCAAGAGTGCCGCCGTTAGTGCCGTCTGTCCAGGCACCGCTTATTATTACCGCAAGGGCAGTGATTGTACAGATAATGAATGTATCAAAGAATACTTCAAATGATCCCCATAAACCCTGTTCAATAGGGTGGATGGTTTTTGCCGATGAATGAACCATCGGAGAGGTTCCCCAGCCGGCTTCATTCGAATATACAGCCCTCGACATGCCGACCCTGATCATCTGACTAACGGCGCATCCTGCAAACCCTCCGACAGCAGCTGTTCCTGTGAAAGCATTGGAGAATATTGCGCCGAAGGCAGACGGAACTGCTTTGATGTTGAGAAGGATTATTAGAATTCCCATTGCAATGTAAAGAAGGCTCATTGCAGGAACTACCTTTTTGAATGCTGAAGCGATTCCTTTTGTTCCTCCTGCGGTGATTATAAATGTGATAACTGCCATCACCAGAGCCACTATGATAATGTTCTCAATTGTTATGCTTCCGATATGGATATCTCTTATGGGAAGTGCTCCGGCTATGACCTGAGATGAAGTCAGAGTGGCTGATGTTACAAAGAATGTTGAGAATATTCCCAATGCAAATACTATTGCAGGAATATGCCATAGTTTTCCCCAGTGTCTCTTTTCTCCAAGACCCAGTTCCATATAGTATGTTGGACCGCCGAAGGTATCTCCATTCTGCTTATGACGTCTGTAATAAAGACCAAGCGATACTTCGACCTGTTTGAGTATCATGCCCAGTGTTGCCGTTGCCCACATCCAGAAAACTGCTCCGGGGCCGCCGGCCGCTACTGCTGTTGCCACACCGGCTATATTGCCGAATCCGACTGTTCCGCCTATTGCAGTGGCGATTGCCTCGATTGGACTGATCATGCCCTTTATATTTGATTCTGTTGATTCTTCCTTTTTAAACAATGAACCGATCGTATGCTTCCAGATATAACCGAAGTATCTGAACTGAAAAAATCCAGATCTAACCGTGAAATATAAGCCGGCAGCAACAATGAGGATTATTAGGGGCAATCCCCACAAAAGACTATCCAGATTGTACAGAAAATCTATCATCTGTTACTCTTAATTCTCTTTTAATTCATATGTAAAAAAAGAGGAACCACCAATGGTTCCTCTTTCTATATCACTCGGTTAAGCTTAAATATAATTGAAACCAAACAGTCCAATACCGATTACGAGTGTTGCAGCTACAACCATAACTGTAAGAGGAAGCCATGATGCTTCGATCTTGCCTTTGTATTCGTTTTCTCCGGTCCACATGACTCTGATTACATTCAAATAGTATGCAGCGGAGATAACACTGTTCAAAACACCGATGATGATCAGCACTGTATTATGAGTCGATGCAAAGACCTCAAACTTACCGATGAAGCCTGCTGTTGCAGGAAGACCCATAAGGGAAAGCAGGGCAATTGTTATAACAACTGCGGCAAACGGTGCTTGTTTGGCAATACCGCGGTAGTTTTCGATCTTATCGCTTTTGATATGGTCGGATATAGTGATCACACCGGTGAATGCTGCTGCTTCTGCCAGGGCAAAAGCGACTGCAAATGTTATCAGACCAATGAATATCTCATAGTTTGAGACAGAAGCATCAGCAGCGTTCAGACAGAATGCTGCCAGTGCAAGCATCATGTAACCTGTCTGACTGATACCTGAGAATGCAAGCATCTTTTTAATGTTGGTCTGTCTGATTGCCCCGATATTACCGACAAGCATGCTGAGAACACTTAAGACTGCGATAACTATTGCAAGCTTAGGTGCAAGTACTGTAGGTGAACCATAGCTTACGATCTCTATTAGTCTTGCAAGGGTTGCCATTCCGGCAAGTTTTGATGCTGTTGATAAGAACAGGGTTATTGTTGTCGGTGAACCGTCATAAACATCAGGTGCCCATGAATGGAACGGTACTGCTGCTGTCTTGAAACTGAATCCGGCGATAATCATTGCGATACCCAGAATCAGTCCGATCTCGGGATCAGCGGTACCCATGATTGAGAAGAAGATATCGTCGATGTTTATTGATCCGGTATAGCCGAATACAAGTGACATACCGAATAGTAAAATTGCGGAGTTGATACCGCCAAGCAGAATATACTTCATACCTGCTTCAGCTGACTGTTTCGTATTCATTAGAGAAGTCAGTGCATAGAAAGACAGGGCCATAAGCTCAAGGGATGCGAACATTGAAATGAGGTTATATGATGATACCAGTAATGTCATGCCAAGCAGAGCAAGATTGATAAGAACAAGATATTCAGGATACTTGCTTTCAAAATTCTTCGCGTAATCCTGGCTTGCCATTACGACGAGAAGTGCAATAACCGCGAAGAGCATTCTGAAATAGAATGAGGTCATATCAATACAAAGTAAACCCGAGGCATAAACAATACCGTGGCTCATTGGATCATACTGATAGATTACAGTCAGTACGGCAGATGCGATGATACCGATGCAGCTGATTGCCGTAAGCACGTTTCTGTTTTTGATAAACAGACCTGAGATCAGGATGATAATTGCTGTCAGGGCAATACAAATTTCAGGTAAGAAAAAAGTAATTGTTTCTAGCATTCTTGTATCTCCTCCTTACAGCATGGCCAGAACAGCCGATACTCCACCCTTTATTAGACTTGTCATGAAATCCGGATAGAGACCTATTGTGAAAATCAGGATGACAAACAGAATGCAGTAGAACATTTCAAGGTTGTTTGCATCTTCCATTTCATTGTAGATATCCAGTTTCGGTCCGAAGAACACTCTCTGTACTGTCCAGAGCATATATCCCGCACCGATAAGAAGTCCGAGCAGAGCGATCATAACGATCGGATGAGTGCCTGCTACAACAGTAGATGAATATGTGCCGGTCATTATTGAGAATTCAGCGGCAAATCCGCTTGTAGTTGGTAATCCGATTGCACCGAGTGATGCAATAATGAAAAGTGTAGCAATCTTAGGCGTAGTCTGTCCGAGACCGCCGAGTTTTGCAATGTTTCTTTCATGAGCATTGTGCATTACAAGTCCTGCAACTGCGAACAGCAGACCGGTGGTGAGACCATGGCTGACCATCTGCAGTGTTGCACCGGTCATGCCGATTTCACTGAGCGAGAAGATACCAAGCAGAACAAAGCCCATATGGCTTACTGAGGAGTAGGCGATGAGTCTCTTGATATCAGTCTGTCTTAATGTGATGGCACCGCCGTAAATAATGCCGATGACTGCGAGTATTTCAAATAACAGGGCATAATGCTGTGCCATATCCGGCATACATGTGACACACAATCTCATAATTCCATAGCCGCCCATTTTGATCAGAGCACCTGCAAGCATGACACTGGCTGCTGTGGGGGCATCAGTGTGTGCATCAGGGAGCCATGTATGTAACGGGACAACAGGAAGTTTTACACAGAAACCGAGAATAAGCAGGAAGAACAGCAATGGAGCATAGCTTACTGCTGACAGTATTCCGCTTGAAGCAAGACTGACCATATCAAGCGTATTGGTCGAGACATAAACACAGACAATACCCGCAAGCATGAAAGCACTTCCGAATAAAGTGTAGATAACATACTTTAATGCGGAATACTCTTTTCGTCCGCTTCCCCAGATCGAGATAAGGAAGTACATAGGAATGACTTCGATTTCCCAGAACAGGAAGAACAGGACAAGGTCAAGAGCACAGAAAACACCGAGTATACTGCCTTCAAGAATAAGCAGCCATACAAAGAACTCTCTTACTCTGAGATGTTCTTTCCATGAGATCAGTACTGCAACCATTCCAAGGAATGATGTGAGGATAACCATCGGCATGCTGAGTCCGTCGACACCGACATGGTATGTGGCGCCGAAAGCATGGATCCAGTCATGTACGGCTTCAAACTGAATCGTATTTGAAGCTGATCTGTCGAATACGATGAACAGATAGACAGACAGGGCAAACGGGACCATAGCGAAGAACAAAGCCATGTATTTATAGATCTTGTCTTCAACTTTTGGCATTAAAGCCAGAATTATAGCGCCAATGATGGGGATAAAAATGATTAATGATAATATGCTCATCTTATTTCACCACCATCATCAAAATTACAATTACGACAAGACCGATTACAGAGAGCAATCCGTAACTCGGGATTCTGCCGTTCTGAACTGATCTGATAAGACCGCCGATTCCTTTGACTGCTTTGGCTACGGCGTTTACCAGTCCGTCGATTACATGTTTATCAAAGAATGCAAAAAATCTGAACAGTCCGTTTAGAAGTGCATCCTTGTTAATTCTGTCCTGAATGAGTTCATCCATATAGTATTTTCTGCTGAGAAGATTGTATGTTTTCGGCAGTGCAGCAGATACTTTTTCGGCTGATATTTTCTTGAATTTATAAATTGTAAATGCAAGAAGAATACCAAAGGCAGCTGCAAGCAGTGAACCCCAGGCAAGAGGATGAGCAAGTGCACCGACAAGCCCGGTTACAAATGACTGCGATTCTCCGCCGTCTACAAACACTGTGAATGCGTTGCTGCAGTTGATCCATCCGACGAAAATGGCAAGGAATGCCAGAACGAACAGAGGGATGATCATGACATTCGGTGATTCATGGAGATGCTTGTCGCCTTTGTATTCACCGAAGAATACTTTGAATATGACTCGGAACATATAGAATGCTGTCAGACCTGCTGTTACAAGAAGGATTACAAATAATACAGGCTGAGCGCTCACTGCTGATCCGAGGATTCCTTCCTTGGAGAAGAAACCTGAAAGCGGCCATATTCCGGCAAGACTGAGAGAACCGATAAGGAATGTCCAGTAGGTCTTGGGCATAGCTTTCTTCAGTCCGCCCATTTTCCTCATGTCAAAGCTGTCTACAGCATGACTGATTGAACCGGCACCGAGGAAGAGCAGAGCTTTAAAGAATGCATGTGTGAAAAGATGGAACATACCGACGCTTACTCCGCCCAGTGCCAGACCGACAAACATATAACCGAGCTGGCTGATAGTGGAATAGGCAAGTACTTTTTTGATGTCCTGCATGACCAGTGCAATAGTTGCAGCAAATATTGCTGTTATGCCGCCAACCCAGGCAACAACTGTAAGGGTCTGGGGTGCAGCTTCGAACAGCGGGTACATTCTTGCAATCAGGAATACACCGGCTGCGACCATTGTGGCAGCATGGATCAGAGCACTGACAGGTGTAGGACCTTCCATGGCATCCGGAAGCCAGATGTGAAGAGGGAACTGGGCTGACTTACCCATTGAACCCAGGAACAGTCCCAGACATGACCATGTAAGAACGGCTGAACCTATGGCACCTGCGGCTGCAAGTCCGTGCAGTTCTGAAATAGTAAATGTACCGGTTGCATTGAACAGCATTATGAGTGCTGCCAGAATGCCGAGATCACCGATTCTGGTGATAAGGAATGCTTTCTTAGCTGCAGAGGCGGCTGATGGTTTGAAGAACCAGAATCCGATGAGCAGATAGGAACATAAACCGACGAGTTCCCAGCACATGAAAAGCATCAGCAAACTGTCAGCCAGTACAAGACCGAGCATCGAGAATGTGAATAATGCAACGAAACTGAAATAACGTCTGTATCCGTGATCACCGTGCATATATCCCATTGAGAATATCTGTACCATCAGTGAAACGGTGTTGACGACCATCAGCATGACAGTCGATAACGGGTTCAGCTCGAGAGCAAATTTAACATTCAGTGCTCCGATGTTGAGCCATTGTACGGATGAAGTTGTGATATTTCCATCTGTGAATACATTTATCAAAGCCCACAGTGATAATAACCATGAGGCTGTTGTTGCAATAATTACATAAGGGGCTGAAGGGGAGTCTTTTTTGATCCAGCCGATTATCCATGTCAGAGCAAAAGCTGCCAGAGGAAGGAGCCATATTAACCAAATACAAATTTCAGGTATTGTCATCATCTTACTATCACTTCAATAAATTAATATCGTTGGTATCAATATCTTCAAAGTGACGGAAGATAGCCAGTACGATTGCAAGACCAATCGTGACTTCAGCGGCAGCAACCACCATACTAAAGATAGTGAAAATATGACCATATGCCGTTGCAATTGCAGAAAACTTGGAGAAAGCAACAAGAGAAATGTTTACTGCATTCAGCATGATTTCAATACTGATGAAAATCATGATGGCGCTTCTTCGACTAAAAGCTCCATACAGACCTATGGCAAACAGAAGAAATGCGAGAATAATATAATACTCAAGTGTCATGATTATTTCTCCCTCGCAACAGTTATTGCACCGACAATTGCTGTGAGAATAATCAGTGCTGCAATTATTACAAGAAGCACATATCCGCTCTGATCAAACAGGGTGACTCCCAGTACATCGGTTTCTGTGCCGATCGGTGATGTGGTTCCGCTGAATTTTGAAGTCAATGCAGTGTAGCATCCCAGTGCGGCTACACATAATGCACCGATGATCGCAGGTATCTTCAATTTGTTTGATTTGTTTCCTGCTTCATTCTGTTTTGTCATCATCACTGTCATGATGATGAGAACAGCAACTGCACCGATATAAACCATTACCTGAATTATTGCCAGGAATTCAGCACTAAGTGTGATGAATATTCCGGCAACTGAAAGGAAACATATGATCAGAGAGAATGCTGATCTGATCACTGATTTAGCCTGAATTGCATATATTGCTGATCCCAGCAGTACAAGGGAGAGAATATAGAATGCAATCTTTAATCCCATTATTTCTCCTCCTTTACTGATTCCTCAGTCTTTTTCTCTTCTTCTTTTTTCTTCTTTTTGTCTGATTCTTCTTTATCGATATCAAGAAGCAATGACTGATCAGGTAATTCTGAATCTAATTCCGAATGATAATATGAGCTTTTAGGAGCATCTATGAGGTGTTCCTTGTGAAGTACCTGATCTTCTGTCGTATATGTGGCTCGTTCATATTCGGAGCTTGAGAAAAGTGCACCGAACGGACAGGATTCAACACATAATCCGCAATATACACACTGTCCGCCTTTGAGATCATAATGCGTGACTTCATACTGAAGATCACATCTGAGACATCTGTTTGCTTCAGCCTCAGCTGTTTCCTGATCCCAGCATTCCTCAACACATTCAAAATTGGTTATTCTCGTATCAACGTCCGTGTACACGGAATCATGAACATTATCGGGATTGGGTCTTCCAGGTCGTAAAGGAAGAGGCATTTCGTTATGAAGTACTTCTGTGATATTGCCGTCTCCGCCAAGATATGTATCGATTGATTTGGCTGCAGTCTTGGCCTGGGCAACTGCCTGGATCACAGTTGATGAACCGAGTACATTGTCTCCTGCAGCATATATTCCGGGAATATCTGTGGCCATGGCACGGTCAACAATGATCCTGCTGTTGCTTTCATTCTTTTTAACTCCGAATGATTCGGGGACAATGGGATACTGTGATGATGCGGAAATAACAGTGTCCACATCGATAATATATTCTGATCCCTCAATGGGAACAGGGGATCTTCGTCCTGATGCATCCACCGGACCAAGCTCCATTTTTTTACATTCTACTTTGAGCTGGCCGTTTTCCTCGAAGACTCGTACAGGAGAGGCAAGGTATTGCATATCAACACCTTCCTCAATAGCCATATCTATTTCTTCGCTGTCTGCAGGCATTTCATTACGTGTTCTTCTGTACAGAACGAATACATTCTTTGCACCAAGTCTGACTGCGGTCCTGCAGCAGTCCATGGCAGTGTTTCCGCCGCCTACGATGACAACATTGTTGCCGATCTCGATTTTCTTGCCGAGAGCGACATCTTTGAGGAAGTAAACTCCTCCGAGAACGTGTTCGTTGTCTTCTCCGGGTATTCCAAGCTTTGCTGCTTCATGAGCACCTGTTGCAAGAAGAACTGAATCGAATCCGTTTCCGAGAAGGCTCTTCGGATCTTCAACTCTTGTATTGAATTTGAACTCACAGCCCATATCTTCAATCACTTTGACATCATGCATAAGTGCATCTTCAGGAAGTCTGAATCTGGGAATACCGACAAGCATCATGCCTCCTGCCTTAGGAAGCTCATCGAATACTGTGACTTTATGACCTTTTCTGAGCAGATAATATGCTGCAGTCAGTCCGGCAGGACCTGCACCGATGATTGCAACGCTTTTACCTGTCGGTTCTGCTTGTTTTACATTTTTCATCCATCGTCCGTCATCATGTTCAACTGCATATCTCTTCAGTTTTCTGATGGCGACAGGATTATCAACCGTCTTTCTTGTACATGCTGATTCACAGGGATGGGCACAGACATAAGCACATGCAGACGGAAGAGGGAGCTGTTCTCTTATGATCGATAATGCTTCTTCAGGATTTCCTGTTGCGATTGCCCTGACGTATTTTGCCGCTTCAACTTTTGCGGGACACTTCATGATACAGGGAAGAAGCTTTCTCAGCTGTTTGGGCTGTTCACTTGTCTCGATGTGAATACTGTGATGAGGACAGGCATCTTCACATGTATAGCATCCGATACATTTTTCTGGATTCCATGCAAGTGAAATACCTCGTTCTCTCTTTGCTAGGTTCAGCTTTTCTTCAGGATACTGAACCGTAATCGGTCCTCTCACAAGATTTTTGAGAGTGACCTTCATTCCTTTTATGATACCTTGTCCGTAATGTCTACTCATGCTGAAGCTCTCTTCCTGGTTTATATAGACCTGACCAGAGATAAATAATTAAGACTGTCATTACAATGGAGACCAGAACGACGATCCACTGAGCAAGATCCGGGAAGAAAGTGATTCTGACTGCAGTGAAAAGCAGATTGAATAATGCCAGAGGGAGAAGGAATTTCCAGCATAATGACATTGATTTTTCAACCGTTAAACGCGGGAGTGTGGCTCTTATCCATAAAATGAACAGGAAAACAATAACCATCTTGATGAGCAGTGGAATGGGACCGTCTATGAATATTCCTTTGTAACCTCCGAGGAAAAGTGTCGCAACCAATGTTGACATTACAACTGCTTCACCATATTCGACAAGGTATAACATTGCGAATTTCATGCCGGAATACTCAATATTGAAACCTGCAACGATTTCACTGTCACATTCCATGACATCAAACGGAGTTCTGTTTATTTCTGCAAGTGATGAAATGAAATAGCATACAAATGCCAGCGGCATAAAGATGATATTCGGCAGAGACTGTGCGGCAACGATGCCGTTAACCGACATTGTTCCGCTGGAGATAACCAGGCTGATTAAAACGAGAAGCATGGGGATCTCATAACTGATGAACTGTGCAAGTCCTCGCATACCGCCGATGAGACCGTATTTGTTGTTGCATGCATAACCGCAGAGAAAAACACCGACAGAACTGATCGAACTGACTGCTGCGATGTAAATAATTCCGACATTGAGATCAACCAGCTGGAATCCCTTGGAGAAAGGAATTACGGCCAGGATCATCATTACCGGTACGAACGCCATTAAAGGAGATAGCCAGAACAGAATCTTGTCTGTTTTATTGGGAACAATGTCTTCCTTCAGCATTACTTTGATTACGTCGGCAATGCCCTGGAACAGTCCCAGTGGACCGATTCTGTTGGGACCTCTTCTGATCTGGAAAAAGCCGATCACTCTTCGCTCTGTCCAAATGAACATGACTATGAAGAAAAAGAAGTATGCGATCAGAATAACTGCGGCTATGACCAGATGCCACCAGAAATTTTCATACCACATTATCTATCGACCTCCCCCATGGATAGGTCGACACTGCCAAATGTGATGATGGCGTCGGAAAGAGTCTGACCGACCATTAATTTTTTCAATGCTGTTAAATTAATAAATGCGGGGGCTCTGAAATGACATCTGTAAGGTTTATCAGAGCCATCGGATTCAAGGTAACATCCCAGGATACCTCTGGGTGATTCGATTCGTTTGTAAGTTTTACCTTCAGGAACGTGCAATACAACAGGTACTTTTGTCTGATACTTGCCTTCGGCCGGCATCATATCAAGAGCCTGTTCTATGATTGAAGCGCTTTGTTTCATTTCTTCCATTCGGATCCAAACTCTGTCATATACATCACCATTTTTGCCGACAGGTACATCAAACTTGAACTTGTTATAAATGGAGTAGGGAAGATCACGTCTGACATCAAAATCAACACCGGCACTTCGGAGTACGGGACCGCTTGTAGAAATATTAATTGCGTCTTCCCTGGTTAAAATTCCTACACCTTTTGTTCTGGAAAGGTAGATTTCGTTATCGTACAAAAGATCTTCATATTCCTTCATGTATTTAGGGAATATTCTCAGGAATTTTCTGAGAAGAGGTACGAATTCCTTGGGGAAGTCCTGAGACACGCCGCCGAAACGCATGTAGTTATACATCATTCGCTGACCCGTTACCATTTCCATCAGGTCGGTAAGCTTTTCTCTTTCACGGAACATATACATGAATACCGTGTAGAATGAGCCCATATCGTTCATCTGGGAACCGACCGCAAGATAATGTGATGAGATTCTCTGCATTTCGGCCATGATTACTCGCATATATTCGGCTTTTTCAGGTACTTCAATTCCTGCTAATTCTTCAACTGCCATAACATACGGCCAGTTATTATTGATCGCAGACACGTAATCCAGACGATCTGTCATGGGAATGCCCTGCTTGTATGTACGCATTTCCATGAGTTTTTCCACACCTCTGTGCAGATAACCGAAAATAGGTTCAACGTCTTTGACTATTTCACCATCGAGAGTGATTCGCATTCTGAACACACCATGTGTGCTTGGATGCTGGGGACCGACATTAAGTACATATTCTTCAGTTTTAAATGACATCTTTGAAGTCCTTTCGTTGAGGATGACCTTCAAAGCCGTCCCATAACACGATTCTCTTCAGATTCTTATGGCCTTTAAATACAATTCCCATAAGATCGAAAATCTCTCTTTCCTGAAAATCCGCCCCGGTCCATATATTTGACAGGGAGTCGATCTCAGGCTTTTCCCTTGGAACTGATGTTCTGATGATTATGTCGGTCTTATCAACTACGTTTATTAATGTATATACAAGTAAGAATTTTTCATTATGATCTGAGGCTGTAATCATCTCCAGATAATCATATCCTGCTTCATTTTTCAGCCATTCAGTGCATTCAAGAATATTTTCGGACGGAATCTCTGCAAATCCGTTTCCGGTTTTTACGTATTCAAACTGTTTGGAAAGAGCATCATATGTTTTCATTTTGATTTCTTTTCCCATTCGCATTTGTCATGATCGATTTTCTTTCGAAGTGTCTCAAGTCCATAAAGCAGAGTTTCTGGTCTTGGAGGACAACCCGGGATATATACATCGACCGGAATAATATGGTTGTATCCGGGAACAACAGCATAGGAATCCTGGAATATTCCTCCGGATACAGCACATGCTCCCATGGCGATTACCCATTTTGGTTCAGCCATCTGTTCATAAATTCGTTTGATCTGAGGCGCCATCTTCCAGGTCAGTGTTCCTCCGCATACAAGGAGATCTGCCTGTCTGGGGGATGGCCTGAGTACTTCCATTCCGAATCTTGCAATATCGAATCTGGACATGGAAGTGGCAATAAACTCAAATGTGCAGCAGGCAGTAAAACATGTAACCGGCCATAATGATGCTTTGTGCGCCCAGTTTATTGCATCATCAAGTGTTGTAAGGATTATGTTTTTGTTTAATTCCTTGACAGTTTCATCAGACCAGTCCATATCATCAGGGATAACTGCCTGACTGTCATGCCGAAGGTTCTTTATTTCACTGCCTTCATAAAAATCTGCTTCATTCAAAGAAGGGATGAAGGGCTGTTCAGCTATTTCCATTGCAACACTCCTTTCTTCCATGCATAAAAGAATCCACAGGCAATAATTGCCACGAATATAATGCCTGACCAGAATATACTGACGGAATAAATACCGATATTCTTTAATGCGAGGCCCCAGAGGATAAGGAATATCAGTGAAGTATCCATTGCAGAAAGCATTAATGCATAGTAGTAGTAATGAGGATTGAATCGGACCCAGCTGCGGTCAATTGTGACCAGACCACACTCGTAAGTGTTGTATTTGACATCTGATGGGTTCTTTTTCTCGAATTTAATAAACTCAAGAACCTGAGGCATGTAAGCGATAAAGGCGGAGAATGCCAAGCAAATAACCAAATACAATGCGATATAACCGTAATCAGTTAACATAGGCTTTTCCTATAAAAAAAACGATAAAAAAGATTTTATCAGCCTATTTTATATAGTGTCAAAGGACTATCGGTCATATTTGTCAATTCTTACAGATTTTTTTCACGTTTTATGATTGTACAGACCTTATCTGATACGTCTTCTACGAATGATATGCACTGTTTTTTTCTTTCAGGTGAATTGAATATCAAATCTTTTGACAGTATTCTGCAGCATATTGCACGATGGTCTGCTCTGAATGCATCGTGCAGTTCCTTTCCAAGATTTTTTGCAACAGTTCCTTTCGGATCAAATGCCTGATGACGTCCGAAAATCATTCCGAGCACCATTACTCCGCCGGCCACAGCACCGCAGGTACACCCGGCACCACCCATGCCTGCTGAGAAGCCTGAAGACAATGCAATTACTTCTTCCGGAATGTCAATATGTAATTCTTCCACAAATGCTCTGAGAACTGATTCTCCGCATCCGAATGATCCTGATGAATACAGTTCGGCGGCTCTTTTCTTTATTGCTTCAGTATCGATTGTTTGCACATTGATTTCGTATGACATTTCTTTATCCTGTTTTCCTTAATATATATTCCGATGATATTTTATCTACCTTATTTATTATATGTCATGACTTCACTGTATAGGTCTGATCAATAATCCAAAATGTTTATACTGTTTTCTTTCATTATTATAATATGAACTGAAATGAACACAGAAATTAACAATGCATTTAATAAATTGGAGTATATTAAAGATCTGAATTTCGATTGTATTGAAATGATGAGTTCTTATCTTACTAATAATCCGCGTTTTATAACGGAAGACATGATAAGAGATTTGAAAAAGTCTCTTTCTCTGAAAGATAAGGATGCATTCCTTTTTCTGTTTGCTGCAGCCTGTGACATGGATGTAGAGAACAACCCACGACATAAAGAATTATTCGGCAAATATTTCAGAGAATCAGTTGCTGAACTTAGTATGAGAGAATTCAGTCAGAATCAATATTATCAGATGATAGATTTTCCCGATGTCTCGATGGGTGACTGGACCTTCCAGCACAATGTATTTCAACCTTATGAGGCATTTATATACGACGATATCAAAGTCTTTGATGACTACAGGGAAGTTCCGAAGCTTGGTTTTTTCACGGAGGAATTCCGCTATCCGGCTGTTCTTGAGAATAACAACGAATGGATGATGATTACACCAGAAGAAACGATGACTATCAAAAAGGCTATCTCTAAGGCGGCAGGGGATGTGATCACATTCGGGCTCGGACTGGGTTATTATCCATTCATGGTCAGTCAGAAAAACAATGTCAGCAGTGTAACTGTCATTGAAAAAGATCCTACTGTAATTGAATTGTTCAGAAAATATATTCTTCCTCAGTTTCCCAATAAGGAAAAAGTACACGTGATTGAAGCTGACGGATTTGAATATGCAGAAAATGAATTAATCAAAAACAATTTCAGTTTTTCATTTGTAGATATGTGGCATGATGCTTCTGATGGTCTAAGTATGTACATAAGAATGAAAGCATTTGAAAAGTACAATCCGAATATTACTTATGATTACTGGATCGAAGATACCCTTATTTCAAGACTGCGATGGTTTGTGTTTGATACTCTTAAGGATAGTTATTTCGATAAACGAAATGATCATTTCGATATTCCTGGTACGGACAATCTTAAAAACGATACGGATCTTTATGCATGTCTAAGTGATGGTTTTCTTAAACAGATGTCTTCTGTGATCTCTCCACTTTTGCTTGACAATGTGTAGTTTTTCTTTTCCTGATATCGGAACATTAATAATTATTTGTCGAATAATAAAAACAATTTATTAATCAACAAATAAATTCGACCAATTCTTTTGTATGTATAAAAGTTGACTATTTTGTATTTAAGTCCAAATTTAGATATAAATGTAAAATATCTATTATAAAAATGCAGAATTAGATTCAAAATATTCAACAACAAGCAATAAATATTTTTAATTTATTGCTTTATTATCTAACAATAGTAGATTCGATTAACTTTCTAAAGGAGGTGCTGCAGGAAATTAATTTTGCTGGTTCTTCTCAAAAATACAAGGAGGTTAATTAATGTCAAAAGAGACAAACTTGGTTTCCCGACGAGAGTTTCTTAAAGATGCCGGACTTGTAGTTGGCGGTGCAACTGTAGGTTCTGCGGCATTACTCTCTGCTTGTAAAAACAATGGCAAGAGCGGCAGTGTAACCAAATATGTATGTCCGCTCGATTCCAAGGAATTCGATTCATTACAGGCTTTAAAAGATCACTATGCATCAGCTCATGAAGGAGTTGCCTTACCTGATTTCAAGACATTGAACATCAATGGTGTTGATTATTCATTAATTATCAATGATTATTGGTCTCTTGCATGGGTATTACGTGAAACATTAGGACTTTATGGTACCAAAGTTGGTTGCGACATGGGTCAGTGCGGTGCTTGTACAGTCATCGTTGATGACAAACCTATGTATGCCTGTTTACTTTTCGCATGCGAAATGGAAGGAAAGAAGATCCGAACTGTTGAAGGTTTGGCTGACTATGGCAATAAGTTAAACAAAGTCCAGCAGGCTTTCCATGATGCTAATGCTACACAGTGCGGTTTCTGTACTTCAGGCTTCTTGATGGCTGCTCAGGCTCTTATTGAACGCAATTCAAGCCCAAGTGAAGATGAAGTAAGACACGCATTATCAGGACATCTCTGCATGTGCCAGAACTTTAAGAAGACAATCGAAGCGGTTGTCGCAGCAGGAGGTAAATAATGGCTCTTCCTGAAATGAAAGTAATGGGTTTAGGAACCCCGGGTAATGACAAAATCAGATCATTCTTTATGGATGACCTTTTGACTGGTAAACCTCGATTTGTCGGTGACCGACATTTCGCTGGTCAGCTTTATGCAGTTGCTAAGCATGCAACAGTAGATCATGCTAACATCACTAAAATTGACGCATCAGAAGCTCTCAAAGTTCCCGGCGTCGTTAAAGTTCTTACATATGATACCAACCCTGAATGGGCACGAACTGCCCCGATTCTTTACAAGACAGTACCTTTCTATGGCGCTCCTATTGCCCTGATTATCGCGACTGACTGGTATATTGCACAGCGTGCAGTCAATCTTGTAAAGGTTGATTATGAAGTCCTTCCTGCCGTCATCAAGACAACTGATGTCATGGCTGATGATGAAGCAATGACCAGAGATACTTCAGCTCCTTTGAGCGGTAGATTTGCTGATTCCAACTTCCAGTCATCTGGTGTTACCAACCGAGGTGATGTTGATGCTGCCTTGAAGTCTGCTGCATACACCAGGACAATCAGTGATATGCCTTGGACTACACGATATCAGCATCAGCCTCTTGAACAGTATGAAGCACTTGCTTACTGGTCTGGTGATGAAGTTTATGTTTATATCGCTTCACAGAACATTCATGGTCATCATCGATCCCTTCACAATTGGACCGGAATTCCTTTGAATAAACTTCATGTCTATTCTCCCGGCTGCGGTGGCGGTCTCGGTACACGACTTAACAACCCTGAAGCATTAATGGCAGTATTTGCATCCAAGGAAGTTGACGGACGACCTGTTCTTTACAAATGCACCAAGAAACATTCAATGCTTTTCGGCGGACGACAGTTTGATGCACGATCAGTTATCACTATCGGTTGTGATAAGGACGGCAAACTGGTCGCTCTGGATGTCAAATATGTCTGCAACGGCTATGGTGCAGGTATTACTCCTATCTTCTCCAAGACCTTAACTATCCCTAACATGAGATATGAAGGCACCAGACTTTATCTTAATGATCAGGACCGATGTGCATGGCGTTGTGTTAATGATCCTCCTACTGGTTATCATTTCACTCATGCTCTTGATCTTGTTGCTGAAGATCTCAACATGCGACCTGATGAAATCCGATTGAAGAATATCATGGGTGAACATGATGTTGATCAGGATTCAGGTCTTCCTTTCGGTACTAAGGAAGTCAATGCATGTCTTGATAAAGTACTTCAGGAGAGCGGATTCGCTTCCAAGTGGCACAAGCCCGGTACTAAGAAACTGGCAGATGGCCGACTCCATGGTATCGGTGTCCATTGTCATCATGATAGCCATGGCCGAATCGCTGGTTCTGACCGTGCTACTATCGTTCTTATGCTTCAGGATGGTACTGCAGCAGTTCTCGATGGTGGTTCTGCACCTCACAACCAGATGACTGAACAGGCTATCGTTGCAGCAGAAGTCCTCGGTCTTAAGATCGATGATGTCAAGACTCCTGTCTATGGTAACAGTGATGCAACCCTCAACGGCGGTATGCATGGCGGTTCATCATTCACTGGTTCTACCGGTGGTGCTACCATGAAAGCAGCTGAACAGTGCCGAAAGCAGGTCTTTGAAGCTGCATGCAAGAATGCAACATTCTCTGCAGTAAATGCAAAACCTGAAGATCTTGATTCAAAAGATAGTGTTATCTTCCTTAAGAGAGATCCTTCAGTCAAAGCAACATTCGCTGCAATTTGTTCATCGGCTCTCAATCCTATCGGTGGCATTGGACACGGCTGGAACAACGTTGATGCAGACGGCACCGGCGGTTTACAGAGACCTAAGGATGGTTTCGAAGTCGGTCACAATACTGAAATGGGTTCTGCCTGCGCAGATGTCTGCGAAGTCGCAGTTGATCCTGAAACTGGCGAAGTAGAAATTCTCGAACACTGGAATGCAGTCGGTACCGGACGTGTTATCTACACCGACGGTGTACTTCAGCAGATGGGTTCAGGTACTGAACTTCAGGTCAACATGGCCCTCTACTATGGTGATATCAAAGATATTCCTACCGGTAATATTATCGGTACCCAGTACACTGAATCACAGATGATAACAACCCTCGACTGCAACCCTTCACGATATCATCTGTATCCTATTGAAGGTGATAACCATACCGGTCCTCTCGGTGCTCATGGTATCGGTGAACCTTGTGTTGGTGGTTACTGCTGTATTCTCTCAGCAATCTATAACGCAATTGGTAAGTGGGTCGACACTGACCATGGTGCTTGTAACCCTGATAGAGTTCTCAAGGCTCTTGGAAAGGCATAGTTTAGGAGGATACTATGGATAACATTAAACATTATGAAGCTACATCTTTAGACGATGCTGTTTCCATCCTGGCCAAAGGCAAGGGAGCAGTTTGTGCCGGCGGTTCTGACCTGATGACTTACCTTAAGGGTTTCATCGTTGCTGATCCTCCGACAAACATTGTCGACATCAAACGAATTTCAGGTCTTTCTTACATTAAGAAAGATGGCGATACCCTCAAAATCGGTGCCTTGACTACATTGTATGAAATTGCAAACAGTGATGATGTAAAGAACAACTGTCCTGCACTTGCAGAAGCAGCCGGTTTAGTCGCTTCTCCTGAAATCAGATTCCAGGGAACTATTGGTGGTAATATCTGCCAGAAGCCTCGATGTATTTATTATCGAAACGAATTTGATGATTATCCCTGCAAACGAAAGGGTGAATCCAGCATGTGCTATGCTGTTGCAGGTGTAAACAGATATCATTCAATTTTCGGTTTGAAAGACACCTGCATGGCAGTATGTCCTTCCGACACTGCACCTGTACTGGTAGCAGTTGGTGCTAAGATCGTTACCACTAAGAAAACATGGGATGCCAAGGACTTCTTCGTAATTAAAGGCGAACAGATCAACTCAATCGATGCTGACGAAATCGTCAAAGAGATCCAGGTTCCTGCAGCCAAGAAGAGTGTTTACAAGAAGTTTGCATTCCGAAAATCAATCGACTTCCCGTTGGTAAGCGTTGCAGTAGCACAGACAGGCAGCTCAGCAAAAGTAATCCTCGGAGCTTGCTTCAATGAACCTTATGAAATTGATGCAGCAGAAATCGCCGGTGGTAACTTCTCTGAAGCCAACGCTGAAGCAATTGCAGCCAAAGTCGATGCAAAAGCAAAGACAACAGCTCAGAATAAATACAAGGTTCAGATTGCAAAGACTCTTATCAAGAGAGCAATTCTTTCACTGGCCTAATTTAATAATTTATTCTAAGTAAGGTATAATTAATGGAGGAGGCGGGTTAACTGCCTCCTCCTTGACTATAAGTAGAGTGAATGAATATGAGTGCAGCAGAAAAGATCGGATCATTTATTAAGAACAATAAACTGAAAATTATATTCTTTGTAGTTGTTATATGTCTGTTTCCAACAGCTATGATCAAAGTTAAATGTCCTATTTGTTCTAATTCCGGTCAGCTTGAGACCAGTAAACTGTCTTCTGTCGACATCCGTAATCTTGATGCAACAGTAGGGGGAGCATATTTTGCTGTCTGTGCGTCATACCGTGTTTATATAACGGATGTTACTGTTAAGCTTGTTAATCAGGCAACTGAACAGGCAAATGGGTATTTGAGTTTGTCTCTTATTGATTATGTGTCCGGACGAACACTGGATACTCAGTATGTCGTTGTTGATATTCCTCCAAAGAAGGAAATGAATGCTACATACCATTTGTTCTTCCAGACACAGGTCGATGATCCCAAAACGATTAAGATCAGTGCCAGACTTACCCATAATATGGCGGAAGACAAGGCATGTCACGGAACTGGTTATGTGAAGCTTAATGAATGGCCTTTGTGCTTTGCAATGAAGAAGAGTATTACTGAAGCTCAGAAGGTAGAAGTCTCAGAACCTGCATTTATTCCTCTGTTTGTTGCTCCTGAAGATTGGGATATTACTCAGCCTTTTGAACTGGATTCATATAATTTTTAAGCTACTTTCAACTAAACAAAAATGCCGGTATCACTACCGGCATTTTTATTGCTGTTCGGGTTGATATTATTCTGGTTTTACAATTTCAAGCAATTGATTAATGACAGGATCGAGCATGGATAAGTCATAACCGACTTTAATGGGTTTGATTGTCATTTCTGGTTCATACTCTACCACAGGTTCTTCTGCTGGCTCTTCGGTAACTTCTGATTCGTTGTCTTCGGAAACGGATTCAGTCTCTTCTGCTTCAGCTGCAGGGTCTTCAACTGCTTCATTATCTTCCACATTAACGTAAGCTGATATTTCATTATTGTCATTTATTATTGCAACTGAAGGAACATCATTGTCATTCTGTTCAATTGTACTGAGTTCTGTTTCAGGTATTTCATCGATTACAATCATGTTGACTGGCTTCGCCATTGTTTCAGGATCAATTTGTTCAGGTTTAAGATTTTCCTTAATACGTTCAGAATCAAATGCATCTCTGCTTAGAATATAAGTGCAGTATCGTGGTTCAAGAATGGCAGAGTGTCGCTTGATGGATTTAACACCTTTCTTGTTAAACCAGTCTGTTTCTTCTTCTACCTCAATGGCAATATCTGGTCTGCACATTCTGGTGTAGTCTGCAATAAGATTGATGTCATTGTAATCTTCTGCTGTGATGATAAAGATGTCAGGCCAGAGATTTGTTTCTCCCCATTTGTCTTTAATATGATCGGTATTCAGCCATTCCTGATTGCGTGGAACTGACTGTGCCCTGAAGCATGGTCGGTGAAATTCACAGCGTATGCCTATCATCTTGGCCCAGTCTTTTTTCTTCAGAATGATTTTCGGTGTCAGAAGATTGCAATCTGCATCTTCTTCAAAAAGGATCTTGTTCGTGATTCTCGGCTGCGGAACTTTTTGTTCTTCACCGCCGGTCGAATTGACTTCGAGATCAGTGCCTGATTTTGCACTGTTGAATGATTCCACGGAAAACATCTTTTCCGGGGCAAGTTTATTGACAATGCATAAAGTCAAAAAGTACTTGTATCCTTTTTCAAAGTAATCGGCACACTGCATTTTGACTTTTTCTCTTGCTTCTTTTTCATAATCATCTATTGTTTTATTGCCCTTGAATACATCGATAAGGGTAGTGTACAGCCCTTCAGAAATGAAATGTCTCGGACCGTCCAGGAAGTATCCGATTGATTTCTCCATCACGATTCCTTCGGGAGCAATCGTTGATGTTATTTCATTCTTTACTTTTTGCCAGTTAACGGATAGCTCTTCTGCGTCGGCTATTTCATCAGGAATTGTAGTATCGACAATAATATCGTTGATTTTGTCGAATCTCTTGTAGAATTCTTGTCTGTAACCATCAGCCAGCATAGTGGAATTTTTTGTGAATTTGATATGATCGGGATTTTCTTCAACATACTTTACCAAATCTGAATAAATCTCGCGCCATTCCTCAGTCATAACTTAATAACCCCCATTTTTTTTATAACTAAGTAATACAATAACTACCTTATATTATATTATCAGTTTTATTTAAGAATATATAAATAAATTAATGTTTTTTGCCCGTTGACATCAATAAATCATATATAGTATGACTTTAAAACCCCGTTTTTGACAGTTTTGATTGATAAAAACAGCCCGATTCGTGCCTAAAACGGCCGTTTTCCGGGCTTTAAAAACCACTTCGTTTTGTGGTAATTTCTTTTACTTTTTGGTCTTTGTACAGATCTTTTTCATTTCCCTGTTGCTGATTATCTGCCTGTCTGTCCTGAACCCGAACACTTCATGTAAGTCATCTGTCAGGTCTGTTCTGGTATACGCGGGTATGTATCCTTCTCCTTTCGCATCCAGCATCATCATCTTCCTGAGTGTCCCGATCAGCTCTTCACAGGTGTATTTTTCTCCCAGCTTCTTCTCTAATATCCTGTATATGATCATCGCCATAAAGCACGTCATAAAGTGTGCAGTTATCCTGTCTTTCCTGCTCATATATACAGGTCTTGATTTGAACTCTTTCTTCATTATCCTGAAGCACTCTTTTATCTCCCACCTCTTCTTGTTGACCTCTATGATCGACTCAACTTCGTCTTCAAGGTTGGTGCATACCGCATAAAAGCCGTCATATCTTTCTTCCTGATCTATCTTCTTGTTGTTTATGCCTCTTATCTTCTTTTCAGCCACTTCTCCGTTATCAGTACAGTACGTATCTTCGATAAAGCGCTTATAGTCGTTGGCTCTCATGTGATCCCTGTTTCCTGATACCGTCTTTATTGCTCTCTCAACCTGATTGTTCCTTACGTTTCTCTGGTATTCCTGATACTTGAGTGAGTAGGAGACTATCAGCCTCTGCTCCAACCCGTCTTCATTTATCCATCTTTCCTTATAGAATACTTTGTCATAATCAGTGTTCGCATTGAGATCATTAAGGTTATATTCCTTCCTGGAGCCTTTGAGATGCCATCCTTCAGGACTTAAACAGTATTTCTGTAAATGACTTTTCATTTTCTTGACCGACTGTACGGTTATAAAGCCTCTGTCTGCTACATCATTGAACCTGCGGTTGACTGTCGATGACAGTCCCGCATCAGTACATACTACGAACCTGCTCATCCCGAAGTCAGATATCATCTTCTTCTCAAGAGGGGTCATCGTTGTCTGTTCGTTGGCATTTCCATTGAAGACGGTAAATGACAACGGTACACCGTCAGCATCCATAAATAATCCCATCTGTACTATTGGGTTGGGCCTGTTTTCTTTGGAGTGTCCGTACTTCCTGAAGTCATCCTCTTCTTCTATCTCGAAGTAGAAGTTGGTGCAGTCATAATACAGGATTCCTTTCTTTCTGTTTATGACCTTAAGTGAGTTCTTATACAGTTCAGACTGTATATAATCGTTCTCCTTGCATAAGACCTCCAGTCCTCTGTAAACATGCTGCAGTCTGAAAGTTTTCTTTTCCAGGTATCTGTCTGCTTCTTCATATGTCCTGAGCTTGGAGGCCGGATCAAGTATCCTGGAGTAGATGAGTCTGGAAAGGATATTATTCAGGTCATACTTGCACCTGTATTTTTCCATTATCTTCTCACATATCTTATCGAGTCCCAGTTGATAATAGATATCCTGCAGAAAGAGATAACCGATGTTATATAATCGTTGTTCATTCTTCTCGAGTTGTCTGGTAGGAGAGTACTTGATGATGATATCCGCATTTTCCTCTTTTTCCTTACGAGTACACTCTATGGCATATTGTTTTGCCCATTCGTAAGGATCCATATCTCCGGCACGCTTTTTGACATCCTCAAGGGAACCCAGCTTTTCCACTGTCTTGGTAAAAGTCTTGGCACCGACTCTGACTGTTCTGGTGAGATAGAAATGCACTGTATTTTTGGTTCTTGTAATGTTTATCTTCATATAGCACCTCTCATAGAAGTATTATACCATAAAAAATCACAAAACACCACAATAAATTAGAGAAAATTTGCATAAAAAAACAGGCTTTTTGTACCTGAATTCAAAAAAAGTCTATTTCCTAACTGTCAAAAACCCGTATCCAGAAGCAGGTCCATGTCTTTTCCTCCGCGACAGGTAAACTAACATGCTTTTAATTAATGATAATGGATTATGAAGATAGATAAAAAGGTCCCTGTCGATCAATATGCCTAAATTGATATTCCTATATACATGAATGATCCATACAAATGATTAATCACCAAAATAGAACCTTTATACTCCGCTGACCTGCATTTTCATACTGAAATCAAAATAATTCCGATAATACCGATTATTATTTCTGATTAATAAATAATATTTTTATTTTAGATAAGTTTTTATTATCGAGTCCAATAAAATACAGTTTTCGTCAATGGTCGCAAAAAGTGACTTTTATTACTTTTTGTAACTTTCGTGTCACTTTTTTTCATACGATAATCAACTTGACTCCAAGTCTTGCAACTTAACAATCCGCCTTACAAATTTAATTGAAGGACCACCTTTATCAAATGATAAATAAAAAAAATAATCATAAAAGGAGGTAGCTGAAAAGAAACATATTCTTTTTTCCCGGAATTATTAAGGAGGATTTATGAAAGATAAAGACGAAGAAAAGGCGGTACTGTCAAGACGTCAATTTCTTAAGGACGCCGGTATCGTTCTGGGCACCTCAGCAGTCGGTTCAGCTGCTCTTCTTTCCGCATGCGGAACCAATGAAATAACCAAGACTGACACAGTCACAAAAACATCGACCGTGACCAAAAACGTCACGACTACCGTGGTAGAAAAAGAAACTCTGCCCCTGCCTATCGAAACAGAAAATGGCAGACTTCTGATCTCATTCACAGTCAATGGCAAGAAATTCGATGCCACAGTCGAACCCAGAGAAACCCTGCATCATCTGCTTCATGAACAGCTCGGATTCAAATCCGTAAAGACGTTCTGCAGCAGAGGCGGATGCGGTTCATGCAGCGTTCTTCTTGACGGAAGACCTGTTTTATCTTGCATGACTTTTGCATCATCAGTCGGAGGAAAAGATATCTGGACATCCGACGGCATCGGCAAGGAAATGCCTGAACTGATCGAAGCTTATATCGACAACGAATGTATGCAGTGCGGTTACTGCACTCCCGGTTTCATCGTAACTGCAGCTGCTCTTTTGAAACGTAATGGCAATCCTTCAACAGATGAAATAAGAGAGGCATTGGCAGGGAACTTATGCAGATGCGGTACATATCCCGTCCACATCAAAGCAGTTCACGAAGCTGCCTCAGCAATGGGAGGTAAATAGAGATGGCTGATGAGTATAAAGACGATTTCTTATATGTAGGAAAAGATTACAGAAGAAAAGACGGCCCGGAAAAGGCGATGGGCACGGCGATCTATGCGTCTGATATCACACTTCCCAACTCACTGTTCGCAAAGGTCATGACCTGTCCCTGGGCTCACGCCAAGATCAAGAAGATGGACACATCCAAAGCTGAGAAGATCGAAGGCGTTGTCGACATCATAAGATATGATGACCCTAGGATCAAAGATACCAAACTGATGTCATCATGGAACCATCCGTTTACTGCATATCTGACAGAAAACGTTGAAGAACTCAAGGATTTTCTTCCTTCCGAAGGCTTCTATGACGGCGAAGAAATGGGTGTGATCATCGTTGCAGAAAGCGAAGATATCTGCGAAGAAGCCATGAACGCAGTTGAAGTCGAATGGGAACAGCTTCCTTTTGTGCTCGATCCTGAAGATTCCATCAAAAAAGATGCTCCTATCTATTATCCCGGTAGAGAGACTATGATCGGCAATGGCAACGAGATCCCTGGATGTGAATTCTCCATGGGCGATGTTGACAAAGCATTCAAAGAATCCGATGAAGTTTGGACCGTACCAGTAGCAGAACCTATGATCAACTGGGTCGGTGCCGAAATGCCGCAGGTCACCTGTAATTGGGAGGGCGAAGACGTTGTTGTTTATGCCCACACCCAGCAGCCGTATGACCTGAGCCTTTATACTGCAGCCAACCTCGGCCTCAAACAGTGCCAGGTCAAGGTCATCACACCATATTCAGGCGGTACCTTCGGTGAACGTGCTTTCGTCCAGCATTTCAATGATCAGGGCATCACATACATTGCCGCAATGGTTGCCAAACAGCACAAGCGACCATGTAAATGCTTTATCAACCGGGCTGACCAGTTCCGGTCCGCCAGATCCCAGTGTTACATGCATGGAGAGATCAAGATCGGTGCCAATAAGAATGGTAAGATCAATGCTGTCAGCATCAAGAACTTCACGTCCCACCAGAGAGCCGGTCTGTGGATCACCGGCAGCGCATATTCCGGTTATGACCACTTCACAGACAATACCTGTGTCCAGAACATCAAGATGGAAGATCACTGTGCCGTAACATCCCAGCCGCCCGGATGGTGGTTCAGATGTGAACAGAATATCGGTTCATACAACCTGGGTATCGTTAACAGTGAAGTTGCACATAAATTCGGACTCGATCCGACTGATGTCGCTATCCTGAACAACGGTTATGAAGGCCACGATGTCGATTATCTGTACAACATCGCTAAAGAACACGGTCTTCCGACCCGAGACAGCCTCAAAGCCTGTATCGAGACCGGTAAGAAAGCTTTTGGCTGGGACAGCAAGTTCCATGCCGACGGAGCCAAGAAGCTGCCTAACGGCAGATATCATGGTGTAGGTTTCATCTGGGATCATGCCTGGAATGACAATGTCAACACCATTACCGTCGGTCTCAGCCTCAACCAGGACGGTTCTGTCAACATCCTGGGACAGAGAGACGACCTCGGAACAAATGATAAGACGACATATTCTCAGATAGCTGCCGAATGTATCGGTATCCCATATGAAATGGTGAACTACCGATGCGGAGATTCTACAGCTCCTTTCCAGTTAAAGAACCCCGGCGGTTCAATGGGTGTCATCTCACAGTCCAGAGGTATCATGAGAGCTGCAAAGAAACTGCGAACTGCGATCTTTGATAAGGCTCTTACCCTCAATCTTCCTGAATTCAAGGATGCAGTCGTCGATGACCTCGATCTCAAAGAAGGATATGTATTCAAGAAATCCGCACCGAATGCAAAAGTACATATTTCCGACATCGCAGCCACCTGTCTTCCTTATGCAACACAGCCTTGGGGCATTTCCTGCAAGGGAGTCATCATGGTCTACGATACGAACGTGACCAAACGAAAGTGGGGATATCCTGACGGCGGCACCCGACCGCGATTCGCACGACAGTGCCATTTCATTGAAGTCGAAGTAGATCCCGATACCGGTGAGATATTCATGACTAATATCAACAATGTTGTTGATGTCGGTGTTGTTATCTCTCCGAAATCCTGCAGAGGCCAGGCATATGGCGGTGCCATGCAGGGCTTAGGCCGAGCATATTCGGAAGAGTACATCTACGATAAGACCTATGGCGTGATCCTCAATCCTGATCTCCAGGAATACAAGATCGTAACTATGCTTGATTTTGAAACTGCCGAAGCAGAACTTGAAGAATCCCACAACGCCGGTGGTGAATGGGGCTGCGGTGGTATCGGCGAAGATGTCGCTACTCTTATCCCGGCAATTTTATCTGATGCTGTCAGAAATGCAATCGGCGTAAGCATCACAGAACAGCCGATCACCCCTGACAAGATCATCATGGCACTCAAGGATAAGAAGTAGGAGGGGGAAATAGACAATGAAAAACTTTAAACAATATTATCCGACCACTGTTGATGAAGCAGCGAAATACCTGAAAGAAAATCCGAAGGATACCTATATTGTCGGCGGCGGCACTGATGTCATCGGTGCCATGAAGGATTTCATCTTACCTACTTATCCGGTCGCTTTGGTAAGCCTCGATAAGATCCCCGGTCTCACCGGGATCAAAGAGGAAGGCGATTACCTTATCATCGGAGCCATGACTAAAGTTGAAGACCTTGCAATGAGTGATCTTCTGAAATCAAAGTACACATGTCTGGCTGAAGCAGCATCAAGAACGGCCTCTCCCCATCTGCGGGAATCAGGTACTGTCGGAGGCAACCTTTGCCAGATGACACGATGCTGGTACTTCCGACACAACAACAACCAGTTCGATTGTGTCCGAAAAGGCGGAAGCACCTGTTACGCTTTGACCGGTGAAACACGTTTCCACTCCATCTTCGGTCTGACCAAAATGTGTGCTGCAGTCAATCCTTCCGACCTTGCTCCCGCAATGGTCGCACTCAATGCAGTTGCCGTTACCAACAAGAAGGAGATCCCCATCGAAAAACTGTGGTCATTTGCAGTCCCCGGTTCAACGACTCTTGACCATGACGAGATCATCACATCATTCAAGATCCCCAAGTTCACCGGAAAGAGCTGTTTCTACAAAGCATCAGTCCGACGAACCATCGACTTCCCGATCGTAAACGGCGCATGTGCGATCGATGCATCCGGAAACGCAAGGATCTGCCTGAACGCAGTCGCGATGACACCTCACCGATGCACTGAAGCAGAAGAAACGATCAAAGGTAAATCGATCACAGAATCTCTTGCTGCAGAAGCCGGTGCAGCAGCAGTACAAAAGGCCAAGGCGATTCCAGGAACCGGTACCAGCAATGAGTACAAGATCGAGATCGCCAAGGGTGTTATCAAGAAAGTAATACTCGGTTGTAAATAACGATACCTCCATTTTTCATAATAAGAAAAGCTCTCTCCGGTGTGAGAGGGCTTTTCGTTTATGCTGTTCCGTTATTAAGAATGGATCAGCTTTCAGTTTTTTTCTCTTCTGCCTGGATCTCCGCAGACAGTTTATGCGCAAATTTGATATAACACTCCAGCATGGAATCGGTTTCCCACTGTTTTGCAAGTTCGGAATCTGCCGGTATATCTTCTTTCATATCGAGCATATGCAACAGATGCTCTTCTTCTGTCTCATTGAGAGGGCAGTCTATCGCAAGACAATGTTCACGGCCATGACATATCCCGTCTTCAATGATCGTGTGTTTCACCAATGCCTGTCTCAGATAATCATCATAAAACGCCATATGTCTGACTTTATTGTTATAACCACAGACAGCAGCAAAGAACTGCTGTCCTGTCGGTAGATTCAGCTTTTTCCAATCCACATCATATATTTCTTTCATCGATGATCCCTCTTGCTATTTTTCAGCGATGCAGTTCTGAGCGATCTGTCTGACCGGAGAACTGTCAAAGGCACAGTTGATTATTCTGAGATTGTTGGAAGGTGTCGGAAGATCCAGGTTTTCACCGCCGGGTTCAGGAGGGATGAACACAACAAAATTACTGATCTGGGAAGTATATTCATCGATCCATGCCGGAAGAGTGTTATAGAATCCGGCGATCTTCTTTCCGACTCCGATAACACTGTTGGGGATCCAGTGGCTGTCATGATCGGCAACATGGATAGCATCCAATGCATTGCTATTCTTATAAAGCAGTATGGGATTCGCTTCCAGGACCGCTGCAGCCTTGCGGTACTCGACCTTTTTCAAAGATTCATTTGTAAATAAATACATCTCCTGCGGGACATAATTGATGGTCTGGACGCCGAAAAACTTTTTGTAATGTATGGATTCGCCCATGATATTGCAGAAAGCAACGGAATAAGGATACTGCGACTGCGAAAAATCGATCTCGTTATTCTCGGCAGGGATAGGTCCCGGGATCCTGTTGAACTTGACTGAGATCGACTGCTTAAGGTATTCCTTTCCGTCCATATTTTTCATTATCATCGAATAATACTGGGATATCTTGAACTCGTTGAGAAGAGTCATGACGATCCAGTTGCGATAGACAGCATCAAAAACGGTCTTGTATTTTTCCAGAATATTGCTGACAGCAGAATCCCTGAAAGCATTGAAATCATATTTTCCGACAAGCAGCATAAAAAGTATTTCATAGCTGATATTATTCAGATATTGCATGGGGGCATGCGCCATCAGGTACTCTTCTGCCTTGGTATATATCAATTTTGCCTTAGGTTTTGAACCGGAAAGGTCATATCTCAGACGCTTCATAAAACCGGGCGTAGAATTGAAATCCTTGTAGAACTGTTCAAATTCATCTTCACTCACATCGATATCTTCAGAAATATTTATCTTTGAATATGCGTCATAATGAAGACTGGAACGGCCATTGGGATTCCATTCAAATACCGGATGAAGGGGTTTCTCTGCGGCAGAGAGACTGCTGTCAGATATCTTTTTCTCTGCATCGATGTAAACATCTCTCATATTCATAAGCAACGACAACATATCAGAACATTCCTCTGATATGAATGCCGAAAGGAACGAATCGCATACAGCGTAAAAATCCTTCTGCAGAGTCCTGGGGATCGACCGTGACTTCTCTGTGATCTTTATTTCGCTGTTAGCTTTGATAAAATCCTCAAGCGGATCGAGTTTTTCCTGCCAATTAGCCATATCGATAATTCTCTTTCAGTCATGAAATTCAGCATTCAGCTGACAGCAGACCGAACTGTTCAGCCGGAAAGTTCATCTGCTTTTTTGATATATTCAGCTAAAGTCATCACTTTGCTGTTTTCGGTTTCTGATCTTGAGGTGAACGGGAAATTGATAATAAAGTTTTTCAGTCTCAATTCATTCGGTTTCAATTCACTGTCCCTTTTTGAATACAGATAGATATGATATTTATACTCAGTCGGGATGATCGGTATGACCTTCAATAAACCGCCGAGCGTATCGATACCATGATCAGACGTCAGTGCAACATATGACTTGGAATGCAACAGAAATGAAAATGAAGGTGCAAATTCGGAGATGATCACATTGTTGCCGATGCCATATTTATCAAGTATCGGTTCGAGCAGTCTGTACTCTTTGAAATTTCGCAACAGGATGGTACTGGATTTAAAATCAGAGATCTTTATATGCTCTTTTTCCGCAAGGGGATTGTCTGCAGACATGACATAACTTGCCGTATTCCCATACAGGAGGATCCTTTCATCAAACCTGTATTCTTCTTCGGATGAAGATATTTTCAGATTGACTTCCTTGAGTCTTTCGGAATAAAGTTTTCCGATCTTCAACGCATATATTGAAACATCGGGATTCTTACCCATGTAATCAAAAATCAGCGAGGTCATCATATCCTTGTCGATATCGATCCCTGCACCCAGTATGACTCTCTTTTCAGTGAATTTTGATATGCCGCCTTTTACAGGTGAAGAAAAAGCCGTGTACAAACCGACGGGGATCGCCGAACAGAGTTTTTTCCCTAATTCGATATAACAATCCTTGTCACACTCCTTTTCGATCGAATCAAAGAAGACCTGCACTGTCGTCAGTGAAAACATTTTCACGTCAAAAAGCATCTGGTCTTCTTTTTCTTTTTCTTCCCAATATGAAAGAGCGATGGACTTATAGTATCTTTCGATGTAGTTATAAAAATAAGTTCTGAAACAGTTCTGTCCCTGATATGTACTTATCGATTTATAGAATTTCTTGTCATTGGAAAAAATATTCGGGAGCAATTTTGTAACGAATTCCATCGGAGTCACAGTACTGATCTTTTCTTCGACATCATGAAAAAACACATAATTGAATAACGCATATTTGTCAGGGAAATAACGGTAGAAAGTCTGCCTGGAAGTCAGACTTCCGTCCATGATCATCTTAACCGTGATATCTTCGGCTGGATACTTACTGCACAATGATTTGGCAGTGTCGCAGAAACTGCGAAGCGTGACATTGAATTTAACCTGCTCAACATTATTAGCACACATGTTCACCACCTCTGATTACATGAGCTTAGAACAAAATCGTCGTGTCACATTATGGTCATCTTTTATTGAGATAATTGTAACTGAAAAAGAATTGTCACGCGAAGTGACAAATATGACCTGTTTGTCACTTACTGTGACATCATATGATAACTGTATCGTTCGTTTCAGATTGATTCTCTGTAAAATTAAACTACCAACCTGCTATCGCAGAAAATCATTCGACAGGAGATGCAAAATGTTTGAATATCCTCTTCGTATCTTTGACAGAGTCCCGGTCATTGAACTGACAGGAGAGAAATTCATTATCGGGTTCGGCTGTCCTAAATCCTTCGGTTATCACGGTGTGAATCTGTGTGGAAAAAAAGTTGAAGTATATTCAAATGAAGACCTCACTGATGAGATAATCGAAAAAATGTGGACACTGCTCGGAGTCGGCAATGGCCTAACCGCCCTGATCGGCACAGATTTCCTTGCTGACTACGCAGTTGTGATGGATTACGCAAACAACAAGATCCAGTTCTGTGAAGAAGCTCCTGATTTTGAAGGAACAAAAACAAACCTCGAGATGAAAGAAGGATATCCTGTTGCAGAATTCGTCATCAACGGAAATCCCGAGAAAATGATCATCGATTCCGCAGCCAAATTCTCCTGCCTCAACAGTGAACTGACCGCTGAATGTGAACAGATAACCACTAAGCAGAATTTTTTCATGAGATACAACTGTTTCAAGACTCATGTCACACCTATCTACAATATCCCGGTGACAATAGACGAAGATACCGAAGATTATCAGTTCGGCATCTCATCACAGTATTCAAGGGAGATCTGCGATGAGATCGAGACCACCGGGATCATCGGTTATGAATTCTTCAATAACTACAAGGTCTTGATCGACATGAAGAATGGTGTTTTAGGATACAGCAAAACACAGGCAGAATAGTATCCCTGTTTGTTTTAAGTTAAAAAACCGATCCGGGATGGGGTGCTTGGACCGGTTTTTTGTATATGTATCTAAGGCAAGACACATGATGTCCCGCATGCAGGATCATTCTTCATCCGTCTTTTTTTCTGAAGTCCATTGGAGTATAAAGCAAAACACGCAGCATACTGCAAGCGCAGCGGCAGAGGTCCAGAATATCATCTGATAACCGTTTTCAGGATGCGTATCGATAACGTTTCCGCCTACTTTATAGTAAAAAGCATCGGGAGCATATCCCATGAAACTTATCAGCCCGGCTGCACTTCCCATCTGCCTGATACTCAGCCCGGATTCAACAGCACTTGCCATCGAAATGGTCCGCATCCCATGGACCAGCAGCCATGTAACAAAAGTACATGCCACGATAGGCACCACGAGCGACACATTATTGGACAGACAGATCAGGATCAGTAAGAAAACAACTCCTATCGCGCCGTATGCGATCATTATCTTTTTTGAAGAGAAATATTTGTCTGCTATCCATCCCGTAAATACAGTGAAAGGAATACTCAGTATCGTCCCGCGCAGGAAATTCAACCATATGACATTCGACTGGGAAATACCCAGTATCTCATTCATATAAGGAGTGTAATATGTCGATCCCGATACCACGATGTAGCTGGAGAATAAGATCATCCCGACCAGCCATACCCGCTTATCAGATATAGTCTTCTTAATGTGTAACAGCGGATCAGAAGTCGATCTGGACATTTCAATATAACGGTCATATAGATGTGATTTACTGCAGAAGATAATAAGCATCACCAGCATCAGACCGACATACAGGATGATCAATGCCCTGAACGCCAGTCTGGGATCATATTCGAGCCATTCGGCGAGAAGCACCGAAAGAAAAGTAATGATACAAAGAGATCCGGCCTGTATCGCGCTTGCGATACTGAAGGACGATGCCCTTCCCATGTCAGTACCTATCGAGGCAGTGAGCTTCGTTCCAACCGGATAGAAAGTCATGATCGATACGATACCGAACAATGCAAAAACCACCACCAAGACAGGGAAGGACGGTATGAAAGCCAGTATGCATCCAAGCAACACAGTACCGATGAATGAAAAGATAATGAGTTTTTTCGGATCGATGAAATCGGCGATCCACCCTCCGATCAGATATGAGACCATTGCAACGATCCCATATACGCTCCACATCATCCCCAGTTGTTCATGAGTCAGTCCCAATGCAGACTGGATAAGCGTATAAAAGGTTGTCCTCATATAAATGAAGTTATACAGAGTTGCGTTTGCAACTGCCAGCAACAGAAGCGCAAGGAAATCTTTATGTTTTCTGACGCTTACCACAGGCCAATTCTCTTTATTGCATCATTGATTGTCAATAAAAGAATAACTTAATAACCCCCATTTTTTTTATAACTAAGTAATACAATAACTACCTTATATTATATTAGCAGTTTTATTTAAGAATATATAAATAAATTAATGTTTTTTGCCCGTTGACATCAATAAATCATATATAGTATGATTTTAAAACCTATGCGCAGTTGAATAGACTGGGTAGGGGTAGGTGTCGTTACCTACATACTTCTCTTCGAATTGCTGTGGGTTGACCGTCCGCAGTGATATTTTTAGGTCGGTAAAAAAGGAGTGGAATAACCTTGAAAAAAGCAGAGTTATCCGCAGTCGCAAAACCTGTTGTACCTCACAAGTCGTATTCTCGTGTAAAACAAGTCATGGACGTACCTAACCTTATCGATGTGCAGCTTAATTCATATCGATGGTTCCAGGAAGAGGGCATCAAGGAACTACTAGAAGAGATCTCCCCAATCAAAGATTTCACCGGCAACAAGCTGGAGCTTTGGTTCGTTGGGTATGAATTCCGCGAACCACGCTATAGTGAAACAGAAAGCGTGGAGCGAGATCAGAATTATTCAATGCCTTTGTATGTGAAAGCAAGACTTCTTGTCAAAGCTACAGGCGAAATCAAGGAACCTTTTGATTTGTTCCTTGGTGATTTCCCCATTATGACAGACCATGGCACCTTCATTACCAGCGGTACCGAAAGAGTCATTATTTCCCAGTTGCTCAGATCACCCGGTGTGTATTTTGTTACAACTGAAGATAGTGTTTCAGGCAGACAGTTATGTACCGCAAACCTTATTCCCAGCCGCGGCGCCTGGCTGGATTTCGAAACATCAGCTAAAGATGTTATCTCTGTAAAAATTGATGGCAAACGAAAGATTCCTGTAACCACACTGCTCCGAGCCATCGGTTATTCATCAGATGAGGAACTTTATGATCTTTTCCGTGATGTTGATACAAATCTTGATCATCAGTACATTAAGTCTACTATTGATCGTGATTCCAGCATCCATGATACCCGTTCAGCACTTCTCGATATCTATCGAAAGGTCAGACCTGGAGATCCTCCCAATGAGGACAATGCACGCAAATTAATTACAACCATGTTCTTTGATTCAGCTCATTATGATCTTGGTCAGGTCGGACGATACAAAATCAACCGCCGACTTGATATCAAAGATGTATCAAATGATGAAAGAACTCTTTCCAGAGAGGATATGGTTCAGATCATCCGTCATATCATAATGGTCAACAATGGTATGGATCATACCGATGATATCGATCATCTCGGAAACCGACGTATCCGAACAGTAGGCGAATTGGTCCAGAATCAGTTCAGAATCGGTTTGATGCGACTTGAAAGAGTTGCACGTGAACGAATGAGCACTCTTCCCATCGAATCAATCACACCTTCTAACCTGGTCAATATCAGACCTGTTGTTTCAGCTGTAAGAGAGTTCTTCTCCAGTTCACAGCTTTCACAGTTTATGGATCAGACAAATCCTCTGTCCGAACTTACCCATAAACGACGACTTTCAGCAATGGGTCCCGGCGGTCTTTCAAGAGACAGAGCTGGTTTTGAAGTCCGTGATGTCCATTATTCGCACTATGGACGTATCTGTCCTATTGAAACTCCTGAAGGTCCGAACATCGGTCTTATCGGTTCATTAGCCACATATGGTTACATCAATAAATTCGGTTTTATTGAGACACCGTACAGACAGGTGCACAGCACAATTGCAAATAATGATCCTGACCTTGTCGGAAGAACACTTACTGATGACGTCGCCGACAAGAACGGCACAATTATTGCAAGAAAGGGCAAACCCGTAACTGAAACTCAGTTCAATAAAATTGCAAAGCTCTCAAAACGCACCATCAATGTCAGACCTTATGTCGGATTCAAAGAAGAATACATGAGTGCTGACATCGAAGATAAATATTACATTGCTCAGGCTAACTCAAAGCTTAACAGCAAAGCTGAATTTGTCGATGACCTTGTTGAAGCTCGTTTCCTTGATCAGTACATGTTCCTTCCTGCTACACAGTGTCAGTACATGGATATCTCGCCTAAACAGATCTTCTCAGTTGCTGCATCACTTATTCCTTTCCTTGAACATGATGATGCAAACCGAGCTCTGATGGGTGCCAACATGCAGCGACAGGCTGTTCCTTTGGTATTGCCTGAATCTCCTTATGTATCAACTGGTATGGAATATGAAACTGCCCGATATGGCGGTCAGGTCATTTTTGCCAAACATGCCGGCACTGTTACATCAGTTTCAAGCTCACATATCGTAGTCAAACGTGCAGACAATGGAAAAGAAGATGAATACATTCTCAAGAAGTTTGTAAGAACCAACCAGAGTACATGTATCAATCAGAAAGCAATTGTTATGCTTAACCAGCAGGTAAATGCAGGTGATGTACTTGCCGATGGTGCTGCCACCGAAAACGGTGAACTCGCACTCGGTCAGAATGTAACCGCAGCCTTCATCAGCTGGAATGGCTACAACTATGAAGACGCTATCATTGTTTCTGACAGAATGGTTCAG
>JAEEGH010000641.1_pt1 | contig 116515 bp, 97 predicted proteins | sample 9134181 | NCBI WGS metagenome assembly JAEEGH01 (sample SAMN16246544, study PRJNA631951) | gut metagenome | biome: gut microbiome; feature: rumen; material: DP-attached | host: Bos | place: Iran: Karaj | collected 2018-10
CGTATTTCCATTCATTATAAAACTTTTCGCTTGTAATATTCGGCATTACATAATAATAGCGGGAATCGATGATTCCTTTGTTTTCAGGACTATCCAGAACTTCCTGAACCGGAAGTGCATAATTCAGGTTTTCATTTTCGCTTTTCATTGTTACAATGCCGATAACTTCACCGGACGCATTAATTAACGGTCCTCCGGAGTTTCCCGGGCTTGCTGCAGCAGAAAACCTGAGCCATTTCCAGGCGCCGTCTTTATCTTCGAAAGTTGAACTTGTATAGGTTCCGTTTCTTATGATAATTCCTTCGCCTAAAGCATTACCTACAGAAAAAACTGTGCTGTTTACTTCAATGGATTTCTGAATTTTTAATCCCTGTCCTTCTGAAATTGTATAGGAAGGTACACTGAAGCGCACAAAATCTCTTGAAGTAGAAAACTTGTTGATTGATTCAATTTTATATGTTTTCTGCTCCTGGTCTCTTATGTAAAAATCTTTGTATATTGTGTCTCCGTAGAGAGTTATTACATGTGCGGCTGTATAAAATTTTCCGTCATCCAAAAGAAAAGCTGTTCCGACCGGAATAAATTTATCATTGCGTACGGTAAAAGGAAGACGGTCTGTCGGAAGTTCTTTTTCGTAACTTACGCTGTCGTTTTCGATTTTATCAACTACGATTTCAAAAACCCAGTTGAGTACTTTTGCATAAACTTTGCCATTTAAACTGGTTTGGGCAGACAAACTGCAGTAAAGCATTAAAGTACTTATAATAAAAAAGATTTTTTTCATGTTTTCTCCAGTAATAATTATTTTATTTGAATTATAACAGAAATTATATTTTTTGTAAAAAGACAATGAAAGAGCGCCTTAAAATTGAATGGATTTAAAATCCGTAATATAATTAAGTATACTTATGAATATTACGAATTTCGCTGCAAATGCATATAAAAAAATATCTGAAGAAAATAACGGAGACAGTCAGACACAGACGGCCGCACAGCAGCTTTTGAACAGACAGATAAAACAGGAAGAAAAAAAAGGGCAGACTGCTGCAAAGCCTTTTGAACGCGTAAACCGTCTGCTTGATTTAAATAGTGCAGTTAAAGAAAAGGCCCTTAATGACGGCGGGCTTTTAAAAGTTCCGGTTCAGCCTTCTGAAAAAGACAGTGTTTACCGCCGTGTCGCAAAGTTTTTAATGCTTATCGGTGTTGATGAAGCGGCTAAAATCCTTCCGCATCTTACTTCTGAGCAGACTGAAAAAATAATTCCTGAGTTTGCTACAATACATTCGATTGATCCTTCTGAAGCTGAAGTAATTCTTCAGGAGTTTAAGTCTTTAACTGCCAGAGCCCGAGAGGACGGTGGAGTAAATACTGCAAGAAATATTCTTGAAAAAGCTTTTGGACCTCAGAAGGCAGGTGAGCTTTTAGATAAAGCGGTACCTTTTAAAAACGGCAGGCCTTTTGAATATTTAAGTGAAGCGGCCCCTGAAAAAATTGAAGCACTTTTAAAAGATGAATCAGCACCTGTCAGAGCGCTTGTCTGCTCAAATCTTCCGCCCAAAAAGGCTGCGGCTTTTATTCAGCAGCTCCCGGAAACAGAGAAAAAAGAAGTAATTCTCCGCCTTGCAAAACTTAAAGACATGAGTCCTGAAATCGTTGCTAAAATCGATGAAGCAATGGAGAAAAAATTAAATTCGATAGTCACATCAAAATCTGATTCAATTGACGGAAAAAACATTCTTGCCCATATCTTAAAGCAGATGGATTCTAAGGAAGAAGAAAAAATCCTGAACCGTCTTTCTGCATCGGACCCTGATCTTGGCGCAGACCTTCGTGAACGGCTTTTTACTGTAGAAGATATTATTAATGCAGATGACCGTTTTATTCAGGAAAAGTTAGCGTCTATGGAAGATGCTGAAATTGCTTTTTTAATTCATGCAAAAACTGATGATTTCAGGGAGAAGATACTTAAAAACGTATCTTCAAACCGCAGGGCAATGATCTTAGATGAGGAAGACAGAAGAATACAGATGCGCCGTGCTGATGTTGAAAAAGCAGCAGGCCTTTTCTTCTCAGCTTTAAGGCGCGCCTGGGAAGATGGAAAACTTATTGTAAAAGGACGGGATGACGAAATCTATGTCTGATGTAAAAAATACTTTAGAAAAAGGAACAAAATACAGGGGCTTTCTGGTTACTGATGTTTATGAATTAAGTGATTATCATGCAACTGCAGTTCACCTTCTTCATGAAAAAACAGGACTTGAAGTCCTTCATCTTTTAAGCACTGAAGAAGAAAATCTGTTTGCCTTTTGTTTCAGGACACCAAATAAAAAAGGAAACGGGACTGCTCATATTATGGAGCACTCTGTTCTCTGTGGTTCTAAAAAATATCCTTTAAAAGATCCGTTTACACAGCTTTCAAATCAGAGCGTAAAAACCTATCTTAATGCGGCAACTTATGCTGATAAGACAGTTTATCCTGCAAGTTCGACGGTAGAAGCTGATTATTTTAATTTGATGAGCGTTTATGCAGATGCAGTTTTTTTTCCAAAACTGTCCAGGGAAATTTTTGCTCAGGAAGCCCACAGACTTGAAATTGATAAAGAAGGCAGGCCTTCCATTCAGGGCGTTGTCTATAACGAGATGAAGGGTGTTTATTCATCTTTTGAATCTGTTGCAATGGATGTACCTGTCCGGACTCTTTTAAAAGACTCAATTTACGGCAAAGATTCAGGCGGAGATCCGCTTGAGATTCCATCCCTTACATATGAAGAATATCTTGAATTTCACAATAAATGGTACAGGCCTGAAAACTGTATGGTTTTTCTTTCAGGAAATATTCCCACAAAAAAGCAGCTGGCTTTTCTTCAGAAAAACTTACTCGATGAACTTGAAAAAAAAGCAGAATCGTTATGGACTTCAGACGTTAAAGAAAAGCTTTTAAAGGAATATCTTTCGTGTGTAAAAACGCCACTGAATAAAGAGCCTTTGTCTGTAAGCACAACAGGTCCGTCAGGAGAAGAGAACGAGAAGGGAAGCACTGTCTATGTTACCTGGAACTTAGGTCCTTCAAAAAATGCTTTTGAAAAAATCGAAAAAGTTTTTTTAACTGGTGTTCTTATAAAGCAGGATTCGTCCCCCCTGCAAAAAGCGCTCGTTGATTCTTCCCTCGGTGAAGATACGGCACCAGGGATGGGACTTGATACTTTTTACAATACTCTTTTTACAACAGGGCTGCGCGGGGTAAAAAAGCAGAATGTCTGTAAAGTTCAGGATGTAATTTTTGAGACACTTAAAAATATAGCGGACAAAGGAATTTCACAGGAAGATATTGATTCAACCCTTATGTCCTTTGAGTTTGGCTACAGGGAAATAAAAAGGAGCAGGGGACCGTTTTCTCTTGTGATAATGCAGGATCCTGTAAATGCCTGGCTTTACGGCTATGACATTAAAAAATCTTTCCGCTTGCGCTGTGAAATGGAAAAAGTAAAGGAAAAAATCCTCAAAAATAAAGGTTATCTTGAAAAGTTAATTAAAAAATATCTTCTTGAGAATCCTTCTTACGCTGTTTCTGTTATTACGCCTTCAAAAAAATATACAAAAGACAGGGATGCTCAGGAGAAAAAGATAATAGAAGCACTGCTTTCAAAAACAACTCCTGCAAAAGTTGCCGATGAAAATGAAAAACTTCATGAATATCAGAGTAAAAAAGATGATGCTTCCTGTCTGCCTCATTTAAGTCCGAAAGATTTTTTACGTAAAGGCAAAAGAATATCAGATGACTGTTCCCTTAAAATCAAAAAACTTTCTCTGGATTCAGGTGTTAAAATTGATTATCTGGTAAGTGAAGAAAATACAAACGGAATTACATATTTGGACCTGGCTTATCCGGTTGATGTCCTTTCCCCTCAGGATTATCTTTATCTTCCGCTTTTTTCAGATGTTGTCTGTAATCTTGGCTGGGGAAATATGGACTGGAGTGAAACCTGTACTTTAAGTTCAATGCATACAGGCGGATATTCTGCAAATCTCCTTACCAACGAAAATACTGACACGCCTTTAAGCCGTGAATTCATCAAAAAACACACTTTTACCGGCCGTGACTGGATTGTTTTTAAGCTAAGGGTTCTTGATGAAAAGCTTGAAAAAGGTCTTGAAATACTTGCTGACAATATTAATCTCGTTGATTTTCATGAATCAAAACGCATAAAAGATATTGTTATGGAAAGCCGTAATGATTTTGATTCTTCGGTTGTCTATTCAGGACAGCAGTATGCTTTAATGCGTGCTTTAAGAAAACAGTCGCGTGTGTCTGCGGTTGATGAAATCTGGAACGGTATAACCCAGCTTTTTGCACTCCATAAGTTTGCTTCTGTCCGTCCTGAAGAAAATGCAAAGGTCTTTGACAGGATTTTTAAGGAAATCAAGGCTGGAGGAGCCCTTATTCACATTACTGCAGAAAAAGAGACGATTGAAAAGTCGTCTGAAATAATCAAGGCGTTTGCAAAAAAAATAAACCTTACACCGTTAAAAGAAAAGCGCTTTGCTCAGGATGCAGATTTTATTGCTTTAACGGAACTTGAAGGACAGAAAAAGTCTGATGGTGAAGTGCTTGTCATTCCAGGTCAGACAGGTTTTGCTTCCCAGAGTTTTAGAACCTTCCCCTACGGCGTTAAAGGCAACGGAATCATGGAAATCTGTACGCACTGGCTTTCAAATATCCTTTTATGGGAAAAAATCCGCACAATCGGCGGGGCTTACGGCGCTTACTGTGATTTTGAATCGACAACAGGTAACGTTTTGTTTGCAACTTACCGTGATCCTACGCCTGAAAAATCGAATTCTGTATTTGAAAAGTGCCTCAAAGATGCTGCAGAGACAGATTTTTCCCAGGACGAAGTAGAAAAGGCCGTAATGGGAACCTATTCACATTTTGTTGTTCCTAAAACACCGCGTTCAAGAGGAAGTACAGCCTTTATCAGGACTCTTTATGCGATTATGGACGAGGACCGCGAAACTAAAATGCTTGAGATGCTTAACTGCAATCGCGAACAGCTGATGGAAGGTTTTAAAAATCTCTCCGTTTTCTCTAATACAGACAAAAATCGTGTTATAATTGGAAGTGAAAATTGTACAAAAAGTGGTAAAAAAGTAATCCTGCCGTTATAATTAAATATGAGGGATTATTAAGCGCTTTTTTTAGCTGACTCTCAGTATTTTCAGGAGTTCGTTATGATGAATAAAAAATTTGATACATGCATCAAAATGATGAGACAGCTTGTTTCTGATATTCAGGGAGCTCCATATCCAAGCGAGAATTTTGAACCTGAACTCTACAGAATCTGGTATGAACATGTACAGAAAGCTGCTGTAGAATGTTTTGAATATCTTGATGATAATTTCCCTCAGGAAAGAGAAGATTTTGATAAAACCTTAAAAAAGATGTTTAAATAATCGTTAATCTGACCGCCTGTTTTGCCGAAAATATAAGTGAAGTAATATATTTTTAAGGCGGGTGGATTTTAATGGCTTCATCTAAAAAATATAACCGGTTTGATAATTATCTGCTTAAAGGAAAGCTGCGGCGCAACGGGTATGAGCGCTGGCGTTATGTATTCACCGGTATAAATAAATCAACAGGTGAACAGAGAACTTTTTTTGTTGAACTTTACTATGTAAACCCACTTATTTCTCCTAAAGAAAGTGTACTTGCACAGAAATCACGTTTAAAAATCAAGGAAAATGACCTTCAGTATGCTCTTGCAGGAACTATTTCTGCCCAGAGTGTATCCCAGGAAGTTGCCGTTCAGCCAAGTTATGCCCTCGTTAAGGCAGGTTTTTATGGCACAAACGGAAAACAGATGAACAGTTTTGCTGCATCATCTTCACTTGTCTTTGTAAAATCTGAAAACGCATTTAAGGCAGGAAACTGTACTTTCGGAAAAGATGTTTTAAGCGGTTCCCTTGAAGTAAGTCCAAGAGATATCCGTGAACATCCTGAAATGCTTTGTTCGTCAGGATTTATGGAATGGAACCTTCATTTTGAAAAAAATGTTGAAGTAGGTCCGATGTGGAATACAAAGACAAATTTCTGGATGCCAATAGGGGCAAAGACAGTATTTGCAGGTCTTGTTCACATTGACGGACAGGAATATTCTGTAGTCCCAAGAAGTTCTTCAGGCTATATTGATAAGTGCTGGGGGGAAGAAATTCCTAATCCTTTCTTCCATCTTTCTTCTTCAAACCTTACAAGTGTTATTTCAGGAAAACCTCTTATCAGATCCTGTTTTGCTCTTGAAGGAGAGTTTGATAAGCGGCTGAGTATTTTTGTAAAACTCGAAGGAACAAAAATTGCTTTGAGCGGAAGCAGTTTCTTTGATAAATATACTGAAATTCATAACTGGACACAGATGCCTGAAGATGCAGACGGAGAAAAACTTCACTGGACTGTAAGCGTGCATAAAAAAAGACTTGTAATTGACATTGACCTTTACTGCAAGACTTCAGAAATGTTCGTCAGGGATTATGAAATTCCTCAGGGCGAAAGAAAACTTCTTAAAGTCCTGGGCGGCGGAACTGGTTTCGGCGAAATCAAGATTTTCAAGAAAACAGGAAAAAATCTTGAAATGCTTGAGCATGCAAATGTGCTGGATGCAGTCTGTGAATACGGAACAGTGGATGCAGCAGAAGAATAATCATTTTTAATTTAGGATGAATGCTTAAACGGCGGCAGGTTTCTTTTTAACTGAAGAAAGCTTTCCGCCGATTTTTTTTGCCTTTTTTTAAGTTTTTTAGTATTTTCAAATTAGAGGTGAGAAAAATGAATTATGACCAGTTTACTCTTAAAACTCAGGACGCCCTGCAGGAATCAGGTAATCTTGCACGTCAGAATGACAATCCCCAGATTGGTCCTGAACATATTTTAATCTCTCTTCTTGAACAGAAAGACGGACTTTGTAAGCCTGTAATAGAAAGAATCGGAGCTTCAGTTTCTGATATTCTTTCTAAGGCAAAAGATATAATGCATTCAAATCCAAAGGTTTCTGGCAATGTACAGCTTGTTATGTCTTCTTCTGCACAGACTATTCTTGCTAAGGCAGAAAAAGAAATGGCTGACATGAAAGATCAGTATTTAAGTGTTGAACATCTTCTTCTTGCCATGACAGAAAGTGATGACAGGACAGGAGAACTGCTGAGAAACTCTGGTGTTACAAAACAGTCTGTTCTTGAAAGCTTAAAGGCTGTGCGCGGAAACCAGCGTGTTGATTCACAGGACCCTGAAAGTACAATGCGTTCCCTTGAAAAATACTGTATTGACCTTACAGCCCGTGCCCGCCAGGACAAAATTGATCCTGTAATCGGACGTGACGAAGAAATCAGGCGTGTAATGCAGGTTTTAGTCCGCCGCACAAAAAATAATCCTGTCTTAATCGGAGAACCAGGTGTCGGTAAAACTGCAATTGTAGAAGGTCTTGCACGCCGTATTGCATCGGGTGATGTGCCTGAGAGCCTCAGAAATAAACGTCTTTTAAGTCTTGATATGGGAAGTCTTGTTGCGGGTGCTAAATTCCGCGGAGAATTCGAAGAAAGGTTAAAGGCTGTAATCAATGAAGTCGTAAAAAGTGAAGGACAGATTGTTCTTTTTATTGATGAACTTCATACGATTGTAGGTGCGGGTGCAGGTGAAGGCAGCATGGATGCTTCAAATCTTTTAAAACCTGCCTTGAGCCGCGGTGAACTTCATGTAATCGGAGCTACAACCTTAAATGAATACAGAAAATACATAGAAAAAGACAGTGCGCTTGAAAGACGGTTTCAGCAGGTTTACTGCGGTGAGCCTTCAGTAGAAGATACAATTGCCATTCTTCGTGGTCTTCGTGACAAGTATGAGATTCATCACGGGGTAAAAATTAATGATGAAGCCCTTGTTGCTGCCGCAGAACTTTCAAACCGTTACATTACAAACCGTTTTATGCCGGATAAAGCTATTGACCTTGTGGATGAAGCTGCCAGCCGTATAAAAATGGAAATTGAAAGCGAGCCTGAAGCCCTGGATCAGCTTGAAAGAAAGATATTACAGCTCCAGATTGAAAAACAGTCTCTTTCCAAGGAAGACGACAGACCAAGTATGGAACGTCTTGAAAAACTTGAAAAAGAGCTTGCAGAAATTACTGCCAGCCGTGACGCAATGAAGCTTGAATGGGAAAATGAAAAAAATCAGATTGACCGTTCACGCACTGTTAAAGAAAAACTTGAAAGTGCACGTTTTGAGGAAGAAAAATATACCCGTGAAGGCAATCTTGCAAAAGCGGCTGAATTAAAATATTCGATTATTCCTTCGCTTGAAAAACAGCTTGAAGAAAGTCGTCAGGCAGACCAGAAACTTTTAAGCGGGGAAAAGGAGTCTCTTTTAAAGCAGGAAGTCACTGAAGAAGACATCGCACGGGTTGTAAGTGCATGGACAGGTATTCCTGTAAGCAAGATGATGACCGGAGAAAAGCAGAAATATGTACAGCTTGAAGATGTACTTCACAGAAGAGTAATCGGCCAGGATGAAGCTGTCAGCGTTGTAAGTGATGCAATCCGGCGTAATAAGGCAGGACTTAATGATCCTAATAAGCCGCTTGGAAGTTTTATGTTCTTAGGGCCCACAGGCGTTGGAAAAACAGAACTTGCAAAAACCCTTGCAGATTTTCTTTTTAATGATGAAAAAGCCCTCACACGAATTGATATGTCTGAGTACATGGAAAAATTCAGTGTCAGCCGCTTAATCGGAGCTCCTCCGGGATATGTCGGCTATGATGAAGGCGGACAGCTTACAGAAGCAGTACGCAGGCGTCCATATTCAGTCATTCTTTTTGATGAAGTTGAAAAGGCTCATCCCGACGTGTTTAACGTGCTTCTTCAGGTCTTAGATGACGGACGTCTTACTGACGGACAGGGAAGACTTGTAGATTTTAAGAATACAATTATCATAATGACTTCAAATCTCGGAAGCGACCTTATTCTTGCTGCCGGTGAGAATGGAGATGTCAGTTCAATTAAAACACAGCTTGATGCACTTTTAAAGAACACGTTCCGTCCAGAGTTTTTAAATCGAATTGACGAAATTGTTACTTTTAAAATGCTTGATAAATCTGTAATTAAGGGAATCGTAAATCTTCAGCTTGAAAGGGTTAAGAAACGGCTTGACGGCAGAAGAATTAACCTTGAGTTTAGTGATGCTGCGGTAGATTTTCTCTGTGAGAAAGGCTATGACCCTGGCTTTGGCGCTCGTCCTGTAAAAAGGGCTGTACAGAATTATCTTGAAAATCCTCTGGCAAAAGAGATGCTTGCTGGAAGATTTGGAGAAAATACTGTAATTAAGGTTGATGCTGAAGGAAATAATTCACTTTCTTTTTCGGTTTAACTGTGCAAAGGAGTAAAAAAAGGCTATTATTTAACTATGAAAAAGAAGTTTTTATTTATCAGTTTAATTGCTTTATTCTTAAGTACTTCTGCATTTGCAGATTTTGCACTTGGTGCTGAAATCGGGTTTGAAGGCGAACTTTTTTACAAACCGTATTTAAGGTCGTTTTCAAATGTAACTTACCGTTCTGATACGAGCCCCTGGTGTTTTGCAGTTAATGTATGGCCTTCAAATTCAATCTTTACTGCAACTGCCGATAACTGGTTTTTAAATCAGAAAATCGACGGAAACTTAAGCTGGTACAGTTTCTGGGGAATCAGCGGCCTTGTAGGCTTTAATGATTTTTCAATAGGTACAGGTGCCAGAATAGGAGCCGGAATAGACTGGTATCTTTTAGACCATAAAGAACTTGAATTATACTGGCAGGCATGCTGGAATCCGTATCTCGGAGTTGAAAAGTATGACGGAGACTGGGACTTTATGATTATGCCGTTCTGCTTTCCGTTTGCAACAGGCGCACGCTGGTGGTTCCGTTAAAATAAATTACGCCGTGGCACAGAGTGCTGTCGGACTGTTTTTAATACCCCTGTGCTTAAAAATAGTGCAGGGGTTTATTTTTCTTTTAATACTTTTTCTAAAAATGGAACGGCTTCCTGCATTTTTTCTTCAAGACCGTAAGGCGGATTAACTGCAAGCATTCCGCTTCCATACATTTTTGAAAGTCCTTCGCATTCGTGCGGCTGTTTTATTTTTATTTCATAAAAGACAGCCTTTTCATCTTCTGTATTATTGTTTTTTTCAACAGCGGCAATTACAGTCTGCTTCATCCGTTCAATTTCATCCTGGCGGTGGGTCAGAAGCGGGTACCAGATTAAATATGTGGGAGTGGACCATTTTCTGTATGCATCTAAAAACATTTCTGTTGTCTTAAGATAATCGTCTGCATCCTCATAGCTCGGATCGATAATTACGCAGCCTCTTTTTACTGCAGGGGGAAGAGTAGATTTTAAAAATGCTGCGGCATCAAGGTTTTTTATCAGGATCTGGGGAATTTCTTTTTTCTGAGATGCAAGGGGCTGCTTCATGTTTTCTTTTAATTCAAGGGATACAGCCGGGTGCAGTTCATTTAAAATAAGATGGTCGCAGGATCTCATAAAAAACCGTGCAGTCTCAGGACTCCCCGGATAAAGGCCTTTTGAAAGATAATCCTGTAAAAAAACAAGATAACTGTCTCCCAGAATGTCCCTGAGGTCTTTTTCATCAGAGCTTAAGAGTTTTTTTATTCCTTTTTCTGCTTCACCTGTTTTTATCAGCCTTTCATCATTGATTTTGTAAACTCCTGATCCTGAATGAGAGTCTATTATAGTAAAAGCTTTGTCTTTTTTTAAGAGGTGCTCAAGAGTAAACTTGAAAACAAGGTGTTTTAAAATATCGCCGTAATTTCCGGCATGGTAGGCATGAATGTAACTTAACATAAAATAATCCAGATTGATTTTATGAATTAAAGCTTTGTGTGGTCAAGGTGCTGGAAGAAAAAAAGCAGGTATCAGGCTGATAATCCGACAATAAATGAACGCTGCGGATACAAAGACTCTGGAAAAAATCCTGTTATTTTCGTACTCGCCATAGTATAATTTTAATGAAAACAGACCACAAAAAGGATTGAAGGAATTGACTCCAAGTCAGTTCAAAACAAAACTTAAAGGTATGAAAAACTCTTCTTAAATCTGGTCAGATTTAGGGGGATGACTATCAATGCATTTGATTGTCCAGATAATAAGACAATATCCAAGAATGATTATGAACTAAAATGGAGAAAAAAGTGAAAAATAAATTTATTGTATTAATTTTATTATTAAATTTTTCTTTTCTTTTTTCACAGGATAGAAAAGTAGTTGAACTAGATCCTGTAGAATCTTTTGTAAAAACGCACATAAAATCTTCAGAAAAAGAAAATATATGCTTTTTCAAAAAAAGAAAATCGGTTAATAATTATGTTCGTTGTTTAATTAAAAATGGAAATTTTGAAGGTATGACATTAAAAAATACAGATATAGTATTATACGAGGGAAATAGAGAATGGTTGGTTCTATTAAATTATAAAAAAAAAAAAAAAGCAAAACTTTTATTGATAAACTTGACGATGAAAGTACTTACAGTTTTTTAATAGATAAAGAAAATGGTATGATAAGTTATTTTTGTTCCTCGTTATAATCATCCCCTTAAATCTGCTCAGATTTAGGGGGATGATTAGTATAACTGTTAAATAGTTAAGGATGGCTTTATTGTGAAATTAAAAAAAAGTGTTTATTGGAAAATATTCTGTGGAAGTGTTACTTTTTTTTGCGCCAATTTAATTAAAATTATTTTGTTTTTTTTCACTATTAATAATATAAAAATAGAATATGGTATTAGTATTTGTACTGGGAGTTTTGTTGCTTTTCTATTAAATAAAAATATAAATACAGTTCCTTATGATGAGAATGATAATGATAATGTAAAATTTTTTATTTTATTAATAGTATCAATTATTGTTCTAATTACGCAGTCTGTGGTGCTTCGATAGTGTTTTAGTAGCAAAGTTCTTTCATCAGAAACATCGGAAGCGACTTTTGCATTTTCCTGATGGTATATACAAATGTTTAATAAAATCCTTGACGACAAACATAATGTATTGCTATATTTGTATAGCAAATAAAAGATTATATTATGGAGGTTTTGTATGCTGGCATTAAGATTAAATCCTGAAACAGAAAAAAGACTTGAACTTCTTGCATTAAAAACAGGAAGAACCAAAACATTTTACGCAACAAAAGCAATAGAACAACAGCTTGATGATATGGAAGATGTATATCTTGCAGAAGAAGCTTATAACGAATGGGTCAAGACTGGTAAAAAAACATACAGCCTTGAAGAGGTAGAAGCACTGTGTTCACAGTAGATTTTTCTCCAAAAGCTTCTAAACAGATAACTAAACTTGAAAAACCAATTCAGAAAGCAATCTTTGACTATATTAAAAAAATTATTTCTGCTAAAAACATAAGGGAGCTTTATGAACTTGGCGGTACCGAACTGGTCGGAAACTTGAAAGGTCTGTGGCGGTTCAAGGCAAAAGAGTTTAAGGATTACAGGCTTATTGCATATATGTCAGATGATAAAATCGTAATAACAGTGCTTACAGTCGAATCCAGAAACGAATCATATAAGAACAAAGATAAATTAGCCAAAAAGGCAAGAAATGGCAGTTTGGAAAAGAAGTAAACTTGCCTAATTGGTCAAAACAGTTTCTGACCAGTTTTTTTGTTTTAAATGCCTTCTGGCAGGCAACCGCCCTCTGTTTTCAGGATAGCCCTCTTTCCATCCGGCGAAAAATATCTTGACTTAGAGAGGGGATTGACCGGGACATCTTTTACCTTAATTGAAAAGACCTGTTTTTTTTAGTACAATATTTCCATTAAAAATAAAAGGAACACTAAAAAATGAATAAAGCTTTGGAAACATTAAAGGCACGTGGATTTTTTGCCCAGTGCACTGACGAAAAAGGTCTTTCTGACCTGATGGATAAAGGGCCGGTGACTTTTTATGTCGGCTGTGATCCTACCGGGCCGTCCCTTCACATCGGACACATGGTACCTTTTTTTGCATTAAAGCATCTTCGCCAGGCCGGTCATATCGGTATTGCCCTTATTGGCGGCGGAACTGCACGAATCGGTGACCCTTCAGGGAAAACTGAGATGCGCAAGATGATTTCGTATGAACAGATTGATCAGAACGCTCAGAATATTAAGGCCCAGCTTGATAAGTTTATCGGCTTTGATGACAAAACAGCTTTTTCTGATAACAACAAAAACTGGCTTGCAGACATGAATTACATTGATTTTCTCCGCGACATCGGTTCATGTTTTTCCGTAAACAGAATGCTTACTTTCGAAGCCTATAAACAGCGTCTTGAGCGCGGTCTTTCTTTTATTGAATTTAACTACCAGCTTTTACAGGCTTATGATTTTTACATGCTTCATCAGAGGCACGGCTGTTCCCTTCAGATTGGCGGAGACGACCAGTGGGGTAACATTACAGCCGGAGTTGATTTAATCCGCCGTAAGCTTGGTGGAACTACTGAACTCAATGCAGAGCATCAGGCATACGGTCTTACATTCCCTCTTATCACCCGTTCAGACGGTAAAAAAATGGGTAAGACAGAAAAAGGTGCCGTTTTCCTTGATCCGTCCTTAACTCCTGTCTATGATTTCTTCCAGTACTGGAGAAACGTTGCAGACCCTGACGTAGAAAAGTTCTTTAAACTCTTCACTTTCCTTTCACTTGAAGAAATTTCAGAAATCTGTAAGGGAAATATCAATGAAGCAAAGGAACGTCTTGCTTATGAGGTTACTTTAGTAATTCACGGTAAGGAAGAAGCTGACAAGGCTTTGGCAGGTGCAAAGGCTGCATTCAGCGGAGAAGGGGATAAAACACAGATGCCTTCCATTGAGCTTTCAAAGGCTGAACTTGATGCAGGAATAGGTCTTTTAAATCTTTATACAACCGCAAAGCTCACGGCCTCTAACGGAGATGCCCGCCGTCTTGTTCAGCAGAACGGTGCCGCCTTAAACGGAAATGTAATCACTGACGTTAAATACACAGTAACTTCAAAAGACCTTGATAGTGATGGAGAAATCGTTCTTCGCGCAGGAAAGAAAAAGTTCTGCAGACTTGTGTTTAAGTAGGACTGACAGAAGACTTGAAAGCCGCAGATATAATCTGCGGCTTTTTTTATGTAAAGGCAGCGCAGGGATGCGCTGAAAAATCAAGCAGGAATTTTCGAAGAAAATTGCTGCCACTTACAGAAAAAGCAGCTCAGGGATGCGCTGAAAAAACAAGCAGGAATTATCAAAGATAATTGCTGCCACTACAACAAATGCAGCGCAAGGATGCGCTGTCGAGTCAGGCAGGAATTATCAAAGAAAATTGCTGCCACTTACAAAAAAAAGCAGCGCAAGGATGCGCTGTCGAGTCAGGCAGGAATTATCAAAGAAAATTGCTGCCACTTACAGAAAAAGCAGCGCAGGGATGCGCTGTTGAGTCAAGCAGGAATTTTCGAAGAAAATTGCTGCAAAAAAACAAAATCCATGGATGGATTTTGTTTTTTGCTAATCCATCAAATAGTTATATGCTGGTGCAAAGCCGTTTTCGTCAATCATATCAAACGGCTCTTTAATATTTTTATCAAATACACCGTATTCTGATGATCCGTCCGCACGTCTTGTAAAGTCAACAGACAGCGGCTGATTGTCGCGGATTATAAGCTCTGAAGCAAAACCTGCCTTGTAGAGTTCTTTTTCAAGACGCCAGATTCCGATTGAGCGGCTTGGATTTATTGCAGAATGAACTGTGCAGACATCTGTCGGCTGTGTTCCTTCAAGATACCATGCTGTAACTTTATGATTACCGCACTCAGGAGTTAAGATTCCTCCGCTTACAGAACATACCGTAGCCTGAATAACGCCTGTTGCAGGCTGCGGGAACTGCTTTAACGGCAGGCCTGCGTTTACTTTTCCCATGTAGTCAGCCCATGCTTTTCCTGCAAGGGTTGAGCCTGTCATATCAAGACCAAGTGAATTTCCCTGGTTATCAAAACCAAACCAGAATACAGCAGTATAATACGGAGTAAAGCCTGCTGTCCATGCAGAAGCCCAGTTCTGAGTTGTTCCTGTTTTTCCTGCAGCCGGCATCTGGTATTTTTTGCCGTTTGCGTCTTCATACTTGAAAATGTCACCGTTTTGAGTCGGATAGGCAAGTGTTCCGCTTTTTACTGTATTTTTAAGCAGTTCTGTCATTACAAAAGCAGTCTGAGGAGAAATTACCTGTGCTGAACTTCCTTTTGCCTGCTGTGCCGAGCGGAGTGTTTTTTCAGGATTTTTTACTACATTGCCGTTTCTGTCTTCAATTGAGCGGATTGCAATTGGTGTAATTTCCTTACCGCCGCTTGCAAATACAGAGTAGGCCCTTGCAAGTTCAACCGGTTTAACTGAACATACACCAAGACCGATAGGGTAGCCCGGTACAAAGCCTCGTGAAGGAACTTCATCTTTAGGAATTCCTAGTAACGCAATAGCACGGTCAATTGCTGCCTCAAAACCTATTCCGTCAAGGATTTTGAGGGACGGAACGTTCATTGAGTGGGCAAGTGCGTACCAGAGTTCTACATCGCCTTTCCATTCACCGCGGAAATTCTGAGGAATGTATGGTTTTCCGTCTGCCGTGTGGAATACTACAGGAGTATCGGAAATAATTGTAGTCGGACTGAAGTTTCTGCTGTCGATCGCCGCAGAGTAGTAGAGCGGTTTGAATGATGAACCCGGCTGAAGTTTTGCCTGAACGGCGCGGATGAACTGGTTTTCACTGTCAAACTTGCTTCCGCCCACAAGGGCCGTGATGTAGCCTGTTTCATTTTCCAGGGAAATCATTGTTCCTTCGATTGTAGTTTTACTTGCATTTACTTTTGTCTGCTGGTTTGATTTGTTTACGATTCCAAGCTTTAAGGAATCAATTCCGAACATCAGCGACATTACGTCAACAAGCGGGTTGATGTCACTGGTATATTCAGCCTTTGCAATTGTTTCATTTCGCTGTTCGCTAACCTTAAGGCCCGGAATATTAAAAGTTAAAGTTAAAAGTTCTGTAAGCGGAATCCACTGCCGGATTTCTGAATCAACGCGTGCATTGTTACCGCGCTGGAAAGTTCTGTTAGCATAAGGAATCCAGCGGTCCATTACACTCTGTGCAACAGCCTGGTTTTTAAGGTTTAATGTTGTGTTTACAGTAAATCCGGAAGTATAGATGTCCTCTTCACCGTAGATGAGGTTTCCAAGTTCGCGCCTTACATATTCAGAGAACCACGGAGCATTGTCATCGTGGCTGAATACTGCGGCAGAAGAAATGCGTGTGTAATCAAAATCTGCCCAGTACTGCTCAAAACTTTCCTGAGACTGTTCCTTTGTTATATAGCCTGAGGCAACCATTGTCTTTAAAACATCTTTCTGTCTTTCCATTGCCCTGTTAGGATATTCAAAGGGATTATAGAAAGCAGGGTTTGAAAGCTGGATTACAAGAATTGCTGCTTCTGCGGGAGTAATCTGTGTTGCGTCGTGACCGAAGTAATATTTTGAAGCAGCATTTACACCGTAGGTGCCGCCGCCAAAATAAATTTTATTGAGGTAGAACTCAAGGATTTCATCTTTCGTGTAGCGCCTTTCCATCTGGATTGCCCACCACAGTTCCTTGAGCTTTCGTTTGTAGGACATGTCCGAACGGTCACAGTAAAGGGTTCCTGCAATCTGCTGGGTTAAGGTAGAACCGCCGCCTAAAGACATCCCCGTAAGTTTACCCACAACGGCACGGAAAAGGGCTTTGAGTGAATAGCCGTGATGGTCATAGAAAAGCCTGTCTTCCCGGGAAATTAAAGCATCAATCATGTGCTGGGGAAGTTTTCTTAAACTTATGATTTCGCGCTTTTCTTCTGATGCAAGTTCAGTAATAAGTTCACCGTTTATATCAAGAAGTTTTGTCGGAAGTGCAGAAGTAAATTCTGTAAACTGTTCGTTGTCTTTTAAGAATTTTGTATTTGAAAGTGCAAGTCCAAGACCGGCGCCAAAGAAAACTGCGCAGAAATAAAGTCCGGAAACAAAGGCGTAAGTAGACTTTTTAAGTTTATTCATATTCTTATAGAATAAGGAATTAAGGCCTTTAAGTCAATGTGGTACGTTTTTGTATAAAACGCAACCGGGCTGTATAAAAAAGATAGCGCGAAGGAACAGAGAGCTGTTATTTTTTTGTTAGAGTATGGTTAATGTGTTTGATATAAAAAAAGGCCGGCTGGCGCCGGCCTATGCCCATCAGGCAGTCGGGCTTCAATGGGTGGGAGGGGATAATTGACGCCCGACATTTTAAATATCGTCAGTATGTGTAAAAATCTTTAATATTTTTTAATTTTTTTTATTCTTCTTCAGTAATTGTTGCGTCTACAGTCAGATTTACTGTGTAGGAACGTCCGTTATCGGCATTTATGTTTTTTACAACTTCATAATCACCGATTACAAACTTAATTGTATGGCTTCCGGGTGTTGCAGTAAAACTGTCTTTTGTCTGTGTAAATGGTTTTCCGTCAAAGAATACTTTTGCGTTCTCTGGAGAAATAATCCTTATTACAGGTTCTATTCCCCGCAGTTCAACATTTACTATTGTATGTTTTGCCTGTTCTACAATAAAGGTTCTGACTTCATTGCGGTAATCATCACTTGTAATTGAAAGATGGTGTTCTCCTTCCTTAAGTATGATTTTTTCAGGTTTTGAAGAAAAACTCTGGTCATCTATGTAGATTTTATAGTCTGCCTTTTTACCGTCAGGTTCTTTTACATTAAGTGAAAAATATCCTTCGCTGCTCAAAACAGGACGTGCAGAAAGTTCAAACTGTGCATGTTCAAGGCTTTCAGGAGCACCTTTCATTGCAAGCATAAAGCGGAAGAATACACAGTTGTCTGTAAGGCGTACTGTGGGGTCCAGAGTTTTTGCATATGGACTTTCTTTAATGCTGAATTTTCTGCTCAGGGGAATATAAACAGTCTGATTGAGACGCCCCGGAATTGTGTTCAGGCTTGTCCTGTTTCCTGTGTAATCAATTGTATTTTCTGAAGGGGAAGGAGTAATATCGTTATAAAAAAGATAGGCAACTGTATCGCGCCATTGTGCAACTGTTTCAGGGATTTTAATTGTAAGTTCAATTCCGGTTATAAAAGTCCTGTCGTCTGGAAGAACTATGGCAACTCCGTCAAAAATACCTGAATATGAAGTAACTGCTGAATAATCGTCCGGAAGCATCATTTTATGCATTTTTGCAACCCTGAAGGATTCTGCATTTAATAAAAACGGACAGAAAAGAAAAAGAGAAAGCAGGACTTTTTTACAGTTTTGTATAATACTTTTCATAATCAGATTCAAAATAATTATACTTTAAGAATATTTTTTTGTATAGAAAAGAATTAGAGGCTTTTCTATTTTTTTTATTTTCACTGTAAAAAGCGGCTTTTAATTTAAAAATTTATCATTTTTCCAGGATCTTCTGGATTTCCGTTTTTCCTAAGCTCAAAATGAAGATGGGGGCCTGTACTTGCGCCTGTCGTTCCGACTTTGCCGATTTCAGTACCGCCGTTTATCTTTGCGCCTTTTTCAACTGATATTTTTGAAAGATGTGCGTACACGCTTGTCATTCCATTGTAGTGAAGAAGAATAATAAAGTTACCGTAGGTTGCATTGTAACCTGTCTGACTTACCTGTCCGGCCCTGCAGGCAAAGACAGAAGTTCCTTCAGGGGCCGCAAGGTCAATTCCTGAGTGAAACTTCCATTTACCAGAAATCGGGCTTATTCTGTAGCCGAAATTTGAAGTCAGAACTCTGGATTTTAAGGGGCAGAGCATCTTTGTATCAAGAAAAAACAGGGAGGTGGTCGAATCAAAACGGTCCCTTTCAAGAAAATAAAACTTTTTTCCGTCTATATCAAAAAGCCTTGCACTTTTAAGGCTGCCGTCTGTAAGGTGTTCTTTTAAAATAAGCTGCTCCCACGCACTCTCAGCATTCTCCGGAATAAAAAGTCCGCTGAAAGAACAGATCAAAAGGTCTTTTCCTGCGATTACTGTATCAGCAGAAGAAAGTCTGTTTAAGGTGGCAGATGTGTCTTTAAAAACTGGACTTAACCTTGAAGAAAGCCACAGAAAATCCATGTTATCAGGGATGTGTACTTTGTAGAAACTTAAAATCAGTCGTTTTTCGTTTCCTTTTTTGTCAAAAGTTTTGTAGTCTGGAAAAACCTGTGCGTTGTAATCAGCGTCTTCCTGAAACTGTCTGAATACAAGGTCTTTTGAATCCGGGTATTTTATGTATGGAAGTTTTGAACTTTCAACTTTTATGCATTCATTTTCCATGGCAGACAGGAAAAGACTTGAAAAAAATAAAAAAACAGATGCAATAAGAATTTTATTCTTCACTAAAACTTTCTTCCTGTTTTGACTGTCCGTTTTTTAATACAAAAGAGATGAGTCCCCAGATAAAAAGGGCTGCAAGAATTACAGCAAAAGTTAAAAATCTTTTACCTGAAAGAATTAAATATACGCTTAATGTAAGGGCGCCGGCTATTGTCAGTAATTTTAAAAATAAAAACAGGGCCGGCCTTATTCCTGTCTTTTTGATTTTTTTTACCGTTAAAAAAATTAAGACGGCAGCTGTAATGGCTGAAATAAAGAAAGTGTAGGTTTCAGGAAGGTTTGAAGCAAAATACCAGAGCGGCAGAACAAAAACTGCCCCGGTTAAAGTACATAAGAGCAGGAGAAAAAGAATCTTAAAAACTGAGGAAAGTATTGATTTATAGCCCTGTAAAATCTGCTTTAACATGATGAATATAACTATAAAGGTGCAAAAAAAAATCTGCAAGACCTTTAATCCTGCAGATTCCCATAAAGATAAAACAGACTATTCTTCAGAAATAGCAGTTGCCGGACATTCGCTTGCGCATGTACCGCATGCTACACATTTTGAAGCGTCAATTTCACGGTGACCGTTGTTTTCGCTGATAGCTCCAACAGGACAGTCTGGTTCGCATGTACCACAGTTTACGCATGAATTAGGGTCAATTTTATAAGCCATAGCCTACCTCTTAAAAAGTTTGTGTTTATAATTTAGCACAGAAAATTCATCAGAACAAGAAAAAAAGGCAAAATCACGTACGATTTAGCCTATGCTAATTTGCCGTTAATGTGATATTTTGGTTTTGAAGAATATTGTTAAGGGGATTTTTATGACAAAAAATGAAATTGCAAAAATGATTGACCATACACAGCTTTCTGCCTGCGCAGGAAAAGAAGATATTAAAAAACTCTGCAGCGAGGCTATAAAATACGGTTTTGCAAGCTGCTGTGTTAATCCGTTCTATGTTCCGCTTGCAGCAGATTTACTGAACGGCTCTTCTGTAAAGGTCTGTACAGTTATCGGTTTTCCTCTTGGAGCAAATTCTGCAGACGACAAGGCAAGTCAGGCTGCTATGTGCGTATCTGAAGGGGCTGATGAAGTTGACATGGTTGTAAATCTCGGTGCCGTAAAAGATAAGGACTGGGATGCAGTATATGAAGAGATTTATGCCGTACGCTGTGCCTGCGATGATGTTGAAACTGATAAAAGCGCGAAGATTATCGTAAAGGTTATTTTAGAAACCTGTTACTTAAATGATGAAGAAATCGTAAAAGTCTCTGAACTTGCAAAAGAGGCTGGAGCTGATTTTGTAAAAACTTCTACAGGTTTTGGAACTGGCGGTGCAACAGTTCATGCCGTTGAACTTATGCGTAAAACCGTCGGAAAAGACATGGGAGTGAAGGCTAGCGGCGGTATTCACAGTTTTGAAGAAGCGCTTTCGATGGTTAATGCAGGGGCAGACAGATTAGGCTGCTCTGCGGGAGTAAAAATAGTCACTGAATAAAATCAGATGGCAGACCAGTACATTATATTGTCTTTAATTTCGTACCGGATTTTACCTGCGTTGCACAGTGCACTTAAGTATGAGCGCAGTGTGCAGCCGATAAGCGAATACTGCGTTAAGTGCATTTTGATTTCGTTTCTGTCTGCTGTGTTTTTTAAAAGCTGCTCAAGCGTTTTGGGTTCTTTTAATTCATCCAGAATCAGGTTTTCTGTTTCAAGAAGGGCGAGCTGATTTAATTCAACCAGACCTTCAATTTCAGAAACATAATCTCCGTGCCCTGGAACATAGAAATCTGCCTTAATTCCTGAAATTATTTTAAGACTCTGTTTAGACAGCTCTTCATCAAAAAGATACTGAATCCAGTATTTTTTTATAACGTTTCTTCCGCTTAAGGCATCACCTGCAAAAAAAACTTTTTTACCGTCAGTGTCAGTTACAAGAAAGCCCGTCTGGTCAATGTAATGGCCTTTTAAGCTTACTGCCTGGACTTCGATTGTATTTTCAAGGATAAAGGATTCATCGTTTTTAAAAGTTTTATCTATGCTGCATGGCTTTGCAACGAAATACGGAGTGTTCATCTCCTGGACAGGCATTCCTCCCCAGATGAGGCCTGCTTCAATTACAGGACAGTCCATTATTGCCGCTTCTCCCGTGCTGGCCCAGAGCTGGCAGGAAGTTTTTTCTTTAAGAAAAGAGTTCCCGCCGCAGTGGTCTGCATGGGAATGTGTATTGATTACTGCCTTTAATACAGGTTTTTCAAAAGAATGAGTTATGCATTCAAGAATTGTGAGGGCCTGAGCATCATCGTTGCCTGAGTCAATTAAATAAATATGACTTGAGCCGTCTTTCTTGGGAAGACTTATGACTCCGGTATTTGTCGGGCCCTTAAGACAGAAGATGTTTTGTGTCAGTTTGATTAACCGGTCTGAAAGCATAGTCATTCTTTTGTGCACTTTTATTTCATAAGACTAGTCTGAAAGTGCAAGGTCTCCTTCTTTTATCCATCCTGTTTTTCTGAATAACAGTCCGAAGCTCCATGTAAGGAGGGCTGGAAGAACAAAACAGATTAAAATAAGGCCAAGCCAGTCAAAGGCTCCGGGATTAACTGCAGCTGCTCCATGTGCAAGGGCTGCTTCTGAAGGATTGTACCAGCCTGAAATAACTCCAATCTGTCCTACAAGACCGCAGGTTCCCATTCCTGAACTTACTGCAGCTCCGTTCATTTCAAGTTTAAAAAGACAGGTTGCAAGCGGTCCTGTAATGATTGATGCAAGGCATGGCGGAATCCAGATTTTTGGATTTTTGATTATGTTAGGCATCTGAAGCATTGAAGTTCCAAGTCCCTGACTTAAAAGTCCTGAAACGCGGTTTTCCGGGAAACTCATTACTGCAAAACCAATCATCTGTGCACAGCAGCCTGCAACTGCTGCTCCACCTGCAAGTCCTGTAAGACCGAGGGCTGCGCAGATGGCTGCAGAAGAAACCGGAAGTGTGAGGAGAATTCCAACCAGAAGTGAAATTATAATTCCCATGATGAAAGGACGGAGAGTAGTAGCCCATACAATAATGTTTCCAAAGGCACTTGCTGCTTTACCGATATACTTTGCTGTTAAAACTGTAAGAAGGGCAGCAGTAAGAAGTGTAACAAGCGGTGTTACGATGATATCAACTTTAGTCTTTTTGCTTACAAGACAGCCTGCTTCAGCACTCGCAATTGTAATGAACAAAACTGCCAGGGGACCGCCGGCACCGCCTGTAACGTTTGCCGCAGAACCTGCTGCTGCGAGAGTGAATAAAACAAGGGCAGGAACCTGCATTGCAAAACCGATTCCTACTGCCATTGCAGCACCTACAACATGCGCGTCAGTTGCAAAGTTTCCTGCATCAACTAAAAACTGAAAGAAAACATTGCTTCCAAGCTTTAAAAGCTGCTGACCGAGTGTTTTTACGATTGTTCCTGTTAAAAGTGAAGCGAACAATCCCTGCGCCATTCCGCCTAAGGCATCAATAAGATATCTTTTGACGTACTTATTCATTTGTGTCTCCTGTTCCCGCTAGTGCGGGCGTTTTGTGAATTGAAGGCAAAAAGCCTTCTGTACTTCATTGATATACTTGTAAATGCCTGGCCGGTCATCTCAAACGTAACATCTGAAAATATCAACAACCATATCAAAAAAAACATTTAATTGCAATTTAGTGTTTTTTGAGGTCGTTAAAATCCCTTTTTATCAGTGGTAAAAGGTGTTATAATTAGAATATGTTTTTTCATGGTGGAACTAATTCAAGAAGATTAAATGACTATCTGGACTTTTCTGCAAATACAAGTCCTCTGGGCGTTCATAAAGCAGCTTCAAGGGCTCTTCTTGCACTTTCGCTTGATCCGGGAATCCTTGCAGCCTATCCTGACCCTAACTGTACGGAACTCAAGGAAGCCCTTTCTAAATACTGGAAATTCAAGGGACCTGTTCTCTGCGGCTCCGGTGCTGCTGACATTACGCAGCTTATCTCCATGGTTTTTGGGAAAAACGTTCAGGGAACTGCTTTTAACCTTATTGTAGAGCCTGCTTTTTCAGAATATGAAAATGCACTTTTAATGGCCTGTAGTGACGAAAAAATCCTTCATCTTACCCTTGAAGAAAAAAATGATTTTAAATTCACTGAAAATGATTTAGCCCGTCTTGAAAAAATCCTTTCAGGCGGTGTTCCGCTGATGTTCATGGCAAGTCCTTCAAATCCTGCGGGAAACGTAATGCCGTTTGAGATGATTGTTAAAATCGCCCAGCTCTGTGAAAAATCAAATACTGTATTAGTTCTGGATTCGTGTTTCTGTCAGTTTTCTGAAAAAGCTGAGGAAAACGTACGCACCCTTATTGCACGCAGTGATGAATTTCCTCATTTAATTATTCTCAACGCATTTACCAAGTTTTACGGCATGGCAGGCCTGCGTTTAGGCTATGCCCTTTGTTTTTCAAGTGATGTTTATAATCCGCTTGTTAATGCAATGAGGCCGTGGACTATTTCAACTGATGCACAGGTCACGGGAACTGCAGTAATCAGGGCAGAAATTGAAAGCGACAGCTGGCGCCGTCAGATGATTAAGCTCGTAAAAGACGAGAGAAAATATCTTTCTGAGTTTTTTGTTTCTACCGGAGCAAAGGTTTTAAGCGGGGAAGGAAATTATATTTTAGTTCAGTTAAATGAAGAACTTCAGAATAAAGCTGCAGCCTATGCCTCTTCTGGAGAACACAATAAAGATAAAAAAGGGCATAACGGTCCTAAAAAACAGTCCCTTGTAAACGAGGAACTTCATACACCGAATCCGTTCAATGCACCTTTGTGCCAGGCTCTTGCCCTGCACAAAATAGTAATCCGCGGATGTTCAGACTTTTATGGAATGGATTCAAGCTGGTATCGTGTTTCAATTAAAAATCACGACGAAAACACTCATCTGGTAAAGGCTTTAGAAAAGATTTTAAAAAAATAAGTCATGAATATTTACAACATAATAGCAGAAAGCTGTTCTCTTGTAATTTCATCCTGTACTGAAGATTTTTTTGTAAAGTACAGCTGTGTTTCTGAAGAAGAAAAATACAGAATCAATTCAATAATCAGGCAGAATCTTCCTTCTCTGTTTGAAGATTCAGATTTGTTTTGTATTCATACTTTAAAAGAAACAGACCTCACTGACGGATTTTTTATTTCACTTCAAACGCTTCTTGCTGCCTTAAAAAAGAGCAGTGACTATTATGCGGTTTTAGGCCTTATTCAGATTTTAGATGAATCCCTTTCAAATCTGCTTCAGCAGAAAATTGCCGATGCCCAGAAAGATGATTTTACAGTAGTTCTTAATACAAACAGGGAAACTTCCGGAATCGGGCTTTTGCCGCGCTGTTCGTGCGTCTGGGAAAGAAAACACAGGCTTTCTCACAGTTACAACCGCATGGATAACTTTCTCTTTAACATGCTCCTGATGGATAATTCTATCCTCGGTGAACTGATTGACCGCCATTTTTTCTTAAGTAAAAATCTTTTTCCTGATTTTTCTACACGACGCAGTTTAAAAATTGCCGCAACTCCGCTTCGTTCTGAAAGAAGTTTTGATGTCATTCCGTACAGTGAAGGAAAAGTCCAGTATTTTTGTATTGAATATAAAAATTCTGATTTTGAAACAGAAAATAATCTTATCTGGCAGAAAATACTTGATGCCTGCTCAAAAAAAACTGATATCATTGTTTTTCCTGAGATGCTTGGAAATCCGCATACTGAAGAGTTTATTTCTTCAAAAATAAAAGCGCTTCCACCAGCTGAAAAAGAGAACGTGCCCTCAATGATAATTCTGCCATCTTACTGGCATAAAAAAAGCAACATTGTAACGATTCTTGATAAATACGGAAATGTTATCTGCCGTCAGAGCAAACAAAATCCTTTCCGAATTGAACAGAACGGTTCAGGCTACCTTGAAGGAATCTTTGCAAGTCAGGTCGTAAATATTTTTCATTTTGAGGGCATCGGCCGTATTGCAATTTTAATCTGTAAGGACTTTCTTACTACAAAATACATGGAGCAGCTTATGCGCTGTTTTAAGCTGACTTTAATAATTGTTCCTTCATTTTCAACAGGTTCCTACGATTTCCGTCAGTCTTTTGACCTTTGTGCACATGACGACTGCAATGTTGTATGGATTAATACCTGTTCAGCCTTCGAAAAAGGAAAAGAATCCAATTTTGAAAATATCGGTTATGTAAGAAAGCGAATCAGCCGCAACGATGACGAAGCCCAGATGCTTTGTAAAATGAATGTGTGTAACGGAATGTTTTCAGGAAAATGTTCTCACGACTGCATATATTATGAAACAATCAGCGGAGTCTGACAAAAGACACGAAGGATAACGGATGAAATTCAAATCAATAAAAAAAATTCAGGAAGGAAAGTTTATTACCCGCTACAATATAGAATACGAAACTGTTTCGGGTAAACCTAAAACCTATGAGATTATAAGCCGCTCCAAAGAAATTGATTCACTTGAAAAACTCCATGATTCAAAAATTGATGCCGTTATAATGATTATGCATGATGAGAGCCGTCAGAAAATTCTTTTAAGCAGGGAATACCGCATGGCTGTGGGGGAGTGGGTTTTTAACTTTCCAGCAGGATTAATTGACCCGGGAGAAAATGTTGCAATCGCTTCTGTCCGTGAATTGAGGGAAGAGACGGGACTTACGCTTATCCACATTGATGAAATCTGGCCCTCAAGTTATTCTGCCGTAGGCTTTTCAAACGAGAAAAATATCGTGATTACTGGTGTTGCATCCGGTGAAATTAAGCCGAGTGACTCTGAGTTTGAAGAAATTGAAGCGCGCTGGTACACAAAACAGGAAGTAAAGGAACTTCTTGCAAAAGAGCCTTTCGCGGGACGTACCCAGGCCTACTGTGCGATGTGGTGCAGGGAAGGATAATATGCAGTCACTGGATTTACAGGCAAAAAATGAAAATCTCGATAAGCTCAATAGTTTTGTTCATACTTTTTTAGAACAGTCAGTACCTGATTTTTCTGACACTAAACTTCTGATGCAGATAGATCTTACAGTTGAAGAAGTTTTTGTGAATATTGCAAGTTATGCTTATAAAGGAAAACCAGGTTCTGTAAAAGTTCTTCTTGATTATAAAAAGGCTGAAAAAGAACTGTCACTGTGTTTTATGGACTCCGGCATCCCTTTTAACCCGCTTGAAAAGGCTGAGCCTGATACAAGCCTGGGTGCAGAAGAAAGACAAATAGGCGGTCTTGGTATTTTTCTTGTAAAAAAATATATGGACAAAATTGAATATTTTTATGACGGAAAACAGAACATTCTGACTGTTTATAAAAAAATCTGTAAGTAAGTCTCAGACTTCACTATAGAGAGTGTAAAGCTGTGTTTTTAGGAGAGAATATGCGAAGAAGACGAAAGATTCCTGTAATTACAAAAAAAGTTCTGACCGGAATTATTGTTGCCGGCCTTGCAGTCTGTACTGTCTGTTTTGCCGCAGGTTATGCCTCTTTTACCAGTCTTTTCAGAAAGCAGTACGATGCTTCAATCCGTTCAATCGGAGAAGCAGCCCGGGAATGCTTAAATCCTGAGCGTTTTGAATATTACATTACTACCGGACAGCGCGACGGAGAATATGAAGGTGTCTTTACTATCCTGCAGGACTTTGTCGATAAGTTTGATTTGAATCTGCTTTATGTTTCATCTGTTAAGGGAGAAAACTACACGGACATTACTTATATTTATAATCCTGTAAAAAAAGGCGGACAATGGACGCCTTTTGAACCTGGATATTTTGAAGTTTACAATGAGCCTCATTACAACAGTTCTGCAAAAAGGGTTTTTGAAAATGCAGAAATAATTGTCCGTCATACTTTTAAAACACGAAGCGGTTCTCACATTACGGCTATGCTTCCTGTTTTTGATTCAAATCAGAAAGTCTGTGCGGTTATAGGCGTTCAGAAAAGCATTCAGGAATTTGTTGATGCCAGATGGACTTTTATTAATATCGTAATTGCAGTTGAAGTTTTAATTGCAGTTCTTTTCGGTTTCCTGTTTACTTTTTATTTTAACCGCACTTTTATCAGGCCGATTACGCTGATTACAAGGGAAACAGACCATTTTTCTTCCTGGGGAGGAGAGCCTTCTGATATTCTTCTGACAGTTAAAAACCAGGATGAACTCGGAACCCTTGCGCATACCGTGCATCAGATGGAACACGACGTTTACAAAAATATGCAGGAACTTAAGGCGGTAACGGCAGAAAAAGAACGAATCAGCACGGAGCTTTCAGTTGCCGCAAAAATCCAGAGCGATATGCTTAATAAAGACTATCCGCCTTATCCTGAAAGAAAAGATTTTGAACTTTTTGCAGCAATGACGCCTGCAAAGGAGGTCGGGGGAGATCTTTATGATTATCTTCTGCTCGATGACGACCACCTGATGCTTACTGTAGGGGATGTGTCAGGAAAAGGTGTTCCTGCAGCGCTTTTTATGGGAAAATGCAAGGTGCTTTTAGACTTTTATTCTTACCTTAAACTTTCTCCTGCAGAGATTTTTAACAGGGCGAACGCACAGCTCTGTAAGGGCAATGAATCTGAACTTTTTGTTACATGCTGGCTTGGAATCTATACTTTCAGTACGCGTGAACTGAAATTTGTAAATGCAGGACATCCTTCACCGGTGCTTTATTCAAACGGAGAGTATACCTGGCTTAAATCAAAACCAAATTTTGTTCTGGGCGGAATGGAAGGACTTCAATATACGGAGCATTCCATAAGACTTGAAAAAGGGGATAAGCTTTTTGTTTATTCCGACGGCGTTACTGAGGCAACTGACAGCTCTAATGAGCTTTTTGGAGATGAAAGGCTTATGGAAGCCGTAAAAAATACAAAAGATATGTCCGCCCCACAGACATTAGACTCTATCCGCTCAAAAATTGATGCTTTTGCGGGGGAAGCAGAGCAGTTTGATGACATTACAATGCTTTCTTTTGAATTGAAACAATAAATTCTTCCAAATTTATTAATGTTGTATGCTAAAATAAAAAAAAGGAATCTTATATGGAAATTAAAAAATATGAAGATGCAGCCTCTGTTACACTTAGTGTAGCTGGCCGTCTTGATACTTCTACGGCAGGGGAACTTGAAAGTGAAATTCAAAACCTTTCTGAAGTTTCTTCGCTTATAATAGATTTTTCAGGGCTTGAATATATTTCTTCTGCGGGACTTCGTGTACTTCTTCAGGCTCACAAGGCCTTTGCAAAAAAAAGCGGGCTTAAAATCATAAATGCAAATGAAACAGTTCTTGAAATCTTTGAGGTAACGGGTTTTAAGGATATTCTTGATATTAAGGCTTAATTCTGAGCTCACTTTATTAAACTAAAAAAACAGAAAAACTTTACGGAGAAAAATATGGAAATTACAGAAGTAAGAAAAGATTTTGAGGCAGCCCTGATACTCAAAGGAAGAATTGATGTTAACGCTTCTTCCCGGCTTGAACAGGAGATAAAGCAGTATCTTTCTTTAATGACAATAAGAAAACTTGTTCTTGTGATGAATGATGTGGAATATATATCCAGCGCAGGCATCCGTGTCATTCTTTCTGCTCATAAGAACATGAAAGACGGCCGTCAGCTTGTAATAAAAAATCCAAGCCAGTTCTGCCGTCAGGTCTTTGAAGTAACAGGCGCCGATATATTTTTGAATATAGTTTAATGTGCAAATAAAAAACCGGTTTTCGTAAATGAAAACCGGTTTATTTTTTTTAGCGCTTTAACTTACATTTTTGCAAGTTTGATTGATTTAACAGTGTAGTCGTTTTTGCGTTCGTTGATTGTAAACTCAAGCCTTTCTCCTGCTTTTGCATCAAGGATTTCGTTTCCGAACGGTGACATGTAAGAAATGATTCCTGCATCAGGATCTGATTCCCACGGTCCCATGATGATGTATTTTTCATCTTTTCCGGAAATGTTGTTTGTAAGAACAACTTCTGTACCGAATGAAATCATTGATGTTGTAGCTGTTGTCGGGTCGAAGATAACCGCACGGCTGAGTTCGCCCTGGAGGCGTTTAAGGTCGTTGTTGAGCTTATGCTGTGCTTCTTTTGCAGCGATGTATTCAGCATTTTCCTTCAAGTCGCCTTTTTCCTTTGCATCTGCAACTTCTTTTGCAATTGCAGGAATATCAACAGTTGTCATTTTTGCTTCGAGGGCTTTCTTTTCGTCGAGTTTAGCCTTTGTTACGAGCATTCCCTTTGGAGCACTTGATTTTTCTTCCTTAGCGCGGAATTTGTAATCAGGGTATTTTTCAAGAATCTTGTTGCGGAGAGTCTGCTTGTAAACACCTTCAAGATCTTCAATGTCATCTACGAGAGTGTAGAGGTGAGTCATTGTATCCATGTCGCTTGAAAGCATGTGTTCAGCATAAACGTTCTTTTCGTCTTTTTCGCCGAAAAGAAGTTTTTTAGCGTTTTTCTGAATCTTTTTGTTTTCTGTTGTATCAACATGATTATCTATTTCACGGTATGTCTGATCGATAAGGTTAACGATTGTAATAAGCTGTTTCTGGTAAGAAATACCTGCATTTTTGAACCATTCTGCTTCCTGACATTTTTCAAAGAAGAAGAGGACTGTTTCCCTGTAATCACGGAAGTTCTCAAATGCTTTAACTGCAAGCTTCTGAACTTTTTCTGTGTTTCCGCTTTCGATGAGAGTTTTAAGGAGTGATTCCTTTAATACTGTAGGGAAGAGTTCGATATACTGATCAACCCAGTCCGGAAGAAGTTTAATTGCTGCAAGGAAATCTTCCTGTAAAGTTGTATTTTTAGAATCTTTTAATTCTTCGTACATCTTTCTAGGATTTTCAATTTCTGCATAAAGCTGGGCGAAAGAAAAGTTGGGAGTGTATGCGAATGAAGGAAGAACAGCGCTTACTTTCTGAACGATGAGGTATGAAGCTACAACCTGTTCGTTTACAGATGTGAAGGCCTTTAAGAAGCCCTTGAAGTAATTGTACATGTCAGAGAAAAGTTCTGAATCTTTGTCTGTTTCTTCATCGTTAAGGAATTTCATGAATACGTCAGCACGCGGCATGAAGTTTTTCTGAGCCTTGAATTCGTTGCTGAGTTTTTCTTCAGCAGAAATCTTTGCATCGCGGACGATGTATTCATTTATATTATTAGGATTTACACCGAATACAGGATTTGATTCGAGTGTTCTTTTTGCTGATGAGTTCCATGAAGTCCATTCACCTGCAGTAAGAATTGAAGGAACGAGTTCCTGCTTGATTCTCTTGAAGTCGCAGCTGTTACCGAAAGATTTGATGATGATTTTAAGGGCTTCTGACTTGTCTTTTGGATTTTTGAAGATTTTTACAAGTTCATCCTTTGATTTTGTTGCCTTGAGAACCCAGATATGGTCGCGTGCAAGCGGCTGAAGCGCGCTTACTGCCATCTTGAGGGACATCTGTTTTACTCCGGTTTTTTTCCCAAAGTTGATTGTAAGTGTGTCGTTTTCAGTTTTTGTGATGATACCTACACCCCATGTTCTGTGGTAAACGAAGTTCTTTACGCCGAAAGCAATGTGCTTTTCAAAGTCGTTGATTGCTTCGAATACGCTGCGGAAACTCTGTGTAAGGTTTGAAGAGCGGATGAATTCCTGTGTATTCGGATTTTTAGCATATTTGCCTGAGAAACATGCTGCAATTTCGTTTCTTGCCCAGTTATCTTTAGGATCTATTCTGAGGATGATTTTTAAGATCTGGATTGCTGTGTCCCATTTTTTAGGATCTTTTGCAGCGTTATCCTTGTAGTAAGGGTAAACATCGTGAAGGAGAAGGGCACTCTTGTCTGCGCTGATTGTTTTTTCAACCTTGCGCTGTACGAGAAGGAAGAAGTCGATTTCTTCAGGGGTGAGTGCAATGAGTTTAGACCAGCTTTCCTTGAGGGAAGTCATGTTGCCTGAGTTTACAAAGCGGAGAACTGCTTTTTTGTAGTAAGCAACTGCATTTTTCTGGTCACCTTCGTTTTCGTAGTGTTCTGCAAGAATTTTTGCAATTTCAGCTTCTTCTACATCGATTTTTACGATTTTTTCGTAGATTTCCCATGCCTTGCTGTCATTTGCAGCGCGGTAGATGTCTGCAAGTGTTCTTAAGGCAAATTTGTTGTTTGCATCTATGTCGAGAATTGTTTCGCAGAGGTAAGTTACAACAGGTTCCTTGTGGTTATTCTGGAAAAGTTCAACAAGGCTTACAAGGCTTGAATTGTCAAGGTTGCCCTGTTTGAGACCAAGAATTCCTGAAATGTAAAGGGCAATGATACTTTCCTTTGAGTGTGCAAGCTGTGCATCGCAGAGTTCTTTAAGTTCTGCAGTGCAGTTTTCTGCCTTTGCCTGATCTAAAATTTCTGAAAGTTCAATAAGTTTGTTCTTTGTGAAATTAGAAATTGCTGCTTTTGTCCATTTTTCTTCTTTGAGCATTTCCTCAACTTTGCTTACTGTTTCTGCGGACATGTTTTTCTCCTGTATGTTGTGTGCAAATATTATTTCTAAAAATCTGTAACTGACTTTTAGAACTCTTTTTTACTTTATGTAATCGCGGTAAATGTCGCCGTCCAGAATTTTAATTTTAAGCAGTATGTCGCTTAATTCACTTCCCGTCTGATTTTTCTGGACATAATGGTCAACCAGCCGGAAATACATATAAATCAGCTTAGGCTTGAGCTGTTTTATATTGTTTGCAGGATTTTTGATTTCTGATTCGAGCTCGTATATATCCTGCTTAAGTTTAAGGACTTCGACACTCCTTAACTCTCTCTTTATGTTAAAGACACCGTACAAAACTGCATAAACCGGAACCCAGAACTGGATTTCAGGCTCTAAGCTTGTGTGTTCGTCTTTTACACGCTGTATAAGGCATTTTATGAGTTCTGAATCGAGAAGGTTGATGTCGATTTTTTTTGCATCGATAAAAAAAGCTTCCCGAAAAAGTACTTTTGCCTCGTTTTCCATTCCGCACAGAGCACAGCAGTCTGCCATTTCTGCAATGATTCTTGCAGAGCCCGGTAATACTTTGTTTGCTTCGAGAAAAATCGAACGCGCAACATCGTATTTTCCGAGTTTTTTGTTGCAGATACCGGTTTTTAAAAGCAGGTCAGCTTTCTGGGCCGGAAGTTTTAAACTGTCAGCATTTACGGATGAATAACTGTTTAAGGCAAGGGTGAATACGCCGGTCTGAACGGCAAAAACTGTCCTTCTGTAGATTTCCTTTTTTTTGCACAGGGCTTCTTCAAAAGATTTCCAGTGAAAAAACAGGCTTTCTCCCTGTTCATAACTGTCCAGGTGAGACAACTGCTTAAGAAAATCAATCCAGAATGAGCAGGACCAAATTGTAAAATCAATCTCGCTGTTTCCGAGGTTAAATTCCAAGATGTTTGCAAGGATTCTTTTAGCTTCATCAGGTCTGCCTTTTTCGAGCATCTCGTGAGCCTGTTTTAATCCTTCTTCTGACTGGTTACTCATATGCCTGAATTCTAATTATAGCGAAATGAGGTCTTTAGTCAATAAAACTAATGAAATTTTAGAAAAATTGGGGTAAAGTTTATACTTTACAATTTGCAATCTGTCAATACTTTTTTTTGAAGAATTTTTAAAATATTTTTAAGGGACTCCGGAACGCACTGTTTTTTCTCTAATATCATACCTTATTATTGTTTTTGTATCACTTTTCTGCTAAAATCTAGGAATAATGAAAGGTAAAATTTTAGCACCATCGCTTCTTTCTTCAGATTTTTCAGACCTTAAGAGTGCTGTTAAACTTTGTGAAGAAAAAGGGGCAGGTTTAATTCATATTGATGTCATGGACGGACATTTTGTTCCTCAGATTACTTACGGCCAGCCGGTTATTAAATCAATCCGCTCACTTACAAAACTTCCCTTTGACGTTCATTTAATGGTTGAACGGCCTGATGAAATGACGGACAGTTTTATTGATGCGGGAGCAGACTGGATTACTTTTCATCAGGAAGCATGTGTTCATATTGACCGCCTTATAAATCATATTCATGAACGCGGGAAAAAAGCGGGAATTTCAATTGTTCCTTCAACTCCTGTAAGTGCCATAAAAGAAATTCTTCCCCTTGTTGATCTTGTTCTTGTTATGACTGTAAATCCTGGATTCGGCGGACAGAAACTTATTCCTTACTGTACAGATAAAATCGCAGAACTTTCTGAAATCCGCAGACAGAAAGGGTATAAATATCTTATTTCAGCTGACGGCGGGGTTAACAGCCAGACTGCCGGCGCTGTGCTTGATGCCGGAGCAGATATTGTTGTTTCCGGTTCTGCTTTTTTTAACGGTTCTTTTGAATGGGAGGCTTAGAAATGAAAACTTCTAAAAGATTCCTGATTTGTGTTTTTGCTTTTGTTGCTCTGGTTTTCAGTCTGCAGGCTCAGAAATATACTCCTGACCAGGAGCGCGGTTTTGATGCTTACAGAAAAAGTGACTGGACTTCTGCAATGTTTTTCTTAAGAAAGGCAGGAAGCTCTTCTGCAGGTTATGATGCGGAAACTCTTTATATGCTTGTAATGAGTGAAATGAACGCCGGAGAATACAGCTCGGCTGTAACTGATTCGAGCCTGTTTGTTCAGAAGTTTGCAAAAAGTCACTATGCACCGTACATGCTTTTTCAGAAGGGAAGAGCCCTTCATTTTTTAGGAAGAAATGAAGACGCGGTTCTTGTGCTGAGTGATTTCTGTCATCAGAATCAGGATTCTGAGCTCTATGCAAGTGCGCTTTACTGGATAGCAGAATGTTTTTATGCAGAATATAATTTTGATTCAGCCCGCTCTTTATACGAAAGAATTGTTATTGATTTTCCGTCAGATTCAAAAGTAACTGATTCGCGCTACAGAATCGAAATGATTAATCAGCGTGAACGCGAAGAAAAACTTGTGTATCTTTTAAAAGTAACAGGTGAAGAAAATCTTGCCGCAAGGGAAGATTATGAAAGACAGATAAAACTTTATCAGACAGAAGATAAACTTGGCTTAAGGCGGAATCTTACTGATGCAAGAAAGCGTATTGAGGATCTTGAAAGCCAGCTTGCAGCAGAAAAAAGACTTAATTCTGAACTTTCTGCAACAAATGCAGCATTAGAGTCATCAAGAACTTCAGTTCTTCCTCCTCAAAGTGTGCCTTCACCTGAAGTGCATGCTGAACAGAATACTCAGACTTCAAAGCAGGGTGCTGCTCAGTCAGCTTCGCAGCCGTCAGTAAATATGAATGATTTCCCGCTTGATGATGTTTATGATCCTGAGGTAGCTGCCTTAAAAAGAAAGGCTTACTTCCTTCAGTATCTTTTAAATGAACAGCAGCGTCAGGAGAAAAAGAATGATAAAAATTAAAAATATAAAAAATATTACAGCACTTTTTCTTGGTGCCTTTATTTTTGTTTCAGGAAGTACTTTTTTCGCACAGGAAGCAGATGAAGCTTTTTCAGACAGTGACGGTCAGAAAACAGAAAAATCTGCAGATTCTGACGAAGAAGAGCCTAAGCTTTTAACTGAAGAAGAAAAGGCTGAACTTAAAAAGAAAAAGCAGGAAGAAAAAGCTAAGGCAAAAGAAGCAGCACGTCTTGCCAAGGAAAAGGCCCGTGAAAGGACTGATAAATATCTTGCCGTAATATATGTTCCTGAAAAAAAATATACGATTTCAGGTGCAAATATGAAGGCTGTTTTTAAGGCTTCAAACGGAACTGTCTGCCTTTACGGTATTGATGAGAAAAAACATGAAATTTCATTATTTTCAAAATATGAAGATTCAACATCATCTTCTCTTTTTGTAAAAACTCCTGGCGGAGTTTACCGTCTGAATAAAGATGCAGGTGTTAAAAAGGAAGTCAGAAGAACGAATAATGGTATTCAGCTTGCATATTATGTGGAAAAGACTGTTCAGGTAGTAGAAGATTATGAGTTTATTCCTTCTAAACCGGATGCTTCACCTGATATTTTAAAAGTTACGGTTCATCTTACTAATACAGGCTCAAAAAAGACTTCGCTTGCAGTAAAAAAGGTATTTGATACTATTTTAGGTGAAGGAACTGACTATCATTTTACGACAGCCGCCGGTGCTAAAATTGATTCAGAAAAAATGTACGAAGATTTTTCAAAGGACAGGGCATTTGTTTCTTCTAACTTAAAGACTTCGGTTCAGATTGTTTTTGATGTGCCTGATACACAAAAGCCTTCCAGGGCCGTTCTTTCAAATATCAGTAATCTCGGAAAAGATCCGTGGGTATTTGACTGTGTTCAGGACAGAAGTTTTCATACAATTTCTGCATATAATAATTCTGCTCTTGGCGTTAACTGGCCTGAAGTTTCACTTGAGAGTGCAGAAACCGCGTCATGGACTTATTATATCGGGGCAGGCCTTGACGGAGATAAACCAGCCGCTCTTGATTATGTAGATTCCCTCAAAAAGGAAGAAACTCCTGAAACAGAAGAAAAGCCGGCAGAAGAAAAATCTGCTGAGCCGGAAAAACAGGTAAAACCTCCTGTAAAAACTGATGTTGAGGTAAGAAAAACAGACGTTGAGTTTATTCTTCCGCCTGTAACACAGCAGCAGCTTGATCCTGAATATATACAGCAGCTTATCAACAGAATTAATTCTCTGCAGAGTAATCCTGAAACTGTTGACAGACAGGAAGTAAGACAGCTGAGCGCAGAACTTGATGCAATTTTAAAAATCGTAAGGCAGCAGAATTAAAATGAGCAGACCGGTGATTGATGTTGCGCGTTCTCTTATAAGACGGCGGAAGTTTGGAAAGGCAATTATTGCCCTTGAAAATGTTCATGAAATTTACAGGGAAAGTTTTGATTATTACCTGACTTTGGGAATCGCTTGTCTTTATGCAGGTGACACTGGAAATTCAAACAGATATTTTCAGCAGGCGCGTCATATTAAAATAAGGGATAAAAATCTTCTTCTCGGACAGGCAGCCCTTTATTTAAGAAGGGGAGATACAGATATTGCCATACAGTATTATCTTGATGTCCTTGATATAGATCCTGAAAATGCGCGGGCACAGGCCGCTTTAAGTTTTATCCGTCATAATTGTGATTATGAGACAATCGTAAAATGGGTAGATTCTGGAAAGATAGAAAAGTTTTATCCGCCGATTGGTAAGGATTTAGGTGAAGCGGGAAGAATAATTATTTCTGCAATTGCAGGTATTGCCGCAGCCTGTCTTATTCTTTACTGCGTAAATAAAAGTCCGGACGGTTCGTCAGGGCGCCGTGCAGATTTGACTGAACTTGCCCTTAGCGCAGAAGAAAAAAATAATCTTCAGGAAAAAGATCTTTCCGGCGGAGTGTACCGTTATATCCTTACAGATTCTCAGATTGAAGAAACTTATAATCAGGCAAAACTTTATTTTCAGGATTACAGGGATAATTCAGCCAGGGTTGAGATAAACCGTCTTTTAAATTCAAATGCTTCTTCATCCGTAAAGGCTAAGGCTAATCTTCTTCTTTCTTATTTTGAAGAACCGACTTTTGATACTTTTGTTAACCGCGGTGAAGAAAACTTTTCTTATGCGGATGTTGCAGGGGATCCGGTTTTATACATCGGCTGCTGGACTGCATGGTCAGGCAGAATTTCAAATGCACAGACACTTGAAGATACATACCGCTGTGACCTTTTAATCGGCTACGAAAACCTTGAGAGAGTTGACGGAATAGTTCCGGTTTATTTTTCACCTCCGCCTGTTCCTGAAATTGAAGGCGACAGGGCCGTAAGAATTCTTGCAAAAATCGGAGTTGAAAACGGAAAACTTTCTCTTTTCGGAAGATCGGTCTATCAGCCGTTGAGAAAAAACGAAGAAAAATAATAAATATTAAAAAAAATTAATTTTTTTTTAATAAAAATGTGTTGAAATTGAATTTCACCGCCATATATATAGTGGGAGGATTAAGGTGGCTAAAATGGCAGAAACAACTCAGCCGGCAGAAATGTCGGAAAAACTTAAGGCTCTTGAAGCTGCCCGCATCCAGATTGAAAAACAGTTTGGTGCCGGCGCTATCATGAAGCTTGGATCTCAGCCCGATGCACAGGGAATTGATGTAATACCTTCAGGTTCTATTTTGCTTGATGAAGCTCTCGGTGTAGGCGGTTACCCGCGCGGGAGAATCGTTGAGATGTATGGCCCTGAAAGTTCTGGTAAAACAACTCTTGCTTTGCATGCGATTGCTGAGGCTCAGAAACTCGGCGGTATTGCGGCTTTTGTAGACGCAGAACATGCCCTCGATCCGGTTTATGCTAAGAATCTTGGAGTAAATATTGATGAACTCTGGGTGTCTCAGCCAGAATCTGGTGAACAGGCTCTGCAGATAACTGAAAGTCTTGTTCGTTCCGGGGCGGTGGATATTATTGTCGTAGACTCTGTTGCAGCATTGACACCTCAGAAAGAAATTGAAGGTGATATGGGAGATGCTAATGTTGGTCTTCAGGCACGTCTTATGAGTCAGGCACTTCGTAAACTTACTGCTATTGTAAATCAGAGTAAGTGTATGATTGTTTTCATTAACCAGATCCGTATGAAGATTGGTGTTATGTTCGGAAATCCTGAAACTACAACAGGTGGAAACGCACTGAAGTTTTATTCTTCTGTACGTCTTGAAATCCGGCGCATTGAATCAATTGACGGTAAAGGTGATGAAGATGCAGTTGGAAACCGTGTAAGGGTGAAGGTTGTAAAGAACAAGGTTGCGCCTCCGTTCCGTAAGGTTGAACTTGATATTTATTTTGGGAAAGGAATTTCTGCTACGGCATCGCTTCTTGATTCGGCTGTAAAACATGGGATTATTGATAAACGTGGTGCATGGTATACCCGTGGAGAAGAAAAAGTCGGTCAGGGAAAAGAAAATGCTGTTGCTTTCCTTGAGAATAACCCTGAAATTGCAAAACAGATTGAATCTCAGATTCGCGCGGAAGTTTTTCCGGGACAGGTGTTAAAAACTAAAGACGGGAAACCCGTATATCCTGACCAGTTAAAAACAGGCGCTGAGAGTGCAAAGGTTCAGAAAAAATCTGAAACACCTGCACCCGATGATTCAGTAGAAGTTACACCTTCTGCTAAGGATGCTCTTTTTTAAGTATGACTGATGTGATTCTGGGGGTGGGGTCCAACAGATCATGGATGGGAAAAAACAGTTTAACTCTTCTCTCGATGGCCTGCATGGAGATGGAAAAACTTTACCCTGGAATCACCGTTTCTTCCGTTTACCGTACAAAACCTATGTATGTATTAAATCAGGAAGATTTTTACAACATGGCTGTACGCGTCAGTGTTTGTGAAGCTGTAACGCCTCACAAACTTCTTGAACAAATCCATTTAATAGAATCCTCTCTGGGCAGGGACCGTTCCAAAGAAATAAGGAACGGTCCCCGTTCCATTGATATTGACATTGAGTTTTTCGGAAATCAGACGGTAAAAACTTCTGATCTTGAAATACCGCATCCTCGTATTGCAGAGCGCGCTTTTGTTTTGATTCCTTTACTTGAGTTATTAAATGATTCTGCCGATTTTATAAATAAGGCGGATTATGAGAAGCTTGCATCGCAGTCAGATTCGCAGGGAGTGGAAAAAATTCTTTCCGCTCAGGATTTTCTAAAACTTAAAGAGGATTAAAAGATGGAACAGCAGGGCGAATTACAGATTACTGACGTAGAAAACGACGGAGAAAAAAACAAGACAGTTCATAAATATACTGCCGGTGAATTTGAAGGTCCTCTTGATCTTTTATGGGCTTTAATCCGTGACAATAAAATTAATATTTATGATATTCCGATTGCTCAGATAACTGAACAGTTTCTTGAATACCTTGATTACGCTTCTCAGGTTGAACTTGGTGATTTGTCTGAGTTTTATAATATGGCAGCACGTCTTGTTTACATAAAGAGCAGAATGATGCTTCCTGTTGAAGTGGAAGTTGACGACGATCTTGATTTTGATGATCCTCGTGAAGAACTTGTAGAAAAACTTATTGAATATCAGAAATTCAAGAAACTTTCCAATCTTATGGAAGAAAAAGAGGATGAAAGTGAATGGAATTTTGAGCGCAAAAAGATTCAGAGGGTTCTTCCGTTTGATGATGAAGGAATGTGGGAGCAGGTTGATACCTGGGATCTTTTGCAGCAGATGCAGAAAATCTTTCAGAATTTAATTTCACAGTATTCTGATGCGAAAATAATCGATATGTATGAAGAGATTTCTGTAAACGAAAAAATAACCCTTATGAATGAACTTCTAGAAAAGAAGAATGAGTGTATGTTTACAGATTTAATTGTACGCAAAGGCAATGTACTTGATGTAATCTGTGCATTCATGGCTCTGCTGGAAGCTGTAAAAGACAAGATTGCGGTAATTTTACAGAACAGGATGTTCGGTGACATTAAAATTTGTAGAAATAATGCTGCATAATCTTTATAAAAACAGTTAAAAATAATTTAAAAATAAGGCATAATGTAAAATATGAATGTGAATCTTGAAAAAGAAATGGGGCTTGTAGAAGCTGTTTTATTCCTGGACAGTGAGCCTCTGACTGTTGAATCAATTGTAAAAATTACTGAACTTTCAGAAGATGTTGTAAGTCAGTGTATTGAAGGATTAAAAGAAAAGTACAGTCAGGATAATTCCGGAATGGAGCTTTCGGTTATAACCGGAGGATGGACTTTAACTCCTAAAAAAGAATACTGGGAAGTCCTCAAAGAACGTTATGGAAATAAAAATATGGGACGTTTGAGCCGTTCTGCCATGGAAGTTCTTTCAATAATCGCATATAAGCAGCCGATTACCCGGGCCGAAATTGAAGCAATCCGTGGCGTTCCGCCTGATAATATGATCCGTCTTCTTCAGGAAAGGCAGCTTGTAAAAGAAACAGGAAGAAAAGATGCACCCGGACGTCCATGTCAGTTTGGCACAACAAAAGAATTCCTTAAATTTTTTGGTCTTAATTCAATAGCAGATTTACCTCAGCTTGATGAAAAGGAATCCGAGAGGTTCGAACTTGCCCGATAGTAAATCAGAGCTTCGTCTCCAGGTTTATCTGTCTCATTGTGGAGTTGCAAGCCGCCGTGCTTCAGAAAAGATTATTCTTGAAGGGCGGGTCTGTGTAAACGGAAAAACTGTAACAGAACTTGGTACAAAAGTAACTTCACAAGATGAGGTTACTTTAGACGGAAAAAAAATAATTCCTGAAAAGCGTAAAGTCTATGTGCTTTTAAATAAACCTTCGGGTTATGTCTGTTCACAGTCCGATGAAAAGGGACGTCCAGTAGCCGTTGAACTTTTAAAAGATAAATATTCAGAGCGCCTCTATAATGTAGGCCGTCTTGATATGTTCAGCCGCGGGGCAATAATTTTTACGAATGACGGAGATTTTGCAGCCCGCTTGAGTCATCCTTCAAGTGAAATTGAAAAAGAATATCTCGTTGAAACCAGTTATCCTCTGCCTGAAGGGCTTGATGTTAAGTTCAGTCGTGGGGTTAGGGTTGAAGGCATTTTTTATAAGGCTAAAGAAACAAAAATAATTAATACACATAAAATGAAAGTTGTTCTTGTGGAAGGAAAAAACCGTGAAATCCGAAGGGTTTTTGTTGATGCAGGAGCAGCTGTCAGGAGTCTTCAGAGAGTCAGAATCGGAAATATTACCCTGGATACGCTAAAAGAAGGAGAATCAAGGGAATTGACTGATTATGAAGTAAAAAAGCTTCTGGAATTATGTAAAAAATAACAGTGGCTGCATGCCCGCTGCTGCGATATACAAAAAGGAGAATCATATGATTATTGCCATGGATGGTCCTGCTGGAACAGGAAAATCAACTATTGCATCTATTATTGCAAAAAAGCTGCATATAACTTATCTCAACAGCGGAAGTTTTTACCGTGCCCTTACAATGGCTTTGAACGGTACTGCTCTTGACCTTAGCGATACTCAGAAGGTTGTTGAATTCTGTAAGCAGCAGAAACTTGAATATAAGAATTCACGTCTTGTTTTAAACGGTACTGATGTTGAAGATCACCTTCATGATGATGAAATCAGCTCTCGTGTAGCACAGGTTTCTTCAATTGTAGAAATCCGTCACCTTGTAAATGACAGAATGCAGGAAATAACAAAGTCTCTTGATATTATCTGTGAAGGCCGCGACATGACGACTGTTGTATTCCCGAATGCAGAATATAAGTTTTATCTTGATGCTTCAATTGATGTTCAGGCGCAGAGACGCTTTGATCAGGGTGTTTCAAACATGACGCTTGAAGAAGTAAAAGCGGCAATCATTAAGCGCGACGAAATTGATAAAAACAAGGCTGAGGGGGCTTTACGCCGTGCGCCGGATGCTTTCTATATTGATACATCAACCTTGACGATAGAACAGGTTTGTGAGATAATATTAGACAAAATTCAAAATAAAGGGACTGCTATGGAACAGATGGAAGTGGAAAAGGAAGAATCAAACGACTCTTTCAAAACACAATTTGAGGAATCTCTCAAGGATATTAAATCTCTTGAAGATGGTCAGCTTGTAGATGGTACTGTAATCGAAGTTACAGACGAACTTGTTTTCATCAATATTGATGGAGCCAAATCAGAAGGAAAAATTCCAGTTGAGGAATTTGCCGGAAAACTCCCGAAAGTAGGTGATGTTTTAAGCGTACAGTTAGTTAAACTTTTCGGACGCAATGGACCGGAAGTTTCTTACACTAAGGCTCAGTCAAAACAGCTCTGGAAAGACCTTCGTAAAGCTGTTGACGAAAAAACACCTGTAGAAGGAAAAATCGAAAAAGAAGTAAAAGGTGGTTTTGACGTTAACCTCGGCGGTGATATCCACGCATTCCTGCCAATCAGCCAGTCAGACAGCACAAAAGTAGATGAACCTAAAAAGCTCATCGGACTTGTTTCTAAATTTTATATTGAAAGATTATATTCAGATAACAAAGCAAATGTTGTCGTAAACCGCAGAAAATTCCTTGAAGAAGCAATGAATAAGGCTCGTGATGAATTCTTTGCAAATACTCAGGTAGGTGATACCGTTAAGGGTACTGTAAAGTCATTCACAAGTTTTGGAGCTTTCATTGATCTCGGCGGATTTGACGGACTTCTTCATATCAACGATATGAGCTGGGGCCATGTAACACGTCCAAAGGATTTTGTAAAGAAAGGACAGGAAATTGAACTTAAAGTTATCGCCCTTAACGCAGATGACAAAAGAATCAATCTTTCCCTCAAGCATTTTGCAGAAGATCCTTGGATTCACTTTGAAGACAAATATCATGTTGAAGATATCGTAGAAGGTACAGTAACAAAACTTACTGACTTCGGTGCATTTATCGAACTTGAAGAAGGAATTGAAGGCCTTGCACATATTTCTGAATTCAGCTGGACTAAAAAAATCAATAAGGCAGCTGATATGGTTAAGATCGGTGAAAAAGTTAAGTGTATGGTTCTTGGATATGACATTCAGGCCGGACGCGTTTCACTTGGTCTTAAACAGGTAACTCCAAATCCTTGGGATACAATTTCAGAAAAATATACAGTAGATTCAACTGTTCACGGAAAAGTTGTAAAAATTACAAACGGCGGTGCTTTCGTTCAGCTTGAAGAAGGCATTGACGGTTTCCTCCGTGCAGAAGATATTTCATGGACAAAGAAAGTTAAGCATCCAGGCAGTGAACTTACTGTAAATCAGGAAGTTGACGTAAAAGTTCTTGATGTAAATCCTGAACAGCGCCGTATTACTGTTGGTATCAAACAGCTTACAGCTAACCCATGGAAAGCTTTTGCTGAAAAATATGAAGTAGGTTCAACTCTTGAAGGTGAAGTTACTTCAATTACAGATTTCGGTGTATTTGTAAAAGTACCGGAAGGAATCGAAGGTCTCGTTAATAAGGCAAACTTAAGTGACGATAAAGAAGTTCCTTACGAAGAAGCTGTAAAAAAATACAATGCAGGCGATAAAATTAACGTTTACGTTGTAGATATTAATGTAGATAAGGAAAAAGTTGGTTTCTCTGTAAAAGAATATAAAAAAGCTCAGACCCGTAAAGAAATCAATCAGTATATGTCTTCTTCAGACAATGATGATGGTGCTTACACTCTGGGTGATATGCTCAACGACCAGAAAAACAACTAATTGATTTCGATGAGTGAAATGAAAACTCTTAGTTTTGACAAACTTAAAACACTCATCGAGATTAACGGACGGATTAACTCAAATTATTCTGACGTAAATGCACTGCTGGTTTATATTCTTGAATCAGCAATGCGTCTTGTAGAATGTGAGTCTTCGTCCCTTCTTCTTGTAAACAAAGAAGATGATTCCCTTCATTTTGTAGTTGCCTTGGGGCCTAAGGGAGCTGAGGCAAAAAACATTCTTGTAGAAAAAAATTCTATCGCAGGATGGGTTGTTACCAACAATAAACATGTAATAGTTGATAATGTTGGTAAAGACCCTCGTTTTTCAACTACAGTTCAGAATAAAACCGGTTATATCACTAAAACTATGATCGCAATTCCTATGCGTGTAAAAGGTCAGTGTATTGGTGTAATCGAACTTATTAATAAAACAGGTTCACGTTATTTTGATTCGATAGACCTTGAGATTCTAGAACATCTTTCAAACCAGGCTGGTATTGCCTATGCAAATGCCGATGCTTTCCGTTCAGCTCAGGATAAAATCTCTGTTCTTCAGAATAATATTGCAAGCGGGAGTGACTATCATTCTTTTGTAGCAAAAAGTCCTGCCGTTCTTGATTTAATTCATGTTATTGAACAGGTTGCATCTACCAATACCAGCATCCTTATAACTGGTGAAAGCGGTGTAGGTAAAGAACTTTTTGCAGAACAGATTCACTTAAAGTCAAACAGAAACGGAAAACCTTTTATCCGCGTAAACTGTGCCGCCCTTTCGCCGGCTCTTCTTGAAAGCGAACTTTTTGGTCATGTTAAAGGTGCATTTACGGATGCCGTATCTGACAGAAAGGGGCGTTTTGAAGCTGCTGACGGGGGTACTATCTTTTTAGATGAAATAGGTGAACTTCCTCTTGAGCTTCAGGCAAAACTTCTTCGTGTTCTCCAGAGTCATACTTTTGAAAGAGTTGGTTCAAGTGAAACAATAACTGTAGATGTTCGTGTAGTTGCCGCTACAAACAGAGACCTTGAAAAGATGGTTGAGGCTGGAACTTTCAGAAGTGATTTATACTATCGCCTGAATGTAATGCCGTTAAATATACCGCCTCTTCGTGAGCGCAAGGAAGATATCCTTCCTCTGGTTAAGTTCTTCCTTACTAAATTCGGTAATGAAACTAAAAAGAACTTTGAAGGCTTTTCAACCGCTGCAGAGAAGGCTCTGCTTGATTATTACTGGCCGGGAAATGTCCGTGAACTTGAAAACTCCATTGAACGGGCCTGTGTACTTGGAAAACCTCCATTGATTCAGGCAGAGGACTTAAGAATTTCACCTTCTGTCTCATCCAGAAAAAATACTTCACAGGGAGCAGAAGACGGTTATGACAGTTTTGCCCAGGAAATTGCAAATCCACAGGACGGCGACCGTACATTAAAAACTGCAGTAAATAAATTTAAAACTGCCTACGTTAAAAGTATTCTCAATGAAACATCATGGAATCAGACGGAAGCAGGTAAAATTTTAGGAATTCAGCGGACTTATGTATCAAGGCTTTTAAACGAGCTTCATATCCGCTAAAATAAATATTAATAATATTAAAAAAAAGGAGTATTTATTATGTCAAATAATGAATCATCAGCATCATCTTTACTTAAAAATTTTCTTGAAAAAAATGTAAAAATCCTTACTGGAATTGTAATTGTTTTAATTATCTTTGCTGTTGTAGTTGTACTTGGTTCTTCTATCAATGCAAAATCAACAGCCAGAGCAATTTCTGCAGTTGATGCAGTTGAATACAGTTTCAGAAAAGATGCAGACGGCATCTCAGAAGCTGATTTTGCTGCCCGCCAGGACAAGGCTCTTGAAGAACTTGAAGCTCTCGTTTCAAAAAGCGGTATTGCAGGTGTAAGGGCAAATATGCTTAAGGCAGAAATTCTTTTTGAAAAAAAGGATTATGAAGCAAGCCGTTCAGCCTGGGTAAAAGCCGCAGATGCTAAAAAGGCTGTTTATACAGCACCAATTTGTAATTACAATGCTGCTGTATGCAGTGAAAATCTTGGCGACCTTGATTCAGCCCTTTCTTATTATGAAAAGGCTGTAAAAGCAGAGGATTTCTTCCTTGCAGATCATGCATATTTCAGCCTTGGCCGTGTAAACGAAGCAAAAGGAAACTATGATAAAGCAGTAGAAGCCTATGAAAAAATCGGTGACCTTCACCCGGCATCTAAGTGGGCTCCTCTTGCAAAAGACAGAATTATTGCAGTTAAAGCAAATTCTTCTTCAGCAAACTAAGCTTTTACAGTAACTTTATTCAGTAAAAAAAGTTTTATTTATATGAAAAACTCCGGAATATTAAGGCGATTAAGATATTTGACATTTTTTGCTTTAGCCGGAGTTTTTTCTTTCTCCTGCGGGCTGGACACTGTAATTTATATAAAAGGCCCTGAAAAATATTCAAACCGTCCTTCCTATAACGATACAGAATTTTTGAACTGGTACTGTTCTTTTTACACAGAAGAAGAAAGCAATAATTCTGCTGATTCTACTTTTTCCGGGACGAGTATTTATTATAAAATTTACAATAATTACGATACTCTTAATACTGAAAAAAGTTCAATTTTAGGAGTAAATACAGAAAGTAACGGTTCTGCTGCAGCAAAAAGAATGATAGAAAGCGGTTCAGGATCTTATTATGGTTATCAGGCTCTCTGCTATAAAAGTGATGCTGTTACTGACAGTGACAGTAAAACTGTTTTTTCAATTGATAATGCAAATCAAAACAGATATGTTGCATTCCGTCCAAAGACATATACGGGAAGTGAAAATTATTTTGGAGAGACTCTTGAAAATTTCAGGGCCTGCATAAAAATAAAAAATAACTATCTGGCATTTCTGGACGGAAATTATAAAACATTACAGAGTATTTCTTATGACAGCACCGCCCAGGTCTGGAAATCAGGAGATACAGTTCTTGATAATGCGAATATCAGTTTTGCTTTGCCATGCAGATATAACGGTAAAACATTTGATTTTTTCAACAGTTCAAATATTGAAAATTCAGAATTGAATGTTGAGCCCGAACAGGACAGTGATTCTGATTATAAACACAGTGAATCTTCTTCGGAGGATAATGCTTATTATATACAGTTTTTTGCTGTAGGTGTTGCCTTTGATACTGACAATGTCCAGGATGCTTACAGCCTGGTTCTGGATCTTGGCTCAGTGCCTGTTAAAAAGGATTAATATTCTTTTTTACCTTCCTGTTGCAAAAAGCCTTGTTTTTTGTTATATTTTTCTTACGGCACTTTAGCTCAGCTGGATTAGAGCATCTGCCTTCTAAGCAGAGGGTCGCCTGTTCGAGTCAGGCAAGTGTCAGAAAGAGTCTGGAGTTGTTTCAGGCTCTTTTTTTATTTTTATATACTGCCAGTATTCTTTATCATCCTGTCCGATTCTCCAGTAACTTAAAGACTGTATTCCTTTTTCACTATACATTTTTGTTCTTGTTAAAAGGGACAGCGAGTCATCGTACCAGAGTGTTACTGTCATTTTTTTTGTAAATGAGAAATGAGGGACCAGATATTCATCGCGTTCAGTTTTTTTGATTTTATGTTCCTGCATCAGGTTTTGTAATTTGGGGTAAGTATAGGCTTTCCCGCCTTCAGTATCATCCCTCCAGGCTCTTCCGTAAAAGGACATCCCCATTATAAGTTTTTCAGGAGGTATCTGGGTTTTAGCGTAATCACATATTCTCTGACACCAGTCAGTACCTGCAACAGGTCCTGCGGCGCTTGTAGACCAGTGCTGGTCATAGGCCATGATTATAATTTTGTCAGCAGTTTTTGATAGTTTTTCATAATTATAGGCGTCATTAGTAAGTGTTTTTACACGGGCAGGAATTGCAATTGAGAGTGTTTTGCCTTTTAGTCCTGCTTTTAGTTCTTTTAAAAAATCAATGTAATTCTGAGCGTCATCATTCATTACAAGTTCCCAGTCCACCTGAAGACCGTCGTAGGTTTCACTTGCCTTTATAAGAGCTTCTGTAATTTTAGCGCGGAGCGGAAGTGAAGGATCTAAAAGAAGATGTGTCTGTGCTTTTGAATCGCAGCTTGTGATAAGATGAACTCTTTTATCTGTTCCACTAAAAAACTTATCTTTTGGCGGAATGTCGGGAACTTCACTTTTATTTGTTATTGCCTTTGAAAAATATCCGATATCTGTTACAGGAAGATTTTCATCCCATTCATTTTCAAGACCATTCATTACATAAGCCCAGATTTCCCTGAATTCAAGTGCCTCAGGAGAACTTGATGGTGGGGGATAAGAAGACGCTTCGGTGATTTTTGATGATGTGCAGGATACGGTTAATAAAATAAAAGCAGCCAGTAAATAAATAAGTGATTTTTTCATTATTTAATTATCGGCTGCTTTTAATGTGTTGCAGAGAGTTCTTTTAATTTTTATTCTGCTGATTCTTCTTCCTTTTCTCCTGAGAGCATAAGGTTTGTAAGAATACCTAAGATAAGTGCACATGCTACTGTGCGGATTTCAACTTTACCGAATTTTATTACCATTCCGCCTACGCCTGTAATAAAGATTACAGAGGCAACAAAAAGGTTTCTGTTTTTGTTGAGGTCAACTTTCTGGAACATCTTAAATCCCGAAACTGCAATAAAGCCGTAGAGGGCTATACAAACACCACCCATTACACAGTTTGGAATTGTTTCAAGGAAAGCTACAAGAGGACTGATCATCGAGAAAAGAATACACAGTACAGCACAGCCCCAGATTGAAATTGTTGAAGCATTTCGGGTGATTGCAACACAGCCGATTGATTCTCCGTATGTTGTGTTAGGACAGCCGCCGAATACTGTAGAAATCATTGTTCCTACACCGTCGCCGAGAAGTGTACGTGTAAGGCCTGGTTCAGTAAGAAGATCAACACCGATTATGGAAGAGAGGTTTTTGTGATCAGCAAGATGTTCTGCAAAAACAACAAATGCTACAGGAACATAAGCTGCAAAGATTGTAAGAAGATACTGTGGTGTGATTCCCTTTAAACCTTCAAGACCGCCTTTAAGGAAAGTAAATTCAGGGAGGGCAAATAAGTGTTTGATTTCAAATATTGCCTTATAGTTGATTACAACAAGAGCTGTGTTTCCTGTCATATCACCAATGAGTGCAAATATTGAAGCAGTTAAATAGCCTGCAAGAATACCGAGAATAAACGGGATAAGACGTCCGATTTTCTTTCCGTAAGTTGAACAGAGCATTGTAACTGCAAGAGTAATAAGTCCGCAGATGAGTGCTATGTATGAACTTCCGCCTTCAACTGAAGACTTCAAAAGGTCACCGATTGCGTTTGGTGAAAGGCTTAATCCGATAATAGAAACTGTAGGTCCAATGATTACAGGCGGCATAAGACGGTCAATCCACTGAACGCCGCAGGTTTTTACAATAACAGCAATTATTACATAAATAAGTCCTGCCATTAATGCACCGATAATAAGACCCCAGTATCCTGCTGCTAAAGAAGCGGCTCCTCCAAAAGCTGAGAACATAGAGCCGATGAAGGCGAACGAACTTCCAAGGAATACAGGGCTTGAGCTTTTTGTGAACAGAAGGTAAACAACAGTTCCAACACCTGCACCGAAGAGGGCAGCAGAGGCTGTAAGACCGTTACCTACAATAGCAGGAACTGCAATCGTTGCTGCCATGATTGCAAGAAGCTGCTGAACGGCAAAAAGAAAGATTTTCGAAAGACTCGGTTTGTCTTTGATGTTATAGATTAGTTCCATTTAATTTTCTCCAAAAAAAAACTGGGTTTTAAGATAAAACCCAGTTTTAAGTTAAGCGTACATACTAAACTTATTTAGCTTCGATCTTGAGACCGTAGATACGTGTACCAGAAGCTTTGATTGTGTATGTACCAGCAGCAGCTGCATCGAAAGCGAGTTCTGATTTTGCATCCTGTCCGAGGTTATCAACAGAAGCGATAACTGATCCGTCTGGAGCAAATACAGCGAAAGCACGAGCTGGTGTAGCATCACCGTTACCAGAGATTGTAAGTACACAGTTAGCAGGCTGTTTTACAACAACTTCGAAAGCTACCTGGAAAACATCTTTGATGTTGTCAAGAGTTGTAGCTGCTTTGTTCTGGAAGTAGAGAGCTGTTCCGAGACCTTCAGTCTTGAATTTAGCCTTTCCTGCTACAGCTGCGAATTCTGCATCGAGAGGGTTTGATACTGGATCGAGAACGAAGCGGTCATCGATTACTGTATCATCTGTACCAATATCAGAAAGAGGGATTTTTGCCCATTCCCATACTGATGCTGAGCTTGAACCTGCTGCTGCAGCTGGTGCTGCTGAAGATGAGTCTGAAGCTCCTGCTGTTGAGCCACATGAAGCGAGCATTGCAACTGCTGCAAGTGCTGCGATAACTGATGTTACTTTAGTAACTAATTTCATTTAATATCTCCTCCATATTTGAGATATTTATATAATAATATTCATTCCCTTATTTTTACTGTCTTACTTTTGTAAATTTACGATATTTTTGTTATTTGCGGGTAAAGCCCGGAACAATAGGCGCAGAAAATCTTTTTTTCATTGCCATAAGAAACTCTTCTGCGGTTTTGTCATCTACAGGTTTTGCCTTTTCATGATATTTTACAAGATTTGCCGGGATTTCTTCGAGAAAACGGCTGTTCTCGCATTCTTCAACACTGTTCATCCGACGGCGCATTCTGCACGATGAGATAAACAGTTTGTCGCGTGCCCTTGTTATAGCAACATAAAAGAGTCGCCTTTCTTCTTCGACTGCGGCTTTTCCGCCTTCATCAACTGCTCTTCCATGGGGAATCAGGCCTTCTTCACAGCCGGCAATGAATACAACTGGAAACTCAAGTCCCTTTGAGGCATGAATGGTCATAAGGTTTACTTTTCCGTTGTCTTCCTCATCATCCATATCGTCACGGGAAAGAAGTGTAATCCTGTTAAGATAATTGTAGAGGTTAGGATCAGGCGTTTCAGGATTGTTTTCCCACATTTCTATTGAATTTATAAGGGATTCAATGTTAAGGAATTTAAAGCGGGCTGCTTTTTCTGATTTAGGGTTTTCTGAAATCAGATAGTCAAAATAATGGATGTCTTCAGTGAGTTTGCGGACTTTTTTTGCAAGACCGTGGCCACCGAGCATGGTTTTCCCTGATTCAATAATTTCAATAAAACTTTTAAGGCCGTCCTTTACGCCTTCTGAAAAATCAGAGCCGTCACTTCCGTCAGCCATTGTTTTTCCTGTGAGCATAAAATTTTCTGCTGCATCATCAGGAATTTCAAGAAGAGAGACAATTGAATCGTAGAGTGAAGTTCCAAGATTCCTGGAAATCTGATTTAATTTTTCTATTGTGGCTCTTCCGATTCCTCGGCGCGGAGTGTTTATTATTCTTAAAAGATTTACATCATCATCGTGATTTGCAATTACGCGCAGATAGGAAATAATGTCTTTGATTTCTTTTCTCTGGAAAAATGAAGTTCCTCCGCTCATTGTGTAGGGAATATTATTCTGGAGGAATGCTTCTTCAATCGGGCGCGACTGTGTGTTTGCCCTCATCAATACGCAGAAATCGTCATATTTTCGTTTCTCTTCAACGCAGATTTCCTGAATGGTTTCTGTTATGAAGTCAGCCTCTGCTGTTTCATTGTCAGGATTGTAGACTTCAATCGGTTTTCCTTCGCCTTTTCCTGACCAGAGCTGTTTGTCCTTGCGGTTTGTGTTGTGCTTTATTACACCGTTTGCCGCAGCCAGAATAGTTCCTGTTGAGCGGTAATTCTGTTCAAGGCGGATTTCCTTTACATCAGGAAAATCTTTTTCAAAATTGATAATGTTCTGGTAATCGGCTCCGCGCCATGAATAAATGCTCTGGTCATCATCTCCTACAACTGCAACGTTGTTTTCTGCAAGAAGATGCATCATTTCGTACTGCTGGTGGCTTGTGTCCTGAAATTCATCGACCATTATGTACTTAAAACGCTGTTTGTAGCTTTCAAGGATTTCAGGAAACTCTTTGAAAAGTCTTATTGGAAGAACGATTAGGTCGTCAAAATCTACTGCATTATAAAGTTTTAAGCCTTCCTGATAGCCTTCATAAAGTTCCCTGTAGATTTCATTTTCTGCATTCCAATGTTTTCTGCCTGTTTTTATGTCTGAGATAAGAATTCCAATCTGATAGATGTCAAGCTGTTCCTGTGAATAGTGAAGTTCACGGCCTGTTTCTTTGATGAGTGCATTTCTGTCGGTTTCATCATAAATAGAAAAATTTTCCCTCCAGCCGAGTCTGCCTATATCCTGACGGAGGACTTTGACTCCAAATGCGTGGAAAGTAGAAATTGTAAGAAAAGGAAGTTTTTTTCCTGTCAGTTCCTTGATGCGCTCAACCATTTCCCTGGCAGCTTTGTTTGTAAAGGTGAGGGCGAGAATCTGACTCTGAGGAATTCCTGAATCCAGCATGTGTGCAATCCTGAAAGTGATTACACGTGTTTTTCCTGAACCTGCACCTGCAATGATGAGAATCGGACCGTTAATTGTCATTACGGCTTCGTACTGTTCAGGGTTCAGTTCATTTTTTAAATCTGATAAATCTGCTGCCATAGGTTTAAAGAATATAGTGATTTTTTTGATTTTTGTCACATAAAACTGATATAATTAATTTATGAATTCTTTAAGTTTTTCTGCAGTATTTTTTTGTCTGGCTGCAGTCTTTTTTGTTTTATTTGTAGTGTTCAAAAGAAAATCAGTCAAAGCTTTTCTTAAAAGAAACGGCTTTGCTTCAAAAATGATTACTGATGACATAATGTATGATTTTACGCTTCCAAAGCCTAAAGCATGCGGCTGTGATATGAGCGAAACTTATCTTATGCCGCCTGAAAAAGCTCCATGCAGTCAGAGTGTTATAGTTATTGATGCAGGAGGAACAAATTTCAGAAGCTGTCTGGTAAGTTTTGATGAAAAAGGGAAGGCTGAGATTTCTGATTACAATAAGACATCCATGCCGGCGCTTGACAGGGAGTATTCAAAGGAAGAGTTTTTTTCTGCAATAGCAGACAGAATAGAGTATTTGAGGGATAAGGCAGACAGAATTGGTTTTTGTTTTTCCTACAGCCTTGATATGACTAAAGATGGAGATGCAGTACCGAATGCTTTTTCCAAGGAGATTAAAGCTCAGAGTGTTATTGGTGTGCCCGTTGGAAAGAGCTTAAAAGATGAACTTGAAAAAAGAGGCTGGAGGCCGTTAAAAAAAATTACTGTAGTAAACGATACTGTAAGCGCCCTCATGGCAGGCAAAACCTGCGGCACTGATTTTGATTCTTACATAGGTTTTATTTTAGGCACAGGAATGAATGCCGCCTTTATAACTCAAAGCGGTATGTTTGCAGATGAGCAGCAGATTATTGTCTGTGAAAGCGGAAAATGCTGCACTTTTAAGCTCTGCCGTTTTGACCTTGATGCAGATAACCGCACTGCAGTTCCAGGTTCTTTTCCTTTAGAAAAATGCTGCAGCGGGGCATATCTTGGAAATACAGTCCAGTCGATGCTTAATTTTGCAGGGCGGGAAGGTCTTTTTTCTAACCGGGCAAATAAAGCGTTTGCTTTCTTAAAAGAACTTACTACTGTTCAGGCAGATGATTTTCTGCATTCTTACGCACAGGACAAAGACTGTTCTAAGGATAACCCGGTTGCAGAGTGCTGTTTTTCTAAAAGTGACTTAAAGACTGCTTTTAAGATTATCGACAGTGCCGCAGACAGATGTGCGCATTATGCTGCTTCTGTCTTAAGTGCCTGTGCCCTGGCTTCGGCAAAAGGAAAAAATCCTGAGAAACCTTTATGTATTGTATTAAATGGAACCACACTTTTTAAAACCTGGAAGTTAAAAGAGCGTATTGAAAAATATCTTTATGATTATCTGACACAAAAACGAAAAATCTATTTTAAGACTGTAACTGTTGAAAATGATATAATTCTTGGAACTGCTGCAGCGGGGCTGATCTAAATGAAAAAATTACTATCTTTATTTATTTTATTTTTAATTTCCTTTAATGCCTTTTCATACGGAAAATATTTAAGCGGCGCAAAGGGAAAACTTAATGTCATTAAGACTGAGTATTTTGATATTATCTTTCCGGATAAAAGTGAAGAATCGGCCTTAAAAATCAGTGCTGTTTGTGATGATTATTACAGGCAGCTTTGTTCATTGTTTGAATATGAGCCTTATCAGACTTTTTCTGTTGTCTTAACAGATCAGGTAGAAATGTCCAATGCTTTTTTTACTCTTGCGCCCTATAACATGATTGTCGTTTTTGACTATCCTGTGGCACTTGAAATAAATAACAATAAATACGAAATAGAAACTGTCTTTTATCATGAACTGACTCATGCGGTTTCCCTTAATTCTAAGGCTCCGGGCTGGCGCCTTATGTCTTTTTTCGGACAGATTTTTACACCTGCAGGACTCTCACTTACAAGTTTCTGGTATGAAGGTGCTGCCGTAAGTGTTGAAAGTCTTGAGGATGGAGGACGCCTTAACGATCCATATTTTAACCAGATAATTTTAGATGCAAAATTTAAAGATGTAACAGGGGTAAAAAAGTTTCCTTCCTGGCGTGATGTAACTGGGGCGAGGGATGTATATCCTTATGGCAATGATGCATATGTATTTGGTGCACATTTTGCCCGTTATCTGATTGAGACCTATGGTTTTTCTAAATACGCAGAATTCTGGAAAAATGCAGGAACTTCTACAAATCTTTCTTTCTGTGCAGGAGTTTTTAAAAAGACTTACGGAATAGCTCTTAGTGATGCATGGAAAAGTTTTTATGAGGATATTGAACTTCCTGAAATTGATCTTGAAAAACGTAAGGCATTTGTGAGCACATCAAATCTGATTTCTAAAAACGGGGCTGTAACTCAGACGGCAGATTCATACTTTAACCCTCAGACAGGAAAGTATGATTTAGTCTGGTTTGATTCTCTTTCCCAGGGAATTTTCTTTAACTCAAAAAGACTGTTTACAATTAAAAATGTTGAATCAATCCGCTTCAGCCCGGACGGCTCTAAACTTTATGTAAACCGTCTTAAAGATAAAGATAATGTAAAAAATGTAGATTTTATCTATGACCTGAAATCAAAAAAACGTTCTTTTGCTGAGCACGATTCAGCTAATTTTGAAAAGTCTCATGATGCTTCTTTTGTAAAGGAAGGTTTAACCTGGTATCTTCAATACGAAGATAGAAAAGGTGGTCAGAAAGTACGCTGGAACTTAAGTTCAAGAATCTTACATCACCTGCATTTTGTGAGTGAGGATGAAAACTCGCTTTCGTTTGTATTTACCTGGGCAGAACTGTTTACAAAAACAATGGCAAGGGCAGGACTTGTCAAAATCGATAAAAATACTCTGGAAGCTAAAATTCTTCTTGAAAAAAATGATAATTACACAGGCTTAATTGAAACTCTTGCCTGTGACGGCGAATATGAGTTTTATGTAATTTCAGAAGAATATGATTCAAGACCGTTAAGAAAACTTAAGCTTACTGAAGACGATTTTGAAGTTTTTGAGGCAGAAAAAACTGTCCTTTCTGAGGACGGTGAGCACTCAAAAATCGAAGCTGCGCCGGAGGTTAAACCAGAGGAATCTTCTGAGAATAAAATATCTTTTAAAGCGGAGTATGCTTCATATAATCCTTTTAAGTATTATGTTCACGGAATAATACTTCCTTTCGGTACTGCAGGTGAATATAATCATGACCTTGAAGAAGAGTCTGTCTGTTTTTACGGGGCTTCGTTTATTTCATCAAATCCGTGGCTTGATAAACTTATACAGCTGAGTTTTGGCCTTGATGCAGTGACTATGAGCGGAGGAGCTCTTTTAGGATTTTCAGGCGGAGATGATTCTTTTGCTTATTCACTTTCTGGAACTGCCATTTTTGACAGAAACGGTTTTAAGCAGACGTTTGATTCCGCTTCTGTTTCAAAAGTTTTATGGCAGGGTGATTATGCTTCCCTTAGTTTTGAAGCTGCAGGAAATCTTCTTTATGGAAAAGACGGTCTTGAAACAGAGTATAAAGCAAAAGATAAACTTGATCCGTCTAAAAAGATTACAGTGACCAGCTTAAGAAAAGGCCTTACTGCAAGAGGTGTTCCTGATTTATTGTTTTCTGCCGTTCACAGAGTGCGTCCAGGTTATAATCAGACGGCAGGCTTTTATCTGCAGCCGTTCGGGGATTTTGAATACCAGAAATATAAAACATTCTGGGAAGATGATTTTAAACCTGAGGAGGAAACTTCTTCCGTGTATTATAATGCAGGCGGAACACTGGGACTTGTATTTCCGGGGCTTTTCCCTGCAAATCTTGCTTTTTCTTTATTTCCTCAGAAAGGATATTTTGTTTCAGCTCAGTCAAAAATCATGCTCTATGACCTTGAACTTCATAAAGGAATTCCTGCTGTCTCACTTTATGCACAGCGTCTTGTTTTTAATCTTTTGTATACAGGCTGGTTTGAGTACATTAATCAGGAAAAATGGGATATTAAACGGACTCGTGAAATATTCGACGGTCTTGAAAAAGATGACTGGGAAGATTACTTAAGGCTTGCCGCAGAAATACAGCTCAGCCTCAATACAAGTTATTTTGCATCTTCCGGGGCAGCGGGTATCGGCGGATATTTACAGTATAATTTACATGGAGAAGATAAAAACACATGGAAAGCAGGTCTTTATGTAAATGTTGCGTGGTAAACAAAAATATTATAAAATTGTATTATTAAGCAGGTGGCCTGAATAAATGGCCCGGCCAAAAAGAGGGGAACAATGGCAAGAGGAAGAGGACTTGGAAAATCAATAGCACTGCTCATTTTAATTGTAATTATGGTTATGGGCGGTCTTTTATGGTTTGATTATCTTGGAATCATTCAGGCAAAAACAGTTTTTGCTCCTGTTTATAAACTTTTTGGTCTTCAGGTACAGACTTCAGTAACAGCAACACAGACAAAACCTCTCGAGGCAGATTTAGATGATGACCGCCTCGCAAAACGCCTTGAAGCTTTAGATATCAGGGCTCAGGAACTTGATAAACGTGAATCAGATATATCCCGCACAGAAAATGCCAACGAAGCTATAGCCAGAGAACTCGAAGACAGGCAGAAATCGCAGGAAGAACGTGAAAAAACATTCAACAATGAGGTCAAAAAGTACGATGATAGAAATACAAACATCGAACAAATTTCGACCTATCTGCAGAGTATGCCTCCGAAAACCGCGGTTGAGCAGCTGATGAAGATGGATGATCAGGATATCATCGATATTTTCAGAAAAACTGACGACCTGGCAGAGGCTGCGAGAACCACCTCAATGACTTCTGTATGGCTTATGTACATGAACAGTGAGCGTGCTGCAACAATCCAGAGAAAAATGGCAAACAAGCCTGAATCACTGGATTAAACTTTAAGAACTTAAAAACTTAAAGAAAACCGGCCGGACTTTTTCGATTGTATTTAAAATTGGAGGTCCTGCCGATGCAAGCAGTACAGCTTGATACGCTTTTACCGCAGATTCAGACGCAAAACTCATCTCCAGAAAATCTCATGACAGGGGACACTTCCTTTATGGATATGCTCCGTTCAAAAATTGAAGGGATTGAAAGAGAAGAGAATGAAGTCAGTGAATCTCAGGTAGAAACTGATGAAGACAACACTCAAACCGCATCTGCAAAAAAATCCGGACAGAAAACTGAAAACGGCACTGAATATGAGTATATGCTCAATATTTCAGAGAACCGTGAAAAAATTACGCAGGTTAATGCAAAACCTGATGTAAATACTGCTGAAAACGTTACTGTTCCGGACCAGGAAGTTTTACCGCCATTAACAGAAAAACAGCTTTCGTGGCTCCGTCAGGGTGTAAACAGGGCAATGTCAGAAAATGAAATGTCCAGTGAAGACTTTGAGAGCATGATTGAAGCTGCAGTTGAGTTTATCCCGGGAGAGATTTCTGAAGAAGAACTTCTTGAAAAAGCCCGTAATCTTGCACTCAGCGATCCTGAAATGTTCCTGGAAAAAACAGCAGAAAAGACTGCGTTAAATGCGGATGTAGAGATAAGCGTAAAGGAAAATCCTGCGTTTTATAAAGATTTTGATTTAAAGCCAAAGGATTCTGAATTAAAAGGTCATAAAAAGGATTTGAAAATCCAGGTTACAGACCTCAGAACACAGAAAATAGACCCTTCCTCTTCTGAAATTCAGGTGAATAAAGTTCAGGCCAGAAAAGATTACAATCTTTCGTATAAGAGAGAAAGTGCAGAGTCTTTTCAGGTGACAATGGATTTGACCGGAACAGTAAATCAGAACATTACTTCATCTTCTGCACAGGCAGCAGGTGCTGACGGCTCTGTATTTCAGTCAATGCTTGCCAGTGCTGTTCAGGAAAATGCCGGTGAACTTATAAAAGCAGGAAATATCGTCTTAAAAGACAATAAACAGGGCAGCATCAATCTGATTGTTCATCCTGAAAAGCTTGGAAATGTAAAAATTTCTTTAAATCTTTCAGACAAGGTGATTTCAGGTTCAATTACCGTTCATTCAAAAGAAGCCTATGAAGCAATGAAAGAAAGCATTGCCTCGTTAAAAAATGCTTTTGCTGAAAGCGGATTTGAAACAGGTGACTTTAATTTAAGTTTCAATGATTCTGGCAGTCAGTTTGCCCAGAATTCTGAGCATCACGGAAACAACGGACAGGCTGCGTTTATGGCAAAAAGTTCTTACAGTGACTGGACTGTTGGGGAAGCTGCAATGCAGGAAATTCAGTCAAATTCTTCTTTCGAAGACTTATCTGAGTTTTCCGTAAATATTGTTGCATAAAACTCTAAACCCGGCACCGTATTTGCCGACAAATTTGATATAGGGCTTCGTCGAAAGACGGACAGAAAAAGCTTCCGCAAAAGGCGGATATATTTAGGGAGACTGAAAGATGGATTTTACAGCTACAATGAGTGCTTCAGAAAAAGTTCAGGCACAGACTGCAGTTGATTCTTTCAACAAAACACTGACTGTAAACGGACGTAAGGCCAGTAATGAGTTGGGCAAGGATGACTTTCTTAAAATTTTGATTGCACAGCTTTCAAACCAGGATCCGACCAGTCCGATGGAAAACACTGAATTTATTGCTCAGATGGCACAGTTCAGTTCCCTGGAACAGATGACAAATATGAGTCAGAGTTTCGAAAAGATGACAGGTTATATCAATTCGAGCGAAGCCCAGTCAATGCTCGGTAAGACGGTAGAACTTGATCTTGGCGATACACAGGTAACAGGACAGGTTGAAGCTGCTACAAGAGGTCTTCAGCCGCAGATTCTTGTAAACGGAATGTATTACAACATGGATCAGGTAAGGGCAGTTTACGGAATGTAAGCACAGTCAAAAAAAAGTATTTTAAAACGAGGGTAGATATATGATGAGATCACTTTATTCTGGAGTATCAGGACTTCAGAATCACCAGACAAGAATGGACGTAATCGGTAACAACATTTCCAACGTTAACACAACAGGTTTTAAAAGAGGCCGTGTTAACTTCCAGGATATGATCAGCCAGCAGATGGCAGGCGCTGCAAAGCCTACAGAAGAAAAGGGTGGTGTAAACCCTAAAGAAGTAGGACTTGGTATGACTGTTGCATCTATTGATACAGTATTCACACAGGGAAACCTTCAGTCGACAGGAATCGCAACTGATGTTGCAATCCAGGGAAACGGTTTCTTCCTTGAGAAAAACGGCGAAAAATCATACTACACTCGTGCCGGTGCTTTCTCTCTTGATTCAAACGGAACTCTTGTAAATCCTGCAAACGGTTTCCGTGTTCAGGGATATATGGCAAGGGAAGTTGACGGAGAAATGATTCTTCAGACTTCAGCAAGCCCGGAAGACCTGGTAATTCCTGTAGGTTCAAAAGACCCGGCTAAAGCTACAGTTAATGTTAATTACGCATGTAACTTAAACAAAAATACACCTGTAATCCCTGCTGATGCAAATGCCGCTGATATCGCTAAAGGTACCTGGAATACAGAATTCAAGATTTATGACAGTTTTGGTAACACACATCTTCTTACTTTAAGCTTTACCCGTGTTCCTGATAATCCTAACCAGTGGCGTGCAACAGTAAACGTAGATGAAGACAATGCAGACTTCACACAGACTCGGGTTGGACTTAACACAACAGACGGTGTTGGAAATACTTTCCTTGTAAACTTTGATAATACAGGAACACTGGCTTCTGTTACAGATGAAGCCGGAAACATTACAAATCCTGCAGGTGAAATCATCCTTCAGGCAAGTTATACAGTTCCTGATGCAAATCCAAACGAAGACGGCACTCCATACCGTCAGACAATGAACATCAACCTGGGTACAATCGGCAGCCAGAAGAACACAATCACCCAGAGTGCATCTGCTTCTTCAACAAAAGCTTTCTACCAGGACGGATATACAATGGGTTATCTTGATAACTTCAAGATTGACTCGTCAGGTATCATCACAGGTGTTTATTCAAACGGCACAAACCGTACCATCGGACAGATTGCCCTTGCAACATTTACAAACCAGAACGGTCTTGAAAAAGCCGGTGAAAATACTTATGTTCAGAGCAACAACTCAGGTATTGCAAACATCGGAACTTCAGGAATCGCAGGAAAAGGAAGCCTCTTAGCAGGTGCCCTTGAAATGTCGAACGTAGACCTTTCAGAACAGTTTACAGACATGATTGTAACTCAGCGCGGTTTCCAGTCAAATGCAAAAACAATTACAACAGCAGATACCCTGCTTGAAACAGTTCTTTCACTTAAGCGCTAGTTTTAATGTAAATTAGAATAAGTGAATGATAAGGAGCATGCCGTTTTTACGCGGCGTGCTTTTTTTTTACCCTTTTCTTTCCCCTGTAATCCCGCTTTTGTTCCAAGTCCTCGCCGCCTGCCGGCGGCTCCGGTCTTTTCACGGCAATCGGGGCTAAGAATGGCGGACAGGGATTCTTTATGCTATTATAAAAAAAATGCTTTTACTTTCTGATTTTTACAAATCCATCTTCGGCTGCAAAGTTTATAAAATTGCCCTGAACGCAGGTTCTACCTGTCCCAACCGTGACGGCACAAAAGGAAGGGGAGGCTGTATTTTCTGCAGTCAGGAGGGGAGCGGGGATTTTATTTTTAATGTTTCTTCAATAAAAGAGCAGTTTGAAAACGGCGTAAAACTTGTTCAAAACAAAGCAAAGGGAAGGAGTGGAGAAAATAAGGTTATTTATCTTCCATATTTTCAGGCCTTTACTTCTACTTACGGGAATTTTGAAAGACTTAAAAATCTTTATCTTGACGCACTTGAGTTATCAGACGGAGCAGGGCTTTGTATTGCAACCCGTCCTGACTGTATAAGTGAAAAAATGCTGGAACTCTTTTCTGAGATTTCAAGAAAGCATTTTCTTCAGATTGAACTGGGACTTCAGACTTCAAATGAAAAAACAGGAGCCTTGATTAACCGCTGCTATAATAATGAAGATTATAAAATTACCGTTGAGAAAATAAAAAAGGCCGCACCTTGTGCTCATATTGTTACTCATATTATATTCGGACTGCCTGAGGAGACCAGAAAGGACATGCTTGATACTGTAAGGTTTGTCTGTGATATTAATAAAAGGTCTGTTTCTTTTAACTTTGTTTCTGGAGCAGAAAAAATAACCTTAAATGAAAAATATAATAATCCAGGATGTTATACCGGTCTTAAAATCACAAATCTTTATGTCCTGAAAAATACTCCTCTTGAAAAAATGTATAAAGCAGGTGAATACAAGTGCCTTGAAATGCAGGAATACTTTTCAATATTACAAGAGGCTCTGGAATTCCTGCCTGAGAATTTTGTGCTTCACAGATTTACCGGTGATCCGCCTAAAAAATATGCACTGGCTCCTGACTGGTGTCTTGATAAAAAAAAGACTCTTAATTCTGGAAATTTATTCATAAACAGTTTTCTAAATCGCGACTGAATTTTTTAAGTATTGGTAAATAATTTTATAATAATATTGTAGAAACTTAACTCCTTTTTCGATATTATAAAATTACTAAAAATTTTCTTTTTAAAAAGAAATAAAGGAGTATAAGCAAATGACACTTACTGTCTTAATGCTGCTTGCATCGCTTTTAGCTTTAGCGTATGCAGCCTTCAGCTTCTTTAAGGTAAAAAATCTTGAAGAAGGCAATGAACTGATGCAGAAAATTGCATCTTTTATCCGTGGTGGTGCTAATACATTTATCAGCATCGAATACAGAATTTTAGCTGTTGTAGTTATTGTTGTAGCTGCAATTGTATGGCTTGCACTTGACTGGTATGTTGCAGCCGCACTTCTTCTTGGTTCACTTATGTCTGCTTCTGCAGGTATGGTTGGTATGAAGATTGCTACTTATGCAAATGTACGTGTTACAAATGAAGCTAATAAAACTGAAAATATCGGTAAGACTTTAAAAGTTGCTTTCCGCGGCGGCTCTGTAATGGGGCTTTGTGTTGCAGGTTTTGCACTTTTAGGTCTTGTAATCGTTTATATCGTATTTGGTTTAAAAGCAGGCTGGGTTGGTTCAATGGATGCCGTTGAATGCTGGCTTACAAAAATCAAGATCATCCGTTTCCCTAACGTTCTTTCCGGTTATGCTTTAGGCTGTTCACTTGTTGCAATGTTCAACCGTGTAGGCGGCGGTATTTATACAAAGGCTGCTGATATGGGTGCTGACCTTGTAGGTAAAACTGAAGCACACCTTCCTGAAGATGACCCTCGTAATCCTGCTACAATCGCAGATAACGTTGGTGACAATGTAGGTGATGTTGCAGGTCTTGGTTCTGACCTTCTTGAATCTTATGTTGCTTCTATCGTTGCTGCAATTGCACTTGGTTATAACATTATTAAACACGCAGGTGTTTCAGGCGCTTCTCTTTCTGCTCTTTACACATTCCCGATGGCTTTTGCTGCTGTAGGTCTTATTTCCTGTGTAATCGGTGTTGCTTCGCTTTTAGTTCGCGATCTTTCAAAATCAAAGAATGTTCACGGACAGCTCAACGGTGCAACATGGTTCGGTGCCGCTGTAACTATGATTGCGGGCGGTGTCCTTTCCTATAAACTTTTCCAGAACGTAGATCTTGCAAATACTGGCTTTAAGTTCGGTGCAATTTCTCCATGGATTGGTGCTGCTGTAGGTATTGTTGCAGGTATCCTCATTGGTATTTACGCTGAATACTACACATCTTCTGATTATAAACCTACAAAAGTTCTTGCTGAATCTTCAAAAGAAGGTCCGGCCCTTACAATTACAACAGGTCTTGCACTTGGTATGAGATCATGTATGGCTCCTTGTGTTATTCTTGGTCTTGGAATCATCATTTCTTATTACACAGCAGGTCTTTATGGTGTTGCTATGTCTGCTATGGGTATGCTTTCTTTCGTAGCACTTACAGTTTCTGTTGATACATACGGTCCAATCTCTGATAATGCCGGTGGTATTGCTGAAATGTCAGAACTTCCTGAAGGTGTACGCAATATTACTGATACTCTTGATGCTGTAGGTAATACAACAGCCGCTATCGGTAAAGGTTTTGCAATCGGTTCTGGTGGTCTTGCAGCCCTCGCTCTCATGCTTTCTTATATGTACTCACTCCCTGGTGAATCAATTGTAAACGGTCTTCCTACACTTAATATCATGGAACCAATGACTCTTGCAGGTGCAATTGTCGGTGGCGCTCTTCCATTCCTTTTCTCAGGTATGCTCATTGATGCAGTTGCTGTTGCAGCACGCAAAATGGTAGACGAAGTTCGCCGCCAGTTCTCTGAACATCCTGCAATCCTTGAAGGTACAGAAGATCCTGATCACAATCAGTGTATTAAGATTTCTACAGAAGGTTCTATCGGTCAGATGAAAGTTCCTGCTTTAATGGCTGTTGTAATTCCTGTTGCTGCAGGTCTTCTTTTTGGTGCTCACTTTGTAGGCGGTATCCTTATCGGTTCTACAATCTGTTCTATCATGATCGCCATCTTCACTGGTAACGCCGGTGGTGCATGGGATAACGGTAAAAAATACATTGAACAGGGCGGTATTGAAGGAGCAGGAAAAGGTTCTCCTGTTCACGATGCAGCTGTAGTAGGAGACACTGTAGGTGATCCTCTCAAAGATACAGTTGGTCCTTGTATGGATATCTTCATCAAGATTATGTCTACTGTATCTCTCGTTGCTGTTTCTGTATTTGCAGAATACAACCTCTGGAGCATTCTTTTTCCAAAGTTCTAGTTTTTAGAAAATAACTAAAAAGAAAACTCTTAAATTATGAACCGTCTGTCAAAACTGGCAGGCGGTTTTTTTATACTATTTTAATAAATACGACCACTGTATATTTATAAATTCTTTTTATTTGTATTATAGATACCACTTAATAATCCTAATTGTATTGACAAAAAACATTTAACCGACATAGTCTTAGAATTAACAGGATAACAACCTGCCGGAGAGAGAAAAAAAATATCCATAAAGTACCGGGTAATCGTGGCTCCCTGAACGACAGTTAACATGATCATTAACACGGTATTTTATAAGGAGAATTTATGAAAAAAAGTGTTTTTGCAAAATCACTCTTGTGGCTGCCATCACTTTTGCTGGCTGTTTTTCTTTCCGGCTGTTCTGATTTAACCGGTATTGATGCCGCGTCCTGTGAAGCAGGTGAGCGTGCTGTAATTACAGGTACGTCCGAGCTTTATTCAACTGCCTTTACTAAAAGCGCAACCCTTACAGCAAAAACTGATTCAGGTAATTTTGCAGTTTATGCAACAAGCAGTAAGAAAGTTACGATACCTTCAATTAAAAGTGTAACCGTCAACGGCAAGTCCCTGGACAGAAAAATTGCACTTGGAGGAGGAGGTTCTGCTGGAAATTACCGCTGTATTGCCTTTCAGACTGGCGGTGCTGCCTCTGTTACTGTAAGTGCTGCCGGTGCGAGCGGAAGATATCTTGCCTTAACTAATTCAAGCGGCACTATACTTACAAAATATGAAGTTTCTTCTTCAATTACTTCATATTCTTATTCAGTTTCTTCTTCCGGTACATATTATCTTATGTCAACGGCTTCAGGAATTGATATTTATTACGTAAAAGTAGTCGCTTCTTCATCTGGCAGCAATTCATCGTCCGGTTCCTCATCCGGTTCATCATCCGGCAGTAGTTCCTCATCCGGTTCATCGTCATCATCTTCTGGATCTTCGTCTTCCACATCATCAGAAACAGCAATTACCCTTTACAAGTCAAACAGTAAGGTCGGAACCTATTCTACGATTCAGAAGGCTCTTAATGCTGCAGGATCTTCAGGAACTTATACGATTGTAATTCCAAAAGGTACTTATAAAGAAAATTACATCAATTATAACGGTTCTGCTTCCATAACTCTTAGGGGAGCAACTTCTTCTTACAATGATACTGTAATTAAGGGGCACGGTAAGAATATGAAAACTGAAAAAGGCCGTGAACTTATGGAATTTACTGGAAGCTGTAATATTGTTCTTCAGAATTTAAGCCTGGTAAGTGATTATGACAGAAAAACTTACGGAAGCGGTCAGGCGGAAGTTCTGGGATTTGATTCCACAGGGACAATAGCTTCTTATAACTGTGCATTTAAGTCTCATCAGGATACTGTGCGCACTGCAGGAAAGGCCTGGTTCTATAACTGTTATGTAGAAGGTGATACTGATTTTATCTGGATGGAATCTAACGGAATTGTAGCTCTTTATGAAAAATGTACAATAGTTTCTGTTTATGACAGTTATGCCAGTGCTCATGAGTCATATGTCATGGCTCCCCGGACTACAAAAGCATCAACAATCGGTAAGGGTGTTGTTCTTTTAAACTGTACATTAAAGAATTCAAATAATGCAGCTTATCTTTTCCGTAATCCATGGGGCAGTAACTCAAATTATTATAACCAGGGGGCTGTTGTGGGCTGTACATTCAGCGGGTCCGGCTGGGTAAGTTCATGCGCCAAGAGTGCAGCCATGGGAACTTCTGACCAGCAGTATATTGGCTGGAAACTTGATTCTTCTGCTGTTTCCAGTTTCAGCGGTAAACTAAGTTCAATCGGTACTCTTTCAAGTTCAGTGAAATCTTCTGAGTATTCAGGACGCCGTGCAATTCTTAACAGAAATGTAAATACAAGCGGAAAATTCAGTAAAGATACAAGTAAATACTGGAATATTGATACTACAATCTCTAATAACGGATGGTCAGTAGTTTCAGACAGTTCAAGTGCCGGCTGATAAGAACTGCTGATTTTTATGGCGCTCAGGAATTTATTTTCCTGGCGCCTTTTTTTTGATGTAGTGTAATTGTGATTGTTTCTTTTGTTTTTGTTTTTTTTCTGCTGATATTTAATAAGTATTTTAAGTCATTAAGCTTTTGTGATTCTTTTAAGAAAGTTCAAAAAATTCAAAAAAATTAGACTAAAAACTATTGAATAAAAAAAATATTTTTGATATATTATTTAAGTCGCTTGACGATAACGGACAGTTAGCTCAGTTGGTAGAGCCCCTGGTTTACACCCAGGTTGTCGGGAGTTCGAGTCTCTCACTGTCCATTTTTTTATCATTAAGCACAAAAATACTAACCGGACAGTTAGCTCAGTTGGTAGAGCCCCTGGTTTACACCCAGGTTGTCTTGAGTTCGAGTCTCTCACTGTCCACTTTCCGGGATGTAGCGCAGCTGGTAGCGCGCTTGGTTTGGGACCAAGATGTCGCAGGTTCGAATCCTGTCATCCCGACTTTAAACTTCTGAAGAGTCATTCAGAAGTTTTTTTATTTTAAATACACAGTAATGATTTATACAGGATTCGAACCGGAATGAGCGCGCCGGCAGGCGAAGAGTGTGCACGGATGTACACGGCAGCGAATGAAGGCGCCTGGCGGGAGCGCACAGGAGGTGCGGGACCAGAAGGCGAATCCTGTCATCCCGACTGCAAGGACCTTCTCATATGAGAGGGTCTTTTATATTTTAAATAGACTGCGATGATTTATGCAGGATTTGAAGCGGAGTGAGCGCCGAGCAGGTGCGAGGATGAGGCGACAGGACGTCGCCGTAAGCGAACGCAGCCGCCTGACGGGAGCGCACAGGAAGTGCGGGACACTAAATGAAAAAAAACAGCGCAGGACGCGCTGTACAGTGTGCAAGAGTTTTCGAAGAAAAATCTTGCAAATCAAGCAAATCCATGGATGGATTTGCTTGATTTACTTATTCCTTAATCATCCTGTCCATATTGTTGATTATTTCAGAACGGAACATGACCAGATCCATAATTTTTAATGAAACTGTTGTATCAAGTTCGCCTTTAATAACTGTTTCCGATACCAGATTAAGGTCAAAAGAATAAGTTATCGGGTCATAACCAGGACAGGTAATATCAAGTGTAAAATTGAATTTTTTAGTTTCGTTTTCTTTCTTTGCTGAAACGGCTTTAGGCCAGAAACTGTAGGTGGCTTTTGTACTGTTGTATGTGTTGATTGGATTAGCCCAGGTAACGTCTGCCATTACGACCGGTTTTCCGTCTGCTTTTAATACGACTGTGGCACCTACTAACGGTTCAAATGTATTGCCTTCAAGGACAGTTCCCTGAATTGTAGGGAAATTGAATACAGGTTCGGCATTAGCCTGAACAATACATTCTTTTCTTGGAGAAGAGTGGAAAGGCCGTTTTGTACCTGAAACAATACGGATTCCTTCAAGACCCAGTGAATCAATGTCTGCACGAACCTGAGGATCTTCCATTACGTCTCTTGCATGAGTTACTCCACGTCCGCTTACAACATAACGCGGTGCAATTCTGTTTAAGACATAACTTATTGTATCCATGCGGCAGTTGTCGCAGTCACAGGTGAGCCAGCTGGTCTTTACTTCTTTTACCTGATCGTAAAGTTTGTTTATGCGATAGGTAACGACTTCTTCCATCAAATTATGTATATTCATTAACTGTCCTCAAACTCTCTTTATAAACTTAAATATAATTATAATTCATAAAGTGAATGTCCGCAACTTTATTTAGTTACCGCCTTTTCTTGTGTAAGCGGCAAGACCGCCTGCCATAAGAATTTCTGCAGAACGTTTTGCGATGTCGTTTGTACAGTTGATTTCTGTTTTGCCGTTGATGAGAACTCTGAAAGGTTTTCCGTTTTTCAGTGAATCATCAATATCAACAAGTTCAAGTGTATCTCCCTGATTTATTTTGTCATAATCCTCTGGATTTGCAAAAGTCATAGGAATGATTCCGTAGTTGATAAGGTTTGCTTTATGAATACGTGCAAAACTCTTTGTGATTACTGCGCGTACACCAAGATACATAGGTCCTAAAGCAGCATGTTCGCGGCTAGAACCCTGACCGTAGTTTTCTCCGCCAACTACACAGCAGTCTGCAAATCCTGCTTCTTCTGAGCGGGTGTAGAAAGTTTCATCAAGTCTTGTAAGTGTGAACTTTGAAATTTCCGGGATGTTTGAGCGTAAAGGAAGAACTTTAGCTCCTGCAGGCATAATATCATCTGTAGATACATTGTCTTTTGCCTTCAGGCGTACCGGAAGAGAAAGATTTGATTTGTATTCACGGCATGGAGGACACGGCTTGATGTTTGGACCGCGTAAGATTTCAACTTTTTCTGCTTCTTTTTCAGAAAGAGGAGGAATTATCATTCCGCGGTTTGTAGTGCAGTTAAGGATTTTTGGTGTATCGAGGCGTTCATCTTTACCGTCGAGCATTGAAATGCGTACACCTGTTTTATATGCAGGATCTTCGTAGTCAAGAGTTTCTGCCTCTGTGAATACACCTGTTATTGCTGCAGCGGCTGCAGTTTCCGGAGATACAAGATAAACATTGGCATCTGCAGTCCCTGAGCGGCCTTTAAAGTTTCTGTTGAAGGTACGCAGTGTAACACCTTCTGAATTAGGAGCAAAGCCCTGTCCTATACATGGACCGCAGGCACTTTCGAGAATACGGAAGCCTGCTTCATAAAGAGTTTCGAGGATACCGCTTTTTGATGCCATGAGGATTGTTGTGCGGCTTCCAGGTGCAATACCTGCTTCAACGCCCGGAGCAATATGCTTTCCTTTAACGATTGCTGCAACACTTTCAAGATCATCAAGAGATGAGTTTGTGCATGAACCGATTACAACCTGAGTTACTTTTTTTCCTGCGAGTGATTTTACTGTATTAATAACATCTGGATTATGCGGACATGCTGCAAGGGCAGAAAGTTTGTCGAGATTGATTTCAATTACTTTATCGTAAACTGCGCCTTCATCTGCCTTAAGTTCAACCCAGTCTTCTGCGCGGCCCATTGATTCAAGGAATTTCTTTGTTTTAAGGTCAGACGGGAAGATAGAACAGGTTGCTCCAAGTTCAGCACCCATGTTTGTAATTGTAGCTCTCTGAGGGACTGTAAGTGTTTCAACTCCATCTCCAAAATATTCGTAAACGGCACCAGTACCGCCTTTTACTGTTTCAAGTCTGAGAACTTCAAGAATGATGTCTTTTGCAGCAACACCTTTTCTTAATTTTCCTGTAAGTTTTACACCAAAGATTTTTGGCATCGGTGTATGGAAAGCACCGCCTCCCATTGCTACTGCAACGTCAAGTCCGCCTGCACCGATGGCAATCATTCCGATTCCGCCGCCTGTAGGAGTGTGGCTGTCTGAACCTAAAAGTGTTTTTCCTGGTTTACCAAAAAATTCAAGATGTACCTGATGACAGATGCCGTTACCCGGGCGTGAAAAGTAAAGACCGTATTTTGCAGCAACAGACTGAAGATAGCGGTGATCATCCATGTTCTTAAAGTCTGTCTGAAGTGTGTTGTGGTCAATATATGAAACAGAAAGCTCTGTTTTTACGCGTGGAATTCCGATTGTTTCAAACTGAAGATAAGCCATTGTTCCTGTGGCATCCTGAGTTAAAGTCTGATCGATGTGAATTGCAATATCCTCTCCGCGTGGAATAGGAGTGCCTTTTTTAAAATCAATATTTTTGCAGGCTTCCGGAACGATGTGTTCCTGTAAAATTTTTTCTGCTAAAGTAAGAGCCATTATTGTACCTCTGAAAATCTAATAAGCTTAAAAAATTATATAGATTTACAGTGAATTTTTCAAGAATACTCATATCCCTTTAATTTTATAATTTGTTATGCTAAAATAAATTAGATGATTAAAATTTGTTTACCTGTCATTTTGATTTTTTCACTTCTGTCCTTTGTTTCCTGTTCAAATGGATCAAAAAATGATTTTGCAGGGGATGAAGATTCTTTAAAAAATCTTGCAGAAAAAAAATACAATGAAACTCAGTGGGCTAAAGAACTTGAAGGAGACAGGCTTTTAAAGGATATAAGCAAGCTCGAAACCGTTGAAAAAAATATCCGTCTTACGCCGCAGATTTTCCTTAATACATCTTATTCTAAAAATCTTGAAACAATTTATCCTTATCTTGACGGCTTTGCTTCACTTAATCTTTCTAATTTTAATGCTTCAATAAAAGAAGCTGCAGTAAAATTTTGTGAGGGATTATGTAAAAATCAGTTTGAAGAATCACTGTTTTTTAAAGATGATATTTATGAATTTGCACTTTTTATAAAGGATATTAAAGCAAACTGGAAAACTGTGTTTGATGAGCCTTATCCGGAAGCTGAAGGAGAAAAGGACGGACAGGTTTTATTTCAGGAATATTATATCGGAGAGCCTTTTGATTTGAATACTACGTATGAGGTTCCTCTGCGCTTTGTAAGAGAAAAAAAAGGCTTTCTTGATGTAATGCTCTATTTTTCAAAAAAGAAAGATGAATGGAAAATTGAACAGCTTAAAGTAATTAAAATGGAGGGAACAGATGGAAAATAATGAATTGACCGGAATAGAGCGTCAGCTTGTTCTTCAGTATCTTATGGATGCAAATGTTCCCGTTACTTTGATTGAAAATGATAAAACTGAAAAAGATGCAAAAGAAACGAAAGATACAAAAGATGTAAAAATTAAAAAACTTGCTTCAGGTGTTTTTCCTGTAGCGCTGCCAGGTGAACAGCTTACGGTGCTTGACCAGGGAATCATTCTTCTTCAAAATCCTCCGGAGAGTGTAAAAGCTTTTAACGGAAAAGAGGTCAGGGTTCAGTTTTATTTTAACCGTCTGGGACTTTATTTTATTACAACTGTAAAAACAGTTAAGTCTGGTCTTGCTCTTGTTATTCCGTCTGTAATTAAAAAAATAGAAGAAAAAAAATCTGTAAAAAAAGAAATATTCACAGCGCTTTTATATTATTCAAAAAAATCAGAGAACGCTTCACTAAAATGCGGTTTTATTGATGACTGTCCGCCTTTTTCAGTTCCTGTGTGGTCTGAAGTTGAAGAAGACAACCAGGTTACTGCAAAAAACTACCTGGAGAGGTTTGTGATGCAGTGTCGTTCAGACGGTAAATCAATCGGAAACGGACTTTATCTTATCAGAGTAGTAAAATTCCTTGCGGAGAAAAATAAAACTGATGCTCAGGCAATTGAGGGAAGAAAAAATCCTCCTTCAGTTCTTTATGTTGATGAGCAGCGGATTGTATTTGCTTCTTCAAAGGAAGAACTTGTTTTTGACGAGGGCGCTAATTATTCAGTTCTGCTTTCTTTTCCGATTTTACAGGGACCAATAAAAGAACGCACAGTTTACATTGATATAAGAGTAGAAAATATCTTTGAAGATGATGATAAGTCAAAATGCTGTACAGTATGCTCTTTTACCAAAATTAAAGAAGAAGATGCCCGTTATCTTGAAGATAAAAAATGCACCGCTTAAAGCAATTTATTAATCTGCCTTAAGGGTGCATTCTCTTTAATCAGCTTTAAGCTGACTTATTTTTTTGCAGCGTGATAAACAGGATCTTTTTTCTGTGTTTTTGGTCCGATTTTATCAAAACCGCAGAAAGGAACGAGTGCAGGCGGTACTGTAATTGAACCGTCTTCATTCTGATAGTTTTCCATGATTGCAAGCATTGCTCTTCCTACCGCAATAGCAGTTCCGTTGAGCATGTGTACGTACTTATTCTTTCCGTCATCATCATGATATTTTACGTTCAAGCGGCGTGACTGGAAATCTGTACAGTTTGAAGTTGAGGTAACTTCACCGTAATCGCCTTCAGGTTTTTCTTCTGTTGCGCGGCTTGGCATCCATGCTTCAAGGTCCCATTTTCTGTAAGCAGGAGCTCCAAGATCACCTGTACAGGTATCAACTACGTGGAACGGAAGTCCAAGTCCTTCAAAGATTTCTTCTTCAATCAGACGGAGTTTTTCGTGAATTTTATCAGAATCTTCAGGCAGACAGTAAACAAACATTTCTACTTTATCAAACTGATGAACGCGGTAAAGTCCCTTTGAGAACTGACCTGCAGCACCTGCTTCACGGCGGAAACAGTGAGAAAGTCCGCAGTAGAAAAGAGGAAGAGCTGATTTATCTAAGATTTCTCCTGAGTGGAAGCCGCCGAGAGTGATTTCTGCGGTAGCAACAAGACAGGTTCCTTCCTCTTCAATTGCATAAACGTTGGATTCATTTCCGCGCGGATTAAATCCGATTCCTTTTAATATTTCTTCTTTTGCAACATCCGGTGTGATGAAAGTTGTAAATCCATGTTTTCGGAGGATGTTTAATGCATACATGATTAAAGCTTCTTCAAGGAATACTGCTTCGTTTTTAAGATAATAAAATTTTGGACCAGAAACTTTTGTTCCTCTTTCAAAGTCAATCAGGTCAAGTTCTTCACCAAGTTCAACATGACTCTTTGGTTTGAATGTAAACTTGCGTGGTGTTCCGACTTTTTTTACTTCAAGGTTTTCTGTATCAAGTTTTCCAATCGGAGTGTCCGGGTGGCACATGTTTGGAAGTGCACGTGCAGCTTCATCGAGTTTTGCTTCTGTTTCAGCAAGTTCTTTTTCTGCGGCGGCTACATCTTCCTTGATTTTTTTACCTTCTTCAATGTATTTCTGGCGTGTTTCAGGATCAAGTTTCTGCTTCATGTTTGAAGCATTTTCGTTTCTCTTCTGCTGCAGAGCCTGAAGCTTAGTTGTAAGGGCAGTACGCTCATCATAAAGTTTTACAACAAGGTCTGCGTCTGCAGTCATATTGCGGTTTTTAATATTTTCTTTTACTTCGTTAAGATGTTCCTTTACAAATTTTAAGTCTAACATTTTATATCCTCTATTTTTATTTTATTATTTTGTTCTTTTTGTTGCAATTATGTATTTAAGGTGAGCTTAAGATGCTTTATTTTAATTCATACACAACATCGACTGTAAAGCTTATGGTTGTTTTTCCTGCAGAAATCGGAGTCGGAACAGAGGCTGCTTCTTCCATTGCATCGTTTGCTGATGCGCGTGCAGATGCAAGTTTATAGAGCGCAAAAGAATTCGTGTGTTCGTTTATCTTCTGTACCTTGCCAAGCATAGCTCCGCTTGTTGTTGCAATAAGATTTGCTGCATCGTGAGCATTCTGTACTGCAAGTGTTCTTGCCTGTTTTACATATGATTCTTTATTACTTATTCCGTACTGGAATGAAGAAAGCTGATTTGCGCCGGATTTAAGGGCTGTATCTATTATATTACCTGTGAGTGAAAGGTCTTTTACAAAAACCTTTATCTTATTTGTGACAGTGTAATCACCGTAAGAAGTTCTGCCGGTGTTGTGGTTATAAATAGTTTCCTGTTCTACGTTGTAACGTTCTGTCGTAACATTTTCTTTTGTAATTCCAAGAGAAATAATGTTTTCCTGAACTTTTGACATTTTTTCTGCGTTTTCTTTTGCTGCAAGTGCAACATCTTTTCCGCGGGTAATTACTGAAAGAATGATTGTAGCATTATCAGCCTCAACTTCAACTGAGCCTGAACCTGTTACGCTTACAGTACGCTTTTCAACATTTGTAGTTTTAATTGAGCAGGAAGTTAAAAGTAAAACTCCTGCAAGTGCTGCCGCTAATCTGATTTTTTTCATTTTTATTTCCTCCCTTTAGTAGATATTTACATAATACCTGTTAAGATAAATTTTTCTTTTATTTGCATCCTGCCACCAGCGGCTGGCAGGGTATTTTTTTATAAGGGCGTCATAGCAGTCAATTGCACTTTTTATATTTCTAACAGGACTGTCTGCTTCAAGAATCTGTCCCTGGACAAACAGTGCTTCATCGATTTTTTTTGTTTCTGAGTCTAAAAATGCCTGAATCTGGGCAAGGGCAAGTTCATATTTTTTGTTTTTTAATGATTCTTTTGCCTGTTCAAGAAGCGATTTAGACGGATTTGTGTTTATATTCTGCGTTTCAGAAACTGTCTGATTGTCTGCCTTTTCCTCTGATTTTTTTGGTATAACAGAAGATGTGACTGTCTGGGCTGATTTCTGAGTGTTTTCTGCTGTTGTCTGAATAATTGTTTTTACGTTTTTATCATCCTGTACTGATGAGCTTTCATGAGAAGATGAGTTTTTTTCATGCTTCTGATAGTTTTGAGCAGTATTACTTTCTGATTTTTTTACTTCTGTTTCTTTTTCTTTTAAAGCGGTTTTTTCAGGAGTTGAGGAGATACTGCCCTCAGGTGAAATCTGTGTAACGCCGCGTACAGGTTTTGGAGGAACTACTTCTGCATAAGAAGGGGCCTTTGCTTTTTCATTTGATTTAGCATTTTCATTGATGACTTCGATTTCAAGATAATCGTCAATATACTGTGCAGTCAGTACGTCGTTTTTATAGAAATGGAGAAGTGTTTTTCCTGGTTTTACTGAGCGTAGTGTAAATGTTGTATCTGAAGTTCCAAGTTTACGTCCGAAATATCTGAAGCGGTTTTCAGTCTCTGTTTCGCCGATATATATCCAGCCGTTACCAGGATAAACAACATCCACATACTGGTTGTTTTTTACTTTCATTGAACGGCTTGGAATAATTACTGCAGGATTTTTAAATATATCAATATTGCTTTCAGTTCCGGCGGCTGCGGTTTCTGAGCTTTGTACAGTGTCTTTAGTTTCAGAGGCGGTACTTTCTTTATTTTTACTGTCTGAAGGGGAATGTGTGTTGCTGGCACTGCTGAGAGAAGCATTATTTGTTTTTGTGTTATTTGTAACTGCCGGGGATTTTGAAACTGACTGCGCTTGAATTTCTGTTTTATCTGTATTTGCGTTATCAGAATCTGCATCATCAGCTGAAAGAACTGTTACCTCTGGTGTTTTTTGTGATTTTTTCGATTCACTTTCATTTACAGGCTGTGGAAGCGGCTGTGAGTTTTCCTGTTCTTCTTTTTCAAAAAGAGCCAGATCTCCTGAAAGTTCATCTTCACTTATTTTTTCAGCATATATTTCTTCTTCTTCAGCTCGCTGCTCTGCGCTGGTTTCAGAAATTTTTGCTTCTGTTTCAATGCTATCATTTTCCGTCTGGCTTTCTTTGTCTGCGCTGTCAGAAGAATTATCTGATTCAACTGCCGCTGAATTGTCATTTTCATTTTGAGAAATATCATCACCCGGCTTTGTTTCTGTGCTGTTTTGAGAAATATCAGAAGAGGGTGATACATCATTTTGTATTTTTGGTGTTGAACCGCAGGAGAATAAAAATATAAGAGAAAATAAAACTGCTGAAAAACTTAAGGACTTACGGTAACTTTTCATTATGGCGCGGCTCCTGTGATTTCATTTACAATTCTATCATTTGCTTTTTCAAGTTCGTTTATCATTTTCGGATCAGATGGGGTAAACCACTGTTTTATTTCTTCATCTGACCAGCTTTCCTTTGTTGTTCTTGAATGATAATAATCTTTTTCAATATCAGGTCCGTCAGGGTAGAGTGGTTTTGAATCTAAGATGATATCTGTCCGTTCGTATTTCTTTGGTTTTGGCTTTGAGGTTTGAATCAAAATGATTACAAGCGCAGTCATAAAGAAAAAAAGCACTATCGCTGCAATCCGTGAGAGAAGCGGGTTTTCTTCAATAAAATCTGAAATGTTTTCCCTTAAATCCTCAAAATCAAGCATTTTTATTCCTGCTTTTCTCCGTCTTTTTTGATTTCGTCATTGTTTTCAGAAAAATCTGCCGGGGGCTGAGCCTGAGATTCTGTGTCTTCCTGTTTTTCAGCTGATTCAGAAAGATCTGCCTCGTTTTCAGCTTCCTGTTTTGCTCTTTCTGCTTCTTCCTTTGCCTTTCTGGCTGCAGCACGTGCTTCTTCCTTACGGATTTCTATCTGAGGATCAGTTATTGTTCCGTCAGGATTGTGAATGCGTTTTGCGGGACGAGGCGGAATATAAACATTTTCTTCAGGAGGAACATCTTCTTCAATGAATTCTTTTTCCGTTTCTTCTGCTTCAGGGGTAATTTCTTTATCAAGACGCATTGTCATTATTTTTGAAACACCCGATTCCTGCATTGTAACGCCGAGCATTGTGCTTGCACACATTACTGTCTTTTTGTTGTGTGTGATTACAACATACTGTGAAAGTTTTGCGAATGAGCGGAGTGCTGCAACAAGACTTGAAACGTTTTTATCATCAAGGGCAGCATCGATTTCGTCGAGGAGACAGAATGGACTTGGGCGAACCTGATAGGTAGCAAACAGAAGTGCAATTGCCGTCATTGTCTGTTCTCCGCCGGAGAGCAGTGTAATGTTCTGGAGTTTTTTTCCAGGAGGCTCTGCGTAAATGTCGATACCTGAGGTAAGAACGTTCTGCGGATCAATAAGACGAAGTTCGCCTCGGCCGCCGCCAAACATACGGCGGAACATATTGTGGAAATTCTTTTTTATTTTATTGTATGTATCGAGGAACATTTCAGTTGATTTGTTTTTGATTTCCTCTGATACACGGATAAGGTTTTCGAGGGATTTGTTTGTGTCATCATAACTGATCTGAAGTTTCTCGTATCTTTCTTTCTGTTCCCCGAATTCTTCAGGAGCCATAAGGTTAACCTGACCTAAATTCTTAAGGTCTTCCCGGGCCTGGGCAAGTTTTTCCCTTAAAACTGCAGAAGAGGTTGTAATTTTATACATCCTTTCTTCAAATTCCATGAGGTCACGGCTGTGTGTGTCAATGAAGTTCTGCTTAATGTTTCTGATGTCACCATCGCTCTGAACAAGACTCATCGTAAGTTTTTCATACTGGGCCTGTGTTTTGAGCTGTTCTTCCTGTTTTTTATCGAGTTTTGCCTGGATCCCGCTTACAGAAGAATTACAGCGTACAATTTCCTTACTGATTTCGCCCATTTCTTCTGCACATTTCTGTCCGCGTCTTTCGATTGAGGCAAGTTCACTCTGAATATCAATAATCTGATCGTTTAAATCATCCTGACGGCGCTGTTCTTCTTCGAGTTCTTCCTGGTTCTGCCTTAAGTTGTTCTGTTCGCTTACAAGGGAACGCTTTAATATTTCAATATTCTGTTCAGCCCCGAAAATTTCCTGGTTCATTGCGGCTTCAGATACGCGCAGTTTACTTAAAGTGTCACGGTCTTCATTAATTTTTTTTGCAAGTTCCGTGTTCTGTGAATGATAGGTAGCGATTCTTTTATTAATCTGTTCAATTTTGACTTTGATATTTGAGATTTTAGTATCAATTGAACGCTTTTTTGTGATAATACCTTCAGGCGAAAGAAAATCTTCAATAAAGTCAGGCATTGCTTTTTCGTAGCCTGTTACTGCATTTTCGATTTTTCCTGCAACTGCTGAAACTTCTTCAAAAGCCTTGATTGCATCCTGTACGATTTTTTCATTTTCCGAAGGACTGTGTCCTGTGATTGACGCATAATCTGTAAAGATGTTTTTTCGTCCTTCTGCAAAAATTTTGAGTTTTGCAACAGAGGCTTCAAGTTCTTCTTTTGCAGTTTTAGCGGCGTTTGAACTGAATCCTGAATCTTTGAGCTTTGCATCGAGCTCTTTTACTATATCTTCTGTAATCTCACCGAGCTGTTTTTGTAAATCAGCTGTTTCAAGATTTAATTCTTCGATTTCCTTTGCACCAAGCTGTGAGAGCCTGTCATTTTCAGAAATTTTTTCGTTTGAAGAAGTAATGCTGTCTGTATAAGAACTGATGTTTTCTTTTACAGTTTCAAGCTGTTTGTTTTTTGAGTGAAGGTCAGCTTTCCTTTCGTCAATTTCTTCATTATAGGTGTCAATTTTATCCTGGATTGAAGATTTTTTTACTTCAAGAATTCCGATTTTTTCTTTAATCTGATTGGCCTGAAGATTGTATTCCTGTGCACGCTGAACCTTGTTGGATTTTTCAGTCTGAACTGTAGCAAGTTCAACCTGAAGAGAATTCATTTTATCTTTTAAGCCTTTGATTTTATCGTCGTTTTCAAAAAGAGAAGCCTGGATTTCTTCGATTTCGGCCTGAATCTTCTGTCTTTTTTCTTCAATTTCTTTTTTTGAAGCTTCCTGACGAGCCTTGTCCTGTGTAAAATCCTTGAGCTTTAAGAGCTGTATGTCAAGTTCATAGTTAAAGATGTCTTCTTTAAACTGACGGTATTTGATTGTTTTTTCGCTCTGTATTTTTAAGGTTTCGTAGTTCTTTTTGTTTTCTGCCAGGGCACCTTCAATCTGGGCAAGGTTCTGTCTTGTTCTTTCAAGTTCACGCTCTGCTTCTGCACATTCAGCCTTTGATCTTGAAATACCTGCTGCTTCTTCAAAAAGATAACGGCGGTCTTCAGGCTTTGAAGAAAGAATCTGGTTTACTTTTCCCTGTTCCATTACAGAGTAAGCTGCTTTTCCGACACCCGTATCCATGAAAAGACGGCGGATTTCTGTAGGACCTACCTGGCGGTTGTTGATGTAGTATTCACTTTCGCCTGAGCGGTATAAACGGCGTTTGATTGCAATTTCTGAATCATCAAGAGGAAGAAGACCGTTTTCGTTAGCAATTGTCAGTGTAACTTCTGCAATGTTGAGCGGAGGTCTTGTTTCTGTACCGCTGAAGATTACAGATTCCATTGTGTCTGCGCGGAGATTTTTTGCACGGTTTTCTGCAAGAACCCATTTTACTGCATCTACAACATTACTCTTTCCACAACCGTTTGGTCCGAGAAGGGCTGTAATGCCGTCTGCAAATTCGATATGAGTTCTGTCGGCAAATGATTTAAATCCAAAGATGTCCAGACTTTTAAGAAACACTTTTTAAGCTCCGCTTTTTAGTAATTTACGTTTTTGTTTATATTACGTATCTTATTATTATAGCGTTAAAAGCGTTTAATGTGAATATCTCAGTAAAAGGCGTTTTTTTTTATCTTCTGATGCTAATTAATTAAAGCTGTTCTTCAAGTTCCGATGGTGAGATAAGTTTTCCTTTGTAAAGCATTTTAGGATAAACAGTGATACCGAGTTTTTTTTCAAGTTTTGAAAACAAAATCATTTCCCTTTCATCACCGATTACGATGTTTATGCCTGTTTTGCCAGCTCTGGCAGTTCTTCCTGCACGGTGAATAAAAAAGTCTTCATTTGAAGGTAAGTCCATCTGAATTACATGAGTTATGTCAGGAATATCAAGTCCGCGGCTTGTCAGATCGCTTGTAACTAAAATATTAATCTTTCCGCTTCTGAAACGGTCTATTGCTGCCTTGCGCTCTGTTTTATCTGTTTTTGCGTGCAGGGCTGTGCATTCAATTTTTTTGTATTTGAGCTTAGAAACAATATTTTCAACCTGGTCAAGACGGCCTGTGAAAATAAGACATTTTGAAGGATTTTCTGCATTGAGGATTTTCCTCAGAGTGTCAATTTTATCCCGGCGCTCTGCGAAAACTGCGTAGTGGGTAATCCGCTTTTTTAAAACATCTTCCGGCGGTAAAAACAGAGTTTCAACTTTCTGTCCTTCAGTACCGTCTGTTTTGATTTTTGTTTCCTGAAGAATCTTCTGTGTTGTTTTTGTAATTGTTGCACTGGCACATAACAGCTGTACATCTTTTTTGGGAGATTTAAGTAACTCAAGCGTATAGTCTTTTAGTTCCGGTGAAAGAAGTCTGTCTGCTTCATCAAGAATAAGAGCTTCAAGGTTGTCGAGTTTAAGCTTTTTTAAGTTATATAATTCAAGAAGACGTGCCGGTGTCCCGCAGACAATTTCCGGTTTTTCCTTTAAGGTTTCTGTCTGTCTTTTTATTGGGGCACCGCCAATCAGAAGTGCTGTTTTTATGCTGCTTACAAGCTGAATCTGTGTTTTAATCTGGCCTGCAAGTTCAAAAGTAGGGGATACAATGAGTATTTTTACTGCTTTTGTGGGGTTTTGTGAATTAATAATTTTAGTAAGCAGGGGAAGAATATAGGCGTAGGTTTTTCCTGTTCCTGTTTCACTCTGGAACAGCAGGGATTTTCCTGAATTTATAAGAGGAATTGCCTGTGCCTGTACTGCTGTCGGAGTAGTTATATTGTTTTCTTTGAGTTTTTCAATAAGTGATTTTTCAATGTTAAGTGAATTAAAAGTGATTTCTTCTGCCATGGCAAAACTATAGCATGTAAAAAAAATGTCTGCTATACTTTTATTGTTATGAAAATCGGTATTGATACCTTTGGTTGTGCCCACGGAAAATCAGGTCTTGGATCATATCTTTCTTCTCTTTCAGCTCAGTTAAAAAATACAGACGAAAATACTTTTGAACTTTTTGGCTCAGAAATCGACCGATATACTTATGGTGCAGAAAACGGGCTTACATATTCTTCAGTAAAACTTCCTGATAACAGAAGCTATGAAAAATTCTGGCATTACGCTTTTGCAAATCTTTTTGCCCGGAAACATAAATACAATGCCGTCCTCTATGCAGCAGGGGCCCGCTATCTGCCTCTTTTTTATACAGTCCCTGGCGTTGCTGTCGTATATGATGTACTTTCAGAAATGTATGCTTCTGAAATTCTTGAAAGTAAGACTATGCGTATTCTTATCGGATTAAAAAATGCCTCACGCGTTATTGCCGCAAGTCATTTTATCCGTAAAGACCTTATTAAACTTGGTGTTCCTGAAGAAAAGATTACTGTAATTTACAACGGAATAAATCATTCTGAGTTTTATCCTCGTGAAGATTTATCTCCAAATCTTCTTGATATAAAACCATTTGCAATTAAACGTCCGTATTTTATTTATCCTTCACAGATTTCTTCATCCAGTAAAAAACATGTCGAACTGATTAAGGCTTTTACTATTTTTAAAGAAAAAACCCGCCTGGAACATAGACTTGTCCTGACAGGAACAGAAGGCGATTCAATTGAAGATGTAAAAAATGCAATAATGGAATCAAGCTGTCGTCAGGATATTTTTATTACGGGCTTTTTTCCGCACGAAAGTTTTCCTCTTTTGTATGCAGGTTCAGACGGCTGTATTTTCCCGTCTGTAAACGAAGGAGTAGGGCTTCCTGTCCTTGAATCACTTGCAGCAGGAATACCTGTTGCCTGTTCAGATGCAGGTGCTCTTCCTGAAATTGCCGGTGATAATGCAGTTTATTTTAACAGCGATGATATAATGGATATTGAAAAGGCAATGGAAAAACTTGCTTTAGACAATATCCTGCGTAAAAAGCTCAAGGAAGGCGGAATTGAATGGACAAAAAGATTCAGCTGGGAAAAGACTGCAGAAAAAACAATTGAAGTCCTTTCTGAAGTGGCCAACTAATAAAACTAAATACATATAAAAAAAGCACCCTTAAAAATCTGACTGTAAATATCAGGTCTTTAAGGGTGTTTTGTTTTTTATTGGTGTGGATTTATTTATTCACCGTCTACTGCAACGCCGTGATGTTTTTTCTGGAAGCGTTTAAGCATTGCTACGCCGTTTTTCTTTCCGTTGTAAACATATCCGCCGTCCCAGTATTCAAGGGCAGCAAAGAGTGCGTTTCCGCCGTCCTGATCATCTGAACGTTTTGTGCGGAAAGAAACGTAATTTGCAAGTTCTTCAAAATTGTGATTCTGAAGACATTCAATACGTTTTCTGTTGAATTCGTTCCATTTTTCAAGATCTTTAAATCCTTCGCCTTCATCTTTTACGATGATGTGTGCATGTGAAGGGCTGAATGAATACCATACATGTACTTTTTTATTGATATCACAGTTATTTCCGTGCTTTACGGCATTCTTGATTACTTCAGAAATCTGCTGTTCAAGAAGATTGATTTCCTTGATTTCGAGAGGTGCCGACTGAACAATCAGAAGTGTAAAGTAACGAATCTGACGGAAATCAGAAGGAAACTCTTTATAAAGCATATTTGTTGTATCGAACAACGGATCGTTATCATCTGAACGAAGTTCTTTGTACTGTTCCATATTTATAAACTCCACTAAGCCTTATATTTTTTTTTATTCGTTTACCATGAGAAGTGCTTCTTCAATGCTGTTTGCAATAGGGAAGTAGCCCATGAGTTTTGTAAGTTCAATTACCTTTTTAACTGAACCGTGAATGTTTGAGATGGCAAGTTTTAAATTCATCTTTTTGATAGTAGAGCAGATGTAAATTAAGGCACCGATTCCAGAAGAGTCGATGTAATCAACCTGTTCGAGGTTAATAATGAAACTCTTTACGTTCTTTTCCAGCATTTTCATTACCAGTTCTTTTAATTTATAAGAATTGTAAAGATCCATTTCCCCATTTACATCAATGATATAAACCTCTCCATTTTTACGAATCTTCAGTTCCATATGTAAAACTCCTTTATATTTTACTGAATTTTTACTACAAGAAGTGTCTGGTCATCGTGCAGCGTTTCGGAACCGACGAACTTCTTTATGTCAGCCTTAACCAGATCAGCAATAGCTTTTCCGGTAGACTTGCTGTTTTCTTTTATAATATTTGTAAGACGGGCAGTCGAATACTGTTTTCCTGCAGAATCCAATGCTTCAACCAGACCATCCGTATATGTAATTATAATATCACCCGGCGAAACTGTAAACTGAATATCTTTATAAGCTGTAGTTTTTTCTACTCCAAGCGGTTCACTTGATGTAGATTTACGTTCGATTGTTCCTTTTGCAGCAGAATAAAGATAAACAGGTGTTGAACCCGCAGATGCAAACTGTACTGTTTTTTTAGCCGTGTTGTAGTTAATCAGTGCGGCAGAAGCAAAATGTTCAAAGTTAAGCTCTCCGCAGATTTCACGGTTGGCAAGAGAGAGAATTGTTGAAGCAGGCTGTGGTGTATTAACCAGAAGCCTTATCATTGAACGGATCATTGACATAACAAGAAAAGATAATGTTCCTTTACCTGCTACATCAAGAAGCATGAAGGAAGTTCTGTCCTGCCTTACAGGAAGAACATCATATGCATCTGAGCAGACACCTTCAGTATGTGCTGTATATGCACCGAAGTTTACGCCTGGAAGCGGCGGAAGTTTTTTAGGAAGAAGAATGTTTACGAGATTTTCAGCAATCTTGCTTTCCTTTGAGATTTCATTTTTTTCACTGTATTCAGAAAAACTGATTGTTGTTTTGAAGGCAGATTCTGCAAAATGAGCAAGTGTCATTGCCCAGTCAAATTCATCCTGTGTAAACTCTTTTCCAGGATTTTTTGAAAGTGCAATCAGACCGATAACAATATCTTTTCCCGGCAATTTTACAGGAATAAAGATGAATGAACCGAGTTTTAAGAAATCCTCCGGCCCGTTTTCAGTAATTCTAGAGTCTTCTTTAGGATTGTTTATTATTTCTGCCTTTCCTGAAGAGGCAACTTCACCGAAGATGTTGTCACGAAGAGGGAAAGAGGCAAATTTAAAGCTTGTTGATACACGGAGTTCTTTGTGCGGAAGTTCTTCCGGAAGAGTGTATGGCGGCGGGAAATTTCCCATAAAAGATTTTACATTGATTGAATCTTCAAAATCATCAACCATAAGTACGGCTCCGCCGTCACTGCCTGTAATATCTATACAGGTTTTGTTTATGCAGTCTAAAAGTGTCTGTAAACCTTCTTTTTTGCCGAAAGACTCTGAAGCAAGAGTTACAAAAGCATGGCCTTTTTCAATCAGGTTTACTTCTTCAGGCTTTATTTCTTCTACGATAATTTCTGGCTTTTTTTCTTCTTCTTCCGGTAAAAGCTGAGCTGATAAATCTTCTTTTGGTTTACCGAAAGCAAGCATGATTAGGTAAGGAAGCTGGATTGCAGCGGCTAAAAGCAGTAACAGGACAAAACGCATCATTCCGGGATGTGTTGCCGTATAAAGACAGTCACCGGCTACAATACCGAGTGAGAGGAATGTCAAATAACTTGCTTTTGCAGTTTTTCTTGTTTTAACGATTACGAGGACCACAAAAAGAACGGCTGCCAGCACTGCTGTACCGAAAAGCGGGATGTAGGCAATTGCGTCTGAATTAAACAATTTTCAACTCCAGATAATGTCGGAAAAAATTCCGTAATATAACAATTTTAATATCGGCGTTTTTGTGCGTCAAGTTAAGGAGTTTTCGATTTCCTTTTTGAGAATGATTTTCTGAATCCTGTTGATTATTCTCTTGTAAAGCGGGGTTCCGAATTTTAATGTAAAGGAATCTGCAGCTTCATCAAGGCTGAAATCACTTCCGAATTTCATTTTCATTTCGTCCCAGTATTTGATTACATAAACATACATGTCGCTTTTGGTACGGCCCTTAAAATATTTCATTACATGATGACGGTCGAGAACCTTGATTACAGGAATATAAATTGTACTGAACCACGACAGCATTGCCCTGTCCATAGGGATTTCTTCTGTCTGGTTCATGTTTATATAGTATTTGTGGGTTAAGATATGGTTATAAATCACGTCGTACTGTCCCGGTACTGAAAAATCCAGGCCCCAGAAATCTGTTACATCGCCAAAACCTGTCTCTCCGTAGAAAACTTTTTTTTCCCAGTTTATAACCTGTTTTGTCATTTTTAAAAGTGAATCTTTTGGATTTAAGTGTATTTCACTCTGAAGACTGACAACTTCTGCATCAATGAATTCAACGCCTTTTGCTTTTGCGACTGAAACCCTGTGATTTCCGTCGCGGACAAAATATACTCCGCCGAGTTCGTAAAGGGTTATTGGCGGCAGATTGATGTCTTTGATGTGGGCCATATCAATATGTTCCCAGCGTGTCTTTAGGTGCATTTTTTTTGGAAAGAAGCGGTTGTCAAAATCCTGGTAACGCGATTCACTTCCGACAATCTGGTTTACCGGAACTGTTTTCATTCCAAGATAAGTTTCATTGTCGGGTTTGAGCATCTTTTTTATATCTGAAAATGAAATCAAAGTCGTTTCTTCAGGGTTTAAGAAATGCTGGATTTCGTTGAAGAGGGCTTTGTTTCTTGCTTTTGCAAAGTCTTCGTTTGTTTCTGAAGACAGAAGCGATTCATTCATCTGTTTCTCCTGCCGGTTTTGTTTCTTCAAAGTCAAGAACAATATGGCTGTAGGCATTTACAACAAGTGTATTTTTCCCTGAGCTGTTTTTGACTTCCGTAATTCGTTCTTCATTTGCATCGTAGAGATGAATGTGCCCGTGAATAAGAAAGCGGGGAGAGAACTTTTTAATAAAAGTGTTGAAACATTCAAATCCCTGATGGCACGGATCTTCTTTATCATGTATATGACGAGGGGAGGCGTGGGTCAGAAAAATATCAAGATAAGTTCCCCATCGGATTTTATTCCAGATAAGACCGGGTACCATTTTAAGCAGGGCAAATTTCATCTGTTTTTCAGTGTACTGGTTTAAGCCCCGGTTGTAGCGCCTGGAACCAGATACTCCTGAAATTAAAAGAGGGCGTTTTTTACCTGTGAAAGGGTCTGTAATTAAAATGTGACGGTCGCGTAGATTCTTAAAGCCTGCGTATTCGGCACCGAAACTTCCGCGCATGTCAAAAACACTGATTTCCTGTTCTTTTACAGGATGTGCGCCTTTGTGTTTCTGCTTTTTTTTATGGTAATAGCGGAATTCACTTAAATTATGGTTTCCGAATATAAAAAATGCAGGTTTATTAAGGGTTGATACAATAAAATCAATGTAATCTGAAGGTAAATCACCCGCACTTAAAATGACATCAACTGAGGCAAAACGTTCTTTAGCCAGATTACTGTAAACCAGCGGGTCAATCTGGTCGGAAACACAGAGTATTTTCATTTTTTAAGAAAGATTATCTCCGTTTTAAATTCCGGCTTTTGAAAGAATCATTTCAAGCCTTTCTTTGCCGACAAGTTCAATCGGACGGTTTTCTGCAAAACCTGAAGCAGAACTTGTAAAGCCTGCAGAAGCACAGACTATTGCCTTTGTGCAGTTGGACTGTTTGCTCAGGTCAAGAAGCTGTCGGATCAATGAATCTTCGATTGCATCTGTGTCGCGGCTGAAAACTAAAAGATAAAGCTGTTTTCTCATGTTCATCCAGTCGTCTGATTTCTGCTCTGTACAGGTCATCTGAACGCCCCATTTTCTTGATTCGATTTTCTGAGGTGCCATAGAAAAGCCTGCGGCTGCTGCTTTTTTGCAGATTTCAAGGAATTCGTCATTTGAACAGGTGAGGTATTCTTTGAGAGAGTCGTTTGACTGAAGGTCGCGGTATTCAGAAAGTTTTGCGCTTACATCGCGGAAAGAATGGTTGTGCTGGTAAACAATCTGCCACTGTTCAATTGCTTTATCGATGTCGCGGTTTCTTTCGTAGCAGGCTGCAAGGAAATAGCGGGCATAAAGTGTTTCCGGGGCATTTTCGTCTTTTGAGGCTTTTACAGCGCGGTCAAATTCTGCAAGTGCATTGTCAACTGAATTTGCCATCATGTAGCAGGAACCTCTTTCCAGCAGGGCACGCTGACGGTATTCAGGATCGCGGAGTGCTTTTTCGAATGCGTTTACAGCTCCAGGATAATCTTTGTTTTCCTTCAAAATCTTTCCAAGATAATAATATGTTGAATAAGTTTCAGGACTTAAGCGGATTGCAAGGTCAATTTCTTTTTTTGCTTCAGCAAACTGTTTTGAGCGGAAAAGAAGAAGTCCCATTGCGGCGTGTGCCTTTACATGGCGGCTGTTATACTGAATTGCTTTCTGATAGAAGCCGAGCGCTGAATCTGCCCGGTTTTTGTTTTCGTAAATTTTTCCGCAGTTAAAGTAGTTTTCTGCATTTGAAGGTTCAAGTTTTGTAAGAAGGAGAAATTCCTTGAGGGCTTCATCCGGCTGATTGAATTTTAAGTAGAGCTGTGAAAGCTGTTTTCTGAAATCTTTTTCAGGAATTTTTGAATCAAAGATAGCATTTGAATTAACTACCTTATATTCCATAAGCGCCAGTTCATTTTTTTTGTCAGCAAGATAGGCTCTACCAAGATAGTAGTGTGCAAGATAATTGCGTGAATCTTTTGCTATGATTGATTTTGCGAGTTTTTCAGCGGCGTTGTATTTTCCGGCTTTAATCAGTTTTGTAATGTTTTCCAGCTGTTTAGGCTGCATGAGTGATTTTGCAATGATAACTGCAAGGAAGATGATGAATACAGCAAGTACAGCGTAAATTACAATCTGAATAGGCTCCATTTTTGTCCTCTGTCCGTTTTTATATCTATTATAAGAATAATCTTTTGATCTGCATATGTCAAACTTATGATTTTCTTATTATAATTATAATGTAGATTTTTCAGTTTTCCCTGAATCATCTTAAAAATCATTGTTTTTGACCCGATATTTTAACTATGAAAAAGATAGTCTGTTGTTTTTTGATTTTCACTGTTGCATTTGCAGGTTTTTCTCAGGCAAAGAAAAATCTTTCTGCAAAAAAAAGTACTCTTAAACCTGCTTCTAAAAAAACTGTAAAAGAAGAGCCGGTTATTGTCTATAATGAAGATTATGAAAAAGGGGAAGAACTTTTCGGTTTAAACCGTCCTGAAGAAGCAATACCATACTTTGAAAAATGTGTTGATGTAAAAGATGTTAATCCGAATGTCTGGATTCACCTTGGAGTTGCTTATTATCAGACGGGAGATTTTACGCGTTCCCTTGCATGCTGCACAAAAGGACTTACAAAAGAAAATACAGATCACAAGATTCTCGCCTATAATGCAGGAAATTCTGCCTATGCGCTTACAAATTATGCCAGGGCTGATGCCTGCTATGCGATTGCGCTGAAAGAAGATGAAAATTTTGCTCCGGCATATTTAAACCGTGCCAATTCACAGCTTAAACAGGATCATCTTCAGGACGCTAAAGAAAACTACATAAAATATCTTGAAAAAGAACCTGCTTCCCGTCAGAAAGACGAAATTGAAAGGCTGATTGCCCTTCTTGATGCAGAAATTATCCGCCGTGCAAAAGAAAAACCTGAAAAAATTGACCTGGATTTTGCAAATGTTAAAAATGACGAAATGATAGTTTCTGATGATGCTGAAAAAGTTGACCTTGACCTTCCTGAAGAAAAAAAACACGAAGAAAAAAGACCTCAGGAACTTGTTAAGGCAGAGATAGAAACTGCTCCTGTAGAAAAAGAAGAACTTGTCCTTCAGCATGTCAAACCGGATGATATGCCTGTAGAAAAAGAAGAGGAGCCTTTGATTGCCGAACTTGTTGAGAAAGATGCTGCAAATCCTCCTGCACCGGTTTTAATTGAAGGGGCGCAGAAGTTTGAAAGTGATAAAATCGCGTCAGCTAAGCAGAAAGAAACTCCTGTCAAAGGCGAAGCTTTTCATGAAGAGGATCTTGCAGATGCAATTTATAATCTTCCTGCAGGTTCTGTGTCTTTAGCTCCTGTTTCGTTCGGCTTTTCGCCTAATTCAAGTGATTCAAAGTATAAAAAAGAGCATTTTACTGTTAGTGCGAGTGATTCTGGAAAAATTGCTTCATATATTTTTGAAATTTTAGATGAAAGCGGTAATACGGTTCGTACCATGAAAGGAAAAAAACTGCCTTCAAAACTTGAGTGGGACGGCCGGACTGATGAAGGAATTTTGGGTGACGGACGTTATACTTCAAGAATTACCGTAGACTATAAACAGGGTGGTTCAGTTACGGCTGAAAGTGCTGCTTTCCGCTGTTTCAGTGATGTGCCGCAGGTTTCGCTTGCTTCTCAGACTGAAAACTTTTCACCAGACGGAGACGGTGTTGATGATTTAATGAAGTTTAAGGTCAATTTTGAAGGTCAGACACCTGTTGACAACTGGCGCTTTGAAGTAAAAAGAAACAATAAGACTATTTATTCTCACAGCGAAAACGGAACTCCTCCTTCAGATATCGAATGGGATGGAAAAACATCATCAGGAGAAACCGTTAAAAACGGAGATAAATTAAGTTATTCAATGTCAGTAACTGACAGTTTTGGAGTTCAGGCGCAGGACAGCGGTAAGACTGAAGTTACAAAAAGTAAACCGGATCCTGTGGTAGTTAAAAAGGTAGAAGTAAGTGAAAATCTGGACGGTACAGTTGATATCCAGATTCCAACGCTTTCTTTTAAAATCAACAGTTCTGATTTGATTAATACTTCATCTAATAATGACACAATAAAAAAGGTATACGATATTCTCGTCGATGAAAAATTTGAAGACTATAAGGTAACTATTACAGGTTATGTTAATCCTGACGGTGAAAAGTGGACAAATGAAGAAATAATGCTTGCCTTAAGGCGTGCTCAGTCCGTTGAAAACAAACTTCGTGAACTTGGGGTTGATTCTAACCGTATGAAGGCTGTTGCCGGCGACGGAAAAACGAATAATAAAGAATATAACCGCCGTGTTGAATTTAAGCTTGAAAAATAAATACTGCCTTTTAAATTGTTCTTCTTACACGCGCAAAAAGCTGTTCTTTTGAAAGAGTAGTCCAGACAGGTCTTCCGTGCGGACAGTGGGGGTCAGGGAGCTCTAATGCCTGCCGGGCAAGTTTTTCTGCAGCCGCCCTGTCTAAAATATCCCCGTCCATTACGGCTGAACGGCAGGCGCTCATTGCCGCAACAGAATAGAGAATATCTTTGGGAGACTGCATTTTATCGAGAAGGGCTGTTTTTAAATCTTCTTCAGTGCCTTTCCAGCGGGCTGGGGAAGTCGTAAATTCAAAGCGCCCTTCAGCTGTCTGTTTTCCTGTAAATCCTGTTTTTTCAAGGTCTTTAAGGGACTGTTTTACTGCATTGCTTTCTTCTTCTGTCTGAGTTTCGATTACAAGCGGGATTAAAAGATTCTGTTTTTCAGTGCCTGTTTCCATGATTTTATTAAAAAGAATTCTTTCGTGTGCTGCATGCTGGTCAATAAAATATAGGGTATCTTTAACCTGGGCAAGAAGAAAGCAGTTTAAGACTGTTCCAATGTAGGAAAATCCGTCTTTGTCTGACTGCGTAAACTGAGGTGCATTTTTAGTAAATATGCCGCTTTCTGGCTGTGTACCGTTTTGCGTGCTGCCATTAGGGGAAGATTTTTCAGACTGTGTGATTTTATCTGCAGAATCGAAACTTAAGGCCATTGAAGCCAGGGCAGAAGAACTGCTTTTTTCATAGTTGAAAAATCTGGAGCGGAGGTCATTTTCCTTAACTTTTTTAGAATAAGAATAAGATGGAGAATAATCTGAAGAAAGGCTTCCCGTTCCACTAGCAGACGGCTCATTTATTTTAAGGGATGTGCCGGAAGAAGAACTGTAACTAAAGTCAAAGCCAGGTAAATCAGAGTTTTCTTTAAGGTCTTTTGCTTCGTATTCCTGAGAGGATTTTATGCCCAGTGCAGAAAAATGCTGTTTTACAGTAGAACTTACCCCGTGATGAAGCCCTGAAATATCCTTAAATCGAACTTCTTTTTTTGCAGGATGAATATTAAAATCGACACTGCCGGGATTTACTTCTGCGAAAAGGGCCGCAACAGGATGTGTTCCGTTTGGAAAGAATCCCTGACAGCCGTATTCAATTGCCTGAAGAAGTGAATATTCCTGAACGCGCCTTCCGTTTACGTAAATGAAAATCTGTTTTCTGTCAGTTCTGTAAACGTCACTTTCTCCGATTACGAGGGTAAACTTCCACTCATCTCCATTTTCTGCCTTTAAAAGTGCAAATCTTTCAGGACTGTATTTTAATTCAAGCGCTGAAACAAAACGTTCTTCCGGGCTGACTCCTTTCTGTAAATCGAGCCTTAATTCTTTGTCGATTGTAAGGCGGAAATGTATGTCTGTTCTTGCAAGGGCTTTTTCTACAAAAGTTTCCCTGCACATAAGTGTTTCTGAAGCGGGCCTTTTTAAAAATACGCGCCGGGCAGGGTAGTTTTCAAAAAGACCTTCGCTCATGACTATGGTTCCCTGTCCGTTCTGTACAAGCGGAATCTGCTCTAAAATATGGTCTTCTGTAAGGCTTGCCCTCATCTTCCAGTTTCCTGAAGCAATTGAAAGGCGTGATACTGCAGCAATGGAGGCAAGTGCTTCTCCGCGGAAACCTAAGGTTGTCAGCTTCATTAAATCTGCCGCATCAGTAATTTTACTCGTAGCATGCGGACGGGCACAGGAAAGAAGGTCTTCTTTTGTCATTCCGTAGCCGTTGTCGCTGATTCTGATTCTGTCAATTCCACCGCCTTCTATTTCTACGCTGATACTGTCAGCGCCGCTGTCTACTGCATTGTCCAGTAATTCGCGGACAATCGCGTTAGGTCGGTCAATTACTTCGCCGGCTGCAATTTTTCTTGCAACTTCAGGGCTTAAAGTCCTGACAGGGCGGCGGGGCTTTAGATTTGAAAGCGGAGAAGAAGATGTCATTACTGTCTTAATCCTTCAAAAGGAGCATTGTCTGTTCCGTTCTGAACGCCAGAGAAAAGTCCTAACTGAGGCGGATTTTCAGTTCCTGAAGGCGAATCTTCTGCTTTTACAGGCTGGTTCGTAAGAATCTGAATTTTCCCCTCAATTTTGTTAAGGTCAGCTTCAAGGGATTTTGCAAGCTTAATTCCTTCTTCAAAATCTTTTAAAGCATCTTCAAGGGAAATGTCTGTGCGTTTAATGTCATTAGTGAGTTCTTCAAGTTTTGCAAGGTTTTCTTCGAATGTCATTTTGTCTCCGTATTATCTTTGTAAAAACGGCATTGTCAGCGCTTTAAGCAGACTGCATTGTTTTTTTGCCGCATTGTTTTTATTTAATCTGCTGTTGCAGTTATTTTTCCCTGTGCAGGATAGATTTCAAGTTTTTCGCCTGAACTTACGTCCTGTGCTTTTCTTACTATTTTGCCGTCAGAGGTTTTTACCATTGAGTAGCCGCGTGCAAGTATTGTCGCAGGGCTTGCTCCTTCAAGAATACCGGTACATTCCCTTAAATGTTGCCTTATATCTTTAATTTTGTCTGCGATGTTTTCCCTTAATGCTGTCTTTGCATTGTCGAGCCTCATCATGAGAGGTCCTTCGATTGAGCGGAACCTGGTTTCAAGATGCTCTGGATCAAAGGTTTTTATCATCATTTTCATCCGTTCAACTTTTGAATTGATGGTTAAAAGCATTTCGTTTTTATAGCCGTTTAAGTCATTTAAAAGATCTGATAACTGGGGTACAGAAACTTCAGCCGCTGCAGATGGTGTCGGAGCACGGTAATCAGCAGCATAATCACATAAAGCCCAGTCAATTTCATGTCCAACAGCACTAATTACAGGAATTTTACTTTCGTAAACTGCGCGGACAACACTTTCATCACTGAAAGGAAGCAGGTCTTCAATCGAACCACCGCCGCGTCCTACAATCAGAACGTCTCCGAGCTTAAAATCATTTGCGGCTTTTATCTGTCTTACAATTGAGGGCGCTGCATCATTTCCCTGAACTATGGCAGGAAGAATATTTACATTTACTGAAGGATTTCTTCTTTTTGTAATCTGAAGGATATCGCGTAAAGCTGCTCCCGTCGGACTTGTTATAACTGCGATTGTGCGTGATAAAACCGGAATCTTTTTTTTGTGTGCGGCGTCAAAAAGACCTTCTTCAGCGAATTTTCTTTTGCGCTGTTCAAGCAGCTGTAAGATTTCACCTTCGCCTGCAATTTCCATTTTTGAAATAATAATCTGGTAGCTTCCGCGCGGTGCATAAACTGAAATTGTGCCTGTGCAGCGGACTTTCATTCCGTCTCTGGGTATAAATGTAAGCGCTGAGGCTTTTCCGCGAAACATTACTGCGCTGATTTGAGCATTTTCATCTTTTAATGTAAAATATAAATGTCCGCTGGAATTCGGACGGAAACCCGAGATTTCGCCTTCAAGGCAGATACCGGTAAATGAGTTTTCAAGAGTATCCTTTATTAACGAGGTTAAGTCTGAAACTGAATATACCATCTGCTCTGGCTGCGGGAAAAAATCTCTATCCATAACTGGTTTTAATTTTATACAATCAGTTTATCTTGTTCAATTACGGGACGTTGTTCGTATAATGAAAAGTATTGTTGTAGTTTATGCCGGAGGTAAAACCGGTTACAGATTTGAAAAAGCTTTTGATTCAAAATCTGCCTTTAACAGGGTAATTGAATGGTCTTTTTTGTTTGAATCTTCTGTTCAGACCCTTGTTTTTACCGACCCTGATAATCTTTCTTTTGTTAATAAAGAACTTTCAAATATAAAAAATGTATCAGTAGTTACTAAAGAAAACTGGACTAATGCCCTTATCGCTTCAGAGACAGCTGCAGCACAGGCTTCCTTTAAGGCTGATTATGCTGTTTTAGCCTGGGCGGATACTCCGTTTTTAAATAAAGCACTCTGCCTTGAAATCGAAAAAACTCATGTTCAGTACCGCGCTGAATATACATTTGCAGACGGTTTTGCCCTCGGACTGACCTGTTCAGCCGCTGATAAAGGGGCCTGTTCAATAATAGCAGCCCTCGCACAGGATAGTCAGAAGGCCTCAGGTGAAAAAGCTGCTTCGCGTGACGCGCTTTTTTCAATAATGAGCGGAGATATTAATTCTTTTGAAGTTGAAACTGTGATTGCAGATAAAGACTACCGGATGCTCAGGCTGAATTTTGAATGTACGACAAAAGCAGGCTTTACTCTGTGCAGAAAACTTTATGAAAAGGCCCGGGAAAATAACTTAAGTCTTGAAAGCGCAGATTTTGATATTTATAAGATAAGTGACCTTGCAGAAAGGTCTGCTGAACTTCTTAAGACACTTCCGTCTTTTTATAACATTCAGATTTCAGCAAAGTACAATACAAAAAGTCTTTATATTCCATGTGACAGGCTTTCTCAGGTAAAAAATCTTTCTGACATGAAACTTGAAGATTTTAGAGCACTTGTAAAAAAGATTTATGAATTTTCTGAAAATGCTTATGTCAGTCTTTCACTCTTTGGTGAACCTTCAGACAATGCAGACTTTAAGGATTTTGCCTGTGAAGTTTTAAAATATCCTTCGTTAAATCTTTTTATTGAAACTGACGGCCTTAACTTTTCGAAAGAAACAGCCGCTGCAATCGCAGAATGCAATTCCAGGGAAAGAGTAGATATTGCAGTCCGTCTTGATGCAGTTGATGAGAATATGTATTCAAAAATCAACGGAACAGACGGAAGTAACTTCAAAAAGGCCCTTGAGTGCGTTTCTTTGCTTAACGGTTATTTTGAAGGACATGTTTATCCTCAGTTTACCAGAATGAAGGCAAATGAAGGACAGCTTGAAAGTTTTTTCAGGTTCTGGAATGAAAAGACAGGCCCGTCTTCAGGTAAGTTTATCATTGTAAAATATGACAGTTTTGCAGGTCTTTTAAGTGATGAAAAACCTGCAGACCTTTCGCCGCTTGAACGAAATCCATGCTGGCATTTAAGACGGGATATGAACATTTTAAGTGACGGAACAGTCATAATGTGCCGTTCAAGGTTTGAAGAAGCGTGCGGAAATGCATTTAAAGCTTCACTTGAAGAAATCTGGTCAAACCTTACTGCAGAAGTTCAGAGCCATATAGAACAGAATTACTGTGAGAAATGCAGGAACTGTGATGAATACTATACCTTTAATTTTTAATGAACGGCAGGTTAACAGGGTAGTCCTGGGCGGAAAAGAAGCCCAGCCTGAAGTAAAAATCAACCTCGCTCTTATCATTTTAAATACCCGTGGAAGCCAGTTTCGTGACAGTGTCCTTAAAAATCTTTCTCAGATGGGTTTTGAACAGATTGTATCAATCGAAACTTCTGCAGACAATTATTCGCTGGAAGATTTCGTCCATAAGTTTCCGTATATTAAGTTTATTGCTCCCTTAGAGCCTGCAACGGAAGGGGAACTTTTAAACATCGGAATGAGCGAAATAAAAACAGATTATGTTCTTGTCATAAAAGATACACTTTCACTTACAGGTGATTTTATAACTTCTGGAATTGCAGAAAAAATTACTGCCCTAAAAAAATTTGCTGTCTTTCCGCGGCTCCTTTCTCAGGGCGGAGAAGCGTTCCCGATAGTTTTTTCACCGGGTGTTTCAGGCTCTACTTTTAAGATTAATTCTTCTGCTTCAGCTGTTGACGGACTTCCGTCTTTATATCCTTTTGACAATATTGCAGTCTATAACAGAAAGAAATTCATACAGCTCGGCGGTTTTGATTATACGATTTCGTCACCGCACTGGCAGACAGTAGATTTTTTTATGAGGGCTTGGCTCTGGGGTGAGAAAGTAGAACTTTCAACACTGTTTTTTATGACCTATTCTTCAGCTTTTCCTCTGGAAGATGTGAGTGCAGATCTTTCGTACGGCCGCTTTTATATGAAAAATCTTCTTCCAAAATTTGATGATGATCACGGAGTTATTCCAAAATCTTCGCTTTTAGTATATCTTTTTAGATCAGGGTGCGGATTGATGGAATCTTTCAGACAGTTCTTTGATGCCCGTTCCTGGGTAAATAAAAATAAATACAGATTTACTCTTGATGCAAAGTATCTTGTTGAAAACTGGGGAAAAATATAATGACGATTCTTGTTGTTCAGTGCCGTATTTCTTCAACACGGCTTCCTGGCAAAGCTCTTTTACCTCTCGGAAATAAAACTGTTCTTGACTGGACTCTTGCTTCAATGAGAAAAGTTAAGGCAGATAAATACATAGTTGCAACGGACGAAGAGAGTCTTGAAGAATTAAAGCCTGTTTCCCTCCGTAATGATTTTGAAATAATTGCAGGTCCGCTTGAAGATGTTCTGGAACGTTTCTGTTTGGTTATAGAAAAAACAAAAGCAGATACTGTAATACGTGCAACTGCAGATAATCCATTTTTATTTTATGAAGCCGCTTCTGCTTTACTTGAGCAGTACAATCACAGGCAGGAAACTTCTAAATGCGACTATATAACATGGACAGGTCTTCCTCATGGAAGCGGTGTTGAAATTTTCAATGCGCATTCACTTCTCAGGGCAAAAGAACTCACTTCTGAAGCCTACGATCATGAGCATGTAGGTCCGGCCCTTTATAATCATCCTGAAAACTTTACAAGCGTTATGCTCAACGCACCTGAACAGTGGAATTATCCTGATTTAAGGACAACAATTGATACAGCTGCTGATTACAGAAGGGCTGTCTGGGCAGTTGAAGCACTCGGCGGAGAAGGTCCTTATTCATGTGAGCAGATTGTAAAAACTTTTGAAGATGAAAATATCCGTTATCCAGTTCTTTGTGTTCCCTGTGTAAAAAAAGGCAGGGGAACAGGCCATTTAAGAAGATGTCTTTCCATTGCTGTTTCCCTTCATTGTGATGTTTATATTCCTGAGGATGCAGATCTTGAAGAAAAAGATGAACTTCTTGAAAGTGCCGCAAAGGAAGGTTTTTCTCCTTCACAGATTGTTACTTCGCTTCCTGAGAAAGGACAGTATGCCCTGATTCTTACAGATGCATTTGTACTTGACCGTGAACTTGCCTTAAAGCTTTCTTCGGTTTCTAAACTTGTATCAATTGATGAAGGTTCATTAAATACAGATCTCTGTGATTATCTTTTAGATATTATTCCGTCATACGGACTTCAGCGCCCGTCAAATGTTTCTGACCCGAGTTATGTAACTCTTCCTGAACACAAACGTGAAAAGAAACTTGAAACTGCTGAGGAAATTAAAAATATTTTAGTTACTGTAGGCGGAGAAGATCCTGCTGATCTTGTTGTTCCTGCAGCCGTTTCCTATGCTTCTTTAGGTTATAGCGTTACGGCAATTGTACAGGATCCGGAGAAAGCAAAGGAGAGAGCCGGAGAAGAACTTTCTAAAAAGATTAAATTCATTAAGCCTGTTCATAACCTCAGGGAAAAGCTGTATAAATACGAAGTCGTAGTAACTCATTACGGCTTTACTGCCTTTGAAGCAGTTGCCGCAGGCTGTGGAGTTGTGCTTTTGGGTACTTCAGCCCTTCATGTGAATCTTGCAAATAAATACGGCTTTAAATGCCTCTCTGCCCAGAATATTAACGAAACAGGAGCGCTTTATTCGCTCAGTGATGTAAAGGAACTGTATCCTGACAGTCCGTTTGCCCTCAGAAACGGCCAGAAAAATGACCTTGCAAAATTTGTCAGGCTTCTTTCAAAAGGCCAGCGCTTAGAGTGTCCTGTATGTACTTCTTCTCATCAGACATTTGAAGACCAGATTGTATGCCGTACAAATCAGCGCACTTTCCGAAGATGCAATACCTGCGGCATGCTTTATATGTCTTATACCACAGATTCTCAGAATACTTCTTACGATGAAAAATATTTCTTTGAAGGCTATAAAAAACAGTACGGAAAAACCTATCTTGATGATTTTGCGTCAATAAAGGCACAGTGCGTAAGAAGAATTTCTCATATTGATTACATATACAGAAACTCTCATAAACTTATTACTCCGACTGTCCTTGATATCGGCTGTGCTTTTGGTCCTTTTATGGATGCCGCAAATGATTCTGGCTGGCAGGTTTTCGGAACAGATGTTTCAAAAGAAGCAGTAAGCTATGTTCAGGAAAAACTTCATTTTCCTGCAAGCTGTGCCCGTTTCCCGCTTTTTGATTCGGCTGCGGAATTCGGTGTAAGTGAGTTTGACGCCGTTACAATGTGGTATGTAATTGAGCATTTTAAAGACCTTGACAGTGTATTAAAGGCCGTTTCAAAAATCTTGAAGCCGGGCGGAGTGTTTGCATTCAGCACACCTTCAGCAAGCGGTGTTTCGGGTAAGTTTAATACACAGAGCTTTTTTGCCGGCAGTCCTGCTGACCATTATTCTTTGTGGGAACCAGTGCGCTGCGCTTCAATTTTGAGGAAATACGGATTTAAGGTTGAAAAAATAGTCAGTACAGGTCATCATCCTGAAAGGTTCCCGAACCTTCAGGGCGCTAAGCCGAACAGTATAAAATGGGCTTTATATTCTGCTTCAAGTCATTTCTTCGGGCTTGGGGATACTTTTGAAGTCTACTGCAAAAAGGAAAAAGACCTGTAAGGAAAAACCGGGTGGGGTTATGAATAAAAAAACTGTAATGATTTTAGGTGCAGGCCTGATGCAGGGACCGGCAATAAAAGCTGCTAAGGAACTTGGCTTTAAGTCTTTTGTAGCAGATGCAAACTCAAAGGCAGTGTGTGCAAAGGATGCTGATTTTTTTGCACCAGTTGATTTAAAAGATAAGGAAAGTCTTCTTGAGTGTGCCCGGATAATTAATTCACAGGAAAAAGTTCTTGCAGGTGTCTTTACGGCGGGAACTGATTTTTCAGCAAATGCAGCATATGTTGCAAAAAAATTCGGGCTTCCGGGGCATGAATATGATGCCTGCCTTAACGCTTCTGATAAAGTCCGTATGCGCGGATGTTTTCAAAAAAATAATATTCCTTCCCCTGGTTTTGAAGAAGTTGATGAAAAACGACTTTTGCAGATTTTAGAAGATGCAGAGAATGGAAAAGTAAAATTTCCAAAGGTAGTAAAGCCTGCTGACAATATGGGCGGCAGGGGCTGTCGTCTTGTAAGGAATAAAGAAGAATTAAAAGAAGCTGTCCTTCACGCTGTAAAATTCAGCAGAACTTCCAGAGCGATTTTTGAAGATTACATGGAAGGCCCTGAATTCAGTATTGATGCGGTTGTCTATAAAGGAACGCTGACAATTACAGGTTTTGCTGACCGTCATATCTATTATCCGCCTTATTTTATAGAAACAGGTCATACAATGCCTTCAGTGGCAGATGAAAAGACAAAAAATGAACTAATAGCGACTTTTGCCCTTGGAATAAAAACTTTAGGCCTTACAGAAGGAATTGCAAAGGCTGATATAAAATATACACAGAACGGACCTATGATAGGAGAAATTGCAGCGCGTCTTTCAGGCGGGTACATGAGCGGCTGGACATTTCCTTATTCTTCAGACTGCTTTCTTACAAAAGAAGCTCTTAAAATTGCAGCAGGACTTGAACCTTCATATATTCTTGAAAACAGAACTCCGCTGAACTGGACTCCTCATAAAAGCGTTTCAGACAGGGAAAAGCCTTTTGAACTTTATGAATTAAAATCTGTCAGGACAAGTGCAGAAAGGGCCTGGGTAAGTATCCCGGGAAAAATAGCATCTGTAAAAGGACTTGATGAGGCAGCTGAATCTGACTATGTAAAAGATGTTTTCCCAAGATGTAAAGAAGGGGATAGCGTCGATTTTCCAAGAAATAATGTGGAAAAATGCGGTAATGTTCTTACCTGTGCTCCTGACTATAAAACTGCAGTTGAAGCAGCTTATAAGGCACTCAATAAAATAACACTTGTTCCTGAACTTAATAATGACCGTACTGATGCATTTCTTGAAGGAATTGAACAGGACGATGAAAAGAACTTTCCTCCGTCATTTTTTGAAATTGACTGTGATTTAAGTTCTGCCTCAAAGATTCCTGCAGGAAAAAAGGCATGCGGTTATGTTCCTGATTCAATCGCAAAAGTATGGGATAATGTACGTGATCCAAACCACTGTACTTTGCATCAGGCAGTAAAGCGCTTTGATGAACTTTATCCTGATCATCCAGAACTGGACGGAGTAAAATTCTGGAAGGCATGTTTACGGGGCTCAATTCAGGCGATGCTTTATGTATCATCGTATAAAGATTCTGACAGAGTTTAAAAAGGAGAGTTATAATTAATTTTATGATTAAAAAGTTTTCTGCCTTTATTACAGTTTTATTTTCGCTTTCAGGGCTTTTTTGCCAGAGTCTTAATCTTGTTGAAGAGGCTTCAAAAACCGGAATTACCGTTTACTGGGACACGCTTTCAGGTTCGGGAATACTTGAAAAAAACGGGCACCAGATTTCTTTTAAAGCCGGTGATAATTTTATTCTTGAAGATTATACAAAACTTGTTCTGACAGATGTTCCTGAAATTAAAGACGGAGCAGTCACAGTTTCAAAAGCATTTCTTGATGAAGCAGAAAAACTGTTTAAGACAGAGAATACTCAAAACGGCTATAAAATCGGTGCAATTTTAATAGACCCGGGGCACGGCGGAAAAGATCCGGGGGCTTCCTTTACTCATAAAGTCAACGGAAAAAGCATCACGGTTACAGAAAAGGACGTTAACCTTAAAGTCGGCAAAATGCTTTACTCAAGGCTTAAGTCTGCTTATCCTGACAAAAATATTCAGATGACCCGTTCAACAGATGTTTTTCTTTCTCTTTCACAGCGCACTGATATTGCAAATGCAATTAAATTAAAAGATAAGGAAGCAATTCTTTACATTTCAATTCATGTAAATGCTTCACTGGACAGAAAGGCTTCAGGCTATGAAGTCTGGTATCTTTCTCCAGGGTACCGCCGTAATGTTCTTGATAAAAAAACAGTTGAAGACAAAGATCTTTATGCGGTTATGAATTCAATGATGGAAGAAGAGTATACAACAGAAAGCATTCTTATCGCCAAGTTCATAATGGACGGAATGCAGGCTCAGGCAGGAAATCTTTCAACTGCCCGCGGAATTAAGGCAGAAGAATGGTTTGTTGTCCGTAATTCAAACATGCCTGCCGTTTTAGTAGAACTCGGATTCCTCACAAACCAGAAAGAAGGTCTTCTTCTCAGTGACAGCTCATACTTGCAGAAACTTTCTCTGGGAATATATAATGGCTTGTCCGCTTTTGTAACTCATTTTGAGCGTTCAAGAGGATTTACGGGTTCAAAATAAATGAAACATTTTCTGGAATTATTAAAAAACAATAAAAAAATTCTTCTTCTTGCGTCCCTGCTTTTTCTTTTTCTGATTTCTTTTATTAATTTTATTGTCTGTTTCCGCGGCTCTAAATATACTTTCCGCTATCATGAAGCAGGTTCTGATCGTATTCTTTACGAGAGCAGGGTGGTTCCTTCAGTTAAAAATACACCAAAAATAAAGCTCTATGTTGAAGAACTTCTTCTCGGACCGTCTGTAAGGCGCGGAGTTCCTCTTTTTCCGCTTCAGACCAGAGTGATTTTCTGCTTTGTCCGCGGGAATGAACTTTTTCTCAATCTCTCTGAACAGGCCGTAATGAATTTTTCACCTGAAACGAACCTTGAAGAAAGTTACAGAATGCTTTCAGATAATGTCTGCCGAAATTTTAGTAATATAAAAAAAGTGAATCTTTTTATTGACGGAAATTCTGTATTTTCTGATGTTAAAATACAATAAATTTCCGTTGACAAAATAACACTCTTATACAATAATTGTTTATTATACAAGGCTACATCAATCGAAAATAAGGAGCTTCGAATGAAGAAAACTTTCGTTTTATCTGCTGCAGTAATGATGCTCTTCGGTACATCAGTATTTGCAAAAGAATCAACACTTATCGATTTCACAACACTTGATGCTGATATTACTATCAAAGCTCAGGACAGCGATGTTGAAATCCCTGAAAACAGCCGCACAATTATGGATTATGGTGTTGCAGCTGGTGCAACTTTTGACCAGGATCAGAAAGATCTTATGAAGACTTCTCTGTACCTCGGTGACTGGGAAGTACAGCTTAACAGCTCTGCTCAGACAGTTCCTGCTCTCGCAAACTCACAGGTAGTTCCTGCTCCTGTTCGCGACAGTGCAAAAGTTCCTTTCGCAGGCAAGAATGTAATGGGTGTTCGCGTAGTATTCCCTACAGGTGCTTACAACGCTAACGCTAAAATCGTTCCACCGTTTGAAATTCCGGCTTACGAACCACTTTCAACAGCTGATGAAAACGGTAACCGCCAGCCACAGACTGATGAACAGAAGGCTTCTGGCCGCACACTGTTCGAAGCTGATGATGATGATTCTCCGGCTTACGGTCTCGTAAAGAACGTTGGTACAATCAAATCAATCGCAGTTACAACAATGGGTATGAACTTCCCTCACGGTCTTTATGTTCTCCTTGGAGACACAGACGGTGTAGTACGCCGCTACTTCATGGGTTACCTTGGATTCGACGGATGGAAGACACTCGTATGGAACAACCCTGACTATATTTCAGATGTTCGTACACGCGAAATCCGTGTTTACCCGATTTATCCTCGTGGACTTCCTTTTGTTAAGTTCGCCGGTTTCCAGGTTACACGTGACGCTGCTCACATCGGTGATGACTTCATCGGTTACTTCAAAGATGTAAAAATCATCTACGACAAAGCAGAACTTACATCAGAACGTGATATTGCAGACGAAGACCTCTGGGGTATCGTAACAAAGAAAGAATCTGCACGCCAGAGCCTCGAAATGAGCCGCTTCGGCAACAAGCAGGTTAACCGCTACCTCGAAAAGTCTAAGCAGGCTAGAGAAGAAGCATTCTCATCTTCACTTGATGAAAATTCTACTTCTAATGCTCAGTCTAATGGTGGTCAGGCTGCAAATGCAAAATAAGTTTTCTGATTAAAAAGGAAACTTCTGAAAACCGTCCGGAAAACCGGGCGGTTTTTTTTTGCCCCATAAAATTTTCACAATTAACATCCCTTTATTTGCTTTTCTTATATTTCAATGCTAAATTTAATATATGAGTAAAATAACTGTTTCGATTCCTCACAAGGATGAGATAAAAAAAACTTACGAATCATATAATGTTGTTCTTACAGAAATACTGCAGAAGGTGGAAGCAAAATTAAAAAAGACAATAAAACTTGCTTCTATGCCGACTTATAAATCAAGAATAAAGTCTTTTAATTCCTATTACAGAAAGGTTCTGCGCCTTAAGGCAGAGGAAGTTTCTAACCGCGGTAAACTTGTTGAACTTACCGACATGATGGGAATCAGGGTAATCTGTGCTTTTCTCGAAGACCTTCATGATGTTGAGCAGCAGGTTCGTGATAACTTTGTCGTAAAGGAAGTAGAGTATAAGGGAAGTGGAGATAATTTCCGTGAATTCGGATATGAATCAATTCATGTCCTTATAAAAATTCCCGCTGACTGTATGCCTGAAAAATGTGAGGTTGAAATACCTTCTGGGCTCGTCTGTGAAATTCAGATTAGAACAATTCTTCAGGATGCCTGGGCTGAAGTAGAGCATGAACTTATTTATAAAACTGAGTTCACTCCATTCGACATGCCTTTAAGACGGAAACTTGCTTCAATCAATGCAAGCTTAAGTCTTGCCGACACAATTTTCCAGGAAATCCGTGATTATCAGAAACAGTTTCAGCTTGAAACATCTGCCCGCCGTGAATCTTTCTATGAAAAGGTCGATGATTCAACTTCTGAATTTTCTGAAACAGAGAAAGCTGCTAAAAACTCTGAAACAAAAGAAATCGGTAAGGTCAGTCCTTTTATGCGCGGTACAATCGACGACATGCTGCTTGATGCAATCCACGCGCATAATGCCGGTGAAATGGAAAAGGCTATAATTATTTATACACAGATTCTTGAATCAAAGCCTGTACCTGCAGATATTGTCCTTTCAGTTGTTTTTAAACACCGCGGGATGGCATATTTTGCCTCAAATGATTATGCAAATGCCTTAAGTGATTTTCAGTCCAGTGTTAATTACGATCCTAACGGATTCAGGTCTTATTACTATATGGGTATTGTCTACTGTGTTCAGGGGGCCTTTGATAAGGCAGTTGAGGCTTTTTCAAAGTCACTTGAAATAAATGAATTTCAGTCTCATACCCGTTACCGCCGTGCAGTGGCATATTCAAAAATCGGAGAGGACAGCAAGGCTCTTGAAGATTTATCAGCTGCTGAGGCAATGGGGCTGGATCTTGCTGATGAAAAACTTTTAAAAGAAAAAATTCTTAAAAAGCTTGATATCAGTATGTAAACATTAAAAAAAAGTGAAAAAAAACGAAATTTAATAATTTTCACTATTGACGCAACTTTGTGTGTTTGATAATATATCAAAGTCAGCTATGCAATAGTTGATTATGTCTCCTTCGTCTAGTGGTTAGGACATCGGGTTTTCATCCCGACAACAGCAGTTCAATTCTGCTAGGAGATGATAAAGCCTTGTAACATTTTTGTTACAGGGCTCTTTTTTTTGGTGGGAAAGTTGGATAAACTTAAGCGGTTTTCTGAAAATGCACGTAAAGAAATAATTTCTCAGATTAAGATGGCCGGCGGAAATGAAGTTTTTTTTGCCGGATACATAAATGATGATGGTGTTGTTGTTTCTGTAACTGCTGCAGCCCGTGGTAATTCAAGTTCTGTTCCTGTTAATCTGACAGAAGCACGAAAGGCTTCTGTTTTAATTCATAATCATCCTTCTGGGGTTCTTTTTCCTTCTGAGGCCGACCTGCTTACTGCTTCAGACTGTTCACAGAAAGCACAGGGCTTTTATATCATCAATAATGATTTAACAGACGTTTATGTTGTAATGGAAGCAGTTAAGCCTGTAATCATTAAAAAACTCGACTGTGAACAGGCTGCTTCTTATCTTTGTGAGGGCGGACCTCTTTCAAAAATGTCTTCTGATTATGAAGAGAGGCCTGTACAGACTGCACTTTTAAAAAACATTGCACAGTCTTTTAATGAAAATAAAGTCGGCGTGTTTGAAGCAGGAACAGGTGTCGGCAAGTCTTTTGCCTATCTTATTCCTGCCGTGTTGTGGGCCGAACAGAATAAAGAGCGTATTGTAATTTCTACGGGGACTATAAACCTTCAGCAGCAGCTTGTTGAAAAAGATATTCCTTTTGCCTTAAAAATCACGGGAAAAAATATTAAGGCAGTTCTTGTTAAGGGAAGGCAGAATTATGTCTGTTTAAGGCGCCTTGAAGAATCAGGAAAAGAGCGGGATCTTTTTAGTGAGGATCAGGAGAATTTTGACAGGATTTACGAATGGGCAAAGACTTCTAAAACCGGAAGCCGCAGTGACCTTTCTTTTATGCCGTCAGAAAGTGTCTGGCAGAAAGTAAATTCAGAAGCAGATGCCTGTATGGGCATGAAATGTCCTTTCCGTGAAAAATGCTTTGTAATGAAAGTAAGGAAAGAAGCTGCTGATGCTTCAATTCTTGTTGTAAATCATCATCTTCTCTTTGCTGATATTGAATCAAGACTTGAAGGGGCGGGGTATGATGATACAGCTGTTCTTCCTCCGTATAAGCGTATTGTATTCGATGAAGCCCACGGTATTGAAGAATCTGCTACTTCATTTTTCAGTGCAGCAATAAACCGTTTCAGAATCTTAAAACAGCTGAACCTTATGTACAGAACCAGAAGAGGTTCTGCCGCAGGACATCTTTTTACGCTGCTTTCTATTTCTACTTCTCAGGAAAATGCAAATGATTTAATCGAAAAAATAAATCAGATTAAGGTTGCAATGGAAAATCTTGAAGATGCAGCCCTTAATATTCTTGAAAACGAATATTCACTCAGGCTTTTTGCAGGAACAAAGACTGTGTTTGTAAATGTACTGCATTTTATGTCAATCCTTCAAAAACATATGGCAGAATTTACTGGAAGTGTACGGAAAATATTTGATTTCATCAGTGAAGAAGACCGTGACAGTCCGGTTTTATATGAAACAAAAAGTGTGCTCCGTAGACTTGAAGACACTGCTCTTGTGCTCGGTAATTTTCTTTCCTGGGCTGAACATACCGACTGTGTTTTCTGGATTGAAAAATCGAGACTTGGTTCTTCTGCCGCAAAAAATACTGACAATCCTTATTATGTACAGTTTATTCAGACACCTCTTGATATTGCACCGACAATGAATAAAGGTGTTTTCGAGCCGATGGACAGTGTTGTGTGCACTTCTGCGACTTTAAGCATTTCAAATACTTTTAATTACTGGAAAAAACGTACGGGTGTGCAGTTTTGTGAAGAAGATCGTGTCCTAGAAGGAAATTTCCCGTCACCTTTTCCTTATAAAACGAATGTTCTTTTTGCAGTTACAAAAGATGCTCCTTTTCCTGAGAACGGACTTGAGTTCCAGCGCTATATTGAAAGTGCGGTTGTAAAACTTATTAGGGCAGCAGGCGGTAAGACACTTGTGCTTTTTACGTCCTATGACAGTCTTCGTCATGCCTGTGATACGGCAAGAACTATGCTTCGCATGAGCGGAATTAATATTTTAAAACAGGGTGATGATGACCGTTTCCGCCTGTTGAATACCTTTAAGGAAGATGAATCAAGTGTACTTTTTGCAACTGATTCATTCTGGGAAGGCGTTGATGTCCCGGGAACTAGTCTTTCTCAGGTAATAATTGTAAAACTTCCGTTTGGAGTTCCAAATAATCCTGTTTTTGCTGCCAGAAGTGAACTTGTCTCAAAGCGGGGAGGAAGTCCTTTTATGGAACTTTCTGTACCGGATTCCGTAATAAAATTCCGTCAGGGGTTTGGCCGCCTTATGAGGCGTGGCAGTGATAAAGGTGCTGTTGTAGTTTTAGACCGCAGAATAGTTGAAAAACAGTATGGCAGACTTTTTACGCAGAGTGTTCCTGAAACCAGAAAAATGTATGACAGTGTTGATAACATTGTTAATGCAGTCGCCGCGCTTATTGATTAAAACTGTGCCTGTTATTTTTACAGTAAAGGAAATTTAATATCTGTTAATTTAAAATAAAAAATCCTGCCTTAACCGTGTACTTTGGTCTGGCAGGATTTTTCGTGTATCGTGTTTAAGATTTATTTTCTGAAATCTTTAGGACGACGTTTTGTGAGTTTGCATTTTGAACACTCAGCGATGTTGCGGAGTCTTCCGTTTTCGTACAAAGTCTTCATGATGATTTCGCCGCCACATTCAGGGCATTCAAATTTCTGTGTTGCAACTGTTGTACGAGAGTTCTTACTAGCACCAGCCATGACTATCCTCCAAAAAATATTCGAATATGTTCAAATAATATATCGGTTTGACCGTTCATTGTCAATATTCAAAAGCCGCTGATTAAAAAATTAATTGAGTTAATTCCTTATCTGTATTGACTATAAGTCATTGCTTTGATAATATAAATGAAGTTTTTTAATGGGGGTGCCTCCTTTGGCTGGAAAAAAATCATCTGCAGAAAAAAGATATGCACAGAGCGAAGTTCGCCGCTTGCACAATAAAGCAATTAAAAGTGAAGTTCGTACTTATGCAAGACAGTTTGTAGAAGCAGTTCAGGCTAAAGATGAAAAAGTTGCTAAGGAAAAGCTTACAACTTTAGTGTCTAAACTTGACTCAGCTCGCAGCAAGGGTGTTCTTACACGCAATGCTGTATCACGCAAAAAGTCACGCATGCAGAAGCTTTACAATGTTTCATTTGGCGCAGCTGCTGCAAAATAACTTCTAGACTCTTGTCTAAAAACCTGGTACTGCTTGACTGCGGTATCAGGAATTTTTTTTCTAAAAATTCTGTTTGTGAGGTAAATTCATGTCTGCTAAAAAAGTAACAAAATATGATTTAGTTGAATCAGTTTACCAGAACACAGACTGCGAAAAGCGTGTCGTTCAGGATGTTGTTGAACGGTTACTTGATGAATTAAAAGACGCGCTTAAAGACGGAAATACGATTGAACTCCGCGGATTCGGAACTTTTGAGCCCCGTCTGCGTAAAGGTCGTTCACGTGCAAGAAATCCTAAAACCGGTGAGCAGCTGACCGTTGCTCCTCATTATGTAGCAGCTTTCAGGGCCGGACAGGAATTAAAAAAATCACTCTGGGATCTGCCTGTACTTCCCGGAGCAAAGGTTTCTGACGAAGAATAGGGCGGTTTAATTGATGCTTGAAGTACTTATTCCTGTATTGTCTTCAGCCATATTAAAATTTTTTGCTCATCCTAATTTTATTTTTACAGAAGGCGTAGGTTTTTTAGCCTGGTTTTATTACGTTCCCTTTCTTTATTATCTTCCTAAATACAAAACTTATCACAAGACCCTGACAGCAGGTTTTTTATATGGTTTTTTAAGTTATGCATTATTTTGTAACTGGCTTTTAACCTATAATTTCTGGGCCGGATTAGCAGTTTATATTTTATACGGTTTGTACTGGACCGCAATTTTTGCAGTTATTAAAGTCTTTACTAAAACTTACCGTTACAGTTTTATTTTTAATGTATTTATATTATTTGTAAGCGAATTTCTTTTTACAAAAGGTTATCTTGGTTTTTCATACGGTGTTTCAGGGTATACCCAGTGGAAAGTAGACTGCTTTTTAAGGGCAGCAAGATATACAAAAATCTGGGGAATTACTTTTTTGCTCTGTTTTTCAAATGCCCTTATGGCTGAAATTATTGATCCTTTGTTGAGAAGCAAAAAGTGGAATTTCCTCCAGTATTCAGGAATCGTATTTTTTACTCTTTTAACGCTTCAGCACATTCTTGTAGGCGGATATGCTGTAACAGCAGACAGTAAAGGTGTATTAAAAGTTGCACTTATTCAGAATAATAACGATCCCTGGGCGGAAGGTTTTGCCCAGTATAAAAAAGAAGTTGATGAATTAAAGGAACTAACAGATAAAGCTCTTTTAGAGCATCCTGAAACAGAACTTGTTATCTGGCCTGAAACAGCCGTCGTGGTTGATGTTGTAAACTATTTTATTTCAAAAACTGAACCTAAGCGCGAAGGAATGGCAAGAGATCTTTTTAATTATATAAATTCAAAAGACTGCCGTTTCCTTATAGGAAATAACTATCTTGATAAAAACAGTGCGCTTCTAATGAGCGCTTCTGAATTAAGTCATGTTGAAAATAAAACGGTAATACCTGACTATCAGGTATACTCAAAAAATCATCTGGTTCCGTTTTCAGAAGATTTTCCGTTAAAGTATCTTCTTGCGCCGCTTTATATTAAGATGCTGACTGCAGGAAATGTTTTCTGGGATGCAGGGAAAAAAATCAATCTTTTAAACTGCGGTTCTGTGAAAATAGGCAGTCCTATCTGTTTTGAAGATACTTTTTCTGATATACCTGCTAAAATGGCTGAAAAAGGTGCAGATATTTTTGTTAATCTTTCAAATGATTCATGGAGTAACAGCACTGCCTGCCAGTACCAGCATCTTGCAGTTTCATGTTTCCGCTCTGTAGAAAACGGACTGCCTCAGGTTAGGGCTACAACAAGCGGTCAGACCTGTTATATAAACGGTGAAGGAAAAGTAGTTTCAATGCTAGAGCCTTTTACGAAAGATTACTTATATTGCGAAGTTGAATTAAATAGGTTAAGATAGTAATATGCAAACGGATAATAAAACCGAAAATACAGTAACAGAAAAAGAAGAACCGGTAAAAAAGAATCTGACAGTTTTTGGACAGGAAACAGAATTTGACGGGGAACTTGAATTTACTGACAGCCTGGTTATAACCGGGAAGTTTAAGGGTAAAATTACTTCCAGCGGTGATCTTGAAATCGATAAAACTGCAATCTGCAATGTAGATAAAATAAAAGTTAATTCAGTAGTAATTTCCGGAAAAGTTACTGGAAATATCGAAGCGAAAGAACGTGTCGAAATGTGTTCAGGCAGCAGAATTACCGGCGATGTTGTAACCAGCCGTATTCGTATAGCAGATGATGTTGATTTTGAAGGTCAGGTTTCAATGCTTGAAGAAAACACTGATATAGATCTTTTTTCTGTTGCCTCTGATGAATTTAAACAGGCTCTGGTTATAAAATCAGATATGCCTCACTAATATAATAATCAATACAGTTTATTTATTTTGTATGCCTGAATTTTTTTCAGGACTGATATATCTATATAATATATGGAGAATTTAAAATGGCATTAATCAGACGCCGCTTCCTGGACAAATCTGAAGATTCCAGAAAAGAAGAAGAGGGTCAGCCTCAGCTGGAACTTGATATCCAGCCTCAATCTTACGAGAGTGCTCCAGTTCAGGAAGAAACAGAATCTTTTACTCCTTCGCCTGCTGTTGTAGAAGAAGGTGAAGCAGAGCCAGAACAGAGTGCAGGTGAAGAAACTGGGGAAACTGAAAGAACAGTAAGAACACCACGTCCGGCTAGAAGAGTAGTTGTACGAACAAAAACTGACGGAGATAAATCCCAGCAGAATAACCGCCAGCACAGAAATTCAAGACAGTCCTACCGTGAACGCATAGCAGCCAGAAATGCCGCAAGAGATGAAGCAACAGCTGCAGCACAGATTATTGAAAATCCAGAAGAATACGAATCAAAACCGCGTCTTTTAATCAATGATTTAACAAAAATGAGCATGCCAGAACTCCGTTCAATGGCAATTGAATACGGATGCGCTGAAGAAGATATTCCGTCAATGAAAAAACAGGATGTAATCTTTAACATCTTAAAGGCTCATACAGAACACGGCGGTCTTATTTTTGCTTCAGGTGCCCTGGAAATCTTACCTGACGGATACGGCTTTTTACGTTCACCGCAGAACTCATATTTACCGGGACCGGATGATATTTATATCAGCCCGAGTCAGATCCGCCTGTTTAACCTTAAAACAGGAGACACCGTCTATGGTCAGACCCGCTCTCCAAAAGAAGGGGAACGCTTCTTTGCACTTTTAAGAATTGAAACAGTGAACTTTGATGAACCGAGAGTTGCACAGACACGTGTTCCTTTTGAAAATCTTACTCCGCTTTATCCTAATGAAAAGTTTACGCTTGAAACTGTAAGCGATGAGTATTCTGGCCGTATTGTTGATTTATTTGCACCAATTGGAAAAGGACAGCGTCTTTTGATTGTTGCTCCTCCAAAAGCAGGTAAAACAACTTTAATGCAGAAAGTTGCCAACGCAATTACAAAAAATAATCCTGAAGTTTATCTTATCGTTCTTCTTATTGATGAACGTCCTGAAGAAGTAACCGATATGGAAAGGGCAATTCAGGGAGAAGTAATTTCTTCAACATTCGATGAACAGGCAACACGTCATGTTCAGGTTGCAGAAATGGTTCTTGAAAAGGCAAAGCGCCTTGTTGAACACAAGAGGGATGTAGTAATTCTTCTCGATTCGATTACACGTCTTGCACGTGCCTATAACATTACAGTTCCTACATCAGGAAAAGTTCTTTCCGGTGGTGTTGATTCAAATGCACTTCATAAACCGAAGCGTTTCTTTGGTGCTGCCCGCAACATTGAAGAAGGCGGTTCTTTAACGATTATTTCTACTGCTTTAATTGAAACAGGAAGCCGTATGGATGAAGTAATCTTTGAAGAATTCAAAGGAACTGGTAACTCTGAAATCAACCTTGACAGAAAACTTTCTGAAAGACGTCTTTTCCCGGCTATTAATATCAAAAAATCCGGTACACGTAAGGAAGAACTTCTTCTTACAGAAGATGAACTTCAGAAACTCTGGGTTCTGCGTAAGGTAATTTCTCCTATGGAAGATGTTGAAATTACTGAACTTATATTGCAGCAGATGAAAAAGAGCAAGGATAACAAAGCTTTCCTTGCCATGATGAACACAGGTTCAGCTGCACAGTAAAAAAGAAACTAAGTCAGAACTGATGTATGCCTGATGTCAGGACCATGCATCAGTACATTGACTAAAACATAGTTTTTTTGATAGAATCTTAAAATCTATTTGTGGTATTAACTTGCTTCCTAACAGTGATGGAATGATAGAAACGCTTCTTTTATTAAAGAATTTTGCGTAAGCTAGTGATGACTGGGGTTGCTTTAATATCGGGCAAGTAATAAGGAGATAAAAAATGAGAGCAGGTATTCATCCGGAATACAAACTGACAAAAATTACATGTCAGTGCGGTAACGTAATTGAAACACGTTCAACTGTAGAAAACATCCACGTAGAAATTTGTTCTGCATGCCACCCGTTCTACACTGGTAAGCAGAAGCTCGTTGATACTGCAGGTCGTATTGAACGCTTTAACAAACGTTTTGGTCTTGCTAACAAAGAATCAAAATAAGTTGAAAAAAAATCACCCGTCACGGGTGATTTTTTTTATGTAAGCTGTATCTTCCAGCAGCGGTGGATCTTTTTGCCTTTAAAATCTTCAGGAATGCTTTCTTCTGTTATGTCTGTAACTGTGTAAGATAAATCACTGAGTTTTTCTTTTAATTCATTTTCTTCAAAGGAAAGTCTGCGGCTGTTTGTTGAAAAATAGAGTGTTCCGTGAGGATTTAAGATTTTAAGACATTTTGCGCACAGAGAACTCCAGTCTCTGTTTATATCCAGCACATTCTGTGTGGCTTTTGAATTTGAAAATGTAGGCGGGTCTAAAATTATTATATCAAAGCGGTTTGTTCCCTGCGGATTAGGAACTTCAGCATTTTTCTGATTTAAAAAGCCTGTAACATCCTGTCTTGTAAAAATATATTTATTTTTGTCTGTAAAGCCGTTTAAGGACATGTTTTCTTTTGTCCAGTTAAGATAAGTGTTACTCAAATCTACTGATTCAATTCTTGAGGCTTTTCCTTCAGCTGCATATACTGAAAAACTTCCGGTGTAGCAGAAAAGATTAAGTACAGACTTTCCGCCTGCAAGCTTTCTTACTGTGTTTCTGAGCGGACGGTGATCTAAAAAAAGTCCTGTGTCCAGGTAATCAGACAGATTTATTTTAAAAAGCTGGCCGCATTCCTGAGTAAGGCCTTCAAGAGTAAAAGGTGATTCTATTTTTTCATACTGATTAAGGCCTTTCTGCTTTTTTCTGAGTTTATGTAAAATATGTGTTTCTGGTATCTGAAGGACTTTTGCTGCTGCTTTTGCCATGCATTCAAGCCAGATTTCTTCTTCCTTTTCATCTTTTTCATAGGGACGCTCATAAAGCGAAAGGTGAAGAAATGTCCTGTTTCTTGATTCTGCTATTGCCTGTGCGTTGTTTGAAGAAATAAGGGCTTCATTTTCCCTTAGGAAAAGTGCGCATTCTGTTTTTTCTGTAATTCCGTCGGGAAGAAATTCATAAAGGTCTGCGGCAAGTGGAATTTCAGGAATGTCTTTATCGTAAAGACGGTAACAGCTTATTCTTTCGCGGCGTGCCCACTTTTTTAAGGTTTTATATTTTTTTGAAAGGCGGTTAGCAAAAAGCTCTGCCTGGTATTCATTTTTATTTTCCATTTTTTTATTTTACACAAATATTCTGTTTTATTAAACATAAAAGTTCATTGAGGGGCGCAGGAGCGGAAAAGTTTTTAGATAAATAATTTATAACAGGAAAATTGGAGGGCGCTTCCGGGCGGTTGAATCCGGCTGTAAAAAACAGTATAATTTTCTTAAATTTTCAATTTTTTTCTATTTTCTATTTTTGTTTTAATTATATGAATTACACTGAATTAACATTAAATGAATCCCTTTCCCGGGGTATAAGCCAGGCCGGTTATGTAAAATGTACTCCTGTTCAGGAAGAGGTCTTAAAAGTAAGTCTTGACGGCTCAGATCTTTATGTTCAGTCCCAGACAGGAACTGGAAAAACTGCTGCCTTTTTGATTACCATTATGCAGCAGCTTTTAAGCGGAGCCAGGGAGAATTCAAAAACTGCTTTAGTCCTTGTTCCCACCCGTGAACTTGCCGTTCAGGTTGAAGAAGAGGCCTGTAAATTAGGTAAGTTTACAGGGTTAAAATCTGCATCTTTTTATGGCGGCGTAGGTTATGAAGAGCAGATTAAAAGAATTGCAGAAGGAATTGATGTTATTATAGGAACTCCCGGACGTATAATTGATCTTACTGAATCAAAAAAGCTGAACCTTAAAAATGTCGGTTATCTTGCAATTGATGAAGCAGACCGCATGTTTGACATGGGTTTTTATCCTGATTTAAGAAAAATACTCCGCTTCCTTCCGGATTCTTCTGAACGTCAGACAATGCTTTTTTCTGCTACCTTGAATTCTTATGTAAAAAATCTTGCCTGGGAATACACAAAAAACGCCCGTGAAATCACAATTGAGGCAGAAAATATAACTGTTGATGAAATTGATCAGGAGCTTATTCACGTTTCAAGTGATGATAAAATCAGTCTCTTACTCGGTATTTTAGCGCGTGAGAAACCTGAAAGCCTTATTATTTTCTGCAATACAAAAAAAATGTGCCAGATACTTTCAAAAAGGCTTACCCTTAACAATGTGAAAAATGAATATATAATCGGTGACCTGCCGCAGTCAAAACGCCTTAAAATTATGGATAAATTTAAGGATGGAAAAATCAGCTGTCTTATTGCAACTGATGTAGCAGCCCGCGGTATTGATGTAAATGACCTTGCAATGGTGGTCAATTTTGACCTTCCAAATGAAGCAGAAAATTATGTTCACAGAATTGGACGCACAGCCCGTGCCGGTAAATCTGGTAAAGCCTATACTTTCTGCAGTGAACAGGATGTTTATTCTTTAATGCCGATTGAGCGTTACATTGAAAAACAGATTCCTTCACGTCTTGCAGAGGCTGCAGAACTTGCAGAAGATAAAAGTAAAAATGTATTCATCCGTCTTGATGATGACAGGAAAAACCGGAGAACTGAAGACAGAAAGCCCCGTTTTTCTGACAGCAGAAAAGAAAACAGAACAAAGTCTTCCGGTAAAAAAGATAAGTCTGATAATAAGAAAGTGTCTTCAAAGCGTTCTTTCAAAAAAGAATACAGCCGCTCTTCAAAAGAGGAACTTGATAAACTTAATTCAATGACCTCAGAAGAAAGAATGAAATACTATAAATCAAAGTTTGTTTCTGAAAGCAAAAATGCAGGCGGAAAAGGTAAATCTTTCAGAAAGAATAACAATAATCTTCACAGAACTGATTCTAAACTTCCCAAAAACCAGGTTAAAAAATCAGGTCTGTTTGATAAAATTAAGAGATTTTTTGGAAAATAATAATTACTGGAGAATAATAAATGATTACAGTTTCAGACGTAAGCCTTCACTTTAGTGAAAAACCTCTTTTTAAGGATGTAAACCTTAAGTTTACAGCAGGAAACTGCTACGGAATTATTGGTGCAAACGGTGCCGGAAAATCGACTTTCTTAAAAGTTTTGACAGGAGAACAGGACAGAGACTCCGGAGAAATCATAATTACTCCGGGTGAACGTATGGCTGTATTAAAGCAGGACCACTTTGCTTTTGACCAGTACAGCGTAAAAGAAACTGTTTTGATGGGTTATCCTAAACTTTACGAAGTTTCTAAAGCCCGTGACGAAATATATGCAAAGGCAGATTTTACAGAAGAAGACGGAATTAAATCTGCTGAACTTGAAGCTCAGTTCGGTGAACTCGGAGGATATGAGTCTGAAAATCAGATTGAGCAGATGCTTAGTGGCCTTGGTCTTGAAGAAAAATATCATGACAAGATGATGAGTGAACTCGATGAATCTCAGAAAGTCCGAGTTCTTCTTGCACAGGCTCTTTTCGGAAATCCTGACATTCTTGTTCTCGATGAACCTACTAACGGTCTTGATCTTGAATCAATCAACTGGCTTGAAGACTTCCTTCTTGATTTTGAAAATATCGTAATTGTTGTAAGCCACGACCGTCACTTCCTTAATACTGTCTGCACTGTTACCTGTGATATTGATTACGGAAAAATTACTCAGTTTGCAGGAAACTATGATTTCTGGTATCAGATGAGCCAGATTTTGCAGAAGCAGGCAAAGGATCAGAAGCGTAAGAATGAAGAAAAGGCAAAAGACCTTAAGGAATTTATCCAGAGGTTTGCTTCTAATGCTGCTAAAAGCCGTCAGGCAACCAGCCGTAAAAAGATCCTTGAAAAACTTGAACTTGAAGATCTTCCTGTTACAAGCCGTAAATTTCCTTTCGTTCAGTTTAAGCCTGAGCGTGAAATCGGAAACAATGTTCTTGAATGCCGCAAACTCAATTCAAAAGATGAGGATGGAGTTCAGCTTTTAAAAGATTATGACCTTGTTGTAAACCGTACTGATAAAATTGCTTTTGTGGGAATTGAACACAATACGATTTCTTCACTTTTTGACATAATTGCAGGTGAAGCAAAGGCTGACAGCGGTGAGTATTTCTGGGGACAGACAACTAGTTTTTCTTATCTTGCACGGGATAACAACCAGTATTTTAATAATGATTATAATATTACAGACTGGCTCAAACAGTATTCAAAAGAGCAGGATGATGCATATGTCCGGGGATTTTTAGGACGCATGCTTTTTTCAGGAGATGAATCCCTTAAAAAGGTTAAGGTTTTATCCGGTGGAGAAAAAGTACGATGTATGCTTTCAAAGCTTATGCTGGCAGGTACAAACATTCTTATTATGGATGACCCGACCAATCACCTTGACCTTGAAGCAATTGAAAGTTTGAACCGCGCTCTTGTTGATTTCCCTGGTGTTATTTTATTTACCAGCCATGACCATGAGTTTATTTCAACAATTGCAAACAGAATCATTGAAATTACGCCTAACGGTGTAATTGACCGCATGATGCCCTTTGATGATTACATGGCAGACGAGCAGGTAAGGGAACTTCGCGCTGAATACTATAAAGGTTCTGACCGCAAGATTAAGTTTTAGGGGAAGCTATGGGATTTATTTCAGGCAGGATCTGCATTCTGCCTGAAATAAAAAGAGGGAAGGAAAATATTTTTCCTTCAAAAAAATTAAGATTTTTAGCTAAATTATAAAAAAGTCTATTGACTAAAAATCTTAATGAGTATATTATATATTCCATCACGCCGCAGTAGCTCAGTTGGTAGAGCGCCGGACTGAAAATCCGTATGTCGTTGGTTCGATTCCAACCTGTGGCAAAGGCTTCTTACGAAAGTA
>JAEEGH010000642.1_pt1 | contig 116462 bp, 89 predicted proteins | sample 9134181 | NCBI WGS metagenome assembly JAEEGH01 (sample SAMN16246544, study PRJNA631951) | gut metagenome | biome: gut microbiome; feature: rumen; material: DP-attached | host: Bos | place: Iran: Karaj | collected 2018-10
CTCGTTGCTGTTGCCGGGCTTGGCGTTGGCATGGTAGGTGAGGTGTTGCATCCAGCTGTCTTTGGCGGCACCGTGCCAGTGTTTCACACCCTCGGGGATGGCAATGGTGACGCCGGGCTTCAGTTCCACAGCGGGTTTGCCCCACTCCTGGTACCAGCCGCGTCCGCTGACGCAGATGAGTATCTGGTTGGCACCGTGGTGGACGTGCCAGTTGTTGCGGCAGCCGGGTTCGAAGCTGACGTTGCAGAGGCCGCTCACCGAGTCGAGCAAGGCGAGGTAGCTCTGCCCAGTGAAATACTTGGCGTAGGCGTCGTTGGGCTCGCCCAAGGGCCAGGATGAGGCGGAGACGGCGGGCATCGGCTGTCCGTCCACGGCGGCGATGGCGGCTTCGCAGCGCAGCGCCTCGGCTTGCAACCCTGCGGCTTTCAGGGCTACAGGAATATTGCACAGCTGCTCCTTGGTGACACCCATGTTCAAGGCACCGCGCACATGGGCCTGCAGCTGCGGCATCACGCCTTCCAAGCCGCTCAGCGCGCTGACGGTGACGAGTTCGCGGTCGGCATGGGTGAGCAGGTCGCGGGCGAAGATGTCGCCGAAGAGATGCGCTTTGAGGTAGTAATCCTCGGCGGAGCAGAAGTCATAGTTGAACGGTTGTCCGCTGAGCTTTGTCTGCACCTCGGTGCCCTGCTTGAGGGCCTCGAAGCCTGAAGGCAGTGGCGACGATTCGGCACCTATCTCCACATCGCCACGCTGCTCCATCACATTCTTGAGAGTTCCCAAGGCGTTGAGTGAACGCGGGAAACCCGTGTAGGCATAGAGTTGAGAGAGTGCTTCCTTCACCTGGTTGGCGGTGAGGCCTTCGTCGAAGCCATCGCCAATGGCGATGGCCAGCGACGACTGGTCGCCCCTCGCCTCGTGGCAGGCGATGACCGTCATTGCTGCAGCCTGTTTTTCGTTGAATGATAATGTGTTCATATCTTTGTCAGTATTTGCGTTATTGCCACAGGCGGCCAACAGCATCGCGCCCGCCGCGACAATGGAGATAATGAGTTTTGCGTTCATATAGATAGGTCTGTTTGGGTTGATATTCTTATAAATCATTGATAGCTAAATACATTTCACACATTCACCTTCGCTAGTTTTCGACTGCAAAATTACGAATATTTCCCCATACGGCACTTTCACAATTTACGTCAATTCTTTCACAATTTACCATCCTCCCAAAAACAATTAGGGCGGCCCCGCCATCGGCGGGGCCGCTCCCTTATATTCGTTTTTCTATGTTTCAAATTTGAAAGGCCCCGAAAACACTCTTTTCAGTTGTTTTCAAATGCAATTGGCGTTGTAATGATTCATTCTGGCCGTTTTCATTTTAATAGATTAACTAATTTGCGGAATTCATTTTCGCCCAATCCCGTAGCAGTCAAACTCTGACGTCTGATTTTCCTACCGACTATCAGGCGGTCTTCCTGCTCTAATTTATTCCATATTCTTTCGCCAAGCAGTTTCCTCCACTGCTCTTCTGCGCGAACCACGACAAATACTGTTTTGCGATTCATAGTCAAATGTTGGATTAGCATTCTTGAAAAATACTGTGACGGCAAGATTCTTCCTTTGGCCAAATCTTTATAATTCATGGAGGCATAGCCCATATACTCTATCACCGATAACTGTGTATAAAGAGGTTTAAAGACATCGTCGCTTTTGGGTATTCCCGCAGCTTCCCTAAACTTTTCAATCATGTCATACCAATAGTTGTCAACCAATGTGTGAGCTTCAAGGTATGTAATGTCCAAATCATCCGGTTTCTTGTTAGGGCAGAACATTGAAACTGCTTTTAATCCAGATTGTTCAACTAGATGTTTGAAGATTGCCTCGCGATAGTATATCGTCAAAGCTTTTGCCAACACTCTTTTTTGCCAATCTTTAAATCCCGGATTAAGACTTAACAGCACAACCTTTGCTGTAAGTGGATTGCCCATAAATGGTTTTGGCCATTTTTGAATCCGGTATTTAAATTCAGCATCGTTATTTCGATTATGTTCGCCAATATAAGCCTCATCGCATTTAAGGACACATTATGCATTGTCATCGTAAATCGTTGACCCACCACGTATGGGGTCAGCGTACTCAAGACTTGAACCCCACGGATTTATGGATAAAACCTCTTCTTCCGAGATGGGTATTCTATCAAGTGGAGTTGGACTACACCATAGCCTGTCTGAATTCGTCAGCATCAATGTAATGTCGCTTCGTTAATTCGTCATAATAATTTCTTATATCTGCAAAATAGGGATTCTGTGCAAGAGGAAATCTATAGAGATTCCGAATTTCATCCTGAAACAATTTCACCAACTGCTTCAAGTTGATTTTATCATCGGAGACAAAATTGTCAATGGGATTGAATCCTCCACCACGTATCATTCCGATATAATTGGAGATGGTTCCGCAAATGGTTTCTGTCCTATCTGGGTGTTCAATACATTGTTCGTTTAGTTCATTGAAGAAATCGTATCCATGATACACACAATTAGCCATGCGGTCGGCCGAAAAGTCGCCCCAGTAGCGCTCATATACGATGCTGTCGTTGTGGATGATAACGATTCCCTGCGTCGAACTTTCCTTGTCGAAAGCCTCCCCGAAGGTCATAGGGCCACAAGGGTGCGCCTTATGATAGAAATGCGTGGTGTCGATCCAGTCGACCTGCTTCTGTGCGACAGGGAATCGGAACACCACGTCGCCAGTGGCGATGGTGTCGTGTTCCCGCTTCTCGAAGCTGAAAATGTTCGGTCCATTCTTGCCGTCGGTTCTCAGCCCTCTCACGATAGAGCAGGATGAGAGCGTGGAAATGCATAGAATAATCGAAATTATTCTGACTTTTGGTTTCAATGTTTTTCTCCTCATGGTTTGTTTGTTATCTTGTTTCTGCCAAGATAACGCTGAAAATAATTGTTTGTTACCCCGAGTACAAACATTTCTTCCTGCTTTCTTACCTTGGAAAACTACTCCGAAACGGCTGAAAGCAAGCGTGTTGCCTGTTAAAATGGCTGCCGGTCTTCCGTTACAAGTCTTGACGGCCGCCTCTCTTTGCGTGCCAGCGTCAGCGACTTGCACAATAGCAATCATACCATCACCACCGTCACCGTTGAGTCCGCAAATAGGATTCAGTTTTTTCCCTGGATTTTTTTTTTGAATAAATGGAAATAATTGCGTATTTTTGCAGTCGAAAACAATCTGCAAATGAAACACGACGGCGTATACGACGATGAAAACACGAACGGCCCCTCTCCGGAAACTCCCCAGTACAGGCTGTTAGGGGAATCGGGCTTGGTGGAAGACGAAGAAGGAAACATTTTCAGCGCTTCCGAGGTCTATGGCTTTGATGAGCCGATAAACGCTTCCGAGGTCAACGGCTCCGATAAGCCGAAAAACGCTTCCAAAAATTCTTTAGACTCCTTCCTCAAAAACTCTTTTGTCTCCGCATTGGACGATAAGGCCAATCCGGCCTACTGGTATTACTACTACGACCCGCGTTACTGCGGTCCAAGCCGTGAGGCATACATGGAGGAAATGGCTCAGAAATACAGGAAAACCACCGCCAAAGAATCGGAACAACAGAACACCCATGAAAAGCCTGAAAAGCATCCGCCCCGTGTTCTCTCTGAACCTCCAAAGAAAAACGATTGCGTGGCTCCAAAAGCTGCCACGGAACAGACCGTTTGGGAGCGCAAAAGTGAAAAATGCCCGGATCCTGTTTTTTATGAAACTGCCGCGGAAAAATCCGATAGAAAACGCCCGCACCCTGTGCTTTTTGATACTTCCGCGGAAAAATCCGACACAAAACAAAAAGAGTTTGCAGATCAGGTGATTCCTGAGGCGGAAAGAGTTAAAGCCGACAGCGAACAAAGAGAAGTGGATCGTCTCGGGTTACGCCCGCTTTGGAATCAACACAAGAACGGCCCTTCTTTCGCAGGGATAGTGAATCGCAACAACGAGGTGGTCATCTCCGAGGAAAAATATTCGTCGATTGGCCCCTTCAATAATGGATTGGCCGTGGCACAAAACCGAAAGACGCGCAAATTCGGCTTCGTCGACAGGCATGGAAATGAAGTGATTCCCTGCACTTGGCATTCTGCCGGCCCTTTCAGCGAGTACATGGCCGGTGTGCTCGACGACAACAAAAAATGCGGATATGTGGACGTGACGGGCCGCTTGGCCGTTCCGTGTAAGTGGAAAGAAGGCTGGACTTTTCATGAAGGTCTCGCACGGGTGCAGGAAGGCCTCCGTATAGGGATGGTTGACCGCCGCGGCCGCCTGGTCATCCCCTGTGTATGGCTTGCGATGGGTGATTGTAGCGAGGGTTTGATTGGCGTGAGGGATGTGGACGGCAAATGCGGCTACGTGGACAGAACCGGGAAAGTGGTCATCCCTTGCCGTTGGAAGCAGGTTTGGACGTTCAGCGAGGGACGCGCCGTCGTGCAGGACTTCAACAAGCGGTTGGGCTTTGTCGACAAAAGCGGAGAGCTGGTGATACCCTGTCGTTGGAAGAAAGCCGATCATTTCAAGGACGGGCTGGCGAAAGTGTCTGATTCTAAAACCTTTCTCTTTCAAGACAAATGGGTCTATATTGACAGGCAGGGTCGGGTGGTTAAATGATTTTTCAACCCAAATCGCATGAATAGACCTATAAAAGGGACATTGTAACGAATGGCCGGTCTAATGACAGATTTGGGTTCAAGCGTTGGCCGTCCGCTGTCGGCGGAAAAAAGACATTTCTCTTCATTTTTTTCTTTTTGGAAAAACCTGCAATAAAAGTTGCTCCCATTCGTTATTAAGAAAAATTAAGTTAGGAACGTATGAAAATTTTAGTCCTCAATTGCGGTAGTTCGTCGTTGAAGTATCAGTTAATCGACGTCGATACACGCACGGTGCTCACCAAAGGTCTTTTGGAACGAATCGGCCTTCCTTCCGGTATCTTCACTTACACAAGTCGAGGCGAGAAACACACCCTCGAATGTCCCATCCCCAACCACACCGAGGGGCTGCGCATGGTGATGGAGGCCCTGACCAACCCCCAGACAGGCGTCATCTCGAGCATCAAGGAGGTCGGTGCCGTAGGCCACCGCTTTGCCCATGGTGGCGAATACTTCACTAAAAGTGTGCAGATTACCCGCGACGTCATTAATAAGGAAGAGTCGCTAATCGATCTGGCGCCCCTGCACATCCCTGGCAACATCATGGGTGCCGAGGCTATCAACAACGTGATGCCCGATGTGCCGCAAGTGGCTGTTTTCGACACCGCTTTCAACCTCACTATCGAGCCGAAGGATTACCTCTACGGCATCCCTTACGAATACTACGAGCAGTATGGCATCCGCCGCTATGGCTTCCATGGCACCAGCCACCGCTTCGTCGCCAAAAAGGGCGCCAAGATGATAGGCAAGTACTGGAAAGACCTGAAGATTATCACCTGCCACCTCGGCAGCGGCGCCTCCATCTGTGCCATCGACCACGGCAAGAGTGTCAACAACAGCATGGGCATGACTTCACTCGAAGGCCTTACCATGGGCTCCCGTTGCGGCGACATCGATGTCGGTGCGCTCCTCTACCTTATGCAGAAGGCAAATATCTCTCCCAAGGAAATCAACGACATCCTCTACAAGAAAAGCGGTCTCGTCGGCCTCACGGGCGGATCCCCCGACATGCGTGACATTTGGGCCGGCGTTCAGAAAGGGGAGAAACGCAATACGCTGGCGTTTCAAGTCTTCGCCGCCCGTTGCAAGAAATACATCGGCGCCTTCATCGCCCAGATGAACGGCTGCGACCTCCTCGTCTTCACCGGCGGCATCGGAGAAAACGCCTGGTTTATGCGTCACGAAATCCTCAAAGACATGGACTGGCTCGGTGTCGATATCGATTTCGACCTCAACGACCGTACCGCTGGTGTCGATGCCGTTATCAGCAAGCCCGGTGCCCGCGTTACCACAGCCGTGGTGCTCACCGACGAGGAATTGGCCATTGCTGTCGACACCTACAAAATCGTCCAGAATGTCGATCGCATCTGAACGTTCTATTGAATAGCCGAAAAATATTCAATAGCCGAAAAAATACCGGACTGACGAAAAAAAAAACGCGGCCCGACCGGGCCGCGTTTTTAGAAATCTGTCCGAAGAAACTTATTTCTTCAGGGCTTTCAGACCTTCCTCAACGCCTTTCTTGGCAGCGTCTTTGGCAACTTCTTTACCCTTCTCGACAGCTTTGTCTTTCACCTTGTTGGCGATGCATTTTTCAGCCTCAGCCTTCACAGCAGCCTTGAACTCAGCGTCGTTGGCATACTGGGCAAAGCTCTGGTCGATAACGGTGTTCACGCAGTTCAGAACGTCACCGCAGTTGCAGATCTGCTGGGCGGCGTCCATGATAGCCTGCTGACGGGCGTTCATGTCAACGGTGCCTTCAGTGCTTTCCGGTGCGGGAGCGGCTTCTTCAGTCTGCTCCGTCTCGGCCTGCATGGAGTCTGCATTGTTGCTGTCGGTAGCCTCGGCATTGCCGCCACAAGCTGCCATGGCTGCGCAAATCAGTGCGCTACCAAAGAATAAAAATACTTTCTTCATTGTTTTTTAATGTTTTAGAATTGTTTTCGTGTAAATTTCAACTTGCAAAATTACATAAATGTTCCGTATCCGAACTTTTTTTATAAATGTTTAACATTTATTTCTTTACAATCTTCGCTCGTCCTGCGCCGCTTCGCACCAGGTATATGCCTCGAGGCTGCTCGCTCAGGTCTATCGTCAGCGCGCTACCGTAGTTCTTCTGACGTGCCACGACCTGTCCCAGCGCATTGAACACCATAACTTCATCACCCTCCGTCGCCTCAACGGTCACCAGCCCGTTCGTGGGGTTGGGATACACCCGCAGCTCCACGGCCTCTGCGGCCACAATGCCCACATTCCGTTCAAATTCGGCGAAAATGGTGTTACTGTTGCTCAGTCCGCCCATCCGCAACGTCGTGATGCCGTTCGTGTCTGTGCTGTACATCGTCGGAGCCAGCTGCGCACCGTTTTTCTTTATGCTTTTCAGCATGTAGCCGCCAGCGGCGCGTATCGTGAAGGTGATACTGTCGCCTGCCCCCACAATGCTGTATCCTCCGGGCTCGATGGTGCCGTTCTCGTCGCATTCGGCCAGAACCAGCGCACCGGCCGTCAGCTCAATGTTGTCCAAAGCCGCCAGTGTGCCGTTGTTTCCGTAGTACGAGAAGCGTATCTTGCTCATGTCTCCCATGTCGGCCATGTGGATGTAGGCATCGTTCACGGTCGCCATGCCGTAACGCCATTCGTAGTTGCCCACGGTCTCCCAATCGCCGGCAATGTTCTTGCGGGCCTCCACCAAAATCTGGTCGCCATCTTCGCATCCCTCGCCGAAAAGGTATTGTAAATGCATCACATAGCCTTGCACGCTGTCATAATTGATCGGCGATGTGGTCACGCTCCGCCATCCTTTTTCGGCCGTGCTGTCGGCCTGCAAAACCATCGCTTTGCCCAGGTCTGCAGTCTCCTCAACCCGTCCCGCGCCGGTCCAGCACGAGGGCAGCTGTCCTATCTCGGTCTCCTCAAAGTCCTCAAGCGTCCAGTCGCTCATGTCGCAGTCCAGCGTCCGCGCCGTCCGCACCACGCCGTCCGAAAAATGGGTCGCCTTCCAGTTCGAGAAGAATTTGAAGTGATATTCCTTGTTCCTTTCAAGGCTGTCCACCGTCATCCGGTCGCCGTTGCCTCTGTAAATCACTATGCCTCCGCCCTCTAGCGTGTCGCCGACCAAACTGGTGGCCGTCGGCGTCCCGAAGCTCTCCGTCTCGCTCATCACCACCACCGTGTTGTACGATCCGTACCTTCGCCAGTTCAGCTGGATGGTGCTGTTCGAAAAGGCCTCAGCCTCAACGTCCATCGGTTCGGGCTGGGCGTCCAGAAGGGTGAAGAAGACCTTCTTCGTCACCGCGTTCTCCGAAACATGGTATATCGGGTTCCCGTTCGGCTGTTTCGACCACGGCCGGAACCATGGCACGCTCAAATCCGTCAGCGAATCCCTCAAGTCGCTCAACGTGGCTCTGTCCGACGACAGGTAACCGTAGCTGGCCGGATCCGTATTCGGGAACGTGTCGGCCGTATGGGCCACAATGTAGATGTCCTGCGGATGCTTGCGGTTGCTCACGCTGGCTCCATGAGCCCCCGTGCCCACATGGTACACCAGCAGTCCGTGCCCGGGCGCATAGCGGTCCCATTTGATCTTCTGCCGGTTCTCCAGCAGGAAGAAGTCGCCCTCCGTCGAGGTGTTGATTCTGTGTATGTTGTCGTTCGTCTCGTCCACCGCGCGCATCTCGTAAACGCCGGCCTGGCCGTTCAGCGTGTCGCACTCCGCCCAGTGGTAGATGAACAGTTTCGTGTACGCGTTGTGGTGCGCGGGGGTCACACCGCCGTGGTTCCAGCTGCCGCTCGACATGATGTCCCACGAACCCAGTCCGGGGTACTGTCCGCCGCTCTGGCCGTAGTCCGTGTCGTAGTAGTCCGGCGCCCCGAAAACATGACCCAACTCATGGCAAATCACACCAATACGGGTCATCTCCGAACCCATGTTGCCCGACAGCTCAGGCGAACACGAATAAACGTCCACCACCGTGTTGTTGTACGTCGGCGCGTCAAAAATATTCCATTTGTGCGACCATATCAGGCTCGAGCTGCCACCAGCCTCTTCGCCGTGTCCGGCAAAGATAATGTGCAGTCCGTCAATATATCCGTCGCCGTCGTTGTCATACTCCGAAAAATCCACGTCCTTCGCGGCCGAATCCACCGCTTCCCGTGCGAAATACTGGCTGCCCCAGTCGTCGCTCCCGTAGTAGGACGTGTTCTCCGATCCGATATACGGACCTGCAACATCCACCGTCAACGAGAAAAGTCCATGGCTCACCTCTCTGTAATAGTCTTTCACACTGCCAGTTGCACCGTTCACCGAATAGTTCACCTGGTTAAACATCCGTCTGAAATCCAACTTCCCGTATTGGAAGTCCTTGTCTTGGAAACCGAACAAAATCACCAGGAACTTCTTCTCGCCCAGCACGTTGCTCATCGACTTCGGACCCTTCTTGCTCGCTTCCACCATCTCCCATATCCTTTTCATCTCCTTTATCTGTTCCATGCTGTACATCAGGTGCTTAGGAACGCCTCTCAAAAATTCCGCCACCTCGGCGCTGCGTTCCTTGATGTCCGTGGCCAGATATTCGCTGGCCCTCATCCCGCCTCGGTTGTCCGATTCGGCGTAGTACAACGCCCCGTCGTTCCCGTGCAGCAGGCTGTAGCCGTCCTCGCTCTCCGCCCAGTGCACGCGCTCGTCGCCCTTCAGGTAGATGCTCAGCGTCACCTCCCCGCGGGGTTGAACAAAGCGTATCTTCTCCGGATAGGCCGGCACGGCAAACGCTTGTCCTAACAATAAAATGAATAGTCCCAGTGTGATGATTTTTTTCATTGTCTTTTCTTCAGTTGAAAATGTTGTAATTCTATAAATTATAGTTATTTGTAAGTGTAATTCTTTTTTCCGCGAACCTTCTCTTTCTTTCCGTCGAAGGCCCTCTGCCGACCTCAAGAACCCATGCGTCCCTCTGCCGACCTCAAGAACCCACGCGTCCCTTCGGCCGACCTCAAGAACCCATGCGCCCTCTTCCGGCCGCCATCAAAGAAACGCCTTCTCCTCGTATTCCTCCACGCTGCAGTTCTTAACGTCAGCGCCGCCTTCCTCGCTCCAGGTGTATTTGATGTATGTCGGGTTGGCGTTCCGGTAGATGTCCTTCTCAAACTGGCGCAGCGTGCTGCTCGTCGGCAGGTCACGCAGCACGTAGTCGTTCACCTTCTCCACCAGAAAAGCCCTTTGGGCCGTCCCGTTGTCAAAACCCCATTCTTTGGCGAAGTTCTTGTCTCTCTTCATCACTATCGGGTCGCCCTTCAGGTTCGTCGGCACCGCCTTGATGGCCATCACCCACGTGTGCATCAGGTCATGGTTGCTCTTTGTCGATCGCAGCTGGTATTCCAGCATCGCTATCCATTTCCCGTTCTCCTCGCGCCAACGGTGCAGCGTCACCACCAGCACCGCGTCAATCCCGCACGCGCGCTGCAGCTCGCTCAAGTTGCCGTCTCTCAGCGCCTTCTGGTTGTATCCGCCGTTCTCCATCACCTCTTTGGTCGCCGCCGTTCCCAGCACGTAGTATCCCTTCCGCACCAGCGGCCGCGTCAGCGTCATCTGCATATACGCCGTCGATGTGTTCAGCTCATTGTTGTACGCAGCGTCCGCCGGATATTTCTCCACCTTCCGCTCCGCCTTGTCAACCACCGGCGCCACCATTATCGTCGTCGGCTGTTCGCTGTAAATATCTTTGTATGAATTGATTTTCTTCTCGCTCTTGCAGCCTGCCGCAACTGTCAGCACCGCTGCCAAAACCCATATCAGTCTTTTCATGGTCCGTTTCTTTTGCATTCTTGTTTCTTGAAAATCACTCGTTCTTTTATTCATTCGCAGGCTCTTCCACCGCTCCTTCGCTGTCCTCCTCGTCAGTGTCCACGTCAATTTCTTCCGATGCAGGCTCTTCCACCGCTTCTTCAATGTCCTCCTCGTCATCCGCCCCAGTCTCTGCTTCTTTTATGCTGGCGTCCAGTTCGTTGTTGCGCTCTTTCATCACCTCCGAAGCGCGCTCCTCGGCGGCCTTTCGGCTCTGTTCCGACAGCCCTTCGTTCTCATCTGCCGACGCGTTCTCCGTCGTGATGCTGTTGTTGTTCTGATATTCCGGTATCAGCTTGCGTTTCAGCTCCATAACGTATCCGCGCGACGACGGGTAGCGCTCCATTTCCTTGTTAAACCAGCTGTTAGCCTCCGCTCTGCTTCCGCCGCTCTTCAGCAGCAGCACCGCGTATTCGCTGTAAACCCCTGGCTCCGAGTCGCCTGTCTTCCGGCATTTGTTGATGTAGCTGGCATAAGCCTTTGTCAGATTCACCAGGTTTTCCTGGCTGGCGTTCTGTTCGTATGCCAGCCGTGCCAGTGGGTCTATCACCGGTTTGCTGCCGCCGCACGCCACGGCCACCTGCATAATGGCCGCCGCCAACAACAGCTTTGCAATACTCTTTATTTTCATATTCTATAGTATAATCTTTTCTCTTTCAGTTCAATAATATCGTTGTTCCGCCCACCGCCAGTCCACTTCCCACAATGCGAAACAATCTGCAAAAATACTAAAAAAATCCATTTCCGAACCATTTTCCGCCAAAAAAAAACACCCCACCATCCCCCTTCCCCCCAAAAAACCAAAAACCTCAAAAAAACCAGAAACCCCTTAACCCCTTAAACCCATTAACCCCCTTAAACCCATTAACCCCCTTAAACCCATTAAACCCCCTAAACCCCTTCCACCAAAAAAAAAGCGGAAAACAAATCCTGTTTTCCGCTCTTTTCTTAAGTCTTTTTCTCTCGCACCGCTCATCGCAGCAAGGTGATTGTCCCTCGCTTGTGTTGCAGTCCTTTCACGGCGTCCTTCACCTCAATCACATACACATACGTCCCCATCGGTTGCGCGTATCCTTTCGCCGTGCCGTCCCAGCATTCGTTGATGTCGCGGCTGTGGTACACCTGTCTGCCGGTCCTCGAGTAGATGTATATTTCGTAACTCAGTATCGTTGTCGGATTGTTTGCAAACACCTTGAAGCACCTCACCGCGTCGTTCGTCGGGTCGTCAGGCGAGAAGGCGTTCGGTATCCATATCGCCAGACTGTCGTTGCCGCCCGATTTCGCAGCCTTCTGCTTCTGTTCCGGCGCTTTTTTGTCCGTCGTGTTGCTGGTGTTGTTCGTCGCCTTGGTGGCGTTTTCGGTGGTCGTAGTCCTTGTCGGGGTTGTCGTGGCGACGCGCTCTGTGCCGTTCGGCTGTTCGGCCGTCGCCGTCGCTTTCTTCTCGGCGGGTCGTGTCTCCTGTGCCGGCGTCGTCGGTGCTTCGCTTGTCGCTGCCGTCACCGTTGCTGTCGTCGACGTCCGTTCCGTCGCCGTTGTCGCGGTTTCCTTCTCCGTTGCCGTCACCGCCGTTGTCAGCAGGTCGGGCGTGGTGCTCTCGGCCTCTGTCGTGGCTGCAGCCGTCAGGGGCTGTGTCGCTGCCGTCTGCTGCACCATCTCGGTGTTCGCCTGGGCGGTCACCACGGCGTCTTTGTCCGTCGGTGTCTCGCGCAGGGGCAGCAGCAGCGCCGCCGCCAGTCCCAACGCCACCGCCGCGCCGGCTCCCACCGTCGTCAGACGTCTCCTGCGGGCCTTCCGGCCCATCGTGGCGTTGATCTTTTCCCACACCCGTTCGTCGGGTGCTATCTCCATTTGGTCGAATTTTTCCTTCAGTGAGCTCATGTTCCGAATCTCCTTATATTCTCGTTCCTTTGTTTATTTTTTCCGATAGTTTTTCAGCCTTTCCATCAGCTGCTTCTTCGCCCGGTGCAGGTTGCTCCGCACCGTCACTTCCGCTATCCCCAGCCGCTGTGCAACCTCCTCCGTGCCGTATCCTTCCACTTCCACCAGGTTGAAAACCAGCTGGTACTGCTTCGGCAGCTCCGCTATGGCTTCCAGCAGGTACCACGAGTCCAGTTCGTCGTATATCTTCTCGCTCTCCTCGTAGTTGTCCGACACCATTTCCCGCTCCGGCTCCTTGTCCGTCGTGCGCATCCCGCGCATGCTGTTGTTCACCGCCGTGTTCACCATGATGGTGCGTATCCACGACTGCAGCGCGTTCCGGTTCTTCAGCCTGTGAAGCGTTTCGAAGACCTTGATGAATCCGTCGTGAAGCGAATCTTCCGCCTCGGCCGTGTTCTGGCTGTATCGCAGACACACCACGTACATCTGCTTGGCATATCGCTCATACAGCCGCCGGTATGCCCTCTGGTCGCCCTTCAGGCACGCTTCCACTAGTTGTGCTTCATCAGATTTCATCTCCTTATTGTCACAAGGGTGCCGCTTTTCGTTGCGTGGTTGCCGTGTTAAATAATGTTAAAACTTGTGCTGTTGCCGCGCTCCGTCGTTCGGCGCTATCGCCACCACCGTCACCCTCCCGTCGGCAATCCTGAATTTCACCTCATATCGGTCAAACGTCATCCCGTAAACCCGCGTCTCGTCTCGTTGGTACTGCGGTCGGGGGTCTTGTCTCAGCACCTCTTCCAGTGCGCTACGCAGCTCCGGCGCCAGCGCTTCCTGCGTCCCGGCTGCCCAGTCCACCGTCGCCAGTCGCTCGGGTGCCGTGGCGGCAAAACCGCTCCGCGCCTCGGCGTGGGCGTCGCAGTAGGCTATGTAGGGCTTGATGTCCACTATCGGTGTCCCGTCCATCAGGTCGGCTCCGTCCACATGCAGCAGCGGACCTTCCTCGCTTTGCTCCGTGACGCCTATCAGCCGCACCGACGACAGCCCCAGCGCGTTGGGCCTGAAGGGCGACCGCGTGGCGAAGACGCCCATCCGCTTGTTGCCTCCCAGCCTTGGCGGTCGCACCGTGGCGTGCCAGCCTTTCTCCTTGTTCTCCGAGAAAAGCCACACCAGCCACAGGTAGTCGAACGTGCCTATCCCGCGCAGCGCTTCGGGGTCTCGGTATTCGGGCTCGAAAACTATCGTCGCCGGCGTCCCGCCCACCAGGTTGCTCTGCCGCGGAATGCCGAATTTGCTCCCGTAGGGGCTCCGTATGTGTGCAATGGTCACTATCTCTGTCTTTTCCATCTTGCCGCTCCTTTCTTTGTGCTATCGTTTCTTCCGTTTTTCCAGCTGTTTGTTGACCCACCATGTCAGGTCGGCGGTCAGCACGCCTATGCCGGCGCCTGCCAGCACGTCGCCTGCCCAGTGCCGGTCGTTGTATATCCGCAGCAGCCCCGTGGCCAGCGCCACTGCATATCCGGCCGCGCCTATCCATCCGCTTTCCCGTCCGTATTCCAGCCGCATCAGCTCTGCCCCGCAAAAGGCGGTAGCCGTGTGTCCCGACGGAAAACTGGCGCTCGAGCCTCGGTCCGGACGCCATTCCGTCACCGTCTTTTTCAGCCCTTGAACTATCAGTGCCTGCATCACGAATGCTTCCGCCCCCATCGCTGTCAGCTCCCACAGCCCGTGCTCCGATTCCAGTCCGGCTGCCTTCAGCACCACCAGTCCGGCCAACGGCACCAGCTGCAGGTAGTTGTCCACCTCCATCGCCCGCAGTCCGCAGGCTTCCCTCCGCCACAGTTGGCTCTCTTCTCTCACCAGCAGGTTCACCCGTTTCGTCGGCTCCCACCACAGCGTCGTAACGCCGCTCAGCGTCCCCACGCCCCATACCGTCGCCGCCGCCGGCATCTCCCACACCATCTTGGCCTCCCGCCGCAAACCCACAGTGTCGCACACCGCCTGCCCCTCCGCCCGCCATCCGGACAGCAGCGCCAGCATCAATGCCATTGTCAAACCAATCTGTTTCATGCTCCTGTTTCTATTGTCCCTAAAAAACTCCATCTCCTAAGCGGGGCAGGGGAGGGCCGCCCCTCTTTCTCCGCTCACTTCCCCACCAAGTATCCCTCTTCCAGTTGCGGAACCACGCTGCAGCTGTCCAGTCGCATCGCCCAGGCGATGTCCGCCGCGCAGCCCAGCCGTTCCAGCCGTGCCACGTGCGTCGCTCCGGCGCAGCAGCTCCACGGGTCGCCCGCGCAGCCCTTCCACAGCGCCCGCGCCATCATCGCCCCGTCGTTCACCAGCTCCACGGTGGCGCCTTCCGCCTCCAGCCGTTCCGCCAGCGCACCGCCCATCAGCGTGTCTTCCAGCGATGGCTCTCCCTTCCATCCCGAACACAGCACCACCACCGACTCCGCTTCCCGAAGCCTATGCGCCAGTGCCGACACGTTGGCAAACGCGCCCACAAACACTTCGCCGCTCCCGGCCGTCGCCGCCGCAGTGCGTATCGCCACCGTCCCGTTCGTCGTCGAGTAGGCCAGCCGGTGGCCCTTCAAGTCCATGCCCAGGTATTCCGTGGGCGAGTTCCCGCATCGGGCGCCGTGAACCTTTTCTCCGTTCCGCTCGGCCGCCATCGTGTATCCTATCTTTCCGTACCGTTCCATCTCCGCCAGGTCCCCCAGTGGCACTATGGTCTCCGCCCCTGCCATAAAGGCGGCGCAAATGGCCGACGACGCACGCAGCACATCCACTGCCACAGTGGCATCTGCCCGCTGCAGCGTCCGCCCCTCGTAAAGCTTGGGCGATAATATAACTTCCAGTCTCACAACAATATATTAAAAATGATTATTAATCAATCCAATCTAGCCCATCAACCCCATTAAACCTATTAAACCCATCAACCTCATTAAACCTATTAAACCCATCAACCCCATTAAACCTATTAAACCCATCAACCCCATCAACCCTATCAACCCCATTAAACCTATTAAACCCATCAACCCCATTAAACCTATTAAACCCATCAACCCCATTAAACCTATTAAACCCATCAACCCCATAAAACCTATCAACCCCGACCTCACCCCAAAAAATAAAAAAAAACAGCAGCCTGTAAGCCGGGTTCTGTTTCCGCTTCCGCGGACCCCTATCATTAATCTAGGACATCCGTCGCCGAATGCCTCAATCAACCTACCCCCCGGCAACGGGCGAGTCAACCCTTGTCTGCCGGTATATTTGGTCTTTCAGCCCATAAGGCTTGCCATCAGGTACATCACTGCACCCGTCGTGAGCTCTTACCTCGCGTTTTCACCCTTACCGCTTCCGCGGCGGTATCTTCTCTGTGGCGCTCTCTGTGGCCCGCCGCTTGCGCGGCGGGCCCCTTCCCGTTAGGAAGTATGGCGACTCTCTGCTGCCCGGACTTTCCTCCCGCGGTGTCTCCATCGCCGGCGATAGGGCGGCTGCCGTTTTTCGGCTGCAAAATTACTAAAAAAAATCCATATCATCCCCCGTTTCCATCATCCCGCCTTCCCCAGCCGTTGTCCGCTCCCTCCAACCGCCATTTCCCCAGCCTTTTATCCCCTCCTCGCCATCCGCCCGCAGCCGTCCCTCGTCCCCCTCCATCCCCGTTCCCCGTCACGTACAATTCCCCAAAAGAACAAAATTCCCACTCCGCACATGCATAAAAAAAAGACCGGCCATTCGGCCGGTCTTTCCCATTGTATAGTCTTTTTCCTATTTGATCACTTCCACAGCTCCGTTGCGCTGTATGTCGCCCAGGAAGCCCTTTCCGATGAATCTCCAGAAGTAAGTGCCCGCAGGTATGTTCTCCTTGGCCGGATCCCAGAAGTCCTCGTCGTTGGCGATGTTCTCCTTGTAGTACACCCGTTTGCCCCAGCGGTCATAGATGGCCAGCGAGTTGTTCGGGTATCCCATGCCGTTCACCAGGTTCACAATCACAAAGCGGTCGTTCACTCCGTCTCCGTTCGGCGTTATCGCCGTCGGGAACTGCAGGAAGTCGTTCACCAGCAGAATACTGTTCTCTATCGTGTCGCGGCATTCCACCACGTTGCCCGAAGGTCCCATATTCTCCGTCTTGGCTATCAGTCGGATGATGTAGTTGCCCGAGATGTCCTCGCCGTCGGTGTACCACTCAAACGTCGGGTTCACATCCCTCAGCGTGTGGTACGACAGGTGGTTGTCGCGGTCATACTGTATCTCCCAGTAGTATTCGTTCTCCGGCCGTTGAGGTATCGTCTGGTTGATCAGCGACACCTCCGGGTGCAGCACCGTCGGCGTCATCGGCTCCCACGAGAAGCGCGCCACCGGACTCGAATACACCGTAATCAGATCTTCATATATCAGCGAGTCTTTGCAGCCATACTGGTTCCATGCATAGTATTTGAATCCGTATTGGCCTGTCCCGTAGGTGTGGGTCGGGCTCTTCGCCGACGAGGTGTCTCCGTCTCCAAACATCCACAAGTAGCTGTCCGCATTCTTTGTGCTGTTCTCGAATTTCAGCGTGAACGGCTCGCAGCCCTCCAGCGGATATACGCCCGGGTCAAAGTTCGGCTTCGGCTGCGGGTAGATGTTCACACGCACCGAGTCTCGTGCCACACATGTCGTAAACTCCTGGTCGTTCTGCACCTCCACCGTGTACAGTGTCGAGCTTCCCATCAGCGCTGCCGTGTGTATCGTGTCTGTGGTCTGTCCGTTCGGCTCCCACATGAAGGTCTGGTTCGTGATGTCCGTATGGCGGTCCTTGCCGTTCAGCAGCAGCGTCTCCACGTCGCAGATGGTCACGTCGTCGCCTAGTTCGGGTTTCGGCATCCACACCGATGTCAGGTTCGTTGTGGTGTCCCATACGCAGCCGAATTTGTCGTATATCTTCACATCAATCGGGAAGTGTCCTGCCGTGTCGGGCGTACGTATCACCGATCGTATCGAGTCCATTGCATATATCGTCACACCTCTCCACTTGCCGGTCTCAAAGTCGCCGTACGCCGAGTCCGGTGTCCATATCACGCTGTCAATGCCCACCTGGTAGTTGCATCCCATACCTTGGTTGATACCGCAGATGTCCATCGACCAGTTGAAAATCCAACCATTGTCGATTGGCCAAAAGTCGATAATCTGTATCGACCATTCGCCGTTCAGCGGGCATCCAATCAATTCCTTGAATGTCGATGCTGGCAGGTAGTAGTCGCTCTTTTCTTCATGGTTGCTCGGATGTTTCGTGCTGAATGTCACAGTGCCGGGTGCAGTTTGTCCTGCTTGAACATAGGGCGCTGGTATTTGGTCGAAGGTATATCCCTGATAGGTGTCTTTGTATCCCGTTCCGGCCAAGTATTCATCGTTGGTTCCCACTGTCGTATAGTTCGCTTTGTTGCCAGTCACCAGTCGGTAGTCTCCGTTTCTCGAAAAGCAATAGTCAAATCCGATACCAAACATGTTGCATATCGAGTCGCATTTTGTATTGGCTCCAGTGCTTCCCGCCTTGCCATCATATCCGGTGTCGTCCGCTCCTCCATAGGGAATGCCGGTATAGGTGCCGCTGCCTCCCATGGCGGCGTCGGGAACAGAATCTTTGGCTACAGTCATTCCCAATGTAAGAGGATCGCAATTGCTGGTCGAACCGATACATTTCGAACCGTATTTCAGCACGGCTCTCTTTCCCGTCGGACAGATGATCGACAGGCGGTAGTCTCCCATAAATGAATGTTCGTAGTTCACGCAGATCGAACAGATGTCTCCTCGCGAGTTCACCGTTCGTCCTGCCGGAAAGTCATCAAAGAAAATCGGCGCACGGAATCCGTCATCCTCGTCCGCTTGCGCGCAGTTCTGTCCTTTACCGTCTGGAATGAACGTCTTGCACTCCACACTCTTGCTCTTCTGTTGTGCAAACGAGATGTACTGCATCGTGATGGTCGCATTGTCTCCGTCATATCCGATGTTCACTATGTTCGAGTCCGTACTGCACATGTTGTTCAGGTTGAATATCGTCTTGATGGGGTTCTGCGCTATTCGCACACGCACACTCTCCAGTATCGACGATTTGCATCCGCGTCCGTCCTCTATCTTCAACGTCACGTCGTAGCAGTCCAAGTCTCTGTATAATACCGGATTGCCAGTGGGAAGCGTGCCGCGTCGTGCATTGATGTTGTACAGCGTGTCGCCGTTGCCGTATGTCCAATAAAACATCGACCAGCTGTCCGCTGCTCCATATCCGTAGTAGTTCGTGTATTCGCCATGACCTCTGAAAATCACTCCCTCGCCCTTGCACAGATGCACGCCTCTGAACCATGTGGTGTCCAGATACACCTCCGATGAGTCCACATTGTAGCTCGTATCCACCTGGAAGGCCATGCGGATATATGCCGAGTCTACGATAACTCCATTCTTGGTCTTGTAGTATTTGTCCTCAATGACGGGGGTCACCGTCTCACACTCGATTCGGCACTGCACCGAAATCGAAAATCCTCCGCCACTCATTCCGTCGCCGTTGGTCTTCAGTCGGATCGTCAGCATGCCTGTACTGTTCAGCATCGACGGATACAGCACCAGGTTCAACAACGGGTTCATGCAGTTGTTCGCCTGTATCAGCAACGGCGCGTTGATGCTCCCTCCGTCATACACATACAACGTGTCATGACAGTCCAGGTCGAATGCCTCAAACATCAGACTCATTTTCGTGTTGGGCTCCGTACACGATCCCGTAATGGTAATGTATTTGTCACTCGGCGAATCGTCATTGTAAAAGTCCATTCCTCCGGTGTTGTCATGGGTCATCACCGTCAGGTGGTTCAGTCCATCCACCACAACCATCGACACGGTGTCTCCGTTCTGTTGGGTGCTCATGTACACAATGTCCCCGTTCTGACTTCTCGCCGCAAACACGGTCAGCATTATCGCTGCAAATATAACTAGTCTTTTCATATCTCGTTGTTATTTTTAGATTCGCTTATCTTCTTTCCTCTTCGTTCGTTTCGCCCAGTCGCGTGTTCGGCTCCCCGGTCATCACCATCGCCTCCTCATACGACCGCACTCCCAGATAGGGCTTGGCCGAATGGGGCGTGCTGTAGTATATCGGCTCGCCTTCCGACGACGTGTGGAATTTCCTGAAATCGTATTCGTAGATGCTCAACGAATCCATGTTCACTACAAAATCATTGGTCAGATATGCTCCTGTGCGGACATTCTGCACTTCTGTTATGCTGTATACTCTCGCACCCTCAGGCACCGCATCTGCTTCGAAAAAGGTGTTCTGCGAAAAACGGCAGTACCAATCCAACTTCGCCAGGGGCATCTGCTCCAAGACTGCTTTGTTGAACCCATATCGTGCTCCAACAATGTATTCACAGTCCTGTGCCTGCAGTTTCCCGGCTACCATTGCCATCGCAAAAAGGCCTATCAAAATGACTTGTTTCATAATTATGGTGTTTTTTGTTTTGATTCTTTTACCCGCGTAGTGCGATCTTCCGTCTAAAAAGACGATATTTTCGTCCTAAAAAATGTTAAAAATATCAGGAACTTGTCTCTTTGTGTTGCAAGCGCTTGAAATTGAGGCGGTAAAAGTTTACCGCGACTTGCATCTTTTCCTCACTTCCGACCCCTATTTTTTCAACCTGTTGATGGCGGCCATCAGCAGTCCCAGACAGATGAATCCGCCAGGGGCCAGAATGAACAGCAGCATGCCGTCACCGCTGATGAACGGATGGTTGAAGAAACTGCCCGATCCCAGTGCCTCGCGCACCATGCCCAGCAGCGTCAGCGCCCAGGTGAAACCCAAGCCCATGAAAAGACCATCCAAAAACGAATGCCATACATTGTTCTTCGACGCAAAGGCTTCGGCTCGTCCCAGCACGATGCAGTTCACCACAATCAGCGGAATGAACAGGCCCAGCGAGGCATACAGGTCGGGTATGTATCCCTGCATCACCATCTGAACAATGGTCACAAACGTGGCTATCACCACGATAAAGCACGGTATGCGCACCTTGTCGGGTATCACGCTCTTCAGCAGCGAGATGACGATGTTGCTCATCATCAGCACAAACGTCGTGGCCAGTCCCATGCACAGTCCGTTCACGGCCGATGTCGTCGTGGCCAGCGTGGGGCACATGCCCAATATCAGCACCCAGGTCGGGTTCTCTTTGAGAAGTCCGTTGCGGATAATATCTTTGGCTTTCATTGTTCGTTTCCTCCTTTCTCAATTAAAAAAGCTTTGTATGCGGTGTTCACCAGTCCGCAGAATGCTCTCGAGGTGATGGTCGAGCCGGTGATGGCGTCCACGTCGCCTTTGTCTTTCTTTACAGCCAGCGGCTTCTCGCTCAGCACCGCGCCTATCACGTTGCCTTTGCCGTCGCGCTGGAACCATTGGTCGGCTTTGGCGCCCAAGCCGGGAGTCTCGCTCGATTCCAGTATCGAGTAGCCCAGCACGGTGCCTTCGGCATCAAATCCTACCATCGCTTTCAGGCGTCCGCCAAATCCGGCGTCGCTGTAGCTCTCTATGGCTTTGCCTACCACCTTGCCTTCGCTGTCCTTGGCTATGTAGCGCGTCAGCGTGAATTCGGTGGGCTTGCCTTTGATCGTGTCGGTGAAGGTCACCGTGTCCGATTCGCATTTCTCGTATATCTTGACCATCTTCGTGTTGTCGCTCGGGTCGGGTACCGACAGCACCTGCTCTACGGCTGCTTCGGTCTTTTTCTTGTTCACTTCCTCGATGGGCCCTTTGGTCATGCGGTTCACCAAGGCCAGTGCCAAACTGGCCACCAGCGCTATCAGCGTCAACGCCAGCAGCATGTTCTTCAATGTTGATTCTGCTTTCTTTGCCATATGTTATGGAAATTTTTTTCGTTTCTTTATCTCAATTCCGCAGCCCTCCGGCTGGCCTCGTCGGCCAGGGTGGGGGAGGCTGCCTCCTTGTCCTGTTTAGTTCGCAAAACGTTTGGGTTTGCACCATCTGTTGATCAGCGGCGTCACCGAGTTCATCAGCAGGATGGCGAAGCTCACGCCTTCCGGATACTGGCCCCAGTTTCTGATGATGATGGTCAGCAGTCCGCATCCGCATCCGAATATCAGCTGCCCCACTTTCGACATCGGCGAGGTCACCATGTCCGTGGCCATGAAGCAGGCACCCAGCATGATGCCGCCCGTCAGTATCGTCGTCAGCGGGTCAATGAAGCCTACCAGGCTCTCCACGCCGTTCACCATCTCGGTGTGCAGCGGGTTGCAGAGCCACAGGATGCCGCTGAATACAAACGCCGTGCCGATGAAAGTCACCGGTATGTGCCAGCTGATCACCTTCCGGCACAGCAGATAGATGGCGCCAATCAGTATCGCCAGCGCCGACACCTCGCCCAGCGAGCCGCCCATGTGGCCGATAAAGTAGTCCCACACATCGCCTGCAGCACCAAAACCGCCTTCCTTCAGCATGCCCAGCGGCGTGGCGCCGGTCGTGGCGTCCGTCGTCGGCACACTCACCATCGAAAACAGGTTCTCGCCGGGCTTGGGCCATGTCGTCATCTGTACGGGGAACGAAATCAGCATGAACACACGTCCCACCAATGCGGGGTTGAACGGGTTCTTGCCCAGTCCGCCAAAACTCATCTTGCCGATGCCGATGGCCACCAGTGCCCCGATGATCACCAGCCACATCATCTCGCGGCTGGCAGGCACGTTGAAGGCCAGCAAAAGGCCCGTCACTACGGCCGAACCGTCTTTCACGCTGCTCGGTGTTTTCATGATGAATTTCTCAATCAGCCACTGGAACAGCACACAGCTGGCTACAGAAATGAGGCTGATCAGCAGTGCGTTCAGGCCGAAAAAGGCGATGCCGACAATCAGTGTGGGCACCAGCGCCAGGTTCACTCGCCACATGATCTTTTGGGTCGATTCGTCGCTATGCACATGTGGTGATCCGGATACGTTTAGCAGTTTCATATATTTATTATATATATTGTTTCCTATTTAATTTTATTTTTACTTTTCTTTCCGTCTAAAACCTCTTATTTCTTCTTGGCCATCAGTATGCCTCTGTAGAGGTTCTTGCCCAGACGTATCTCGTCCAGCAACGGCTTGTTGGCCGGACACGAGAAGAAGCAGCATCCGCATTCGATGCAGTCCAGTATGTTGTGTGCGCCGGCTTCCTCTATGCGACGGTTCTTCACCAGTGCCGAGAAAAGGTAGGGCTCCAAGCCCATCGGGCAGGCGTTCATGCATTTGCCGCAACGTATGCAGTTGCTCTCCTCCGCTCTCACGGCTTCGCTCTCGTCTATCACCAGCACACTCGATGCGCCCTTCGTCGTGGGTGCGTCCAGGTTGCTCACGGCTTTGCCCATCATGGGCCCGCCACTGATCACCTTGCCGGTCGTCTCGGGCAGGCTGCCCATGGCGTGCTTGATGATGTCGTTGTAGCTCACTCCGAATCGCACATGGTAGTTGTGCTGCTGCGCCAGCTTCTTGCCGGTCACGGTCAGTATGTTCTCCAGCAGGGGCTTGTTCTTCTGCACGGCTTCGTACACCGCATAGGTGGTGCCGACATTGCTCACCACACAGCCTACGTCGATGGGCAGCTTGCCCGACGGCACTCGGCGTCCCGTGATGGCATTGATCAGCTGCTTCTCGGCTCCCTGCGGATACTTCACCTTCAACGGCTCCACAATGATGCCTTCAAATTTGGCGGCCATGGCTTTCATCACCGCTATGGGCTCGGGCTTGTTGTTCTCTATCCCGATATAGGCGTTCGGCACGCCCAGCGCCTTGCGCAGTATGCTCACACCGATGCATATCTCCTCGGCATGCTCCATCATCACGCGGTGGTCCGATGTCAGATAGGGCTCGCACTCCACGGCATTGATGATCAGATATTCCGCTTTCTTGTCAGGGGCTATCGAATATTTGATGTGGGCGGGGAACGTGGCGCCGCCAAGGCCCACAATACCCATCTCTTTCAGTTTGTCAACGATTTGTTTGGGCTCCAGCGTGCACTCCCGCTTGATGTCGGGCGTGCGGTCAATGCTCTCTTCCCATTCGTCGCCTTCCACGTTGATGTAGATGGCGGGCTTCGAAAGTCCGAAAGCGTCCTTGCAACTGTCTATCTTGGTCACTGTGCCGCTGAAGGGCGAGTGGACATTGGCACACATGAATGCTTCGGCTTTGCCTATCAGCTGGCCTACTTTCACCTTGTCGCCCTTCGCCACACACGGCGTGGCAGGGGCGCCCAGATGCTGGTTCATCAGGATGACGGCGGTCTGCGGCAACGGGAATTCCTCTATGGCCGCAGCTGTCGATATTTTGTTTTCTTCCGGGTGGACACCACCCATCGCGAATGTCTTCATATCGTCTCTTTCAAAAAAAAAATTATGCGTTAGTTGTTTCGTTGGACTGGCTGCTCCCTGCGGCGGCTGTCTCTGCGGCCTTCGGGGCGTCGGCAGGTGCTGCGGGCCGCTCCACCTTCGGCGGGAAATTCACCGCATGGATGGCTCCGGTCGGACACTCGGCAACACACTTGCGACACATCTTGCAGATGTTGTAGTCGATGTAGGCCAGGTTGTTCTCCACCGTGATGGCTCCAAACGGACAGGTCTTCTGGCATTTGCCACAGCCTATGCAGGCTGCCGTGCACGACTTGCGGGCGTCTGCGCCTTTCTCCTTGTTACGGCAGGCCACATACACCCTGCGGTTCTTCATGCCCTTGTTGCGCAGCTCAATCAGCCCGCGCGGACAGGCCTTCACACAGGCGCCACAGGCCACACACTTCTCTTCGTCCACCACCGGCAATCCGGTCTCTGGGTCGATGCTCAGCGCGTCAAACTGGCAGGCTCTCGTGCAATTGCCCAGCCCCAGACATCCGAACACACAGCCGCTCTCACCGGTATACAGACTGTTGGCAAACGTACAGTCCTGCATGCCGTCATAGTGAGTCTTCGCTGTGGCGTTGGCACAACTGCCGTTGCAACGCAATACGGCCACCTGCGGCTCCTTCTCTTCGGGCACACATCCCAACAGGGCGGCTACCTTCTTCGCCACTTCGGCTCCACCGGCCGGACAACTCAGTCCTTCCATGTTGCCTTGCTTCACAAAGGCCTCCGCCATGGCACGACATCCGGCTTTGCCGCATCCGCCACAGTTGGCGCCGGGCAACACCTCGGCAATCTCGTCAATCAATGGGTCTTCGATAACTTTAAATTTCTGTGCTACAATGTAAAGCACCACTGCAAACAGGGCTCCTGTAATACTCAATACCAGTACTGCAGTCCAGATTTCATTCATAATTCTGTTTATTTTGTTTTTATGGATTGTTCTTTTTATTTAAATTGCAAATTTACAAATTTTTTTGTTAACGACAACCATTTTTTTTGCCGAATGTTGTTACTTTGTGCGCAACTGGTTTGTTATTAGCCTTTAAAACGGTAATATCTTTCACTCGCTCGTCCTCCTCATTGCACCGCAAGGCGCTATTCGTCAGCACTGAAATCTTTTTTTTCGCTTTTTTTTGCCCAGTTCAAAAAAAGTTCGTAATTTTGTAACCGAATTCAAACAAAAAAAACACAACCGTTATGAACAATATCATTGTCGGATTCGACTTCTCCACAGGCTCTGCCAAGGCTGTTGACCTCACTATCGATATCGCCAACCGCTGGCAGTCCGACATACGCTTGGTCTACGTCAAGCAAAAGGATGAGGACGAGGCACCTATCCGCGCCGAAATCGAACGCCGCAACGAGGGCGTCGCACATCTCCTCAAAAATATCAAACTCGAATACGTCATCCGCGAAGGCAAAGTGTCCGAACAACTGGCCCAGCAGGCCATCGAAGACCAGGCACTGATGATCGTCGTCGGCACCCATGGCATGTCGGGCTTCGAAACAAACTGGATCGGCAAAAACACCTACCGCACCATCACCGACTCCCCCGTGCCCGTACTCTCTGTGCGCGAAGATTTTAACTTCAACAAAAAACTGGAACGCATCGTCGTGCCGCTCGATAGCACCAACGAAACCCGCCAAAAGGTGCCTTTCGCCGCTCGTATGGCCAAAACCTTCGACGCCGAAATCCACCTCCTCGGTCTCTATACCTCCGAGTCGCGCGACATCCGCACTCTCGTCGACGGCTATGTCGACCAGGTGGAAAACTTCCTCGACAAATTCGGCGTCCGCCATACCACCAAATTCGTCAACGCTCACAAAAACCTCACCGTCAGCACCCTCGAATACGCTAACGAAATCAATGCCGACCTCATCGTCATCATGACCGAACAGGAAAAGGCGCTCACCAGCTGGCTCCTGGGCAACTACGCTCAGCAGATGCTCCACCTCTCCAAGCGCCCCATCCTCTCGCTCCGCCCCGAACAAATCGGCTCCCAGTCCCGCTAGTATCAACCAAATCACATCGCTATGTGCCGTCATCTACCTCTGCTCCTCGCTGCTCTCCTCGCCTCGGCTCCGATCTGCGCACAACATGCCAAGGGCCATGTCGAAATTACGGGCGACGTGAAGGTCAGCGAGCTGGTGAAGAAACATATCGAATTCAACGAGAAGGTGCAGACCGTCCCGGGCTTCCGTATCCAGATCGCTTCCCTCTCGGGCCCCAATTCTCGCAACGGGGCCTTCGACCTCAAACGGCGCTTCAAGGAGGAATACCCTGACGTCGAGGTGTATATCATCTTCACCGAACCGAACTTCCGTATCAAGGTGGGCGACTTCACCAGCCGTCTCGATGCCTATGTCTTCATGCAGCGCATCAAGGACCGCTACCCGGGCACCATCGTCCGCGAAAATGTCTATCCCATCCACCTCGACTGGTCCAACTTGGTCCCCGAAACCGACGACGACGCGGCCAACTGATCCTGCAAAAAAACAGACATTAAATACAACAAAAAAAGCATCGGAATTCCGGTGCTTTTTTGTTGTCTCTTATCGTGTATGATCGGATGGCTTCAGCGCTTGGGAAAAATCGTGGCGTGTGTCCGAAAATTCATGGTGTTCATAAGGCTGTCTGGCTGAAGGCCATCGCTTCCCGATGTTACAGATATGCAATCAGATGCTTGCTCTTCGAGCTGGATTTCAGTCGCTTCAGACCTTTCTCCTTGATCTGGCGCACGCGCTCGCGGGTCAGCCCGAATTTCATGGCGATCTCGTCCAGACTCAGCGCATGGGGCATGCCAATGCCGAAATACATGCGTATCACGTCTCGCTCGTAGTCCGACAGGGCCGACAGGGCTCGCTCAATCTCTTGGCTCAGCGACTCCTGCATCAGGGCTTCGTCGGTGGCGGGAGTGTCTTCGTTGGGCAGCACGTCCACAAAGTTCACATCCTCGTCGGCCACCAGCGGCGCGTCTATCGAGATGTGGCGCCCCGATATGTTCAGTATGCTCTTGATCTTGTCTTCCGGTATGTCCAGCATCTCGGCCAGCTCTTCCTCCGATGGGGGACGCTCCAGCTTCTGCTCCAACTTCGAAATCTCTTTCTTCAGTTTGTTCAACGCTCCCAGCTGGTTCGACGGCAGTCGCACGATGCGCGAGTTCTCGGCAATGGCTTGCAATATCGACTGGCGTATCCACCACACGGCATACGAGATGAACTTGAATCCGCGTGTCTCGTCAAATCGCTTCGCTGCCTTGATCAGTCCCACATTCCCTTCGTTGATGAGGTCGGGCAGACTCAAACCCTGGTTCTGATACTGCTTGGCAACCGATACCACAAAACGCAGGTTGGCCTTCGTCAGCCGGTCCAGTGCGGCTTGGTCGCCGGCCTTGATTCGCTGCGCCAACTGCACCTCTTCTTCCGGTGTCAGCAACTCCTCACTGCAGATGTCCTGCAGGTATTTGTCCAGCGACTTGATGTCTCGGTTGGTAATGGAATGAGTAATTTTTAATTGTCTCATATATACGTGTTTACTTTATATTCGGTCCCTTTGTTGTCTCCGTCTCGCTCCGCTTCCGTTCGGCCGTTCGGCTTTTTTTCGACCCAATCGGCTGGCTGTCACTTGGCTGCGGCAGGTCGGCGACTCTTTTTTTAGGCGTTTTGTCTCTTTTTCGTGCTTTCCTTAACGAGAAAAAAGTAAAAAAAGTTTCATCAGGCAAAAAAAAATTCTGACAATCCCCATTTTTTTCTTATTTTTGCAGTCGTTTCTGTTGCGCCGTACCGACCGCCATCGCTGTCGGTTCGCGCTCTAAACGATTGTCATTCATCGCCAACAGACGCATCTCCCGCTCTTGTGCAGTCTGTTCCGATGCGTTGTTTTTTTGAAAAAATAAAAAAAGATTTATATCAATATGTTCGAAAGTATCAGCAGCAAAATCGAGAAAGCGCTCCACTCCCTCCGCGGCAAAGGTTCCATCACCGACATCAACGTCGCCGAAACTGTCAAAGAGGTGCGTAAGGCGCTGCTCGATGCCGACGTCAGCTATCCCATCGCCAAGGAATTCACCGATCGCGTCAAACAGGAGGCCTTGGGCCGCAACGTCATCCAGTCCATCGAACCGGGTCAGCTCATGGTCAAAATCGTCCACGAGGAACTGACCAAACTCATGGGCTCCCAGGCAGTCGATATCAACCTCAAGGGCTCCCCGGCTGTCATCCTCATCGCGGGTCTCCAGGGCTCCGGTAAAACGACCTTCAGCGCCAAACTGGCTTACTACCTCAAAAACAAAAAGGCCAAAAGTGTCATGATGGTCGCCGGCGACGTCTACCGCCCGGCTGCTATCAACCAGCTCCAGGTCCTCGGCGAACAAATCGGCGTGCCGGTGTTCGCTCAGCTGGGGGTCTCCGACCCGGTCCGCATCGCCAAAGATGCCCTCCAGGAGGCTCGCCTCAAAGGGGTCAACGTGGTCATCGTCGATACCGCCGGTCGTCTCGCGGTCGACGAACAGATGATGGACGAAATCTCCAACCTCAAACAGTCGCTCAACCCGCAGGAAACGCTCTTCGTGGTCGACTCCATGACGGGTCAGGATGCCGTCAACACCGCCAAGGCGTTCAACGAACGTATCGATTACGACGGTGTCGTCCTCACCAAACTCGACGGCGATACCCGCGGCGGTGCGGCACTCACCATCCGCTACAGCGTTCAAAAACCAATCAAATTCGTCGGTATCGGCGAGAAAATGGACGCCCTCGATGTCTTCCACCCCGACCGTATGGCCAACCGCATCCTCGGCATGGGCGATGTCGTTTCGCTCGTCGAACGTGCCCAGGAACAGTACGACGAGGAGGAGGCTCGCAAAATCCAGAAACGCCTCGTCAAAAACGAATACAACTACGAGGACTTCCTCTCCCAAATCGCCCAGGTCAAGAAAATGGGCAACATGAAAGATCTCCTCGGCATGATCCCGGGCATGAGCAAGCTGACCAAGGATGTCGAAATCGGCGACGACGCTTTCGTCCCCATCGAATCCATCATCGGCTCCATGACGCCCTACGAACGGCGCAACCCTTCCTGCATCAACGGCAGCCGCAAACAGCGCATCGCCGCCGGCAGCGGCCGCACCATCCAGGAGGTCAACCGCTTGGTCAAACAGTTCGAAGATACCCGCAAAATGATGAAGGCGGTCTCCACCAAAGGGGGCAAAATGGCCTTCCCCAAACGCCGCCGCTAACCGATCGGGCGCGTCCTGCAGTCCTTCGTGTCCCTTGGGGCGACAACTGCCCTAAAGTGCCCAAGGCTACAACAGCTCCTGACGCCCCCAAAAAAGACTTCGAAAACCTACAAAAACTGAAGATAATAAACCCATAAATAAACGCTCATTAGCATGACAAACATTCTCGACGGAAAACAGACTTCCATAGCTATCAAGGACCAAATCGCCAATGAGGTCCGTTCTTTTACAGCCAAAGGTATTCGCCCGCCCCATCTGGCAGCCGTCCTCGTAGGCGACGACGGCGCCAGCCAGACCTACGTGGCCAACAAGGAGAAATCTTCCCACGAGGTGGGCTTCACCTCCTCGGTCTACCGCTACTCGGCCAACACGTCCGAGGAAGAGCTTCTCAAAGCCATCGAGTTCCTCAACGATGACGACGACATCGACGGCTTCATCGTCCAACTGCCCTTGCCCAAACAGATCAACGAACAGAAGGTCATCAACGCTATCTCACCCGAAAAGGATGTCGATGGCTTCACACCGATCAACATCGGTCGCATGGTCCTCGGCGAGGATGCCTTCCTCCCGGCAACTCCCATGGGTATCTGCTCCATTCTCGAACACTACCAAATCGAGACCGAAGGCAAGCATTGTGTTGTCCTCGGCCGCAGCAACATCGTCGGCACTCCTGTCGCCAACTTGCTGTCGCGCAACAAGAAAGGGGCCAACTGCACCGTGACGCTCTGCCACTCCCGTACCCAAAACTTGCCCGAACTGACCCGTCAGGCGGATATCCTCATCGTCGCCATCGGCAAACCGGAATTTGTCACCGCCGACATGGTCAAAGAGGGGGCCGTTCTGGTCGATGTGGGTATCCATCGCATCCCCGACGAGACCAAGAAGAGCGGCTACCGCATCATCGGCGACGTCAAGCATGGCGAGGTCGACAGCCACTGCAGCTGGGTCACCCCGGTCCCTGGCGGCGTAGGCCCCCTCACCATCGTTTCCCTCCTCCAAAACACCATGAAGGCTTACAAAAAACGCTTCAACCTCTAACATAATCAGCAAACTGGGCTGTCCGGCCGGAATATCCCGAGGGCTCCTGAAGCGCTGATGTCCCGACTTGCCATCCTGGAAAAAACTCTCCCCCCCGAAAAAATGAAAACCCTCCTAGTCGTCCCTTGCTACAACGAATCCAAACGCCTTCCCCAACAGGCTTTCGTCGACTATGTGGAACACCACCCCGATGTGGCTTTCCTCTTCGCCAACGACGGCAGCCGCGACAATACGCTCCAGGTGCTGCAAGAACTGACCGCACGTCACGAGCGGCTCTTCTTGCTCGACATCCAGCCCAACGGGGGCAAGGCGGAGGCGGTGCGCAAGGGCATGCTCCATGCGGCTTCCCAGTATCATCCTGAGTATGTGGCTTTCTGGGATGCCGACCTCGCCACTCCGCTCGACGAAATCGAGCCGATGGTGCAGTGGGCGGACAAGGGGTACGATATCGTCATGGGGCTCCGCCTCATGCGACTGGGCGCCAAGGTGCGTCGCAAAACCATGCGCCACTACTTGGGCCGCTGCTTCGCCACCACGGCGTCCATGATGCTCCACCTGCCGGTCTACGACACGCAGTGCGGGGCCAAATTGTTCCGCACCTCGGTCGTCAACGACCTCTTCTCCGAACCTTTCATCACGCGCTGGCTCTTCGATGTCGAATTGCTGGCGCGCTACAAGCAGTGCTTCGGTATCGACCGCGCTGTCGAGGGTATCTACGAGTTCCCGCTCTTCCAGTGGCAGGATGTCGATGGCTCCCAGCTCAAAAGCCGCGACTTCTTCAAGGCGCCGGCCGAACTCCTCAAAATCCACCGCAAATACAAAGGCTCGAAAGTGGCTGCTGAAAAGGGAAACAGTGGGGGCGCTAGACTGTGAGCCCCCCGCGGCTGGTGGTTGTTTCGTGTCCAATTGGAAATTGATTTTTAAACTTTTATATTGTATCAATGGTCAAATTCTTCTCCGATAATAAGCACAATCCTTGGTTCTGGATGTTCGTCGCTATCGCCGCCATCCTCTTCTTCGCTATGCCGCTGATGAGCCGCAGTGCGGGCAACAGCGGCGACGAGGACAAATTCCAAATCCCGCAGGGACGTTTCGTGGTGGATTATTTCCGCTCCGACGGCGCCGACACTACTTGCCTGCAGGATGTGGTTGTCCTCAATGGTAAAGAGCAGTCCTGGAACCTCAAATACTACGGCTGCTCGTTCGATGTGGTGACCGAGTGGATCAACCGCACCTTCGGCATCGACGACATCGCGCGTACACGACACATGTGCAACGCTTTCCTGGGTTGGCTCATCGTCCTCTTCGGTGGCCTCATCGCCTACCGCATGGGGGGCTGGCGCGCGGGGGTGTTCGCCATGCTGCTGCTGTTCTTCTCGCCGCGTCTCCTGGGTCATTCGTTCAACAATCCCAAGGATATTCCGCTGGCTGCGGGTGTCATCATGTCGGTCTACTACATGCTGATGTTCTTCCGCCAACTGACGCCGCAGCTGTCCGAGTCGGCCGACGCCAAGGGCAAGAAGGGTGCCGTCAGGGTGCAGTGGCCTGAGCCGGCGTTCTCCGACAAGGTTACGCGCTATTTGGCTATCTTCCTCATGGTGCTGGTGTCGCCGCTGTTATTCACCACTGCGGGTGTCGGATTCACCGTCCTCATCGTGGCGCTCTTCGTCTGCTTGCTGCTGTTCCGTGAGGCGCCGCGCTTCAATCCGCTTACCTTGGCCATGCTGGCGCTTTCCATCGCGCTGGCGGTGAGCAACCGTATCGGCGGTCTCATCGTGGTGGGCTATATGGGGCTCTGGGGCCTTCTGTGGCTTGTCCGCTACCGCAAGGTGCTCAAGGGCAAAGTGGTCGGCAAGGCGGTCCTCGCTGCGGTGCTGGTCTGCCTGGTGGGCTTCTTCAGCAGCTTGTGCCTCTGGCCTTTCGCGCTCCAGCATCCTGTCCATAACAGCATCGAGAGCTTCCGCCTCATGTCGCAGTTCGACGTGCAGCTGCGTCAGCTCTTCGAGGGTTCCATGGTCATGTCGAACAACTTGCCGTGGTACTATACGCCCAAATTCATGTTGATGACCATCCCGCTGGCGGTCCTCGTCGGCTGGCTGCTCTATCCGTTCTTCGGCGCCTTCAAACGCGAACGCCGCATCGACAGCATCATGATTTATTTCGTCTTCCTCTTCCCGGTGTTCTGGATCGTCACCACGGGTGCCAATGTCTATGGCGGTTGGCGCCATTCGCTCTTCGCCTATCCGCCAATGGCGGTGGCTGCGGGCCTGGGCTTCGACGCCTTCGCGGCGTGGGCGGGTCGCAAAAGCGGCAAGGGGGTGGTCGAATTGCTCTGCTCGCTGGTGCCGCTTTGCCTGCTGGTGCCTCCGGCGCTCCACACGGTGCGCAACCATCCTTATGAATATGTCTATTTCAACGAACTCGCCGGCGGCGTGAAGAAGGCCTTCGGCCACTACGAGCTCGACTATTATTACCACTCCATGCGCGAGGCGACGGAATGGGTCATGGACAACGCCGAACCGAAGGCGGATGGCTCCAAGACGCTCATCGGCTCGTGGCATCTGGAATCGACTCGCTACTTCATGCGGTCCGACACGGCGCACTTCGACACGCGCTTCGTCCGCTGGGGTCAGCGCTACGAGTACGACTGGGACTACCTGGTGTTCCCCATCACGGGTATCGCGGGCGACTATCTGCTGGGCAACGCCTTCCCTCCGAAGGATTGCGTCCATACGGTCGATGTCGACGGCAAACCGATTGCGCTGGTGCTGAAACGCCAGACGAAGGATGACTTCCATGGCGTGCAGCTGCTGCGTGCGGGCAACGCCGACAGTGCGGCGGTGCTCTTCCGTCGGGCGCTGCAGGTCAACGCCGACAACGAGACGGCACTGTCCAACTTGGCCAATATCTGCCTCCAACAGCAACAGTTCGACCAGGCGGCTGACTACTGCAACCGCATGCTGGCCATCGATCCTTCCAACCCGCAGGCTTCTCAAATGCTGGTCTATGCATACCTCTACGGGGGCAAGCAGCAGGAGGCGGCAACATTGCTTGACAAGCTGCGCGCCGAGGCTGCCCAGGCGTTCCCCTTCACCATCACGGCCGACATGTATGCGCGTCAGGGCAACGTCAACGCGGCGCTCAACGAGCTGAACACCATGCTCGACCACGGTCTGATGGATCAGGATGCGCTCCAACTCTATGTGCAGCTGCGCATGGCTTCGGGGACCGACCAGAATGCTGCGGTCTACAGCTTCTACAGCGCCTACGCCAACGGCCTGGAGAAGAAGGGCGACGTGAAGGCGGCGGAAGAACTGCGTAAACAATTGGCTGGTGCATTATGAAAAAACTTTGGATCGCTATAGTAAAACTCTTCGGATGGCACTTCGACCTGCCTCCGGCCGACGACTGGCGCCGCCTGCATCATTGCGTCCTTATCGAGGCGCCGCATACGAGCATCTACGACTTCCTTCTGGGGGCTGCCTGCGTCTGGAAACTGGGACTCAACGGACGCTTCTTCATCAAAAAGGAGTTCTTCGTCTTCCCGCTGCGACACTTCCTCCGCTATAGCGGCGCACTGCCTATCGACCGTGGCAACCGTAACAACCACATGGTGGATGGCGCCGTTCAGGCATTGGCGGAACAGAACGATATCACGTTCATCATCACCCCCGAGGGCACCCGCAAACAGGTGCGCCGCTTCAAACGGGGCTTCTACGAGATCGCTGTCCGCGCCCAGGTGCCTGTCGCCATCACTTACATCAACTACAAGACGCGCCACATGGGCGTCGGCCCGCTGATCATGCCTTCGGGCGATTTCGACGCCGACATGCGTCGCATCCTGGATTTCTATTCTTCGGTATCGCCTCGCAATGCCAAAGGGTGGAACATCAACCTCCTCAAGCAAACCTACTCCCAAACCAAGAATGTGGAACAAACTCAACCGAATCGCATCAATAATTGAATATAGTCTAATTTTTTAATTTATATTTTGGATAAATGAATCGCGTCAGACGTATATACGTAGAGAAAAAGCCCGATTACGCTATCAAAGCTTCCGAGCTGAAGAGCGAAATGCTCAATTATTTGGATATCAACCCTACCGATGTCCGCGTGCTCATCCGATACGACATCGAGAATCTTTCCGATGAAACTTATCGCAAGGCGCTCGTCACCGTCTTCTCCGAACCGCCGGTCGACAATGTCTACGAGGAGTCGTTCCCGCATGCCGACAGCGATTTCTGCTTCTCGGTGGAATACCTGCCGGGCCAGTTCGACCAGCGTGCCGATAGCGCCGAGCAGTGCTGCTGCTTGCTCAACGACAGCGAACAGCCTATCATCAAGTCGGCCACTACCTACGTCATCAGCGGATCGCTGACCGACGCGCAGAAGGCGGCCATCCAAAAGCATTGCATCAACCCGGTCGACAGCCGTCTGACCGACGAGGTGAAACCGCAGACGCTGGTCGACCATTTCGACGAACCGGCCGATGTCATCGTCTTCGACGGCTTCAAGGATATGGCGGAACCGCAGCTGAAATCGCTCTTCGACAGTCTGGGCCTGGCCATGACCTTCGCCGATTTCAAACACATCCAGCGCTACTTCCACGACGAGGAAAAACGCAACCCTTCCATGACCGAAATCCGCGTGCTCGACACCTACTGGTCCGACCACTGCCGCCATACGACCTTCGCCACCGAACTGAAGGATGTGGCTTTCGACGAGGGCTACTACCGCCCGCTCATCGAAGGGGCTTTCCAGCAGTATCTCGCTGACCATAAGGAACAGTACACCGGCCGCACCGACAAGTATGTCTGCCTGATGGATATCGGAACACTGGCGGCCAAGCGCATCAAGAAGATGGGTCTGCTGGCCGACCAGGAGCCTTCCGACGAGATCAACGCGTGCTCCATCGTGGTGCCGGTCACTATCGACGGGGTGGAGGAGGAGTGGCTCATCAACTTCAAGAACGAGACGCACAACCACCCGACCGAAATCGAGCCCTTCGGCGGTGCTGCCACTTGTCTGGGTGGCTGCATACGCGACCCGCTGTCGGGCCGTACCTATGTCTATCAGGCCATGCGCGTCACCGGCGCTGCCGACCCGACCAAGCCGCTCAACGAGACACTGCCGGGCAAACTGCCACAGCGCAAAATCGTCACTACGGCTGCCCACGGCTACTCCAGCTATGGCAACCAGATTGGTCTCGCTACGGGTCTGGTCAACGAAATCTACCATCCCAACTACGTGGCCAAGCGCATGGAAATTGGTGCGGTCATCGCTGCTGCACCGCGCCGCGCCGTGAAACGCCTCAACAGCGATCCGGGCGACGTCATCATCCTCCTGGGTGGCCGCACGGGCCGCGACGGCATCGGCGGCGCTACGGGTGCCTCCAAGAGCCACACCACCAAGAGCCTTACCACTTGCGGTGCCGAGGTGCAGAAGGGCAACGCGCCTACCGAACGCAAAATCCAGCGCCTCTTCCGCCGCGAGGAGGTGAGCAGCCTCATCAAGAAGTGCAACGACTTCGGCGCGGGCGGCGTCAGCGTCGCTATCGGCGAGTTGGCGGACGGCCTGCAGATCAACCTCGACAGGGTTCCTAAGAAATATGCGGGCCTCGACGGCACCGAACTGGCCATCAGCGAAAGCCAGGAGCGTATGGCGGTCGTGGTCGACCCCAAGGATGTCGACAAGATGCTGCAGTATGCCGACGAGGAGAACCTCGAGGCTGTCGTCGTGGCTACCGTCACCAGCGAACCGCGTATGGTCATCAGCTGGCGCGGCAAGGAGATTGTCAACCTCAGCCGCCGCTTCATCGACACCAACGGTGCCCATCAGGAGACAACCGTCAGTGTCAAGATGCCCACAAAACCCATTGAACCCATCAACCCCACAAAATCCGTCAAAGAGCTGTGGCTGGAGACCCTCGCCGACCTCAACGTCTGCTCGCAGAAGGGTCTGGTCGAGATGTTCGACAGCTCGATTGGTGCGGGCAGCGTGGTGATGCCCTACGGCGGCAGGTACCAGCTGACGCCTACCCAGAGCATGGTGGGCAAGCTGCCGCTGCTCGACGGCAAGTGCGACACCGTGACCATCATGTCCTATGGCATGGATCCTTACCAGACGTCGTGGAGCCCCTTCCACGGCGCTGCCTACGCCGTGCTCAGCAGCGTGGCCAAGATTGCTGCCGCGGGTGGCGATGCCAGCAAGGTGCGCCTCACCTTCCAGGAATATTTCAAGAAGCTGGGCAACGACCCGTACCGCTGGGGCGAACCGTTCAGCGCGCTCCTCGGCGCCTACCACGCTCAGATGGGCCTCAAACTGCCGGCCATCGGCGGCAAGGACTCCATGTCGGGCTCCTTCAACGATATCGACGTGCCGCCGACATTCTGCAGCTTCGCCGTGGGTACGGAGAACCTCTATCATATTCTTACACCTGAGTTCAAGAAGCCGGGCTCAAAACTGGTATTGCTGGATGTCAAGAAAGACCAGTACGGAATGCCTGACTATGAGGATGCGTTGAAACAGTATCGTCTGCTCCACGACAGCATCGCACTTCGTGACAAAGAGGACGAAAAGGTCGTTGGACCTGTCTTCTCTGCCTATGCCATCGGCTTTGGCGGTATCATTGAAGCGGTCAGCAAAATGGCCTTCGGCAATGGCTGCGGCGCACATATCAACGACGATGTCACCGTCGAGGAACTGACCTGCAAAAACTATGGTGCCATACTCCTCGAGGTCGACAGCAAGGCTCAGCTGCCGTTCCACTATCGTGAGATCGGTGGCGTGACTCCGGAGAACTCCGGATTTGAGTACAAGGGTGTTAAGATCGCTAACGATGAGGCTCTTGCTGCTTGGCAGAAGACGCTCGAGGGTGTCTTCCCCACACGTACCAATGCGCCCGTCAAACCCATCGAATCTACGAAGCCTTCCCGCTTCGACTCCATCTACCAGTGCAAGCACAAGGTGGCGAAACCGCATGTCTTCATCCCTGCCTTCCCGGGCACCAACTGCGAATACGACAGCGCCCGCGCCTTCAACCGCGCCGGTGCCGAAAGCGAAATCATCGTCTTCCGCAACCAGAACGGCCAGCAGATCCGCGAAAGCGTCGACGCTTACGTCGATGCCATCCGCCGCAGTCAGATTGTCATGATTCCTGGCGGCTTCAGCGCGGGCGACGAGCCGGAGGGTAGCGCCAAGTTCATCACCAGCGTCTTCCGCAATGCGAAAATTGCCGACGCCGTAATGGAACTGCTCCAGAAGCGCGATGGTCTGATGCTGGGCATCTGCAACGGCTTCCAGGCGTTGGTCAAACTGGGTCTTGTGCCTTTCGGCGAGATCCGTCCGCAGGCTGCCGATGCACCGACGTTGACCTTCAACACCATCGGCCGCCACCAGAGCAAGATGGCCTACACGCGCGTCACCAGCAACCTCAGCCCGTGGCTGCAGCGTGCCGAACTGGGCGCCACCTACGTCATCCCCATCTCGCACGGCGAGGGCCGCTTCGTGGCTCCGCAGGAGTGGATCGACCGCCTCTTCAAGAATGGTCAGGTGGCTACGCAGTATGTCGACCTCAACGGCAATCCTACCATGGACGAGGAGTACAACATGAATGGCTCCTTCTGCGCCATCGAGGGCATCACCAGCCCCGACGGCCGCGTCTTCGGCAAGATGGGCCACAGCGAACGTCGCAGCAAGGGCTCCGCGCTCAACATCTTCGGCAACGACGACCAGCAGATCTTCGAAAGCGGCGTCCAATACTTTAAATGATAGTCTTCCCTAACGATAATAGCTATCAAAACCAGTAAGGCAACAGCTGCATCGCTCTGGCGGTGCGGCTGTTGCTGAATCTTGACCTCACCGCTCGTATCGCCATCTGGCAGGCCGCCGCGAGCAGGGGTGGGGCGCAGGTCCACCGGGTCGGTGTCCGCTTTGTTTCCAACAAAAATCGATTATTATGAGTACTACATATACTATCAGATGCAACCATTGTGGGACTTCCTTCCAACGACGCTACGGACTGGAGGTGAACGGACAGGGCACGCTCTACTGCGACCGTTGTGGCAAGGCGATGGGTGTCGACTTCAGCGGGGGGTGGTTTTCGTTGCCGCAGTGCGACTGCGGGGGCTCCTTCGATGCCGATGCGCTGGGCTGCTGCCCCAACTGCGGCGCCAGGCTTTCCAAACAGGATATCGGCGACGCTCCAATGCTCTAGGGGCCAATAACAGTTTTTTTATGCTCAATTGCTACCTATGACTCCTGATATCAATCGCATAACCCAAATGGAACAACGGCTGCAACGTGCCGCTAGGACCATCGCCGACTTGGAGGCGGCATTGTCGCAATTCGAGGGGCTTCATGATGATATCGAGGCTTTGGATGCCTACCTCGGCAGCTGCGAGTGGCAGGCTGACCGTGCCGCCGACCAGGCTGGATACCTTCCCGAAAGCCTTCATCGTGGTGTCCTTAGCGAAGATGCCATCTGGAACCTGCTGGAACGCTACCGCGACATAAAGGAACAATGGATAGAATGGGATAAGTGATTCGATGGCTGATGCGTCTGTTTCGTGACCGTCAACAGCCGCCTCGCAGTCCTGCGATTGTGCCATTGGAATCAGTCTTATCGATTGAAATATAAATACTTTAACCTATAACATTCTCAATAAAGCTATGGCAAGTAATCCCGATTTCGTTCAGTATGTGGTCGACCAGTGCAGCGGGGCGGGGGAGGTCTCTGTCCGCAAGATGTTTGGCGACTACGGCCTCTATTGCCTCTCCGACTGCGACAAGGACGACCCTATGGCGCTACCCAAAATAGTGGGCCTTATCAGCGACAATGCGCTCTATATCAAGCCTACCGATGCGGGCAAACAGCTGCTGCGGTCGGAAGTGATGCGCCCTCCCTACGATGGGGCCAAACCGTATTGCTATATCGAAGAGGTCGACGACCACGACTATCTGTCTGCCTTGGTCAGGGCAACGTGCGACGCGCTCCCGGCGCCCAAACCTAAGAAGAAAAAGGCGGACAAAAAAAACGTCTAGCCGAAGTGCCATGAAAAGTCAGTCTGCTCATACCGTCTCCATCTGCTATCGTTCCCCGTTAGGATTGCTGCGTGCTGAAATAGAGGATGGTGCGTTGTCTGCGCTGCGCTTCGTCGACGTCTGTCCGTCTCTTGGGGATGGCGGGTCGTCGGCTCTTCCGGTGGCACAGCAGCTGTGCAATTGGTTGGACGACTACTTCCGTGGCAAACGGCCTGCTGCCTTGCCTCCATTGTCGCTCGGGGGCACGCCGTTCCAGCGCTCCGTCTGGAACGAATTGCTGCAGATTCCCTACGGTCAGACGGTTACCTATGGCGAAATGGCTCGCCGTATCGGCTGCCGTTCGGCTCAAGCTGTGGGTCAGGCTGTCGGCCGCAACCCGGTCGTCATCCTCGTCCCTTGCCATCGCGTGGTGGGGGCTCATGGACGCCTGACGGGTTACGCCTACGGCTTGAACCGCAAACAGCAGCTGCTCCAACTGGAAAAGAACATAATCGGCAAATAACCTCAAAAACTCACATTATGAATGATTATTTGATTGAAAATAAAGAAATAAAGGTCCTGGTTTCGCAGCACGGCGCCGAACTGCTGAGCTTGTGCCGCAACGGACGCGAATATATATGGAACGGCGATGCTGCCTGCTGGAACCGCCATGCGCCCATCCTTTTCCCTGCGGTGGGCAAGCCTTTCAACAACGAAATCCGCATCGACGGCAAAAGCTTTACGATGAAGCAGCATGGCTTCGCACGCGACTGCGATTTCAAGGCTTTGGGCGACGGCCGTTTCCTGTTGTCCAACGATACGCCTCGCGACAACTATCCTTATCGTTTCCGCCTCGAGGTGTGCTACCGGCTTGAAGGGACTGCCGTGACGGCTGCTTGGACGGTGACCAACTGCGACGATCGCGACATGCACTTCCAAATCGGGGCGCATCCGGGATTCATGTTGCCGGACTATAATCCTGCGGATCCTGTTCATGGCTACGTCCGCTTCCTCGACCGCATGGGCAATCTGTTAGCGCCTGTCATGGTCTCGTCGCTCGACGACGGCAACCGGGTGCCGCTGCCTCGTTCCGTGGAGGTGCCTTCCGTCATGCCCGTCACCAACGACTCCTTCGCCCACGACGCGCTCATCTTCGAACAGGGCCAGGTGGCCACGACGGTGCTGTGCGACAGGTCGGGCAGTGCATTCCTCAGCGTCAGCTGTCCCCAGGCCGAGGCCTTCGGCGTCTGGGCACCGCACAAGCCGGGCTGTCCTTTCGTTTGTCTCGAGCCGTGGTGTGGCATCTGCGACCCCAAAGGCTTCGCAGACGACATCGCCAACCGTACCTACAACCACCGCCTGTCTCCCAACGAAAGCTACCACTTCGACTACACAATCGCCATCCTCTAACCCGCCGGTCAGCTCCAACTGACGCTTAAAGGGGCAAAAAGGAACAGGGACAAAAGAAGACCAGTGATTGTTGCCTTCGTGTAGAATGTCTGTGGCAAATAGTGGATGAATTGTTTTCTCGAAAGGGAAAAAATGAATTGTCCTTGAGTTTTTTATTGCCAAAGGTTTTTTGTAAATCTTTGTCAATTATTGTTTTGTGTGCTTGTTGCTCTTGTTGGGTCGACTGTTTTAAAATAATTGTGTAAATTTGCATGCAAAAAATAGGAAAGCATGCGTGAAACCAAGCAAAAAGCCCGTTCTTTTTCTCGCAAGAACATAGCACTATGGGTGTTGGCAGTTCTTTTATGTTCCGCCGTCGCCGTTCAGGGTCAGCCGTTCTTCGGCTGCAGAAGCGGCAACCAGTGGGCGGAGACTCCCATGCTGCGCAAATCGCTCGTTCTCAGCAACGAACATTGGCATCCGAATCACGATTCGGTCTTCTTCTTTCTCGATGTGGCTTCGTTGGGTTATCATGAGGTCTATGTCAATGGAACGCGCGTGGGCAATGAGGTGATGCAGCCGGCTGTTTCACAACTCAACAAGCGCGCTATGCTGGTCCGCTACAGCATCGGTGACTACCTTCGTGTCGGCACCAACGAAATCATGCTCTGGCTGGGCCAGGGCTGGGGGAGGGTGTACGGTACTCCGGCTGCGGCAACTGCCAAGCTGTATCGGGTGGTGTCCGTTGGCGATCGTGCGTTGGAATACCTAGTCTGCCAGACCGACAGTTCTTGGGAGGCTTCCCCGTCGGGCTACAGCTACACGGGAAACTGGCAGCCGCTACAGTTCGGCGGCGAACGCTTCGATGCGCGTGTCCGACCGCTATGGGGTCCGGCTACACGCTTCGCGTCCGACAGCATCCGAATTGCCCGACAGGAGTTCCAGGGCAACCACATCGTCGACACGCTCGCACCTCTGTCGTTGAAACTGTTGGATAGTAGCACAATCCTTGTCGATTTTGGACGTGTCTGCACGGGCTGGTTCCAATGCGAATTTCCGGCATTGGCTTCGGGCACCGAGGTGCAGATGGACTATCTGGACGACTTGCAGGGCTCCTATGTCGAGACGGATGTCTACTTGGCTCGGGGCAGTGGCAAGGAGCTGTTCAGCAATCGGTTCCATCTGCATGCCTTCCGCTATGTCCGCATCCGGACGGAGATGGCTTCTCACCTGCTGCGAAGCGTCAAGGTGCGTGCGCTGCCTGTCAGCGCGGTCAACCCGAAAGGGGGTGCGACCTTCGAATGCTCCGACGAACGGTTCAACGCCATCCACGACATGGTCAAGTATACGCTGAGCAACCTCACCCACAGCGGCTACATGGTGGATTGCCCGCATCTGGAACGGATGGGCTATGGGGGCGACGGCAATGCTTCGACTCCGACGTTGCAGACCCTCTGGGGGGTCGGCGACACCTACCGCAATTGGTTGTCGGCATGGGCTGACGCCATCGAACCGGACGGCGAACTGCCTTACGTGGCGCCGGCGTTCCGCACGGGTGGAGGCCCCTATTGGAGCAGCTTCGTCGTCAAGGCTCCGTGGCAGTCGTATCTTCATTATGATGATCTCCTCGTGGTCCGCCAAATGTATCCGGTGATGAAGCAATGGATGCATTTCATTCTGGAACACAGCAAGGACTATATCCTCCAGCCTTGGCTGGACAACGATCGCCACACGTGGTTCCTGGGCGATTGGCTGGCGCCCGCGGGGGTGGACATCGGGGGCGAAAGCGTCCTGCATGTCAGCAGTTGTGTGGTCAGCGAGTGCTTGGACCTGATGTCGAAGATGGCGACGGGGTTGGACAAAAACGACGAGGCTCACCAGTACCGCGTCCTGCGCGACAGCGTCAATAGGGCCATCCATCGCCATTTCTACCATCCCGAAAGCCACACCTACGCCAACGGTACGTCGCTCGATCAGGCTTACGCGCTGCTGCTGGGGGTCCCGCCAGACAGCGCTACGGCGGCCGACGTGAAAGCGCGGCTCCTCAGCAACAGCTACTACAAGTACAACGCGCATATCGCCGTGGGGCTTGTCGGCGTGCCGGTATTCACGGAATGGTGTGTCCGCGAACGGCAGACGGACCTCATGGCGACTATCCTCCGCCAGACGGACTGCCCGGGCTACCTCTACATGATCCGCAACGGCGCCACCACCACTTGGGAGTCGTGGGGCTGCCCTCGCCCTGACGCTCCTGCCAACGACGACTTGGTGCGCAGCCATGTCCATAACTGCTACAACGGCATCGGCATCTGGTTCTACCAGGCCTTGGCGGGCATCCGACCCGACCCCGATCATCCGGGCTACAAGCATTTCTTCATCGACCCTCAGCCTTGCAACGGCATCTCCTGGCTCCGCGCTAGCCAGCCGACGGCCTTCGGCGATATTGTCGTGGAAATCAATGGCAAAACTCTCAAAGTCATCGTCCCTCCCTCAACGACGGCTACCGTCTTCCCCAACACGTCCCGCCAACGGCTTCTCCAACCGGGCGAATGGGTGCTTTCAAGGTAAGTGGTGCCGCCATTGTCCATAATCTGATCCGACAGGTTTTGCGTGGGGTTGCAAAGATGCGAAGGCGTGAAATCGTATGTATGCCAAACAAAAATGCAACGATATGATTTATTTTTAGTAAATTTGCAACCATCTACCTCCCGAATAATGAACTTTTTATACTTTGTAAACTTTTAATAATAAGTATATTGCATATCTCATCCTGTGCGTCCTGTTTTTTTTTAATGCCAATTTTTTAATGCGAATATGAACCTCTTGCTCAAATATTTCCCCCAACTCTCCGACCGTCAGAAGGAGCAATTTGCTGCGCTGCCGGAGCTCTATGCCGACTGGAACAGCAAAATCAATGTCATCAGCCGCAAGGATATGGACAATTTCGTCGAACATCATGTGCTGCATTCGCTGGCCATCGCCAAGGTGGTCCAGTTCAAGACCATGTCCGACATCCTCGATGTGGGCACAGGGGGCGGCTTCCCGGGCATCCCTCTGGCAATCATGTTCCCCGACGCCAATTTCTATCTGGTCGACTCTATCGGAAAGAAAATCAAGGTGGTTCAGGATGTGGCTCAACAGCTGGACCTCCAGAATGTACGCGCCGAACAGATCCGCGCCGAACAGGTGGAGGGCGACTACGACTTCATCGTCTCGCGCGCCGTCACCGACCTCTCGCAGTTCATGGGCTGGATTCGGGGCAAGGTCTCCCGATCGCTCTACCACAAACTGCACAATGGGGTGCTCTACCTGAAAGGGGGCGACCTCACTCAGGAACTGGCGCCCTTCCGCAAGAAGGCGCACCTCTACGATATCTCCGACTTCTTCGAGGAACCTTATTTCGAAACCAAAAAAGTAATCCATATCCCCGTCGGTTGACCTTTGCCATGAAAAAACGCTCGCTGCTTCTCATCGTCATCTTCGGCGCACTGCTTGCCAACGCTTGCCGCCACCAGCTGCCTCGTGTGGTGGAAGTGCCACTGGATGACTGGATGTTCGAATACGACAACCGCTGGTACCCTGCCCAAGCCCCGGGGTGCATCCATACCGATCTGATGGGGCATAATCTCATCCCTGACCCTTTCTACGGCACCAACGAGGACTCGGTGCAGTGGGTCTCGGAACGCGACTGGACCTACCGCTGCCTGTTGCAGTGCGACAAACAGTTCGACCATTGCGCACTGGCGTTTGAAGGATTGGATACCTATGCCGATATCTACTTTAACGACAGTCTGCTATATAGCGCACACAATATGTTCCGTCCGCATCTGGTGGATCTGTCGGACATCGCCCGTACGGGCCACGATACGCTTACAGTGGTCTTTCATCCTACCGCTCCGCGCGACAGCGCCGCTCAGGCTGCGCTGCCCTACACCATGCCCGAACGGCGTGCCTTCACCCGCAAGGCGCCCTACCAGCAGGGGTGGGACTGGGGCCCGAAGCTGAACACCTGCGGCATCTGGCGTCCGGCCGTCTTGTTGCAGTGGAACGATGACGAGCTGTCGGCCGAAAGGGCATACGACTGGGTCGTCGACCAGCGGCCGGCGGCTCCCTACGCCGACCGGTTCCCCTTCCACAACGTCTCGTTGCTCCAACAGAAGGACTCCATCGGTCAGTCGTTCACTTTCTGCGTCGACGGTCAGCCGCTCTTCATCAAAGGGGCCAACTGGATTCCGGCTCATAGCTTTCCTGTCGTCGAAAGGGAGGACATGCGCGAACGCTACCGCTACCTGCTTTGCTCGGCCAAGGAGTCGAACATCAATATGTTGCGTGTCTGGGGCGGCGGCATCTACGAACCGGACTATTTCTACGACCTCTGCGACAGCCTGGGCATCATGGTGTGGCAGGACTTCATCTTCAGCTGCGCGCTCTACCCCGGCGACGAAGCGTTCCTGGACGAGGTGCGTCGCGAGGCGCGCTACCAGGTGCAACGGCTGTCCAAGCATCCTTGCGTGGTCCTCTGGTGCGGCAACAACGAGGTGAAGAACGGTTGGGAAGACTGGGGCTGGCAGCAACAGTTCGGCTACAGCAATGAACAACAGCAACAGATTGCCGATGCCACCGACAGGCTCTTCGCGGTCGGCGGACTGCTCGACAGCGTGGTCCGTGAGATGGGCCAGGGCCGGCAGTATGTGGCTTCATCGCCGCTCTTCGGCTGGGGCCATCCGGAGTGTGTCACCCACGGCGATTCCCACTACTGGGGCGTATGGTGGGGCGAACTGCCGTTCGAGATGTACGCCGAAAAGACGGGCCGCTTCATGTCGGAATATGGTTTCCAAAGTTATCCTGACTATAGCACCGTCCTTCGCTACTGCCCCGATGACCAGCTGGATATCAGCGCTCCTGCCATGCGCAGCCACCAAAAGCATGGACGCGGATTGGAAATTGTCTCCAAAGCTATGCGCGAAACACTCGGCATCGATCCGGACAGCCTGTCGCTCAGCGATTTCTGCTATGCGTCACAGGTGCTCCAGGCGTGGGGCGTGGGCTACGGCATCTGCCAGCATCTGAGCCGTCAGCCGTACTGCATGGGCACGCTCTATTGGCAGCTGAACGACTGTTGGCCGGTGGCATCGTGGAGCAGCATCGACTACTACGGCAATTGGAAAGCCTTGCAGTACCGAGCCAAAGAGCTCTTCAGCGACAGCGCCGACCTGCAACGCTGGCAGCGCTACTACAGCGTCCGTCCTGCCTCATGGCAGCTGTCGGCTCCCCAATTGGATTCCAAGGTGGTGTCCACAACAGAAGAACTCAAGGTGACCGTCACGGCCCGGAACGAACTGCGCTTCGTCATGCTGCAAACGGTGCCTCATGTCGACGGCCATTTCGATGTCAACTATTTCGATCTGGCTCCCGGCAAGTCGGTGACAGCACGATTCATTCCGCGCGACCCTCAAGCGAATTTGAATGGAATTGGCGTGGAAATCAAGACATTCAACGGTCTTGCCAATCGAAAGGGTCGGCAGGGTCGGACTTCGGGCATCGCTTCAAAACAGCCAAAATGATCTGTCGATGAAAAAAAATCGCCGTCGTTGTAAAAAATGGCTCAAAAAAGCTACCTATAATGGTGTGATGTGTCATGTGTGATGCGTTCAGACCGTCTGCAATCGGAAAATATAAAAAAAATGATATACAACATGAAAAAAAGTCTCCTTCTCCTTGTGGCGCTTGTCGCCATTCCTGCTGCGCTGTTCGCACAGGCCGATCAGAAACTGATTGACAAGGCGCGTTCGGGCGATGTGCCTTCCATGCTCAAACTGGCCAACTGCTACGAGTTGGGCTTCGGTGTGCCCATGGATTCTGTCGAGGCGCTGCGCCTTTATCGTCAGGCCGCCGACCGCGGCAGCGCCGATGCTTGGATGCACATCTCAGTCTACCATCTGTTGGGCGCGCAGATGCCTAAGGACACGGCTCGCTACCTGGCCATCCGTAAGGAATGGGCCGACAAGGGCGCACCCGAGGCGCTTACCTCCATGTTTCTCACCACGTTGAAGGGTTGTGGCGTTCGTCCCGATACGGCCTTGGCGCTGAGCTATCTGGAACGGGCGGCGAAAATGGGTGACTCGCGCGCACTGTCTTTATTGGGCAGCGTTTATTGCTATGGTGATTTGGGCTACCCCGTCGACCGAAAAAAAGCTTTCAAGTACTGGAACCAGGCGCTGGCCCACGACAATTATCCCGATGCGGCCTACAGTATGGCTCATTGCTATTACGCCGAAAAGGACTACGAAAACGCCTTGAAGTATGCCGATATCGCTGCGCGACAGGGCCAGCCCGATGCTATCACGCTGGCTGCTCTGATACGATTGGAGGGCAACGGCCTCGATGTGGACGGAACCCCGGCCATCAGGGTGCTGAGCAACACTGCCCGCAAATACCCTAACATGGCCTATTGTCAGTTCTCTGCCGGTTTGGCTTTCCTTTCGTCTTCAGACGAAGCTATCAGGAACATCGATAGCGCACGATACTTTTTTCAACGAGGCGAAGCAGCGGGCTCATTGTCCAGCTCCCTTATGCTGGCTCAGATTTGGATGGATTCGGATTCGGACACCGCTATGGCTTATCTCGACAAAGTGCTGGCCGACAAATCGCACGATGATGCGTCGAAAGGACAGGCTTGTATGCTCTATTCGCAATTGCTGTTCGAGAATCATCCCGACAAGGCTATGGAGTATGCCTTGATGGGCGCAAACCAATATGATGACAATGACTGCTGGATGGTCCTGGCGCGTACCTATAAGTACCAGGGTTTGGACAACCCGTTGGAATACAACCTGGTCAAGGCGGAACAATGCTACAAGCGGCTCGTCGAAAAAGACAAGTCCATGTTGCAGGAACTGGGCGATTTCTACCTCGAAAACGAACGCCATGCTGAGGCGTTGGCTGTCTACCAGCGCATCATCGATGCTGGTGATCCTGCCGGCTACTACTATCAGGCCAAATGCTACGCCGAAATGAACAACGAAAAAAAGGTCGTCGATCTGCTCAAAAAAGGCTACAAGGCCGGCGACGCCGAATGTGCCACTTCCTTGGGCTATATCTACGAGTCGGGATGGAATGGTCACAAACCGGACTATAAGAAGGCGGCCGAATGCTATATGTCCGTCGATGACCCGCAAGCGACCTACAATCTGGCCATGCTCTGGCTCAACGGCAATTTGGGCAAAGGCTCCGAAGCGGACATGCAGAAGGGCTTCGAGTACCTGAAAAAATCGTGCGATATGGGACTTACCCGCGCCTGCCTCACCGTGGCTTATTGCTACGAAACGGGTCAGGTCGTCGGGGAGAGCGACTACAGCAAGGCGTTGGCCATCTACGAGGAACTGGCCGAATACGACGTGCCGGTCGGATACTTCAAGAAGGGGGTCTTCTACGAGCAGGGTCTGGGTGGTCTGCCGGTCGACTCGGTGCTGGCGGTCGAAAATATCCGCAAGGCGGCGGAAATGGGCCACGGTCTGGCCTATTGCTATCTGGGCGACTACTACCGCTCGGGTCACTTCCTGCCGCTCGACCAGCAGAAGGCCTTCGAATGCTTCGTCAAGGCTCACGAGGCGGAAGAGATGGGCGGCACCTACTATGTGGGCCGTTCTTACTTGGAGGGCTGCGGTGTGGCCGTAGACACTGCGGCGGCAATCCCCTACCTGCGCATCGCCGCTGAGGCTGGCGTCGGAAGGGCGGGCTATATCCTCGCATCGTTCTTCGAAAAGGGCATCGGCGGCTTCGAGGCCAATGGCGACTCGGCGTTCCATTATTATTATCAGGCAAGTGAAAACGGCTATGCCGACGCTTCTTACAAGGTAGGCACTTACATGCTGGGCGAAGATATGTATCCTCAGGCGTTCAACATGTTCATGAACGCGGCCCGCGGTGGCAGCGTCGACGGCATCTTCCTGGTGGGCTTGATGCGCCAGGAGGGTCTGGGTTGCGAGGCCGATCCGGTCGAGGCCTACAACTGCTTCGACCTTATCGCCCATCGCGCCGACGACCCCCGCGGCTACCACTACATGGGTCTGGCGCGTCTGCAGGGCAACGGCTGCCGTCAGGATGAAATGCTGGGCAAACTGTACCTCGACACAGCGGCGGCTATGGGCTACGCTTCGTCTTACTACCTGCTGGCTATCTGCTACATGCAGGGCTACGGCTGCGAACCCGACAGCGCCAAGACGATCAGCTGCCTCGAACAGGCGGTGGCTGGCGGCAATGTGCAGGCCATGAACTTGCTGGGCGACATCTACGAAGAGGAGGAGGACTTCGACAAGGCGGTGCGCTACTACCAGATGGGCGCCGATCTGAACAACCCCGAGGCTATCTGCAATCTTGGCTACTGCTACGAGAAGGGTCAGGGGGTCATTCTGAGCTTTAAGAAGGCCACCGAACTCTACCGCCAGGCGGCTGCTATGAACCATCCGCGTGCAACACGTATGCTGGCGGCGTGCTACTTGGAGGGTACCGGCGTGGACAAGGACGTCAACGAGGCGTTGAAACTCTTCTCCACTGCTGCCGAACTGGGCGACGTGCAGGCCATGTATCTCCTCGGCTCCATCTACGAGGATGGCGACGAGGGTGTCAAGAAAGACGTCAAAGAGGCCAAGAAATGGTACAAGAAAGCGGCTGCCGAAGGCTATGAACCGGCTCAGGCTGCCCTGAACCGTCTCTAACAAACAAACATCCCTACAATCAGCCTTCCGACGACGCCTCCCACTATGCAAAAGGCTTCGTCGGTGGGCCTCAGGGGTGCTTCCTGTCAGATGAAACTTTAAACGTCGGCAAACCATGAAGAAAGCAATATTAGTGTGTGTCGCCTTGCTCTCTCTCGCCGCCAGTGCCGTGGCGCAGGAATGGGTGGTCTCATCGGCAAGCGAAGGACTGAAAGGACCTGTGCGGTCAGTGCACTGGGTGAAGGTCGACAGCTCCACCTGCAAATGGCGTGGCTGCACGCTAGTCCCACCTACCTTCATTGAATCGTGGCACATTGTTTTTGCTGACGACGGATTGTTGTCGGAAGAATTTTATAACAATCGTCAGGGGTCAGCGGTATTAATAACACGACACTACGATAAAAAACGGCGATTGAAAAAAAATAGTCCGTCTGGAGCCGACGGGCAATGTCCGCTTTGACTACCATTATGACGGAAGGCGTGTGCAGACGTATACTGTCTGTTGGAACAGCGACACAGCCTATCACGACAGCGACACAGCCACCTTCCGTTGCCACTACGATAAGAGCAATAATCTGTTGAGCGTGACGGAAGAGGATGTGGAGGCCTGCCCCCATGTGGATTACTATGAAAACGGTTATCGTGTTTTGAGAAAAACCGGCGACTGGCATGTGGTGTATGTCCGTAACCCACAAGGACTATTGCTGAAAGATTCCACGTACTTGACAGAGAGCGGTTTCGACGAACATGGAGATTGGAAATGTTGGCCTGGCGACACCGCGATAGAGACCAACGAGTATTTTTACACGCCAGATGGTGATTTGGCTGAGGTGCGCAAAGTGGAATATGGAAGGAAGCACGTCACCACCTTCCGCTATCTTGAATACGACGCCTTCGGAAACTGGACACGGCGCAAGAAGACCTATACCAAAAGTGATGGCACGACTGAGATCACTGATGAGATTAGGATGATCTCGTATCGTACCTCAAAACCTTGAAGTCTTTTTGGTTTTCGGCACGATGTTGTTTTGTTGTAAACAGAGCGATAAAAACTGTTGTGCCGTATACTGCAACGGGCTGCCGTCCGGCTAGTGTTTCCAGAAGGCAAACACCACCGCGAGCAGGATGAAGAGGAAGCTGACCAGATGATTCCATCGGATGGGTTCGCTCTTGAAAACGGTGGCGACAATGATGGTGAACACCGTCAGCGAGATGCATTCGGCCAATATCTTCAGCTGCATCAGCGTGAAGGGCCCGCCGTTAATCTGGCTGCCGATGCGGTTGGCGGGAATCATGAAGCTGTATTCGAAAAAGGCCACTCCCCACGATGAGAGGATGATGAGGATTAAGGGCCAGTCGCTATTGACCTTCATCTCGGTGAGCTTCAGGTTGCCGTACCAGGCAAAGGTCATGAAGATGTTCGATACGATAAGCAACAGTATGGTGAGCAATCCTTTGGGCATGGCTTATTCTCCTTTCATCATTCCTATCAGCATGGAAAAGGCTTCGTTGCAGGTGCGCTCTATGGTGCGCAGACGGTCGTCGCCGAAGTGCTTCAGCCGGGTCTCTGTTCTGCTGGGACCGGCAACGGCTATCCATACCGTCCCAACGGGTTTGTCGTCGGTGCCGCCGCCGGGTCCGGCAATGCCCGATGTGGCGATGCTGTAGTCGCTGGCCAGGCGTTGGCGCACGCCTTCGGCCATGGCACGCACCGTCTCTTCGCTGACGGCTCCGTGTTGCTCCAGGGTGGGGTGGGGCACTCCCAAAGCGCATTCCTTCACTTCGTTGCTGTAAGCTACCACTCCGCCTTTGAAGTACTGCGATGCGCCTGCCAGTGCGGTGAGCTTCGAGGCAATGGTGCCGCCGGTGCAGCTTTCGGCGGTGGACAGCGTCATGTTGTTGAACCGCATCATCTGTGCCACGGCTTCGGGCAGGCTTTCCATGTCTTCGCCGACAATGTATTGTCCGGCAATGAGGTACAGCTTCTTCACTTCGCGCATGATGTCCGACGACAGCGCTTCGCGGTCCTCGCCGCGGGCGGTGATGCGCAGCTTGACCATGCCGGCTTGGGGCAGATAGGCCAGCCGCATGCTTTGGGGCAGCCCCAGTTCCCACTCTTCAATCAGGTCGCTCAAAAACGACTCGCCGATGCCTTGCACCAGGATGTTCTTGTTGAGAATGTACGAGGTGTGGAAATGGGCCTGCAGGCGGCCGATGACTTCGGTGCGCATCAGGTGCTCCATCTCGAAGGGCACGCCGGGCATGGCCACCACCACTTTGCCGTCTTGCTCAAACCACATGCAGGGGGCGGTGCCTAGCGTGTTGTTGATGACCTTGCAGCAGCGGGGCACCCAGGCTTGCTGACGGTTGATGGGGGTGAGCTCGTAGCCGCGCAGCGCAAACAGCCGCGTCACATTGGCCAGGGCTTCGCTGTTCTCCACCAGCTCGCTGTGAAAGTGGTCGCAGAGCACCTGTTTCGTCACGTCGTCTTTCGTGGGTCCCAGTCCGCCGGTGATCAGCACGGCGTCGCTCGTCGCCATCAGCCGCTCCAGCGCGCTTCGGATGGCATCGGCCCGATCGGCCACAACGGCCACCTCTTTTACCTCCATTCCGGCGGCAATGAGCATCTTCGACATGCTCGCGGCGTTGCTGTTGACCACCTGGCCTATCAGCAGTTCGTCGCCTATATTGATTATGCTAACATTCATATTGTGAGTGTTTTATTGGCAGTTTCGACCGCCATAACCGGTTGCAAAATTACAAAACTTGTTCTATCTGTTAAAATTTTTTCGCCAATCGCAAAAAAAGTTGTACTTTTGCAAAAACTTTAGATCTGTTGAAATCATGACCAACATACCCAATTTAGACGAGCTCATTCTGATGGCGCTCAAGGAAGATGTGGGCGACGGCGACCACTCGACGCTGGCTTGCATTCCCGCATCGGCTCAAGGTAAAGCCAAAATGGTGGCAAAAAAAGAGGGTGTCCTTTGCGGCATCGAAGTGGGAAAACGTGTCTTCCAATTGGTCGACCCCGCACTGAAAGTCTCCTTGCTCAAACAGGACGGCGACTGGCTGCGGGTGGGCGACAGGGTGATGTCGGTCGAGGGCTCTTCGGCCAGTATCCTCACAGCCGAACGTACCGCCCTCAATTTCATGCAGCGCCTCAGCGGCATCGCCACCGAAACACACCGTATGGTCGACATGCTCCAAGGCCTCCACACCCGTTTGCTCGACACCCGCAAGACGACCCCCAACATGCGTCTGCTCGAGAAATATGCCGTCAAATGCGGCGGCGGCACCAACCATCGCATCGGCCTCTACGATATGGTGATGCTCAAAGACAACCATATCGACTTCGCGGGCGGCATCGAGGCGGCTATCGACCGCACACACGACTATCTCCAGAAAAACAACAAACAGCTTAAAATCGAAATCGAGGTGCGCAACCTCGACGAACTGCAGCGCGTGCTCGACCACGGCGGCGTGGACCGCATCATGCTCGACAACTTCGACACCGATACGCTCCGCGAGGCGGTGCGCCGCATCGACGGACGCTTCGAGACCGAGGCCAGCGGCGGCATCACCGACCAGACCCTCCGCAGCTACGCCGAAACGGGCGTCGACTTCATCTCGGTCGGCGCACTGACCCACCATATCAAAAGCCTCGATTTGAGCTTGCTCTCCGACTGATAGCGCTTCGACCCTCTCTGCAATGGATGCCCCTAACAAAAAGAATATTCATCTGCCGCTGACCGACAACGTGCGTCGCTCCTCGCTGGTCAGGTGGCTCATGCGCTGGGTCGACGCCTTGTCCCGCTTCTGGGGCCTGCGCATCTTGCCGTTCCTCAACCGGCTGGTGCTGCCGGGCTGCTCGGGCATCCCATTGGTCCAAATATTGAAGCATTTCTCCAACCGCGACCTCTGGCAGAGCTCCAAGGCGTTGGCTTTCTCCTTCTTGATGGCCCTGCCGCCACTGCTCATCTTCTTCTTCACGCTGATTCCTTACCTGCCTATCGAGGGCCTCCAAAATGAACTCATCAACCAGCTGCGCCTTATCTTGCCGGAATCGGTCTTCGGCCGCGTCGCCGACACCATCAACGATGTGATGGGACACAAGCATAGCAGCTTGCTATCCATCGGCTTCGCGGGCTCGGTCATCCTGGCGGCCAACGGTATCCATGGCCTTCTGCAGTCGTTCAACTCGGTGAGCCATAGCATCGAATGGCGCTCGCTGGTCCGTCGCTATCTGCTGTGCCTCCTGCTGGTGGTGCTGCTCTATGTGCTGGTGGTGGCGATCCTTTCGCTTCTCATCGGCTACAAGTTCTTCATCCAGTTCATGATAAGTCGCAACTTCATGGCGGAGACCACTCTCAGCTACATCGCCTTCAGTATGGGTCGCTGGCTCATCTTGGTGTTCCTTACCTTGCTGACCCTCAGCCTGCTCTACTATCTGGCTCCGGTCAAAAAACAGCGCATCAGCTTCCTCTCGCCGGGGTCGGTGCTCTCCACCTTGCTTATCTTCGGCCTTTCGTGGGCTTTCCAGGTCTATATCAACAACTTCAACAACTACAACATCCTCTACGGCTCCATCGGCACCTTGCTGGTCATCATGTTGTGGGTCTATGCCAACTGCGTGGTGATCCTGTCGGGCTATGCCGTCAACATCGCCATCGCCGAAAGCCTCGAGTCGCACTACGAACCTTCGCGTCGCCGTCGCCGCCAGCTGCATCGCCGCTTCAAGGGGCGTCCGCACTACACCTTGCGTACCGACAACTGCGCCGGACGTCAGCCTTGTGGCAGCTCCATCTACCACAGCCCTTCGGGCATCACCCATTGGAAACCCCAAAAAACAGAAAAATAAGTTTTCCTCGAACAAATATATCAACGTAAAATACCCTCTCCTCCTCCATGATTATCCAGAAATCCCACGGCAGAACAGTGCCTGTTGAAAGAAACAATAGTCAGAAATTTAAGATGGTCGCCAAGACCATGCACGGCCTCGAAGAGATCTTGGCCGAGGAACTGCGTGAATGTGGCGCCGAACAGATCGAATCGCTCACCCGCGCGGTCTCCTTCGAGGGCGACATGCGTGTGCTCTATCGGGCCAACTACACCTGCCGCACGGCATTGGCCATCCTCAAACCGTTCGCCGAATTTGAGGCCGACGACGATCAGCAGCTCTACGATAACGTCTACCGTATCAAGTGGGAGAAAATCCTCGATGTCGACGGTACCTTCATGATCGACTCCACCACGTCGGGCGAATATTTCACCCATTCCTACTATGCGGCACTCAAAACCAAGGACGCCATCGTCGACCGCTTCCGCCGCATGTTCAACCGCCGCCCGAGCATCGACACCGAGAATGCTGACTTCAAACTGAACCTCCACATCGTTGACAACCATGTCACCTTGCTGCTAAACTCGTCGGGCGAATCGCTCCACAAACGTGGCTACCGCCAGGCGGTGGGCGTGGCTCCCATCAACGAGGTGCTCGCCGCTGGCATGATCAAACTGTCGGGATGGAAGTGCGACTGCAATTTCTACGACCCCATGTGCGGCAGCGGCACGCTTCTCATCGAGGCGGCCATGATGGCCAACTGCATCCCAGCGCAGTACTACCGCCATGAGAATTTCGCTTTCAAACGCTGGAGCGATTTCAACATCGGCGAATGGAAGAGCGTCAAGGAACAGGAAGACCGCAAAATCGGTTCGCTGGATTTCGACTACGAGATTTGGGGCAACGATATCGACCTCTCGGTACTCGAACAGGCCGAAAAGAACCTCCAATACGCCAAACTCCACAAGGATGTCATGCTCTACAACGGCAGCTTCGAAAACCAGGAACCGCCCGAGGGCCGCACCATCATCGTCACCAACCCGCCTTATGGCGAACGTATCAAAATCGACGACCTCAACGAGCTTTACACGCGTCTGGGCGACACCTTCAAACGGCTCTATGGCGAACGTTGCGAGGTGTGGCTCATCACGTCCGACTTCGAGGCAATGAAGCATATCGGACTGCATCCTTCCCGCAAAATCCAGCTCTTCAACGGTTCGCTCGACTGCCGTTTCCTCCAGTTCGAACTCTACAGCGGAAGCAAGAAGGACAAGTCCAATGGGGCTGATGGGGAATCTGAAGCATAACGGTACCATCACATTCTCGGCTGCTCTGGTCAAGTCGCTGGCTGCCGACGTGGGCTTCACGGCTTGTGGCATAGCACGTGCCGAGAGTCTTTCCGACAGCGAATTCCCGCTGTGTGAATGGCTTTCGCATGGGCTGCACGCGGATATGGGCTACATGCAGCGCAATGCCGAAATGCGTCAGGATCCGCGCTTGCTGGTGGAGGGGGCTCGCAGCATCATCTCGCTGCTGGTGGCCTACAAGCCTGACCGTCGCATGGAGGGGCCGGTCCGCATCGCTCAGTATGCCTACGGAACCGACTATCACGAACGGCTCAAACAGATGCTCTACAGCCTCATGCAGCGCATCGCCGGGGCTTACGAGGGCTTCGAGGGTCGTCCGTTTGTCGATACGGCACCCATCAGCGACCGCCACTGGGCGGCTCGCGCGGGCTTGGGCTGGATCGGACATAACACTTTGCTCGTCAACCCGCAATGGGGGTCTTACTGCTTTATTGGAGAATTGGTGACGACGGCCGAGGCGGACTGCTACGACAGCCCGTCGCCTGACGGCTGTGGCGACTGCCGCCGTTGCGTCGACGCCTGCCCGAATGGGGCCATCGTCCGGATGGAGGGGGCTGGGTCCTTTCAGGTCGACGCCCGCCGGTGCACTTCCTACAATACCATCGAAAACCGCAATCCGTCGCTGCCGCCGTCGCTCGACCGCAGGGGCTACTCCTTCGGCTGCGACATCTGCCAGCTGGCATGCCCCTACAATGAACAGGCACCGGCGGCAACAACGCTCGACGACGAACGCAAACAGCTGCTGGAACAGCTGCCGGACGCCGACAAGGGGGCCTTCCGCCGCTTCACCAAGCACTCGCCGCTCAACCGTATCACTTACGAACAGTGGCTGCGCAACATCGGAAGGGGAGAACCGAACGGGGATCCAAAAACCAAAACTGAAGAGTAGAAGTAACAACCCATTACAGAAAAATGCACCTCTTTTTCGCCCCGCTGCAGGGCTACACGGACTATCTCTATCGCAACGCCCACCGGCTGCTGGTGGGTGGCGTGGATGCTTATTTCTCACCGTTTGTGCGTTGGGATGGGTCGCTGCGCAACAAGGATGTGCGCGACGTCTCGGCGTCAAACAACGAGGGGACGCCTGTGGTCCCGCAACTGATTGCTGCCGATGTCGATGAGCTGAATCCGCTGCTCGACTTGGTGGAACAGCAGGGCTATCGGCGGGTCGACTTCAATATGGGCTGCCCGTTCCCGCTACAGACGGGGCGGGGCCGCGGGTCGGCGCTGCTGGCGCGTCCGGATAGCGTGAGGCTGTTGATGGAGGCCTTCCGTCAGCGGCCGGAACTGCAGCTGTCGGTGAAGATGCGCGCGGGATTCGACAACGCGTCGCAGGGGTTGGAGGTGGTGTCGCTTCTCAACGACTATCCGCTGGAGTTTATAACGATACATCCGCGCCTGACATCGCAGCAGTACAAGGGCTCCGTCGATGGGGAGGCGTTTGGCCGTATGTTGGTGGCATCGCACCATCGGGTGGTCTTCAATGGCGATGTGGGGTCGGTGGCGGATATCGATGGCATCGCGCAGCGCTGGCCGCAGCTGCATGGCGTGATGGTGGGCCGCGGACTGCTGGCGCGTCCCACGCTGGCTTCCGAATGGCGTCAGGGGACTTCTTTGCCGGAGGCGGAGGTGCTGCGGGTCTCGTTGGCATTGCACAACAGACTCTTCGACGATGCATGCCGACTGCTGCAGGGCGACCAGCAGGTGCTGGCGCGTATGCGTGCTTTCTGGGAATATCAGCAGCCGCTCATCGACAAAAAAAGCTACAAACGGCTGATGCGGACCTCCAGTTTGCGCAACTACGAGGAGACGGTCCGCAACATGCAGTAGTGTATGTCAGATTTATTTGCTACCTTTGTGTTCTGTTAGTTAGGGTGCTGTTGCGTTTAAACGTTTGATTATATTGTAGATAATCACTTTTCGCTGCGCAATGGTATCGCAAATCTTCTTTTCACCTGCGGCCTGTCGCTTCGACCGACCGCCAAATTTGGATGCCTATGAACAATCCTATTGACACCTCATTATTCGACAAGGCGGCGGCTTTTGCCATCGCTGCTCATGGCGGCACCGAACGCCGCGGCAAGGGCACGCCTTATGTGATCCATCCCATGGAGGCGGCAGCCATCGTGGCGTCGATTACCAACGACCCCGAAATGCTGGCTGCGGCAGTGCTTCACGATGTAGTGGAGGATACGGCGGTGACTGCCGACGAACTGCGTCAGGCGTTCGGCGATCGCGTGACGAGGCTGGTCCTTCACGATACCGCATCTGATTCGGCGACACTTGGTTGGCGCGGCAAACGTCAGGGACAAATCGAACGGCTGCGCGCTGCCGACCGCGACGGCAAGATTGTGGCGTTGGGCGACAAACTGTCGAACCTCCGCGCCATCGCGGGCGACTATACCTTGTTGGGCGACGCGCTCTGGCAGCGTTTCCATGCGCCGCAGGGCAGGGTGGACATCGAATGGTACTACAGGGGGTTGGCAGGGGCGCTGATCGAACTGTCCGAGACGATTCCTTACCGCGAATTTGTGGCGCTCCTCGACAATACCTTCGGCTTCATGAACTATGGTGAGGCGACAACGGTGTCGCTCGACGACTATGTGGAGAGTGGCGGCGGATACTGCAGCACCAGCTACAACCACCGCGACGGGGTGACCATGGTGAAATTCTACGACGAGGGGGCGCCGCTGTCCTTGCCTCAAAACGAACTGCAGACGGCGCACGCGGTGTTCCGTATGGGCATCCCGTCGCCTATGCCGGGACGGCTGGTGACCGACGGTCGTCGTTTCGGCGCTGAGTTTCGCCGCATCAGCCCCAAGGAGTCGTTCGCTCGCTTCGTGAGCAACCGACGGGACCGGTGCGAGGAAATCGGCCACCGCTTCGCCAAGATGTGCCGCGACCTTCACGCCAAACCGTGCAACACCTCGCTGTTCGCCTCCGAATCGGAATACGTGATGGGCGAGATTCGCAAGAGCCGCAGCCTCACTGCGGAAGAACAGGAACATCTGTGCCGTCTGGTCGAGGCGGTGCCGCTATGCCGCACCTGCCTGCATGGCGATATGCATATCGGCAATGTCATCACGACCGACCTGGACGAGAAAACACATGCTGCAATCCATGACTTCTGGATCGACTTGGGCGATTTCCGCTGGGGCAACCCGCTCTTCGATTTGGGAATGGCGTACCTGACCTTCTGTAACCCCGACGAGGCAATCACCCAACGACTCTTCCACATTGGCTCGGCCGAGATGCAACGCATCTGGAAGACCTTCGCAGAAGATTATTTCGGCGCGCATACCGATGCCGAACGCCACGACATCGAGCGGCGTCTGGCACCCTTCGCTGCCCTCAAGATGGTCCATTTCGACTTGGTCCACCCCATGCCCGAACCCATGCGCCACTTCGTACAAAAAACCGCCGCCGCCGCCTCCCAAATGACCACGCTCGAATCCACTCCCTGGCCCACCCTCTAAAGAATCAGAAACCCCTCGAGGCCCGGAGAAAAGATTGAAAAAATAAGGATATAAGAAAAACATAAAAAAAGCCTCTCCAGCGGTGCTAGAACATCTAGAATTGCTGGAGAGGCTATTGTGTTGGAGGGTCAGCAAAACCGGCCTTCCTTATAAAATGGCGCTTATTCTCCCGATTCGCCGGCGGCGATGCGGGCGCGCTTGCGTTCTATCTCGTCAAGAATGATCTTGCGAATGCGCAGGTGGCTGGGGGTGATCTCCAGATACTCGTCTTCGCGAATATACTCCATGGCTTCCTCCAAGCTGAATTTGATGGGCGGTGTGCAGGTCGACTTGTCGTCGGCGCTCTTGCTGCGCATATTGGTCAGGTTCTTGGCGGTGACCACATTGATGACGATGTCGTTGCCGGGACGCAGGCTCTCGCCGATAACTTCACCGGCATAGACGTGGTCGCCGGGCTCGATGAAGAAGGGCCCGCGGTCTTGCAGCTTGCTGATGCTGTAGGCTGTGGCTTCACCGGTCTCCTTGGCGATGAGGGCGCCGTATTTGTGGTCGTCGATATCGCCTTTCCAAGGCTGGAATTCGAGGAAGCGGCTGGCTATGACGGCTTCGCCGTTGGTGGCGGTGAGCAGCGTGTTGCGCAGGCCGATGATGCCGCGGCTGGGAATGGTGAAGTCGAGCTGCACGCGGTCGCCTTTGGTGTCGATGGTGCCGACTTCGCCTTTGCGGCGCGTGACGACATCGATGACCTTGCTCGAGAATTCCTCGGGCACCAGCACGGTGAGCTGTTCGATAGGTTCGCACTTCTGGCCGTCAATTTCCTTGATGATGACTTTGGGCTGGCCTACCTGCAGCTCGTAGCCTTCGCGACGCATGGTTTCGATAAGGATGGAGAGATGCAGGATGCCGCGTCCGTAGACGAGCAGCGAGTCGGGCGAATTGGTCTCCTCCACGCGCATGGCGAGGTTCTTCTCCAACTCGTGGTAGAGGCGCTCGCGTATGTGGCGGCTGGTGACGTATTTGCCTTCCTTGCCGAAGAAGGGGCTGTTGTTGATGGTGAACAGCATGCTCATGGTGGGCTCGTCGACCTTGATGGGGGGCAGGGGCTCGGGATTCTCGGCGTCGCAGATGGTGTCGCCGATTTCGAACATCACGTTCTTGTCAAGGTCCAGCAGTACGGCGCAGATTTCGCCGGCTTCAATGCTGTTCTTGGTGCGCTCTTTGCCAAGGCCTTCGAAAGTGTAGAGTTCTTTGATTTTGCTTTGTATCTTTTCGCCGTCGCGTTTCACCAGACAGATGGGCTGTCCGGCCTGCAGGGTGCCTCGGTTCAGGCGTCCCACGGCGATGCGGCCCAGATAGCTGCTGTAGTCCAGCGACGAGAGCATCATCTGGGTGTTGCCTTCCGGCACCTTGGGCTCGGGTATGTGCTTGATGATAAGGTCCATCAAGTAGCTGATGTCGTCGGTGGGCTTGTCCCATTCGGGTCCCATCCAGCCTTGCTTGGCGCTGCCGTATGCGGTGGGGAAGTCCAGCTGGTCGTTGTTGGCGCCCAGGTTGAACATCAGGTCGAAGACGGCTTCCTGCGTCAATTCGGGGTCGCAGTTGGGCTTGTCGACTTTGTTGATGACTACGATGGGTTTCAGTCCTAGTTCGATGGCTTTCTGCAGCACGAAACGGGTCTGGGGCATAGGGCCTTCGAAGGCGTCGACTACCAGCAGCACACCATCGGCCATATTGAGCACACGCTCCACCTCACCACCGAAGTCGCTGTGGCCGGGGGTGTCGATAATGTTGATTTTGTAGCCTTTGTAGCGGACGCTGACATTCTTCGAAAGAATGGTGATGCCACGTTCGCGTTCCAGGTCGTTGTTGTCAAGAATAAGATCGCCGGTCTCTTGGTTGTCGCGGAAGAGTTTGGCTTGGTGCAGCATGCGGTCCACCAGCGTGGTCTTGCCGTGGTCGACATGTGCTATAATTGCTACATTACGAATGTTTTGCATGAAAAACTGTATATTTTTTGAACATGCAAAGATAGAAAAAAAATGTGAATTGCGGACAGCTTTGTTGCTCCTGTCGGCAAAAATGCGTATTGTAGGCCGCTAACGGATTGGTTTATAGGATTTTCTCGGTCAGGGTGAAGCTGCGGAAACGGGAGGTGGTGGAACTGGTCTCGCGCACGCGCACCAGCTTGTCGCCGAAATGCATGGTCTTGTCGTCGCTGTCGGGGTTCTCGGTGTGGTAGACTTGGAACAAGCGGTTGAAATCGCGCAGAAAATCAGCGCTGCGCACATCGAGGATGACTTCGTAGCAGACGTCAGTCTTGGGGTCCATCTTGAAGGTGCACCGGTAGTCGGCAGTGTTGATGATCATCACGCCTTCCACTCGGTTGCCGGAGGGCATGTAGGTGATGTCGAATTGCTGGCTCTCGGCGCGTTCGTTGCCGACAAAGGCGCCCAGCGACTGCACGATGTGGTGCGCGTCGCGTCCCAATTGTTCGACTATGTACGATGTCTGGGCGCTCAACGTGCCTGCTGCGGCTAGCAGCACGAAGGTCAGCAGGTGCTTCGTCAGGGTGGGGAAGATGCGCATATGGCGAGGGTTTGTGCGGTTAGACTATGGTGTCCATGATGCGGACAATGGCGTCACGCATCTGGTCGTGATAGCTGTTCAGGAAGGTGCCGTCGGCGCGGTTGGCGATAATCAGGCAGACCGTCAGGGCGTTGTGGCCCATCAATGCCGATAGCCCGTAGATGGCGGAGGTCTCCATCTCCAGATTGGTCACCTTCAGGTTGTCCCAGCTGAAGGTGGCCAGCTTCTCGTTGAGGTCGCTGATGCTGGGGGCTATGCGGATGTTGCGCCCTTGGGGGGCGTAGAAGCCGGGCGCGGTGGCGGTGATGCCTTGCCGTGTGAAGGGGGCCACGCGCTGCAGCAACGTGGGACTGCCAGCAACACAATAGGGGCGGGCCATGCGGCTGGGCAGCTGCATGTGGCGTTCGAAGGCTTGGGCCATAGGTTCGTCCAGTTGGCTGTCGTCGTGCTGGTAGTAGTTCAGCAGTCCGTCCAGTCCGATGGCGTATGCCGAGGCCACAAGCGACCCGACGGGGATGTCGCTGTGCAGCGATCCCGATGTGCCGATGCGGACCATGTTCAGCGTGCGGTGCTCTGCCTTGACGGTACGGCTGGCAAGGTCGATGTTGGCGGCTGCGTCGAGTTCGGTGACCACAATGTCGATATTGTCGCATCCCATGCCGGTGCTCAGCGCCGTAAAACGGTGCCCTTTGTAGCGGCCTGTCAGGGAATGGATTTCGCGGTTCTGGCTCTCGAATTCAATGCTGTCAAAGAGCGTTTTGAACATGTTGACGCGGTTGGGGTCGCCAACCAGGAAAATGTCGTCGGCCAGTTGCTCGCCGGTCATATTAATATGGTAAAGGCTCCCAGAGGGAGCCAATACCAATTCGCTTGATTTCAATTCGTTCATATCAGTAGTTTATCTGCTGTTGCGGCTGCCGGTGTGGGTGGTGGTGTTGGTTCCACGCGAGCTGCTGGTGCCGCTGTTGTTGTTGCCACGGGTGGTTGTGGTGCCGCTGTTGTTGCTGCCACGGGTGGTGGAAGTGCCGGTGTGGGTGTTCGTGCCACGCGAGGTGCTGGTAGCGGTGTTGTTGTTGGTAGTGTTGGTACTGCTTTTGGTGGTAGTGCCATTGGTAGTGCTGGTGCCGCGAGTGGTGCTGGTGCCAGTGTGGGTGTTGTTTCCACGGGTGGGGCTGGTGCCAGTGTGGGTGTTGTTTCCACGGGTGGGGCTGGTGCTGGTGCCGTTGTTGGTGTTGCCGCCGCGGGTGGCACTGGTACCGCTGTTGGTGTTGCCGCCGCGAGTGGTGCTGGTGCCGCTGTTGGTGTTGCTGCCGCGGGTGGCGCTGGTACCGCTGTTGGTGTTGTCTCCTCGCGAGGTGGACGTTCCGTTGTTCACATTGTTGCCGCGGCTGTTGCTGACGCCGGTGTTGTGGCCATTGCCATTGTTGTTGCCGTTACGGCTGCTGATTCCGGGGTTGCCGGCGTTGCTGCGGTTGTCGCCGCTGCGCTCGCCGCCGTTGCTGTTGTTGACACCGGTGTTGCGGGTGCCGGTGGTGTTGCGGCCGCTGCCCAGGTAGCCGTGTCCGTCAGGTGTCTGCGGGTAGTTCACGCCGGGCGTGAAGGGGTGGGTGGGGACGTAGGCCGGAGTGGAGGGGGTGCGCATGTAGTAGGGCGGCAGGGGGGCAGGGGCGCCGTGGCTGACATGGGGCGGACGCCATCCGAAGCGGTGCACTTCGTAGTGGTAGGTGTACATGCGGTTGAAGTGCGGGTCGTGGTAGTGACGCACGAAGGAGTGGTAGGGCGGCATGGTCCAGTAGAAGTTGGGTGTGGTTGCCATGCTGCGGAAACGCAGATACTGTGCTGCGTTGTACATTCTGTTGCCGTAGTGGTTGTAGAGCCAGATGCAGGAGAGGTCGATGGGCATGTAGATCTCTTCGCCGGTGTAGGCGTCGAATCCGTACAGCCAGATCTCGTAATATTTGCTGTTCACCGGCTCAGCCCACACTTCGTTGATGATAACGTAGGTGGCCAGCTCGTATTCGTAGCCGCAGTATATCATCAGCTCGGTTTGGGCATCAAGCGCCCGAGCAACGCGAGTGGCTTGCGGACGGGTGAAGTAACGGACTCCGTTTGCGGTTGCGGTGACTGCTGCCAGTATCAAGGCCAGTGTCAAAATGAATCTTTTCATGGTGGCTCCTTTCTGTTTGTTGTCGTTTTGTCGACGGTTTGTATTTTTTTTATTGTTTCGTATCTGGGTTGTATGAAAACTTGTGGCAGTTAACTATTTTTAAGAGCTTTTTGCAGTTACAGGGCTTGGCGCGCTGTCTGCCAATATTTTTGCAAAAGTAGTAAATTATGGACACCTGACAAAATATTTTTTGTCGGCTGCGCACCATTGCTTTTTTTTGAATCATTCCATGCTTTTGCAAGGTGTTTGTTATGAGGTTGTTGCAAATGCCTCTTCTGGCGGCGTGGCTCTCGAGGTGCAAAAAAAGTTTTCGGTTATCAAAAAAGTTTGTATTTTTGCAAACCGAAATCGGGGAGTGGAAAAGCGCTTTTTTGCTCCTAACTGATTGGAATACATGGAAAGATGCCGGAGTGGTCGATCGGGGCGGTCTCGAAAACCGTTGACCAGCTTGCCTGGTCCCAGGGTTCGAATCCCTGTCTTTCCGCTGAAGAAAATCTCACAAGCTCAAACAATTTGACTTGTGAGATTTTTTTTATACCGATAAGAGGCGTGAAACTTGCTGTCTCTGTGTTTTTTTGCGCCCAATATCGAAGCTGCCGCAGCTCACCGATCTGTTCCTTGTGGATACGCTCGTTGACGGCATAGCCCTTGACGAGATAGTCCTTCAAAACCTTGTTAGCCCATTGGCGGAACTGCGTGCCACGTTGACTTTTCACTCGGTAGCCAACGGAGATGATGTCATCGAGATTATACAACGTCAATATTTGGGTCTGTTCTTTCCCACTAATAGCTCCATGTTGAGTGGTATGTGCAAAATTTGCACACACCACTTTTTTGTCCAATTCACCCTCTTTAAAAACATTGTTTATATGCCTGCCAATCACCGATCTATCCTTCTGGAACAATTCCGCCATCTGTGCCTGTGACAGCCAGACAGTATCCTTGTCCATTTTTACCTCCAGATTGGTCGTACCATCGGCGGTCTGATAGATGATTATCTTGTCGTTGATGTTCTCCATGATAATAAAGCAGAAAACGTTTATAAAATGTCCATATAATTCTCTCGCGTGATGGTCTTGACTTCCACGTCGGGATATGCTCCGAGAAAAGTTTTGCTGATTTTGGCCTTTTTCGTGGGGCTCCACTTGAATTCGTATGCTTTCATCCGCCCGTCGCACTCTTCTATATAGTCAACTTCCTGCTGTTGCGTGGTACGCCAGAAATAAGGCTTTGCATAGGTGAGGTCGTAGCTGTTTTTCTTCAGCAGCTCACTTACCATATAGTTCTCCCACAAGATGCCTATGTCGGCACGCATGTCTATCGGCGACAGGTTGCTGATAAGCGCATTGCGGATGCCGTTGTCGTAGAAATAGATTTTGCGCCCCGACTTGATTTCTGTGCGCAAATTACGGCTGAAGGCACCTAGGCGGAAAATGACCTGAGCTTGTTCCAACAGGGTGATATACTTTTCCACGGTGGCACGGTCGAGTTCCACCATTCGGCTCAGCTCGTTGGCCGACACCTCGCTGCCTACCTGGAACGCCAAAGCCTGCAACAACCTGACCACTTTGTCGGGCCGCTTGATGCGTTCCCAAACAAGGACATCTTTGTATAGATAGCTTTCGGTGAGATTGTTCAGCACCTCGCGCTCGTTGCCTGGATTGCATACTACGTCGGGATAACTGCCAAACACCAGCCGTAGGGGGAGTTTCTGCCACTCCTGCATGGCTCCGTAGTGTGCCGCCAACTCGCCATACGACAAAGGGAACAAACGGTATTCCCACTTGCGTCCCGTCAAGGGCTCGTTGACCTTGTTGGCCAGATCAAGCGATGAGCTGCCCGTAATGATGAGCTGTACATCTGGAAAATTGTCCGTCAGCAATTTGCTCTTGAGCCCGATATCTTCGATGCGCTGGGCCTCGTCGATAACGACAATATCGTTTTTCCCAAGCATACTCCGATAGCGATCCACCGTAATGTTCGCCATCAGCGTACGGGTCTCCAGATTGTCGCCGTTCATCCAAAGCACATTTTCCTGCCCTTTCAGACATTCTTTCAGCAGGGTGGTTTTGCCTACCTGACGGGCACCAATCAGCACAATAGCTTTCCCAAGGTGCATCTTTTTGGCGACTACATCGCTCATTATCCGACTAATATGCATTGTTTCTGTATTGATATTATAATGCAAATATACTAATTCTTGCGAATATAACCATCAAAATATTATAATATTTTGCGGAATACACTCTCAAAAACATCAAATAATGTATCAATCTTGCACCTTGGTAGTGACTTTCCCTGAAATTGGTTGACAGATTTGGAGCGGTTGTCGGCCGAGCCGACGCCTAAGCAAAACTGAATTGGTTCACATTGTTTGCTTCATATCCCTTATCTGGTTTACGCCGTCACGATTTTGGTTTACACTTTGCGTCACATTCACCTGTTTTTGCTTACAGCCGTCCTGTTATGGTAGACACCCTGTTTTTCATTACTGGGGGACAATCCCGAGTGACTTCTCTTTTGGAAAAATCCAGGCGGGGCTCCCATGCCGCCAGCCTAGCGACAAAAATTATCGACACTATGGCAATAATTTCGCGAAAGTGTCGTTGTAAATCCGTTTTGTAATTAGTAATACTACCTAATCTAGTTTTATGCCACAAGAAGTTAGAGTAAGATTTGCACCGAGTCCCACAGGACCGCTCCACATCGGCGGCGTCCGCACCGCCTTGTATAACTATCTCTTCGCCCGCCAGAACGGCGGCAAGATGATTCTCCGCATCGAAGATACCGACCAGACACGCTTTGTGCCGGGCGCCGAACAATACATCATCGAGGCCCTCACCTGGCTGGGCATCCAGTTTGACGAGGGTGTCCACATCGGCGGCCCCTACGGCCCCTACCGTCAGAGCGACCGCAAACCGATGTACAAGCAGTATGCCGACCAGCTCATCAACGACGGCTGGGCCTACTACGCCTTCGACCGCCCCGAAGAGCTGGAAGCCAAACGCAAAGAGTATGAGGCTCAGAAGAAAACGTTCCAGTACGACTGCCATACGCGCAGCCAGATGCAGAACAGCCTGAGCCTGCCGGCCGACGAGGTGCAGCGTCGCATCGAGAGCGGCGAACCCTACGTGGTGCGCTTCAAATTCCCCGCCGACACCGAAATTACAGTCCACGACTTGATTCGTGGCGACGTGACCATGAATAGCAACTTGCTCGACGATAAGGTGCTCTTCAAGAGCGACGGCATGCCGACCTACCATCTGGCCAATATCGTCGACGACAATACCATGAAGATCAGCCACGTCATCCGTGGCGAGGAGTGGCTGCCGTCGGCACCGCTCCACGTGATGCTCTACCGCGCCTTCGGTTGGGAGGATTCCATGCCGCAGTTCGCCCACCTGCCGCTGCTGCTCAAGCCCGAGGGCAACGGCAAACTGAGCAAACGCGATGGCGACCGTCTGGGATTCCCCGTCTTCCCGCTCGACTGGCACGACCCCAAAAGCGGCGAACTGAGCAGCGGCTATCGCGAACGGGGCTACTTCCCCGAGGCGGTGGTCAACATCCTGGCCCTCTTGGGCTGGAACCCTGGCACCGAACAGGAAATTCTCTCCATGGACGACCTGATCCGCCTCTTCAATGTGGCGCATATCTCCAAAAGCGGCGCCAAATTCAACGTCGAAAAGGCCAAGTGGTTCAACCACGAATACATGCAGATGCACTCCGACGAGGAGGTGACCGAGATGTTCCTGCCGCTCCTCAAAGAGCATGGCATCAGCGTCGCCGACAATGCCGATTCCCCACTCGACTTCGAGCATGCCGCCTTCCCCTACCAGTACATCGTCAAGGTGTGCGGCATGATGAAGGAACGCATCAATTTCATCAGCGAGATGTGGGACACCACCAGCTATTTCTTCGTGGCTCCGACCGAATACGACCCGACGGCCATCAAGAAACGCTGGAAACCGGGCATGACCACCCACATGGCCAAGGTGATCGAAATCCTCAACAGCGTCCCCTTCGAATACGATGCCATCCACAAGGCGCTGCTCGACGACTATATCGTCGGCAACCAGCTGAATATGGGGCAGGTGATGAACTCGCTGCGTCTCTCCGTGGTGGGCAAAACCGTCGGACCGGACATGCTTACCCTCGTCATGATGCTGGGCAAAGAGGAAACCATCCGCCGCGTACAAAGGGCCATCGACACCATCGGCGAACAGGAAGGCTGAAGCAGTCCAGCGACTTCGTGACAAATTATCGACCCTAAAATCTTTTCAATAAAAAAACATATCAACAAAATCGCTCCCATGGAAGAGAATATCACAAACCAAGAAGAACAAATCGTCAATAACATCGAAACATCTTCAGCCCCTGAATCTGCAGCTCCGGTGGCCGAGACCGAAAAATGCGAATGCAAAAGCGAGAAGAAATGCTCGTGCAAATGCCTCCCCATCGTCAACTGCATCCTGCTGGTGGGCCTCATCCTGCTCTACATCTTCCACTTCACCGGCATTGGCGCCAAAAGCCACAGCCTGGTGAATGCCGATGCCAAGCAGCCGGTGGTGTCGGGCGAAGGCGGTCTGACCATCGCTTATATCAACACCGACACGCTGATGGCCAAGTATCAGTACGCCATCGATCTGCAGAAGCAGCTTCAGGACTTCCAGTCCGCCAAGGAAAGCAGCTACAAGCAGCAGATTTCCCAGTTCCAGAAGGACTATGAGGCCTACATCAAGAACGGCGGCGAGAACATGACCCTCAGCCAGCAGCAGGCCAAAGAAAAAGAACTGCAGGAACGCTCTCAGCGCTTGCAGAGCCTCGAGGCTCAGTACGCTCAAGAGGTGGCACAGAAGACGCTGACCGAAAGTGAGAAAATGACGCATGCCGTCTACAACTTCATCCGCGACTACAATGCCCAGAACCAGAAATTCACCCTCATCCTGTCTCGCTCCTTCAGCAGCAGCCCCATCCTCTATGGCGACGAGGGTATGGACATCACCGACGAGATTGTCAAAGGCCTTAACGACGAATACGCCAAGGTGAAAGCCGACGAGAAGAAATAAGCCCTTCCGAGGCCACGCCATAAAAAGAAACAGCATCCGATGTCCAACTGGATGCTGTTTCTTTTTGATTCAAGTCCTTATATCCCGCTCGCAACAGGCGTGTGCGGCTTAGAGGAGCTCCAATTCGTCGGCTGTGATGTAGAATGTGCCCGTGTCTCCCGTGGTGCTGCCAATGTAGCGGTAGGCAATGCCTTTATGGCTCTGTTTGCACAATTTGATAAATGTTTTGAGGGTTACGTCGGCGTCTTGTGAGGCTTTCAGCTCGTCAATGAGCGACTGATGTATCAGATCCTCGTTGGCTTTCATCAGATCGATGGAAGCATAGTCTTCGTCGACATCATAATAATAAACCACATAGTTGCCTTCAATGGCGATTTTGCTCCACACAAGGCCGTTGCCAATATCCATTGGACACTGGGTATTGCTGCTCTGTACATTCATCTCGAGCAGTTTCTCAACGTCGACAACGGTCGATGGAGTGTTCTTGATTTCTTTCAAATCGTCGGGAGTGAGGCTGACCTTGACGGATTGGCCGCTGTTTTTGCCAATGAAACGGTAGGTGATGCCTTTGTTGTACTTGGAGAACTCGTCAATGAGCAGTTTCACATTGGGGTCGTCTTTCTGAGCCAGCATCGACTGCTTCATCGTCTGTCTCAACTGGTCGGGTTGTTGCTGCAATGTTTTTATGTCCACAAACTCTTCGTTGCATTGGATGGTGAATTCGATGTTGCCGTCGACCTGATTCACCTCAGTCATGTCGCCCATCGTACCTAATGAAATGGGTAGGAGCTGACGGATTTCTTTAACGAGGGTTTTTACTTGGCCTTGTGCGTTGTACGGTGTCAGACCCATGCTGACAAGCACCAGTCCAACGAAGACTACGAATAATTTTTTTTTCATAAGGAATTGTTGTTTTTGTGATGATAAAGGGACGACGTCTGTTTTGAAGTCGATGCCGACGGGGCATAGGCTTCACAGAACTTTTGATTGTTCGAACTGCAAACAAAAAATTATCGGTTGATGGGCAGCTGATAGCCGATGCCAAGCATGATGGCTTGGTTGGTGCCGGTGTAGGCGTTGCGGTTGTCGTTGGTGGTGGTGCCAGAACCGGAGCCGTCGCCTGTTCCGTCGCCCGTCCCGTTGCTGTATACCACACCGTTGAGCACGTCGTCTTCACGCATCAGGGCAATGAAGCCGTGGTCCAGATAGAGGTCGAAGGTGAAATTGTGCCACTGGTAGGCCAAACCGAGCACCACTCCGACATCGATACGGCGCATGTGCTGGAAGGAACGGCGGTCGTTTTTGTCGCCGGTGATGTAGGTGTCGTAGTTGTGGGTGCGTTGCGGCATGCCGGGCGTCACCTTGCGGTCCCACAACCGTCCGAAAAGTCCCACATTGAACGTCGGTCCCAGATAGAAACTCACGTAGTTGCCGGCGGGCAGCTGCGGTATCTCGTATTTGAAGCCGGCCAGCACGGGTATCTGCGCATACCAGTTGTGGTAGAATCCTTGTCGCACCGAGAGCATGTCGACCCATACCTGACGGAAGTTGGTTCCGCGGCGGACGATATTGAAACCGAATTCAAGGTAGATATTCTCGGCCCAAGGGTTCTTCCATTCGGTGAACATATAGTCGACATAACCGCCCAAATTGAATCCCAAAATGGGGGAGTGGGTCAAAAGGTCGTCGGAAACATAGGAGACACCGTTGCTCAGTCGGGCACCATAGCGAACAAACTGCGCTTGGGCGCTGACTTGTAGCATAACGGCAAAAGCCAAAAGTACCAGTAGCTTCTTCATCTGATATATTTTATTAATACTTAATGTTTTGGGATATAATTATCCCAAGCTATTGCAGTACAAAAATACAAAAAATCCTTAACAATTCAGATTTTTTTGCAAAAAAGTTTCTGTCACAGCGTGGTTTGGGGGTGAAAAAGGCGGTCGGGCTATGGGGCGGGAATGGTGTCGGTGGTGAGGGCGTCGATGATGTTGAAATCATTGGTCCTGTTGCCGATACCGAAGTCGATAGTGCCGCCGTTGGCATCGACGTTAATCTTGACGGGTGCGCCCATCACCAGCGGAAGGTTCACGTCGCCGTGGCCGGCTGGGAAGCCGCACAGTACGGGGATGTCATAGTCCTTCAGATAGGTGTGGAGCATCTCCTCCACAGAGGCATAGTCCATGTCGGTGCCACAACCGGAGAAGTCGCCCAGCACAATGCCACGGCAGTTGGCCAGCAGACCGCGTTTGACCATCATGTTGAAGAGTCGGTCGATATTGCGGTAGGGTTCGTCAATTTCCTCGATGAAAAGGATGATGTCTTGGTGCTGCAGTATGTCGGCCACGGTTCCTGCCAGTGGGGTGTAGGTGCATAGGTTGCCGCCCACCAGTGTTCCGGTGGCTTGTCCGGGGTGGTTGTAGGGGTGGGGGGGCACATGGTAGCGGGGCATGACGCCACGCAGCATGTCGCGCAACAGCGTGGTCGGATAGCCTTCGCCGTTCGCTGCGGCCATGCCGCCGCTCATGATGCCGTGGATGCTCATGACGCCGGCACTCACCGCCATGGCGTGGAGGGTGGTGATGTCGCTATAGCCGACAATCCATTTGGGGTGCGCTGTCAGATACTCCAGCGGCAGCGTGTTGATGAAATGCAGCGTCCCGTAGCCGCCGCGGTTGCAGACAATGGCTTTGATGTCGGGGTCGGACAGGGCTTTGCGCAGGTCGTCCAGACGTTGCTCGTCGGTGCCGGCATATTTGCCCATGAAGGTCTTGTCGACATTGTCGCCAATCACCGGAATGTAGCCCCACGAGCGGATGATTTCGGCGGCTTGGTTCACCTTGGCGGTATCGCAATAGTAGGAAGGGGAGAGAAGCGCCACTTTGTCGCCGGGGCGCAGAAATTGGGGCATGCTGCAATGCAATGGATTGCTCGCTTGTGAGGGGGCATTCATGGAACTATGGATTAGGCTTCTGTCGCTGCACGATTGCAGACCTTGCATCAAAAACAGGACAAAAGTGACAACTATTATTTTCTGTATGTGTAGCGAATTCTTCATCTCAGTGACTGTCTTCCTCTGTTAACGCCACCTCCGACGAATTATTGTTGTTCCAGAACAAATAATTGTAATGGACGTCCACCTCGCCAACGTGCAGCGTCGAACCTGGCGAAGGTCATGTCAGCGAAAAGTGTCCGTCAGTCACACGACGGGTGATGACGATGCGCGTTTGCGGTCAGCGGATCACAAGCTTCTTGGTGAAGCTGCCGCCGACGGTGTGGACCACGACGAAATAGACACCGGCAGTCCAGTTGCGTGTGTCGACAGAGAGGGCGTGGCCGTTTGCCTTTTTGTTCAGCTTGTGGCGTCCCTGCGAGTCGACAATCTCGATGGCGTTTATCTCAAACGACGAGACAACTTGCACATAGTCGTCGGCGGGATTGGGGATAAGGTTGACATACAAATCCAGCCCATAGGGAATCCCAGTGCCGTGAGAGGAGGCGGTGTCGCAGATGTTGAAATTGAGCGGTTCGCTCCAATCGCTGAATACGATGCTGTCGTGGTTGCACACGGCGCGGATATAGGCCACATAGTCGGTGCAGGTGTCCAGATTGGTGATGTTGGTGACGGGAAGGGGGCAATGGAGGATGGAGCCGTCATCGGGTTCGGTGCCGGCTGGGCCGTAGCTGACCTGCCACGAGTTGTGTTCCGCGTTGGTGCTCCACAGCAGGATGGCATTGTTTTCGCCCCTGTCGCCGAGACGGAAATTCTCTACCGAAGGACATTGGTAGGGTGGGATGATATAACTTGAATCGATGACGATGATAGGGAAGATAAGTGTAAAATAAGGGCTCTCTTCCCATTTCCAAACGGACAAGGCTTGGTTGGTGTCTCCGTTGCTCCACCAAATGTCACGAAATTTGTGCAGGAAACTTGTCTGTTGGCAGAAGTCAGTACATTGACTTGAAAATACCTGTTTTGCAATGATTGTATCCCAATAATAGGTTACGGGCGCTATGCGGTAAGCGTGAGGATTGGACCATTCTGCATGGGGGTTATAAGTCCATGTATAAAGATTTTCAATGGTATAGCCGATATAAAAAGAATCGTGGACGGTAACGGGTTTGTCGAAGTAGTATTCGCGGATGTTTATGTACTTGTTGGAGTCGGGGGTCATATAACAGCAAGGGTATGGGATGCCAGTCCATAATTCATTGGCACCCGAACGAACTGGAACTTTCATTTTCCTTCTTGGCGTATACCAGTCGTATTCCACCTCCTTCAGCATGACAAAGCTTCCCCCGCTGGCTTCATACAGCCGCATATATTCCGGTTGGGGAATGTCAAAAAGATCGTCCTCGTATGCGCCAGCCCTCTTCATAACGGCCGAGGTGGCGATGCCGATAATCTGCAATGGTTCGTCAGTGTAATTGTATTGGAGATATTCGCCATGAATCCAGGGACCTATACATGAGGCATGCAGTCTTTTGGAGGTGTCAGCCAGCCAAACATCGCTCCACCACTGGTAGTAATAGATGGGAGAACGGCCGACAATGGTGTCGCCGACATGGTGGTATTCTGACTGCGTCTGGGCCTGAAGTGTCAGGCTGGGCAACAGGACAAGAACAAACAATATTGTAATGACGATTTTTTTCATGATAGTATGATTTTCTGGTTAATAAAATACTGGATTTGTTATTAGTCACACACTTTCGGGTTGGGGATGCTTAATGTGCTGATGGGCTTTTTTATCGAACATGCAAAAGAGTCAGAACAGACCTTAAAGGGCCATTGCTCTTGCTTGACCATCAAGCAGGGTGGATTCCCAATAAAGGTGTTTGCATCCATACATGCTGTTGCTGTATTGATAGGCTGTGTGTAATAAACGGCATGGGTCGGATCGTTGTTGTCAACCCCCATGCACAGATAGTTGTTCTGATAATTGTATTGGTCAAGAGATTGGAAAGTGATGGCGTCCGAATAGTGCATCGGAATGGCATTCGAACCGTGGTGAATGGTGGCGATGATACTGCCCATGCCATTGTAAGGGAATCCCGAAAGGCGGCCGTTCATGAGAAGGACAAAATCATCGGTCTTAGCGTAGTATTTGAGATCTTCCACATCCAGACTGTCCATACCTGTGTTTGCAACTAGAGCGTAAGCCATGAATGTGGATCCGACTGTCAGTGTCGACATGTCGTATTCGTAGAGTATGATACCGTTGTATTTGGTATTTTCATCTTTTGACTGGAAAGCCATTGCCACAGTATTTTGGTACATGTGTGTGATGGCGAATTTGTCGGTATTTCTTGAATAGGGGCCCCATGTGGGGTACGATAGCATCCAAACATTGTTTTGTGGTCCCGCCGCGGGGAAAAGGTTTGAAGACTTATAGTGGATACGATACGTCTCCATGTCGGGGTAAACAGAGGAAGTGCTTACCGTAATGACATAGTCGTCTGTAATACAGATGCGTTTGATGTCTTCGCCCGAATTGTAGGCTGTTACGCCGATGGTGTAGTTCCAATTGGATGGTGTGGCTGCATGTGTGATGTCGATAGTGCAGCCGCTACGATTGTTGGCGCCGTCTTTTACGGTCCCCACCACGACAATGTGCTTGTTTCCATTTTCTGTGAAAACGGCGATGTTGTGTAGCGTGTCCACTTTCTCCTTGTTGCAGGTGAAGAGGTCATAAATGTTGTAGGATATATTCGAGCTTATCAAATCGGCAGTGCTATAATAGCCCCATACACCCAAACAGCCATTGCTTTTGTTGATGCCGCAAAAATAGACAGTGTCATCGTAAATTGTAAAGTCACGGACATATATCTGGGGGTCGATTTCGCTGCAAACCACTGTCATCGACGCATCGGCAAAGGCAAAATAATGTGATGTGGCAGTTTCGACATAGCTTATCGTTCCGGGAAAGACATAATCTTTAACAATGGTTTTCTGGATTGGAGCAGGAAACTGTGCTCTGGTCAGAGCTGTTTGTCCGAAAGCATGATTGGAGAGAACTGTCAGAAAACAAGCATAAAATAAAATTAATACATTTCTTTTCATTTTTAGGGGCATTTACTGTTTTATAATATGTCGTCAGAACGATATAAGAAAAGAAAGTATAGGGGAGCTTGGGGTGTAAGGTGTTGTTATTTAGTTTTTTTAAAAAAATCAGTTTGTCTTTTCTCCTTGCAAATATATATATTATTTTGTAATAATGAAAAAAAAAAGTCTGTCACCATACGATGACAGACTTTTATGCTTTTGTCGTGATTGGAACGACTGTAGTTTATTTCTTTTTGCCTTTCTTGCCGGTGTTGGCGTTGCTGTTGTCCTCAATGCCGAGTTTGGCTTTGATGGCAGCGGGGATGGCGTCCTTGTGGACAACGATGTTCATGGTCTTGTAGCGGACAAAGGCCTTGCTGGCATAGAACATGCCGTGGTAGTCGCCATAATCGCCCCAGCTGTTTTTCACCATGTAGTATTCGTTGCCCATCTGGTCGGTGGCTTTGCCGTAGATCAGCATGCCGTGGTCGTCGGTGGTCTCCCAGTTGTCGTAGGCTTCCTGACGCTCGTCCTGGCTCACCCAACGCTGCGGGGTGGGGTGCTTGGCGGCTTCATCTTCGATGTCTTTGGCGCTCATGCCGCTCCATTTGGCCTGGTCGCTGCCAATGCTGCTCTTGGCCTCGGTGGCGGGAAGCACACAGAATCCTTTGCGGACTCCCAGACGGAAACCTTTCTCGCTGACGTCGCTGCCCCATGCAATGGGATAGCCGTTGTCGATAGCATAGTCGAAAATCTCCATGAATTCATCCAGCGGCACATTGTAGCTCTGGCCCCAACGCCAGTTGTCCTGGATTTCGAGGACGAATTTCTCGTAGAAGGGATGGTGGGTGAAGCTGGTGATGCTGACATAGTCGTCGGCATTCAGACCGGTGCTCTCATAGAAGCTCTTCGGAGTGTATTTCTTGCCGTTGTAGGTGAACTCTTTGGGGCAGGTGCCAAGATAGATGTCGTGGACGGCCTGGATGGCTTTGAGGCAGAGAAGCTCGTTGTCGCTGCCACGCTGCAGTTTGCCGAGTTTGCCTTTGGCAATGGCTTCGACCATGACGTCGGTCAGTGCGCTGAGCTCGCTGTGGTCGCTGAGGCTGTCACCATAGGCGGCACCGGGACGCATCTCGCTTTCGGGAACGAGACCGAAAGTCTTCATACCATAGATGACATCGTTGAAAGCGCCGCCTTGGCTGAAGCTGACGTCACCGTGGGTACGGATGGCGGCCATGGCGCGGTCGCGGTAGGTGTTGCTGACAAGGAACATTTCGCTGAAATCGTATTCGGGCTTGCCCATGCGGAGCAGCTCGGCTTCGATGAAGGCGAGACCGCTGTAGCACCAGCACGTGCCGGCTTTGTTCTGGTTCTTGACGGAGGTGACGGGCAGCTCTTTGGTGATGTTGAACTTGTAGCCCTCGTCATCTTTGTTTTCGTCTGCTTTCTGAGCGAAAACGGTGGCGCTGATAGCGATTGCGCCGAGGATAGCAAATACTTTTTTCATTGATTTATAATAATTTATTATTTGTTTATATGCTTTTATTGCTGTGCAAAGATAATAATTTTTTTTAATTTGCGACGATTTGTTTGAAAGGGGGTGGATGTCGGATTCCGATGGGTATTATTTGAAAAAAAAACGCCCCGCTCAGAAAAGAAGTGTGGGACGCTTTGGAAAAGGGGAGTCGAATAGTCGTCATTTGACTTCGACAATGTGATATTTGCGGCTGCCGGGACCAATTTGCTCGGTGTGGTCCAATCGTGTGTTTGCCGTGCTTTCCCTCAATGAGGTTCACAAGGCCTGTCGGTACCTGCCGGCAGGCCCTATGGAAGTTTCGGTTAGCGTTTTGATGAGGAATTTCTTGGTCGGAAGGTGGCAGTGTACGTTTGGCCGAAGTGCCATCCTTCTTTTAGCGGATGCTTTCAATCCATTTCTGAACTTTGGCTTTGCCGCTGCGCACTTCGTGACCGTAGATGTCAAAACCTTTGGTGACATTGGCGGCGGGGAAGGCTTTCTTCACGTCACTGACGCAGTTGGCCAGGCCACTGCCTTCGTGGGTGGTGAAGGGGATGACGGTCTTGCCGGTCAGGTCAATGTCGCGGAACAGGGTGAACATCACCTGGGGATAGGTGCCCCACCACACGGGTCCGCCAATGAAGACGGTGTCGTACGGGCTGAGGTCGGGCGCGTTGCCTTCGTAGGGCGGCAGCTTGCCTGCGGCGGCTTCTTTCTTGGCCAGGTCGATGAGCGGCATATAGGCCATGCCGTCGTATTTGTGGGTGACGATCTCGAATTGGTCGGCGCCCGTGAATTCGCTGATGTAGTCGGCCACGATTTTGGTGTTGCCTACTTCAATGTTGCCTACGCTGTAGTTGTCGCCCGCATGGGAAAAGAAAATGACGATAGCTTTCATGTTTTTATTGCTGTTTGATTGTTTGACTTGGTTGTTGTTGCTGTCGGTGTCGCTGCTGTTCTGGCCGTTGCAGGCGCCAATGCCCATGGCGGTCATCAAGGCGAGCAGAATGGTCTTGAATTTCATTGTGCTGTAGTGGTTTGTGTGAATTGTTCTGCGTTGGAATCGTTTTGCAAAAGTACGACAAAAGTGTCGGATAGAAGGGGGGCGCACTGCCGCTCTTTGTTCACTTTTTGCCGTCGTCGGATATGAAGGGGGACAAAAGTGGCGGGTTGGGTACAATTTTTTCCGACACGAGCCGTTACGTTGGGCGTACATAATAAAATTTACTGCTATGAGTCAAAACAACCATATCACGTATAATGCCACAATCCCTGTGCTGCTGCTGACTGGTTATCTGGGCAGCGGCAAGACGACACTCCTCAACCGCATTCTGAACAACCGCCGTGGAATCAAATTCGCCGTCATCGTCAACGATATCGGCGAAGTGAACATCGACGCCGACCTCATCGAAAAGGGTGGGGTGGTGGGCCAGAAAGAGGACAGCCTCGTGGCCCTGCAAAATGGCTGCATCTGCTGCACCTTGAAGATGGACTTGGTTGAACAGCTGCGCGACATCACTCGCCAGCACCGCTTCGACTATATCGTCATCGAGGCCAGCGGCATCTGCGAACCGGCGCCTATCGCTCAGACCATCTGCTCTATCCCGACCATGGGCCAGGAATACACTCGCGACGGGGTCCCTGTGGTCGACAGCATCGTCACCGTCGTCGACGCCCTCCGCATGAAGGACGAATTCGCCGGCGGCAAAAACTTGTTGCGCCCCAACCTCGACGAGGACGACATCGAGAATCTGGTCATCCAACAGATCGAATTCTGCAATATCATCCTGCTCAACAAGGCTTCGGAGGTGTCGCCCGAGGAATTGGGCCGCACCCGCGAAATCATCCGCGCCATCCAGCCCAAGGCGGAAATCATCGAGTGCGACTACTGCGATGTCGATTTCGACAAGCTGTTGCACACGCACATGTTCGATTTTGACAAGGTGGCTACCTCGGCAGCATGGATCGACGAGATTGAAAACCACCATGACGACGAGGAGGAGCATGAAGAACACGACCACCTCGACGACGAGCTGGAGCACCACCACCATCACCACCACGACCATGATGACGACGATGACGAGGAAGAGCACCACCATCACGACGAAGCGCACGAGGGGCATGGTCACCACCATCATCACCACCACCACCATGATGAGGGCGAAGCGGAGGAATATGGCATCGGCACCTTTGTCTACTACCGCCGCAAACCGATGAATATCGCCAAATTCGACGAATTTGTGGCTCGCCATTGGCCGGCAAGCGTCATTCGTGCCAAGGGTATCTGCTGGTTCGTCTCCGAACCCGAGACGTGCTATGTCTTCGAACAGGCCGGCAAGCAGGTTTCGCTGCGCGATTCGGGCCAATGGTACGCCACCATGCCGGACGAGGAACTGTGGAACATGCTTTCGAACAATCCCGATATGCAACGCGACTGGGACGACCTCTATGGCGACCGCATGCAGAAATTGGTCTTCATCGGTCAGCACCTGGATCGTAAGGCCATCACTGAAGCGCTCGACGCTTGTCTGGTGTCGTGGTAAGAATGCTCGGCAGCTTCGATGAAAAGGGGCGAACTGTGAGGCAACATGCCTCCATCAGCCTGGTCATCCATTCCTAAATAATAAGCCCGTACATGCACAATGCTGTACGGGCTTTGTCGTTGTTGTCTGTCGGCGCTATTTCAGCAGCTTCAGCAGTTGTTTCTCCGTCGCTTCGGGCAGCAGCTGCCTGAGGTGTTGCAGCATGAGGGCGTGCGATTGCTGAGGGGTGTGCTGGCAGCTGGTTGGCCCAAGCAGACGTTCGGGGGTGGTGAGCAGCGAGAGTCCCCATCCGTATTCCTGTCCGTGCTTGTCGCGCGGATAGACAAAGTCTTCGGTGACAATATGGCACCCCATCTGCAGCCGGGTGACGTAGGCGTCGAAACGGCCGCGCATCTTCGGACCCACCATTCCGCAGGCGGCCCGCAAATCGCGCGAAACCATGCTTCCGTATTCGCGCAGTGTGGCCAGGATGATGGCTTCCACCGTCCCGTCAGCGCTCTCCTCGTCGGGCAGCGGATAGGCATGGCGACGCCAGTTGAGGAAGTCGGGCCACCACGCCCGACTGATGAAGCCGGCCTTCGATGCGAAGAATTTGCCGTACACGCAGTCGCCTTCGGTAACCACTGGCCCTTTCCATCGCCACAACGGCCATTCCCAACCGCCGTCGGGTAGCGGCCGGTAGCGGCATTCGGCCGCCATCATCGCTTCGGCGCTGAATCCGTCAATGCCGCTTTCCAGTAGCGGCAGAAAGCCTAGAGTCCGTATGCATTCCATCAGCTCCGGACAGGAGTGTATCTCGGTGAACATGGTGATGTGTGGTTGGCGATTTGGTGAAGGGTGTGGACTATCGGATGTAGTTGGTGTAGATGGTCTCTTCCTGCTGGGGCAGTCCGTTGTGGTCGCGCTCGGCGGCAATGGCACGGATCAAAAAGGCCATGTTGCGCCCCAGTATGCGCATGTTCTGCATGCCCTCGGCGTCCTGCAGCACGTCGTCGGCCGAGCTGCCGTGAACCATATTCCAATAGCGTCCGCTGGCTATGGGCATCTGGCTGATGGTGAAATATTTGTTCAGTTGGTCGAAAGTGGCGGTGGTGCCGGCACGACGGGCGGAGCAGACGGCAGCGCCCACTTTCATGCGCTTGTCGAAATGGGTGCTGAAGAAAAGGCGGTCCAGGAAATTGGTCAGGGTGCCGTTGGCCGAAGCGTAATAGACGGGCGATCCGATCACCAGTCCGTCGGCTTGCTGCAGCTTGCTGGCGCTTTCGTTGACCAGGTCGTCAAAGACACAATGCCCCAAGGTGGTGCACTGGTAGCATCCGATGCAGCCGCGAATGGCTTTGTTGCCTACATGGATGGTTTCGGTGGTGATGCCTTCATGTTCCAGGGTGTTGGACAGTTCTTTGAGGGCGGTGGCGGTGCAGCCGTTGGCATGGGGGCTGCCGTTGAGAAGAAGCACGGTGTGAGACATGGCAGTTGTCGTTTTTTGTTTGGTGGGATAATAAGGGAGTGGTTTTTAATTGTCTGTATGTTAGTTTTGTGGATGACTCTTTGTCGTCGCAAATGCATCGGCAAAGATAAACATATTATTCCGATTCCGACCCTACTCTCTGCGGAAAAAAACTGCAGCCGCACATACTTTTTTCGGCCTATATGTGTGTGTCAATGCCTAAACATTATTTAATAGGACGAAAAACTATTTTACCTTTGCCTCTCAGTCATTCATCATCGTTTCCAAAAGAAAGAAAGGCGTCTCGATTGTCCGAGACGCCTTTCTTGTATGGTGTTTTTTTCTGAGACTATTCTTCGGGAGCGAACATGGGGTCCCAAGCGGGAAGCAGGATGGGCTTCTGGCTGAGCAGGGCGCGGATGTTGGCGGGAATGTATTGCTCCTCAAGCACCACGCGGAACATGTACTCGTTGAACCAGTCGTTGCTCATGATCAGGTTGCCCTGGTAACCGTAGTTCGGTCCCCAGCTGTTCTCAACCATCCATTTCAGGGGTTTGCCTTCTTTGTCCAGGTCGACGGCGCAAAGGGTCATAGCGTGGCTGCTGCCGCTGGCAAAGGTGCTGACACGCTGCTTCTTGTCCATGCCGAAAGTGGTGCCCATCAACGAACCGTAGTCGAAATTGTTGGGGTCCATGTAGCCTTTGTCACGATCCAGGAATTTTCCCACATCGCAGCTGAAATACATCATGGTGCTGTCCTTGATGCTGGCGATGCACATGGGGGCGATGTCCTCCATCGGCAGGTTGATGTATTTCCAGTTCTGGCCGTCGTAAACGTGGCGGTCGTATTGGATTTCGTAGACTTTATAGTATTCGCGGGTGGGGTCGTTCATCACCATATAGTATTTGGAGAAGTCCGTTTTGGCGTATTTCTCGTAGAACGACATCGGGGTGTAGGTTTCGGTACTCACCACCTCGCCCTTGGCGTTGCGCTCGGTCCAGGTGAACTCTGCGGGGGGCTCGCCCATGGTGAGGGCCAGCATACGGTAAATGGTGCCCAGCATCTCGGTCTTGCGGCTGTGCAGCTTGGTGGGGGTCATACCTTTCTGGGTGGCCATGTCGCGAAGCTCCAGTCCGTATTCGCGCAACTTCAGCGACAGCAGGTTGCTGATGCTGGAGGTGTTGTTTGTGTTGTAGGTCTCGGGCATCACGTCGCTCGGAACCAGACCGTATTTCTCCACCAGGTTGGCAATACCGGTGAACTGGCCACCGTCGCCGATGGGGTTCTTGAACAGCCATTCCACCTCTTGGTCGGTCATGGGTTTCTTGTAGGTGTCGATGATGGCCTGCAGGAAGAGGTTGCTCTTCTCCAGCTGGTCGTAGAAGAAGGTGTAGGCTTGCGAGAACTGGAAGTCGGCCGGCAGGTTGTGCTGGCGGATGGCTTTGTTTCGCATCACGTTCATACCGGTGAACATCCAGCAGCGACCGCTGCTTTTCTGGTCGGTGACGGCTTTGCTCACCACTCGGTTCGAGAAGTGCGAGTCGAATTTGGTGGCGTTCTCGTAGTTCATGGCCAGTTTGGCGGGACTCTGGTTCACCATGATGTTACGCATGGCTTTGTCGCTGGCGTTGCCGCCGTACGACTTCTTGATCTGCAGCATCATGTCGCTGGTGATGCCTCCGTTGTCGGTAGTGGCTGTCTGTTTTTTCTGAGCCATTGCGCTGCTGCCCATCAGCAGGCATACCGCGGCGGCAAGGATGATTTGTTGTTTCTTCATTTTTTTATTTTCTTTGTTTATTATCAGTTCTCTAGAAGCACTCCTCCGATGGTGTCGGGCGCTTTTTGTGAGTTGCAAAGTTACAAAAAAAATAATATTTGTATTTTTGCATCGCGGTCAAGGAAGATTGGTCGCATTTTAATTGTTTGAAGTATAATATTTTATTTCGTTTGTTATATGAAAAAATTATTTTTTGGAGTACTGCTCCTCTCCGTTGTGGCCTTGATGGGCGCCTGCAATCGCCAGTCGGCATCCGATGCTGCTGCCGCCACCCAAACCGATACCGACAACATCTATCAGTTCAGCGTCTTGAACCAGACGGGCGACACCGTGGCCCTGGGCGACTACAAGGGCAAGGTGCTGCTGCTCGTCAACAGCGCCACCCAGTGCGGCTTCACCCCTCAGTACGAGGAACTGCAGGCCCTCTATGCCAAATACAAGGACAAAGGGTTTGAAATCATCGATTTCCCCTGCAACCAATTCGGCGAACAGGCCCCGGGTACCAACGAGGAAATCCACGGTTTCTGCTCGCTCAACTACGGCATCACGTTCGCGCAGATGGACAAAATCGACGTCAATGGCCCCAATGCCATTCCGCTCTACAGCTGGCTGAAAGAGAAGGCTCCCTTTGGCGGCTTCGACCTCAACGACCCGCGTGGCGCCTATCTCAACGAGATGTTCCTCAAACAGGATTCTCTCTATGCTCAAAATCCTGACATCAAATGGAATTTCACCAAGTTCCTGATCGACAAGGAGGGGAATGTGCTCTCACGTTTCGAACCCACCGATTCCATCTCCAAAGTGGATGCCGCCGTCGCTGCAGCGCTCAAATAGAACGGTGAGGTGTGATGGATGAAATGTGGGGGTGAGTAGTGAATAAAAATAGTTTCGGCGGGCCGTTCGCGACCCGCCGAAATTGTTTTTGATCTTATTGTTTCGCGGCCTTTTGGGCGCATCGCGAACAGATGCCTTTGACTATATATTCTGTCTCCTCTACATGAAACCCTTCGGGAAGGGGCACCTGCGGTATGCTTGTATTGGTCAGACAGTAGGTGTTGTGGCAGATGCGGCAGGTCAGATGCACATGTCCCATGCAGTGGCGCGTGTCGTCGTGGTGGCAGACACAGTATTTCTGCACTCCGCTGCCGTCGTCGACATTGTGCAGCAGGTGGGCGTCGTTCAGTATTGTCAGGGTGCGGAACAGCGTGCTGCGGTCCACGGTGGGCAGCGCCTCCTCCATGTCGTAGAGGCTGAACACGCCTTCCATTTCGTGGCGTATCTGTTTCCATATCATCAGCCTTACCGCGGTGATGCGGATGCCGGCATTGCGTAGTGTCTGTTCGTCGTTCATATGTTCCATAACGTCATTTGCTGTTTTTTAGTGCGCGCATGGCGTTCAGTACGGCCAAAACGGTGACGCCGACATCGGCGAATACGGCCATCCACATGCTTGCCACGCCTATCGCTGCCAGCAGCAGCACCGCCACTTTGACGCCTATGGCGAACACCACATTCTGTCGGGCAATGCGCAGTGTGCGTCGTGCGGTCTTGATGGCGACGGCTATCTTTGCAGGGTCGTCGTCCATCAGCACCACGTCGGCGGCTTCAATGGCGGCGTCGCTCCCCAGTCCGCCCATGGCGATGCCGATATCGGCTCGGGCCAGTACGGGTGCGTCGTTGATTCCGTCGCCCACAAAGGCCACTGCGCTGTCGTCGCTGCGCTGGTTCAGCAGGGTCTCCACCGCCACCACCTTGTCGGCGGGCATCAGCTCGCAATGCCATTCGTCTATCGAAAGCCGCTGGGCCACATCTGTGCCTACAGCTTCGCGGTCGCCGGTCAGCATCACGGTCTTTTTCACACCGAGTTGGCGCAGCGCCTCGATGGCTTCGCGGCTGGTGGGTTTCACTTGGTCGTTTATCACGATATGGCCTGCATATTCGCCGTCGATGGCCACATGGATGATGGTGCCCTTCTCTCCGCAGTCGTGCCAGCCGATGCCCATGTCGTCCATCATCTGGCTGTTGCCGACGCTCACCTGCCGTCCCTCGACGGTGGCTTGTATGCCGCGTCCGGCCAGTTCCGTAACATCGCTGATGCGGCATCCGTCGGTGGCCTCGTCGGGAAAGGCGTCCCGTAGCGCGGCGCCGATGGGGTGGGTGCTGAAGTGCTCCACATGGGCCGCCAAATGCAGCAGATGGCGCTCGTCACACTGTTCCGGATGAACGGCCTCCACGGCAAAACGACCGTGGGTCAGTGTGCCGGTCTTATCGAAAACGATGGTGCCTGTCTTCGCCAACACATCCATAAAATTGGCTCCCTTCACAAGAATACCGTTGCGCGACGCGCCGCCTATACCACCGAAAAATGTGAGCGGAACGCTGATAACCAGCGCACAAGGACAGGAGACGACCAGAAACAGCAGTGCCCTATAAAGCCACACGGGGAAGGCTGCACCGAAATTTCCGCTCAGCAGTGGCGGCAGCAGCGCCAACGCCAATGCGGCAAAGACTACAACGGGTGTATACACCTTGGCAAAGCGGGCTATGAAGGTCTCGCTGTGGGCTTTGTGTTCGCCGGCGGACTCCACCAGTCGGATAATCTTGCTGGCGGTGCTTTCTTCGAACGGCTTCGTGACACGTGCGGTCACCACGCCGCTGATATTGACACATCCCGAAATCACCTCGTCGCCCTCTCCGGCTTCGCGGGGCATGCTCTCCCCGGTCAGCGCTATGGTGTTCAGTGCGGTGCTGCCTTCAATGATGACACCGTCCAGCGGCACCTTTTCTCCGGGTTGGATGACGATGATGTCGCCTACGGCAACTTCTTCAGGATGAATGGTCTCCAGCTTGTCGCCGCGCTTCACATGGGCACTGTCCGGTCGTATCTCCATCAGGTGGGCGATGCTTTTGCGGCTCTGTCCTTCGGCGTAGCCTTCAAAGAGCTCGCCGACTTGGAAGAACAGCATCACGAATACCGCTTCGGGAAACTGCGTCTCGGCGCCGGGAAGGAATCCGATCCAGAGCGCGCCGATGGTGGCGACGGCCATCAGGAAATGCTCGTTGAAGACGTCGCCGCTGGCAATGCCTTCGGCGGCTTCGCGCAGGGTGCCGAAACCGGCGGCAAGGTAGGGGACGAGGTACACGAGCAGCAGCTGCCATGTGGGAAGCTGGGTGCTCTTCTCTATAATAATGGCAACGGCAAGCAGCAGTGCCGAAATGATGATAACGGCCAACTGGCGTCGCGGCGACTCGTCGTGGTGGTGATGCTCGTGGTGGTGATGCTCGTGTCCCTCGTGGCAATAGCAGTGCCCGTGGTGGTCGTGCGCATCGTGGTGGCAATGTCCGTGGTGGTGTGCCTCTTGACAACCGCAATGTTCCTCGTGCGGGTGTTCGCAGTAGTGTCGCTCGTGCTTATGGTTGTGATTATCAGACATGTCTTTGGTGTTTTATTTGTTTCGTTCTGGATGCAAAGATACGTCGGCATTCTTGCAACTGAGTTGCAAAGATGCTATTGCTGGCAGACGTTGGTGGCTGCGTGGCGTCAGAACAGGATGAAGCGCTCTTTGAAACGCATATAGAATCCGACCAGGAGGTCGGTTTTGCCGAGGTCCATGTCATGGTAGAAATCGGCTTGCAGGCCGAGGTTGAGGCCTTTGAATTGGTGCTCGTAAGCGATGCTGAAGGTCACAATGTTGCGTATGTCGGTGGCTTCTGCAAGTGTCGTCGTGGGGGGTATGTGCAGTGCGCTGTAGGCGTTGGCCGACCAGAACTGCGGACTCCCCATGGCGCTGAAATAATGGTCGCCGTGCCAGTAACCTGCAACGGCTCGGAGGCTCCATCCGCGCCGCTCGTCGGGATTGAGGCGATGGTATTCGTATGCCACGGTGGGGTAGAGGGCGTTGCCGCCGTGGTCCAGCGTACGGTCTTCAAGATGATAGAAATAGAATGGCAGGTCGAAAGCCAACAGATGGTATTTGGATTGGATATTGTTGCCCCAAAGATAGTAGGCGTGAAGCCCGATGCATTCGTTGAAGGTGGTGACGGTGTTGGTGTCGATGGTTTTGACTTCGCCGCCGCGATGGCTGGCAAGGAAGTGGGCCGGTAGCGTTATTTCCCATCCTCTTATGACGGATTTTGCTATATGTCCTTCTTCAGGATCGCGCGCTATATAATTCATTTTGTTGTTGAAAATCAGTAGTGTGTGTTTCGTTCCCATCGTGAAGCGCTCTTGGTCGGGTGTCCACGGGGTCAGGTAGTGCGTCCAGTCGAGCCAGGTGTCGCTGCACCATCTGTTGGTTCGTGTAAGTATCTGAAGACCATCTTCCTGGTAGTTGAAAATCCAACGTGAGGGGTCGTAGACGGGTGCGTCGAGCCGGTGGGTGTGACTGCCGTAGAGCGTTCCGGCGACAAGGGTGAGCCATCGTGTGGGTTTGTATAGTAGTGATAATGTGGGACGAAGGCGGTAGAGCGAGTCGAGCCCTGCAAAGGCGGAGGCGTTGAGTCCCACCGACAGTTGGGCGCGCTCATTGATGCCGTAGACAAGGGTGGGGGAGAGACGGAATCCCGCCACGGAATAGCCTTTGGCAAAGGGCGTTGCATATTCGGCGTCGAGAAAGAAACCGTTGGCGTCGACGTCGAGCGACAGGTGGCGGCAGTTGTGAACGAGGTCGCTGTCCGTGGGGGGCTGGTCGCCGAGCATCGATAGCGTTGTGCTGCCTGACTGTGCCGCTGCCGAAAAAACTGCAACCATCGCTATTGCGAGGATCAAAAAGTGTCGTTTCATAACTTCATTTTTGAAATTGCAAAGGTACTAATTCTGCCGCTAATGGCAAAATTTATTTTCCGCCGTGTGCTTTCGCGCTTCTTCGCGTCAGAAAATCAAAATTTTAGGTTTTCTTATTAAATTCTTTATTATTATATGGAAAAAATTTCCTATTTTTGCACGAAATTTTATTCTTTATGTATACAGACACCACAAAGTTTATTGGCGAAGGTCTCACGTACGACGACGTGCTCCTCGTCCCCTCTTTTTCCGACGTTCTTCCTCGCGAGGTTAAAGTCAACTCGCGTTTCTCCCGCAACATCATGCTCAACGTGCCGCTCGTCTCGGCCGCCATGGACACCGTCACCGAAGCCGCTATGGCTATCGGCATGGCCCAGGAAGGTGGCATAGGCGTGCTCCACAAAAACATGACCATCGAAAGTCAGGCCAATGAGGTCCGCAAGGTCAAACGCTCCGAAAACGGCATGATCGTCGACCCCGTCACCTTGGGCAAGGACGCCCTTGTCAAGGATGCCCTCAGCCTCATGCACGAATACCACATCGGCGGCATCCCTATTGTGGACAACAATAAAAAGCTCATCGGCATGGTCACCAACCGCGACCTCCGCTTCGAACGCAACCTCAGCCGCCCCCTCAGCGAGATCATGATCACCCGTCTCGTCACCACCCACGAGGGCACCACTTTCGAAGAAGCGGCCGAAATCCTCCAGGAACACAAAATCGAAAAACTCCCTGTCGTCAACCCCGAAGGCCATTTCGTGGGTCTCATCACCTATAGCGACATCATGAAAAACAAGGAGCATCCCAATGCCTGCAAAGACCAGAACGGTCGTCTCCGCGTGGCCGCCGGTGTCGGCATCACCGCCGATATGATGGACCGCGTCGACGCACTGGTCGAGGCTGGCGTCGATGCCATCGTCATCGATACCGCTCACGGTCATTCCATCCGCGTCGTCGATGCTCTCAAAAATGTCAAAAGCAAATATCCCAATCTCGACGTCGTCGTGGGCAACATCGCCACCGGCGAAGCGGCCATCATGCTGGCCGAGGCTGGCGCCGACGCCGTCAAGGTGGGTATCGGCCCCGGAAGTATCTGCTCCACTCGCATCATCGCCGGTATCGGCGTCCCGCAGCTCACCGCTGTTTGCGAGGTGGCTGGCGCCCTCAAACAGGGCGGTTTCGACATTCCGCTCATCGCCGACGGCGGCATCCGCTATAGCGGCGACATCGTCAAGGCTATCGCCGCCGGTGCCAGCAGCATCATGATCGGCTCCCTGGTGGCTGGCGTCGACGAGGCTCCGGGCGAAACCATCATCTTCGAAGGCCGTAAGTTCAAGTCCTATCGCGGCATGGGCTCCCTCGAGGCCATGCAGAGCGGCTCCAAGGACCGCTATTTCCAGGACAAGGAGACCGATGTCAAGAAACTTGTCCCCGAAGGCGTCGTGGGCCGCGTGCCCTACAAGGGTACCCTCAACGAGGTGCTCTACCAGCTCGTCGGTGGCCTCAAGGCGGGTATGGGCTATACCGGCTCCAAGGATATCCCCACCCTCCAGAAGGCTCGCTTCATCCGCATCACCGCCGCCGGTCGCACCGAAAGCCATCCCCACGACATCGCCATCACCCGCGAAGCACCCAACTATTCCCGCTAATCCTAGACGATAAAAAAAAGACCCTTAACCCCTTAAACCCTTAAAGCCCTTAAGGACCTTAAAGACCTTAAACTCCAAAAAAAAGCTTAACCTCCGACCCCAATGAAAAAAATCCTCTCGCTTGCGCTGATGGTGGCTCTCGCTGCCTCCCTCTTCGCGCAACAGTCCGACGATCCGGTCCTCTTCGAAATCAACGGCAAGCCCATCCGCCAGTCGGAATTCATGAGCGAATTCCGCAGATCCCACGGCCTCGACCCCAAAGCGGCTCCCACTGCCTGCACCTACGAGAAACGTCAGGCCCTCGAGGAGTATGCCGAACTCTTCGTCAACTTTCGCACCAAACTGGAAGATGCATACGCCCTTGGGCTCGACACCACTCCCGCCCTCGTCAAGGAACTGAAAGGCTACCGCGATGAACTGGCAGCTCCCTATCTCATCGACTCCGCTACCATGCAACGCATCCTCCGCGAGGCTTACGATCGCAACCACTATACCCTCCATGCCGCCCATATCCTCGTGCGCGTCAGCAAAAACGCCTCTCCCGACGATACCTTGGCTGCCTACAACAAGGCCATGGAGTATTATAACCGCGTCATCAACGGTGAGGATTTCTTCCTCGTGGCATACGAGGCCAACAAAATCCGACTCATCCAGGAGGGCGTTCCACCCGACGATCCGCGTCATAAGGACCACGGCGACCTCGGCAATTTCACCGTCTTCGACATGGTCTATCCTTTCGAGTCGGCGGCCTACAGCCTCGAACCGGGTCAGATCAGCCTTCCGGTTCGTTCCAACTACGGCTACCATATCATCAAGCTCATCACCAAGTCGCGCTTCTACGGCCGTTGCTCCTTCCAGCACATCTGGTGCGCCTCCAACAACAACCCCGAGCAGGCGCAAAACCGTATCAACGATGCGCTCAACCACCTGAAAGAGGGTGAGCCCTTCGCCACCGTCTGTCTCAACTATTCCGACGACAACACCACCGTTCACAACGGGGGCTTCGTCGCCGATGCGCGTGCCCAGCAGCTGCCGCCGGAATACGTCGATGTGCTCTCCCGTCTAAAACCGGGCGAGATTTCGGCTCCCTTCCAGACTTCATATGGCTGGCATATCCTGCTCCTCAACAGCAAGGATTCGATCCCTCCGTTCGAGGACATGGTGCCCTACTACAAGCAGCGTCTGGCGCGTGACCAGCGTAGCGCCGAACCGCGCAAGTCCTTCATCCAGCGCAGCAAGGAGCGCTACCTCTTCTCCGACTACACCAAGATGTTCCTCAAACCGGCCCGCCGCGGCGACAAAGCGGACAGGAAACCGCTGGCCGACCTCGACCAGTGTGTTGCCGCCCTCGCCCCCGAGGTCTTCAACCGCGTCTGGATCTTCAACGACTCCCTCATCTCCGACTATCGTCCGCTCTTCTCCATCGGCGATTCGTCCTACAATGCCGTCGATTTCCTTCGCTGGGTCGAGGCCAACCAGCATGTGGTTCGCCCTCACGATATGAAGGTCTATGTCCAAAATCGCTACAACGACTTCATCGATGAGATGGTCTACCGCTACGCCGACTCCCGTCTGGAAGAGGAAAACCCCGATTTCCGCGATCTTGTCAACGAGTACCGCAACGGTCTCATGATCTTCTCCTACAACGACCAGATGGTGTGGTCCAAGTCTGTCACCGATACCGCTGGTTTCCTCGACTTCTACAACCGCTCGTCCCAGTCTCGCAGCATCGACAACGAGGCTGATGCGCCTTATTTCTGGAACACCCGCGCCGATGTCACCCTCGTCACCGTCGACGACAGCGCCTTCATCAAACCGTCCAAGGTGGTCAGCCTGCTCCAGAAGGCTACAAAGAAGCATTGGAACCGTGGCCAGATCTCCGACCGTCTGCACGACGCAGCCCGCAAGGACGCCTCCCTGCGTGTCGAAAACCAACGGCTCGAAGAGAATGCCCAGCAGCTGCTCAAGTCGGGCTGCTTCCGCCCGGGAATCTACACTGTCGCCCTCCCCAAGGGCTATCAGGTGATCCGTGTCGACAATGTCATCAATCCTTCCCTCAAATCGGCCACCGAGGCGCGTGGCTACTATCTCAACGACTACCAGGCGCTCCTCGACAGCCAGCTCATCGAGCGCCTCCGCAAAAAGTACAACGTCGTCATCCATCAGGATGTCCTCGACGCCATCACTTACTAACTCATCGTTAAAGTCATCCTTTCCGCTATGAATCACATCGCTCCATTCGCCACCCGATTCGCCCGCCCCTTGCTGCTCCTCGCCGCCCTGGTCTGCCTCTGCCCGCTTCCCCTCCGGGCGCAGGACGAACCTGTCATCGACAAGGTCGTCGCTGTCGTGGGCAAAAATATTGTCAAACTGTCCGAGGTCGAAAATAGCTACGCCGCTGTCCGTCTGCGGCAGGGCTACGACAACGCCTTCCAAAACCGCTGCCAGATCCTCGAAAGCATCCTCATCTCCAAGTTGCTCATGCACAAGGGCGAAGTCGATAGCACCGAAATCTCCGACGAGACCGTCGAACAGAATGTTCAGAACTACCTCAAAAACTACGAGCGCCAGTACGGCAGCCACGAGGCTATCCGCCAGGCTACAGGCTATTCCTTCAACGAACTCCACGACCTTCTTTTCAAGATGATTCGCGAACGTATGCTCGTCGATCAGGTCCAGTACGACCTCACTTCGGATGTTAAGGTGACTCCCTTCGAGGTCTCCAACTATTTCAACAGCATCCCGCCCGACAGCATCCCTATGATCGACGAGACTTTCGAGATTGCCGAAATCGTCCGTACCCCTTCTGTCTCCGAGGCCGAACGCGACCGCGTCCGCAACGAGCTCAACGCCCTGCGCCAGCGGGTACTCGACGGGGCTCAGTTCTCCATGCTGGCCACCCTCTATTCCGAGGACCAGGCTTCTGCCGTCAAAGGGGGCGAACTGGGCTTCTTCAACCGGGGGGTCATGGTCGCCGAATTCGAAGCGGCGGCCTTCGCCCTCAAGCCGGGCGAGGTGTCTCCCGTCATCGAGACTCAGTTCGGATTCCATATCATCCAGCTCATCGAACGTCGGGGCAACACCATCAACTGCCGCCACATCCTCATGTCGCCCAAGGTCTCGCCCGAAGACCTCCTTCGTCAGCGCATCCTTCTCGACAGCATCGCGCAGCAGATCCGTCTGGGTCACATCTCCTTCGCCGACGCGGCCCGTCGCTTCTCCGAAAGCCCCAACCGCATCCAGGGGGGCGCCGTCACCCATCCCTCCAACGGCGGTCTCAAATTCACCCTCGCCGACCTCCGGCAGCTCTATCCGGGCATCTCCTTCTCCCAGATGAATGCGGGCGAAGTCTCCAATGCCTCCCAGTTCAAGACCGACCTCAATCAGGATGCCTACCGCATCGTCACCGTCGTCCGCCGCAACTCCGACCACCGGGCCAACCTCTCCGACGACTACGACCGCATCTATTACGCCGCCCTCGAACGGGCCAAACAGGACAAACTCTACGCTTGGGCGGCCAAAAACATCAAAAGCACCTATATCCACATCGACCCCGAATTCCAGTCCTGCACCTTCCGCCTCAAATGGTTCGACAACAATTGACCTCCTTCTTTTGGTATTAAGGTATAACATTATAATAACGTTAAGCGGTCCAATCGCTCATTCATCATTTTTCAATATGCTTTCCCCTCTCGTCAATCACTATCATCTCCTCAAACAGGAAATATCCCATCGCATCATCGGTCAGGATCAGGCCGTCGACAGCCTCCTCATCGCTATCTTCTCCGGCGGCCATTGTCTTCTTGTGGGTGTCCCGGGTCTCGCCAAAACGCTTATGGTCAACACCCTCGCCCAAACGCTCGGTCTCTCCTTCTCCCGCATCCAGTTCACTCCTGACCTCATGCCGTCCGACATCACCGGCAGCGAAATCCTCGACCAGCAGCGGCAGTTCCGCTTCGTCAAGGGGCCGCTCTTCGCCAATATCCTCCTGGCCGACGAAATCAACCGCACTCCCCCCAAGACGCAGTCCGCCCTCCTCGAGGCCATGCAGGAGCACGCCGTCACCATCGCGGGCATCACCTATCCGCTCCAGCCGCCATTCTTTGTCCTCGCTACCCAGAACCCCATCGAGCAGGAGGGCACCTACCCGCTCCCCGAAGCTCAGCTCGACCGCTTCATGTTCAACGTGCTGGTCGATTATCCTTCCTTCAACGAGGAGGTCGACATCGTCCGTCAGACCACCGTCGACCTCGATACGCCCGTCAACAACGTCCTCTCCGCTCAGCAGATTGTCGACTACCAGCGTCTTATCCGCTCCATCCCCGTGCCCGACAATGTCATCTCCTATGCCGTTCGCCTCGTTGCGGCCACCCGCCCCCCAGCCAACGGGGGCTCCATCGCTTCCAAGTATATCTCCTGGGGCGCCGGCCCCCGTGCTTCACAGTATCTTGTTGTCGCCGCCAAAACCCACGCCGCCCTCCACGGCAAATACTCCCCCGACATCGAGGACGTCATCGCTGTCGCCCTCCCCGTGCTCCGCCACCGCATCGTCCGCAACTATTTCGCCGAAGCCGAATCCCTCTCCGCCGACACCATCATCAACCAACTGATCGAATCCACCCCCCGCACCCAATAACCCGTTAAAGCCACTAAGGACCTTACCCCCCCAAAATAAAAACCAGGTAGCGTAATCCATCTTAATTCCTCAATCGTTATAAGTTTTTAATTCATGAAATTCTTCCTCCGCCTCCTGCTCCTCCTCTCTGTGCTGCCGCTCTCCGCACAGACGGGCATCTATATCCCCAGCGCCAAACCCATCAAGAACATGCAGCGCGCCATGGTCAACCCCGAGCATTTCTGCCTCCTCATCCACTATCCGGGCAGCGCCCCCGACTATCCCGTCGACGCCCTCGACTGGCTCGATTCGGCCTACTCTGTCGCCTTCTCCCGCTCCAACCCCATGCTCTATTCCATCACCATCGAGGGCTACTCCAACAACCAGTCGCTCAACACCCAACGGGTCGACGCTGTCTACAACTACTTCGCCAACCGCTCCTATGCGCCTTTCCCCATCCGCTACGCGGCCAACCCCATCTCGTGCCACTGTCACGGCGACACCCTCGAACTTGTCCGCTACGAGGTGCCTGTCGACCGCCGGGCCTTTATCACCAACGATCTGCCCCCCAGCCGCCGCACCTTCAACGGCTCCATCGATCTCGACAACTGCGTCCTCGTCTCCTTCCGCAACAATCCCGACGAGTGTCTGGGTGCCGCTCGCGGCTGCATCATCCCCGCCCACGACACCACCATCCGGGCCTACTACGCTTCCGTCTTCATGAAGCAAGGGGCCCTCTATTCCGTTCGCGGCACCAAGGACACCTGCCCCCCCAACCCGCTCTTCTCCATCGAGGAGCATCTCGACTACCGCCCCATCCTTGAGGACTATTTCCTCGTGCCTCACCGCAAGCAGATCATCCTTCAGGTGGGCTACGTCGTCCTCCACAGCAGCATCAACCGCGCCTATGGCGAATGCTCCCAGCCGCTGCCGGATTCCATCTATGTCCGCTTCCCCGTCACCCAGGACCAGCTTGACAGCAAGATCCGCATCTTCGGCAAGAAGCACTCGCCCAAAGGCACCGAATACAAGGCGCTCACCACCAAGAAAATCCCTTCCAAGGTCTCCCTCAACATCCAGGCGGCCATCAATGTCTCCCAGCTCGACACCATCTTCCTGGGCAAACGTATCCAGCCCGACGAAATCGACGACTACTTCTACGAGTGCAAGACCGACCTCGAACAGGGCTCCTTCACCTACAACGGTCGCCACTACAAGGCCTATCGCCTCGACCGTCACGGCAACTACGAGATCAAGAAGCCGCTCCGTCTCCTCTTGCGCATCGTCGACGACGAACCGGACCCGCTCGACGACGACGCCGACTCCCCCGCCTCCGATCCTCGCTACTCCGACGACGAGTCGCTGGACGAGTGACCCTCTTTAACCGTTCTCCAGTTTTTTTCATTTTTTTTCCAACCGTACTCCTTATGGCTTACCTCCAAACCGATGTCACCAAGGTGACCACCAAAGTGCTCCAGAATATGAAACTCCATGGCGAGAAAATCGCTATGCTCACCGCCTACGACTACTCCATGGCGCAACTCATCAACCGCACCAAAATCGATGTCGTCCTCGTCGGCGACAGCGCCGCCAACGTCATGGAGGGCTACCAGACCACCCTCCCCATCACCCTCGACGAGATGATCGTCTACGCCTCCTCCGTCACCCGCGCCATCTCCCGGGCCCTCGTTGTCGTCGACATGCCCTTCGGCACCTATCAGGGCAACTCCAAGCAGGCTCTCGCCTCCGCCATCCGCATCATGAAGGAGACTGGCGCCGACGCCGTCAAGCTGGAAGGGGGCGAAGAGGTGCTCGAATCCATCCAACGCATCCTTTCCGCGGGCATCCCCGTCATGGGCCATCTGGGCCTTACCCCGCAAAGCATCAACAAATTCGGTACCTATGCCGTCCGCGCCACCGATCCCGACGAGGCCCAGCGGCTCCTCCACGACGCCCATGTCCTCCAGGATGCGGGCTGCTTCGCCCTCGTCCTCGAAAAAATCCCCGCCGCTCTCGCCGCCACCATCTCGTCCGAAATCAAAATTCCCATCATCGGTATCGGCGCGGGTCCCCATGTCGACGGTCAGGTGCTGGTGCTCCAGGACATGCTCGGTATCACCCAGCAGTTCAAACCGCGCTACCTCCGCCTCTACGGCACCTTCGGCGACGACATCTCCTCCGCCATCCAACAGTACGTCTCCGACGTCAAAACCTCCAATTTCCCCAACGAAAAGGAACAGTACTGACCCCCTTCTCCTAGTGTTAATCCCCTCCCTAGCACACTCGGTTTGCAACCTGCCAATTGTCACCATTTTCCGCCGTTCGAACAGATGCGTCTCTTGCAGACGACAATCGCTGCCCCCGGGTGCGCCAGGGTGAGCGGTGATGGCAAAACCATTCCGGACGCCGTTTTTCGAAGTGACACCGCTATACGAACACCAAACCAAACGAAAAAAGCATCGTGATTGAAGAACCATGAAAACAATGGATTCCATATCGTTCCCTTCTCGAGCAATTTCGGTTCCCCTTTTCCTCTGTTTGTTGTCTTTTCTGCTGCTTCCAACCCTCCTTCCGGCCCAAACCACCCATGCCTTGGTCAACAACCGTTGGATTGAGGTGGATGGCTGTGCCATTCCCGAAGGCGTCATTTGCGACAATGGCGGACCAAACAGCGACTACAACCCCAATTTCGACGGCGGCTGCGTCGTCTATACCTCTCCCGGTGCCACGATCAGCCTTTACGGCCGCTATGACACCGAAGTGTCTTACGACCTCATCACCGTCTACGACGGCTATCGCGACAGCGGCACACCATTGGCGGAGACGCTGTCCGGAAACGACACGCTGGTGCTCACGTCGACGACCGGGTTCCTCTCCATAAGGTTCCAGACCGATGGAGCCACCAACCGCTCGGGATTTTTGTTTCGCTACCAAGTGACGGGGCGCGACTCCCTATGCGAAAACGTTGTCGACAATTTCACCCTGACGTTGCTCACACCCACCGAGGTGGCCCTCTCATGGTCCAACAGCCATCCCGAACGCCCGTTGGTCCTTGGTCTGAACGACTCGCTCTTTGCGGCTTCAGGAAACGGCTACACCTTCTCTCATCTTGCACCAGCCCATCTTTATCATCTGTCTGTTGCCGACTCGGCCCATGCCGACAATCGGTGTTGCTACAGCCATTTCTCTTTTCGGACGCCTTGCGTCGATAGCGTTCTGGCTCCGTTCCTCGAGGATTTCGACGGCTACGGCATCGGTCCCGATGTGATTCCTGATTGCTGGACCCGACTGTCCAATTTCGACGACGACCTGAACCAGCCGCAGATCACTGCATCGCCTGCCGCCGATGGCGGCGCGCTGCGTCTGTATTGTGGCAGCAACAATGTGGGTGGACATTTCTCCATGGTGGTGTCTCCGCATATCACTACTCCTGTCGCTTCGCTCATGGTGCGTCTCCGCATCCGGTCACCTCACGTCGGTGTCTCGCTTCAAGTGGGCCTGTGCGAGGGCAATTCGCTCTATACAAACAATTTTGTCCCTGTCTCAACCCTCACGACTACATTCGCTGACGTCTGGCAGGAATATGTCGTACCGCTCGATGCTGTGCAGGCTTCCGGTCGACGCATCGCTTTGCGCATGTTGCGTAGTCAGCAGGATGCCAACCAGCGTGAGGTGTGGGTCGATAGTCTTTCGGTGGAGTGCTGCGGGGTGTCCCATCCCGTGGCGTTCAACCGGTCTACGCATAGCCTTTGGCTGCAGTGGGACAACTATGGTGTGGTGTCGGGCACCGATGTTGAGATAGGACCCTTGGGTTTCGTGGCTGGCACCGGCCGTCGGCTGACGGATGTCAGTTCGCCTTTACGCATCGATAGCTTGCAGCCTGCCACAGCCTATGAACTTCATGTCATCCCGCGTTGTCAGGGGTGCGCTCCTCTAGAGCCTTATGCCTCCACTTCGGCCTGCACCCTTCAACCAGACTTGCCTGTAGCGCAACTGTGCGAGTCGTTCGAGTCTCCATCGTCGGGGTTGCCATTCGGATGGCGTGCAGTGGGCGATAACGATGGTGCCGTGTGGGCCTCGCTTCAGTCCAATCGTTCGTTCGAGGGGCAGCAGTCGCTTTCGCTCGCGGCCAGCACGATCCATCCGCAACGCACCGTGCTTCTGCCTCTTTTTGACACTGTTTCGGTCGCCTCCCTCAAAATGGCTTTCCATTGCTTCTCGCTGTCGCCGGCTCGGCTGTTGGTCGGTGTGGTGGAAAGTCCGGAGAATGTCACCGACTTCGAGGTCGTCGACACGGTCACCGTCCATTCAACACAACAGTGGCTGTCTTCCGAGGTCGATTTCGCCCATTATCAGGGGTCGGCATCGTGTATCGCTTTGCGCCCGCTGGAAACCGATGGCGTTATCTTTGTCGACAACCTCCAACTGGGTTCCTGCCTTTTGTCTGGTGTCCGCGTCTCGCAAGTCTCCTCTACCGGTCTGCTGGTGCAATGGTCGCTGCCTGATGGCAATCACCCGCTCGACAGCGTCGTCGTCCTCTGGGGTGCTCCGGGTTTCGTGGCCGACACGGCACGACGGCTGGTGGTCGCTGCAGGAACCGATCTGCAGTCCGCGCCGCAGGTGGCGCTTCAGGGGCTCGTCCCTTCTACCGACTACGAACTGTTGGTCTATGCATTCTGTGGCGCTTCGTGGCATCCATGCGATATGAACCGCCTCAGTGTCCGTACGCTCTCCAACGACATCTCCCTGCCATTCTGCGCGGATTTCGAAAACGGGGGAGCTTTCCCCGAGGGATGGTCCCGTTGCAACACCTTTGGCGGCTATCCTGCTGTGACCTCCGAAACGGCGCGTGGCGGTTCCTATGCACTGGCATTCGATAGCTACGGCTCTCTTGATGAGCCTTACAGTATGGTTGCGCTGCCCTATCTGGCCCAGGCCGACATCCGCCAGTTGGTGCTCTCTTTCCATTCTTGGGCGTGGTGCAATAGCGGCCGGCTTCAAGTGGGGGTGATGGACAATCCCGACGACCTCTCTTCGTTCCAATTGGTGGCTTCAGTTCCAGTGTCGGCTTCCCAATGGCGCGAGCATTCGGTGTCGTTCGCTGACTATGTCGGCACCGGCCGCCACATCGCCATCCGTCTCTGTCAGGAGGGCTCCTGTCTGGGCAACAGCAGGGTGATTGTCGACGACTTGATGCTTTCTTCCTGCATCGTCTCCAATATCCGCCACTCCGACATCAATTCGCATAGCGTCACCATAAGTTGGGATTCTTTGGGAACGTCATTCTCTGGTGCCGTCGTCGAATTGGGTCGCATCGGTTTCACCCGGGGGACGGGCTCGTTCAGCGGTCTTGTCCGGGGCGGCAGCCTCGTCGTCGATACGCTTCAACGGGGCACCACCTACAATTATTATGTCTATCCTCTTTGCGCCGACAGCGTCTCTGCTTGTCTCGCGTCGCGCTATGGGTTCACGTCGCTTCCCGAATCGCTTGTCGACGGCTGGTGCAACGACTTCGACCATCTCTCCTTGTTCCCCGACGGATGGCAGCGTCCGCTTGTTGTGGCGGGCTATCCCCAGTTGGCCGACGACACGCTGGCAGGGGGCAAGTGCTTCACGCTCTTCTCGTCCAACAGCGCCCCTTCCATGCTGCTCCTTCCGCCGCTGGAGGAGGATTCGCTTTCGGGTCTCTTCCTGCGGGTATCCATCGGAGGCAGCCGCGATTATGAGTGCAACTGCCGCCTGTTGCTGGGCTTCCTCACCGATCCGTCGGACCCGGCTTCCTTCGAACCGCTCGATTCGCTCAATCTTACCCATAGTGATAGTCGACCCTATATTTTTGACCTTGGCCGCTATTCAGGAACGGGTCGCCATCTGGCGTTCCTCAAGGTGGGCAGCCTCTATGCTACTGTCGACAATTTGGCGCTCTCGCGCTGCTTTCCTTCTGATGCGACGGCCAGTGCCGTCACTGACCGATCCTTTACTCTCTCCTGGCGTCGGGCGGCTTGCTCCGACACTACCTGGGTGGCATTGTCGGCCGATGCTGCTGCGCCCCATTCGCAACAGCTGTATTGCATTCCTGTGGCCGACACCGTGCTGCATGTCGACAGCCTCCGTCCGGGAGCAGTCTGCCGCTGTCTGCTTTGGGGCTCCGCCGCCGACACCGCAAGCCCTTGCCGCGCCGTCAGCCTCGTGGTGCCTTTGCTCCCGCCGCCGCTGACTGCACCGGTATGTTTCGATTTCAATGGCGAAACGCCCGGCACGCTGCCCTACGGTTGGTCAGCTCTCGAAGGCGACACCGTTTTCGTCGACGGCTCTACTGCGCGCGGTGCACGTTCGCTGAGGCTTCGCAGTCGACCTTGCGGTGCGACATCTTCCGACGATGTCACTGTTGTTATGCCTTCGGTCGATAGTGTCAATCTGGCCGGGCTGTACCTCGATTTCTGGTTCTTCGACGACAACCAGCAGGGGGGCTCGCATCTGGTGGTGGGAGTGACCGACAATCCGCAGGACGGCGCATCCTTCGCTCCAATCGACACGTTCACCGTCTCGCCTTCAGCTTGGCACCATCTGCATCTGTCGCTGGCGCCCTATGCTGGCAGTGGCCGCCACGTCGCTTTCCGCTATGGGGTGGACAACCCGTGTCACAGAGCGTCGGCTTTCCTCGATGATGTCGCGTTGGATGTTGGTCGCATCAATTCCTGTTCGGCGACACCAACTTCCGAACACTCGGTCGCTCTTTTGTGGGATGCCACTCCTGCGGTCGACAGCGTTTGGGTGGAATACCTGGCCACGCAGGGCGATTTCGAATCGGGCGATGGCGTGCGTCTGGCGCTGGCCGCTTCGCCGGTCACGATTTCGGGACTCGACGCGGGCACACGATATGTCTTTCATTTCTATACGGCTGCCGACGCCTGCAATTATGTGACGGCGGTGGCCGGGACGCCGTTCGAACGCGAAGGGCTGCCGCTATGCGATGACTTCGAGTCGGTAGCATCGGGAGCGTTCCCGCCGCAGTGGGATCGCATGGGTGGTGCGGGCGACAGCCTGACGCTCTCTTCGGCGGACAACCACACTGTTGGTGGCGGCCGCTCCTTGCGCATGTCGGTGTCCGCCGACGGCAGTGCCACGTTGATTTTGCCGCGTCTGCAGACCTGTCCGGACTGCCCGCAGCGCGACAGCCTCTATGGGCTCTTCTGGCTTCGCCCAGTGAGCGGCAGCGGACGGCTCGAGGCTGGTTACGTGTCCGACGCTGGCGATGCCGATACCTTCACCGCTGCTGGCGATTCGTTGATGCTCGCGTCCGATGGTCTGTGGCAGCGACAGCTGCTCCAGTTCCATCATGCCAACGACAGCACCGTACGGTTGGCCGTGCGCCTCAGCGCCACCGACGGGGTGGGGGCGGTCGTGTTGGTCGACGACATCTGCCTGCAGTCTTGTGTCGCCACGGGGGTGACGCTGACCCAAGTGGGGACCCACTCCGTCGTGGTGGAATGGATGGGTTTTGGAACCGACAGTTTGCTGTGCGAATACGGACCGACGGGATTCGTGCCCGGCACGGGCCATAGCGTGGTGCTCACCGCCACGCACGATACGATAGGCAATCTGACTGCAGCCACAGCATACGATTTCTTGTTCACTGCCGCTTGCCGATGCGGACAAACCGGACGGGTTACGACAACCGACGGCGACGATGTCGTTGGGCGTTTGAGAGCGCGAACACTGCCAGAGGCAGTGCTGCTGCCATGGTGCGAGACATTTGAAAGCGACACGGCGACCCTTGCCGCAGTCTGGAGCCGCCCGACGGAGGGGAATGGCAGTTGTCCTTCTTTAGCCCTGTCGCCCGGTGGAGGCCAATGCTTGCAGCTTTCGGCCGGCGTGACGACTCCTGCCACCGCACTGTTGCCGCCTGTGGGTGAAGGGCAGGGGAGTGGGGCATTGCTTTCATTCGACGCCTATGCCGACAATGTGACGGCGACGGGCAACGGCGCACGTTTCCTGGTGGCATTGCAGTCCCATCCCGACAGCATGGCTTCTCGTGTGGTGATCGACACCTTGTCTTTGGACCAACCTGGCGTCTGGCAACGTTTCGTGGTCGATTTGAACGATGACCTTGTCGGAAATCCTTTTGTCTCGCTTGTCTTTGAAAGCAATGGAGGTGCCGTCCGTTGCTTTGTCGATAATGTCAGTTTGACTCATTGTGCTGTTCGCGACGCGTCGCTAACTGTGGTGTCCGACAGCCTTGTGGTCTCTTGGACCGCCCTCCAGGCACCCCAGTCGGTGGCAGTGGAGTATGGCCCGCTGGGCTTCACTCCAGGACAGGGAACCACGTTGTCTGTCATGGGGTCGGAATGCCGTATCGGCGGATTGGATATGCGGACGGCCTACGACGTATACGTGTCGCCGCGCTGCGATGGTGCGACGGCAGAGGGCTGTCCTTCGCGTCCGCTTACCTATGTGCCGGGGCGTTCGTTGCCTTTCTGTGAGGACTTCTCCTCGTGGGGCAGCGGCAACGATGCATTCCCCTCGGGTTGGCAACGTCATAACACCTGGAATCACAACCGCTACCTGCATGTGGATAGCGACAATATGCGCAGTGCCCTTCATTTTCAAAACAACTCCAGCGGCTACTGCTATGCTGTGCTGCCGCAAATGGACATCGATTCGCTTCATCGTTGCCATCTCTATCTCACAATGAGCAGCAACGACTGTACCAATACCGCCCTCGTCGTGGGTGTCTCCGACAACCCCGATGATGTGACTGATTTTATTCCGGTCGACACCCTTCGAAACAGCGTGGCAAACTACGACAACTGGGAGCAGTTTCACGTCTCTTTTGCTGATTGTGGCGTCTCCAGTGGCTTCATCGTCTTGCGTCAGATTGTCTTCGGTTCGCCTGCTACTCGCCATATCTCGGTCGATGGGGTCTTCCTTTCTTCGTTCCCGCGGCCTGAGGTTTCGCTGGTGGATTGGAACAGCGTGCGTATCGCGGTCGATTCTTCGCTCCATGGCTGCTGGCTGGGTGTCGTCCCTCACGGGCAAATCCCGGATGTGCTCCCCGTTTTCTGTTCGTCTGGCGATACGGTTATCTCGGACCTCCAGGCGTCGACTGCCTACGATGTCTACGCTTGGTCGCAATCGCAGTGGTCTCTCTGCTCGGCGTGTGCTGCGTCTTCTTTGTGCGCGCCTTTTGCCTCCATTACCACCAGCATCGCGCTGCCTTTGCCTTATTGCGAGGACTTTGCGGATTGTGGCTCGGGTGCATCGGCGTTCCCTGAAGGTTGGTATCGGCAGCATGACTACAGCAGCTTCAGCGCTTCGTCGGCCAATCCGTGGCCTCGGGTGCTGTCCAATTCGAACAACCAACAGGTGCTTCGCTTCCAGTCGCTTGGCAGCTACGCTGCTTATGCGATTCTTCCGCCGTTGCAGGTCGCTGATGGGGATTTGTTCGCTCTTTCGTTCGATATGTTGGCGTCAGACTGTCGCTACGTGTCATTGCAGGTGGGCACGGTGGCGCATCCGAACGATTTGTCGTCCTTCCGACAGTTGGCCTCGCTCCGTTGCGACGCGAATCTCTGGCAGCATTGCGTGGTGCCGCTTGCGTTGCAGGCCGACTCGGGACGCTTCGTCGTTTTGCGGATGTTGTCGTCCGACGGGTTGCGATCGCTGGATGTGCGCAGTCTGGTGTTGCAGCCTTGTCCGCCGTTGAGGGCCCGTCTGGTTTCGTCCAACAGCGTCGCTCTGTCGGTCGATTCGGCTTTCGTTGACTTCCCCTCCGATGTGTGGGTGGAATATGGTCCGCATGGCTTTGTCCAGGGGTCTTCTGGCGACTCATCGCTGCCGGCGGCTCCCCGTTTGGTGCATGTCGTCTCGCTGCCCTTTTCGGTGGATGACTTGCAGCCTTTGACGGATTACGACTTCTATGTCCGCTGCGACGCCGCGTCGCTCTCTTGCCTGCCTCCGCTCCGGGTCTCCTCGGGCCTGGCTTCCCCTTTGCCTTGGTGCGAGTCTTTCGACAATGGCTCGTCGGCTGCTCTCCCCTCGGGGTGGTCCGCGCTCTCGGGCCCGGCAACTTCCGTCACCATAGTGGATGGCGTGGGGCTGTCGGCTTCGAATTGCCTGGCGGTGTCCGCCTCGAATGGCAGTGACCCAACTCTGGTGGTGCTGCCTCAATTGGGCGAGGGGAACGACTCGTCGGCGTTCCTCTCCTTCCGCTACCGCTTCCAGGCTGGCTACGAAAACCGGCTGTCGCTGGAAGTGGGGTGGCTGGGCGACCGCTCCGATGCCTCTTCCTTCGTCCCGACGGACACGCTGACGGCAACCTCCTCGGATTGGTACGCGGCAACGGTGGCTTTCGGCAACTCGATGGCTGGCGGCTTCGTGGCGCTGCGGCTGTCAAACAGCGCTCCCTATCCTGCTGCCGCTTGGTTGGACGACTTCAGTGCGGAACGGTGTCTTATTCCGGCCGATGTGCATCTGAATCTTGTGGAACACAACCGTTTTGTTGTCTCTTCGGAGTCCTCGGCGGTGAACGCTGTCTACGTCGAAGTGGGCCCGACGGGGTTCGCTCAGGGGTCGGGTACGCTATGGCTCTGCGACTCGCTGCCTCTCTCCTTCGTTTGGCCTGACGATAGTGCCGTGGATTGCTATCTGCGATGTGCGCCGAACGTCTATTCTTGCCGCCAGCCGCTGAGGGGGTCGACCTTGTCGGCGCCTGTGGCTTTGCCGTGGTGCGAGGTGCTGCATAGCGGCGGTTCGCTGCCTGCGGGTTGGCGGGCGATGGACGATGTGGTGGCGCTGCCTCCTGTGGATGCGGCATCGGCCGACAGCTTGTTGCTGACACTGCATCTGCGTTGCTCCGATGTGCCTCCCTTCGAGGTGGGTCTGCTGCGCGATGGTCTGGATCCTTCGTCCTTCGTCGCAATGCCTTCGATAATCGAACCGGCCGACAGCGGTCTGATACTTTCTGTCCCGCTGCTGAACGGCGCTGCCAATGTGCATTTCCTGGCACTGCGGATGTCGACGGGGACCGCCACATCGGTAACGGATTGTGTGGACCGAGTGGGTCTTGCAGAAAGCGGGATCTGGGATGTGACGCTCACTTCGGTCGACCCCGACGGGCTTACCTTGGATTGGCACCGAATGGGCGACGCGACTTGCGATGTGGTATGCTCGACGGCTGGCGTGGATTCGATAGTGCTCCTTCATGCCGTTACACCGCCGCTGCGTCTGGCACCACTGCAGTCGTTGTCACCATATTCGGTGGTCGTCATGCCCCACGCCGCCGACAGCTGCGCCGCTGCTTTTGTGCGCTCGCTGCATGTGTACACCCCGGGGGGAGCGTCCGTCTGCATCGATCCTACCGACCTTGCGGCTGACTATGTGTCGTGCGCCGTGGGACCATTCGACAATCCTTCCGCTGTGCTCGGAAGGGTGGACTTTGGTGCGGGCTCGTCACTGAGCCGCCATACAATCCATTCGGATACCTCTGAACGTGACCCGCGGACTGGTGGTATGCTGCGTACGGTGGCTCCCGGTGGTCTGGCGTCGGTCCGTTTGGGCAACTGGTCGTCCAACCCCTCCAACCCCGAAGGCGAATCCGTGGAGTATTCGCTTCTCGTCAATGCGGCCGACTACGACTTGCTGCTGCTGCGCTATGCCGCCGTGCTGCAGGATCCGCTACATGCCTCCGACGATCAGCCTCGGTTCACGCTCGAAGTGCTGGACGCGTCGGGTTCTCCGCTCGCGGGGTGTGCTATGGCTGACTTCAGGGCGGACCACACGGCTGGTTGGCATGTGGTCGATTCGTCGCAGGTGCTGTGGAAGGACTGGACGACGGTGGGTGTGGACCTGTCTCCCTTCGACGGACAGCTGGTGCGTGTCCGGCTCACGACGCGCGACTGCAACGAGGGTAGCCACTTCGGCTATGCTTATTTCACTCTGCAGTGCGGCTCCAAACGCATCGAGACGACTCACTGCGGCGCGGCGACGACGAATACCTTCACGGCTCCTCCGGGATTCAGCTACTCTTGGTATGTGGACCCGGACAACGTGGCGGCAACGACCATCAGCCACGCCCAAAGCATCGCCGTCAGCACCGACAGCAGCCGCACTTACTACTGCAAATGTACCTTTGCCGACGACACGTCGTGCCATTTCACGCTGACGGCCTTTGCTGGTGCCCGCTACCCGCTGGCGTTTGCTACGCCTGCTGTCGTAATCAGCGACTGCCGATTCCATGTCTCCTTCGAAAACTTGAGCGCCGTAACGGCCGACGGCGTCGCGCCACTGGAGCCTCGCGAGGCTTGCGAATCTGCCGCTTGGTGGTTCGACAATGGCGACTCGTCGCTTGCCTACAATGCTTCTACAACTTACGAAACGGCGGGCGATTATGTCGTTACGATGGTCGCTGCCTTGGCGGCGGGCGAGTGCACCGATACGCTGCGACTGCCGCTCCATCTGGAGTGGGCGGCAACAGATGGGGCGCTGCTTGGCGACTCGTCGTGCTGCGCGGGCGACACGCTGTGCTTCGCTACAGATAATATCATCAACCCTCGCTGGAACTCCACCGACTCGCTCTCGCTGCCGTCTGTCTGCTTGGCGCCTCTGGCCGACACGGTGATTCGCTGCTTCTTCGTCGACAACAACGGCTGTCATGATTCTCTTGCCCGCAGCGTGAGGGTTCAGGTGCCGTCATTCTCCATCGATTCGGTCTCGCTCTGCGAGAGCGAACTGCCGCTTCAATGGGGGGATACGCTCTTCGACATGGGTACGCAGTCCACGTCTGTCGTTTTCCCATTCCTTACGGCTGCTGGCTGCGACAGCTCGGCGACGCTGGTGCTCGACATTCGACAGCCGTCGCACTTCGCCGACACTGATACCATCGTCGAAAACGCACTGCCGCTCACCCGTTGGGGTCTGCTGATAGCGTATGACAGTCTGTCGGCGTATGACACCGATTCGTCGCTGCTGGCTTTCGACACCTCCTTCGTCGCTACCAACGCTGCTGGTTGCGATAGCTCGGTGGACCTCTCGCTGCGGGTGCTGCGCAACCGACAAACAGTGCTCGATACTGCCGTCTGCGCGGCTGGATTGCCGTTAACGTGGCACGGGGCGGTCTTCGATTCGGCCGACTTCGACCTTCTTCTCCCGCCGCCTCTGCACCACAGCGACACCTTGTTGCTTGCAGCGTCGACGGGGGCGGATAGCGTCGTTGTACTCTCACTTACGCTATTGCCGACGTCACTCTTTTCCGACTCGGACACCATCGTCGAAAACGCACTGCCACTCACCCGATGGGGACTGGAAATCACAGCCGACGACATGCAAACCGATGCCAACGACACGACGCTTTGGGCATTCGACACTTCCTTCGTCGCTACCAACGCTGCTGGCTGCGACAGCACCGTCAGCCTTTCGCTACGGGTGCTGCGCAATCGATATGCATCGGCCGACACCTCACTGTGTTTCAGCAGTCTGCCGATGTTTTGGGGTGGGGAGCTCTTCTCCAGCGCCGATATCGCCGACGGCGAACAGCCTCCGCTAACCATCACCAAGACGGCCACCAGTCTTGCCACTACGGGCGCGGATAGCATCGTCACTTTGAACCTCCATGTGTGGCCGACGTACTTGGAGGTCGACTCGGCTCATGTCTGTCGCAACGAGATGCCTTTCGAGTGGCTCGATACCCTTTTCAACGTCAACACCTTCATGGGATTCTACCAGCGCCGTTTCTACACGGCGGAGGGTTGCGACTCGGTTCACATGCTCAATCTGGTCATCTCGGATGTGTACCAGGTGGTGGACCATGTGGAGAGTTGTCATCCGATCACTTGGATCGACGGCCGAACTTACACCGAAAGGACCTTCGGACCTCAGGTGACGCTTACGTCTCGTTTCGGATGCGACAGCATCGTGACCCTCGATTTCCGCCGCAAAGCTCCTGCCGTTGTGCGCATTACCGACACCTTCTGCGTCGGCGAGTCCTATCGGTTCGCTGGTCGGACCATCACGTCGCCGGGCATCTACTTCGATTCGCTGCTGACCTTCGAAGGTTGCGATAGCATCGTGATTCTGACCCTCTCGCAACTGCCGCTGCCTCAGGTCAGCTTCGACCTTGAGGCCGACTGCACCTTGCGCGGCTTCCTCATCTCGGCTCATGCCGATGTGGATGCGCTGCAGTGGAGCTCCGATATCGGTTGGAATCCCGACTGGGGCGACAGCGAGGCCGACCAGATTTGGATTGCACCGCGGTTACCGATGGTGCTGACACTGACGGCGGACTACACCCGGACGCCGCTCTGTCCGGCGTCGGCGTCGGTACCGATTGGGCCCATGATGGTGCCGGAGGCGCGGATCGAAGTGTCACCGGAGTATCTTTCGGACGAGAAGGACAATTTTCTGGCCATCGACAGGAGTCGCTCGAGCACTACCCGTGTGTGGTGGGTCGACGATATCTTCTATGGCGACGATCCGCAGATATGGTGTCGACCGGAGAGCGATGCGGATTCGGTTGTCGTAACCCTCATCGCCATGTCGGACTATTGTGAGGATACGGCTGTGAAGGTGATACCCTTCTACAGATACAAGATTTTCGCTCCCAATGCATTCACGCCGGACGTGTCCACCAACAACCGCTTCTTCTTGGCCGTGACCGGATTGGCATCGTACGAACTGAGCATCTACAACCGTGCGGGACTGCTGGTCTTCCACAGCACGGATCCTGCGGCCACTTGGGACGGCACATGCAACGGACATCCATGTCCTCAAGCATCGTACGTCTGGATACTGACCTACACCACGGCGGACAAACCACGTCAGCCGCAATCGCGAAAGGGTACTGTCACCCTGATCCGATAGGGGAGCGGCGGCGGAGGTCAACCCTCGCACATCAAATCCACAATTCTCCGAATCTCGATTCTTCGCCCGTCGGCCAGTTCCAACAGCTGCTCGTCGTCCCTTATCCGCTTCAGGCTGCCTTGGAGGGTAGCATAGCGGCCGCCGCTTTTGCGGCTGTCGGCCTCAAAGAAGGTGACGGTGACCGACGGTGTCGCGCCTCCGTCTGCGGACAACTGCCGCAGATGGTCCAGTTTGCGGTCCAAGGAGGAGAGGGCGTCGGCTTCCAAATCGGCAAAAGCGTCGGTGTGGCGGGCGGTCTCATCGATGGCGTCCTGATGGCCGGTCAGCGCCGCAAAGGGGGCGAACTGAGCGGCCCGAGCTTCCAGAGGCATCGGACGGTGGCGCTTGGAGACGGGGTGCTCCATCCCGATAATATCGTCGTATTCCATAGCAGTTTTTCCTTTTTCGTTTTCCATTTCCAACCCCCTTCGTCTTCATTTTCCATCCCCGCTTTCGCCGCCACGGTGGCCGCCAATCTGCTGGTTGCGCAACATGGCGGTGGCGCCCTCCTCAAAGTTCAGCCCCTTCAGAATAGCGCTTTTGCCGTATTTTTTCTTGATATTCAGGACTGCCTCCTGCATTTTGCGTTCCTTTTTGAGCGTCTGGTTTTCTTCGGTCTGCCGATTTTTGACGGTCTCGTAGTCGTTGAAGATGTCCAGTTGGACGCCCTGGGGGCGGGGTTGCGACGCTGGGGAGGCGGAGGTTTCGCTGACCAGATGGTAGGCGCCGATGGTGATGCGGCGAACCAGCAGGGCGGGGTTGACCAGCTTGTCGAACAGGCCGACAATGGCATCGATGATGAGACGCGACGACGAGGTGGACCTGCCCAGCTGATGCGTGCCGTGAGCGTGGGTCGGAACGGACCGCCCATACCAGTCGGTGGTGATGTCCCCACGGTATTGGCTGCGGATTTCGGGCCGGGAGAGGCTCTCGACATCGTAGTCCACCGTAAGCGTCAGCTGGTCGGTGACCAGCCGCTTCTCCACAAGCCCCAGCGCAACAGCATCGGCCATTTCGTGCGCCACAATACGCGCTCGGGGGAAGGTGTAGGCACACTGCAGCACCTGGCTGCTGCTCAGTGAGTTGCTTTCGGGCCGGTAGGCCTTGATGTGCGCCAGGGTGCAGGGTTCCCATCCCCAGGCGTGGTCGATGAGCAGCTCGGCATTGACTCCGAACAGACGGTAGAGCAGCTCCTCGTTGTCTAACGAACAACGGGCGACCATACCCATGGTGTAGAGTTCGTTGTTTTCCAGTTTTTTGGCAATGCCGCGTCCTACACGCCAGAAATCGGTCAGCGGCCGGTGGTTCCACAGCTGCTGGCGGTAGGAGCGCTCGTCGAGTTCGGCGATGCGCACGCCGTCCTGGTCGGGGGGGATGTGTTTGGCCACGATGTCCATGGCGATCTTGGCCAGATAGAGATTGCTGCCGATGCCGGCAGTGGCGGTGATGCCGGTTTCCGTCAGTACTTCCTTCATCAAGCGCATGGCCAGTTGGTGGGCGGTGAGCCGATAACTCTTCAGATAGGAGGTGGCGTCGATGAAAACCTCGTCGATAGAATAGACATGGATGTCCTCGGGGGCGATGTGTCGCAGATAGATGTTGTAGATGCGGGTGCTGTAGGCAATATAGAAAGCCATGCGGGGCGTGGCGGCAATATAGTCGACAGCCAGTTCGGGATGCGACGCCAACACATTGGCGTAAATAGATTTGCCCGAAAAACGGAAGTGGGGCGCCTGCGCCTGACGGGCGAAATTCACTTCGCGCAACCGCTCCACCACTTCGAAGAGTCGCGCCCTTCCGCTGATGCCGTAGGCTTTGAGTGAAGGTGACACCGCCAGACAGATGGTCTTCTCGGTACGGGCGGCATCGGCAACGACAAGGTTGGTGTTGAGCGGATCCAAGCCTCGTTCCACACACTCCACCGAGGCGTAGAAGGATTTCAAGTCGATGGCTATATAGGTCCGCTCCGTGTTCATTATTTTTTCGGTGGTTTATCTGTTGGGATTATCAAAGGTGGAATGTGACCCCGACCGTGAATTGGGCGGGAAACTTCTTGCTGACATAGAGCCCTTCACCGACGCCGCGGAACCCCTTTTCCTCACCATCAGCAAAGAGACCGAAAAAGTCGAAGGCATAACCTATAAAGATGGCGGACAGAGAGATATTGTCGCTCAAAAGATAGTCGGCTCCGACGACAAAATCTATCTGGGCAGAGATCATATCCATAAAGTCCAGACCGCCTTCGGTGTCGACGCTTGCCGAACCGTCGCTGTAGCTGATGGTTGATTTTGGAGCCATATTCAACCCCAAGCTGAGTCCGCCACCGGCATTGACGAAGAATTGATCGCCGATGGGAATCATGATGTAGTAGAGGTCGGTGAGTTCGAGGTTGCGGTATTTGTAATCGGTGGTGAAGGTGTTGGTGGGATTGCTGCCCGATACGCCCTCCACCGTTCCGCTCCACCAGTTGAAGGCCACTCGATAGCTGTTGCCCCAGTTGACAGTGCCGTTGTCGAGTATGCGTCGGTAGACGAGAGCGACGGTGGGATTGAAAGGCGGACGCTTGAGGCTTTGGGCGGCATAGCCGCTATAGGGGCCGTAACTGTTGTCGATGATCTTCACATCCGAATTGCCCAGCCAGAAACCGGTGCCCACATCGATGCCGATCATCTTCTCGCCACCGACGAAGGGGTCGAATCTGTAATATTGTGCATAGGCGCCGCTCATTCCAGCCGCCATGAAAAAAAGCAAGAAAAGCATATTTTTTTGTTTCATCGTTTTAGGACAGTTTTTTTAAAGGTGTCTCCTTTTTTTGATGGGTGTTGATTCGTTTTACAGTCTATAGGTATCGTTTTCAAACGAATTTTTACAAGATGAGGGAAAAAAATTATTTCTTGGTTTTCCGGTACAATCCCCGGCTGTCGAAGGGAGAGAATTCGATGTACCAGAGTTTTCGAGTCTGGGGCAGAAAAACAGGGGTGATGGATGGACGAGTGGCATTGTTGCAGTTGGAGCAGAAACTGACGGCGTAATAGAGTCCGTCGACGTTGTAATGGGGCTCGAAAGAAAGCTTCTCCTCGTCGGGGATGGCCTTGAGGTGGTCGTCATGATACAGTTGAGCATCCAGATAGTCGTAAAAGGTGTCGCATAGCGTGGTGCTGTCCAGCGACAGGGGGGGAGCGTCGTCCAACTGGAACGTCAGCTGCTTGCCACACTTCTGCAGATCGATGAAAGTCAGTTGCACACTGTCGTCGCGACGGCAGTAGACGACACCGCCGTACTGGAGCATCGGAACGCTAACAATGGTCTTCTCGCCGGCGGCATCTTCGTTTTCCATCTTCCTTACGAATTGCTTTGTAGGGGTTCCCATCCGTTGTATCAAATCATTGTAGCTGCCGCAGACAAGGAGGTCGTCCGATGCGAAATTGACGACAGAAATGCAGGGGTTGTCGGCATGACGCTTCTTGTCCGAACAGCCGGTAGCTGCCAATGACACAAGGACGATCAGCAGGATAATGGAAAAGGAGGTTCTTTTCATGGTTGTTTTGATTGTTTGTTTTGTTTGTCTGTTTTGTTAAGGCTTTTGCTGACGGGGGTGTTGCAGCTGACCTATTTGGATAACTTCGATTTTTGATGGACACCGTGTCACTTCAGCAGGTTGAAAATGTCGGCAATAGTGTCGGCAACGCAAGGAGCTGCATTTCGACCACTGCGGAAAAAACCTCCGTCGTTCATCAGTTCCAACTGCAGCAGAAAGGGGTTGTAAAAACCGTCAGGATTGTACAGGACGACGGGTTTGTCGCGATGGTTGATGTCGCGCAGGGGTCCCAGCTGGTTGCTGACCAGCACTTCGAGCACTTCGTCGAGGGTGCCGATGCCGCCGGGGAGGGCCACGAAGGCGTCGCTGTGGGCGATGAGGTATTCCTTGCGTTCGGCCATTGATTTGACCCGGACGATATGGCTTACGGGTTGTGAGTTGATGATTTCTTCGCTGAAGAAGGTGGGTATGACGGCAATCACGCTGCCGCCGGCATCGAGAGCGGCACTGCTGACGGTGCCCATAAGGCCCAGATTGCTTCCACCATACAGGAGCGTGTGCCCGCCAAGAGCGATACGGCGGCCGAGTTCCTGTGCGGCATCGGCAATACTTTTGTCGTGAGGGTGCGACGAGGCGCAAAAGACAGAGATGTTCATAGAGGTTCTTTCGGTTATAGATTGGTCAATTTCCCCAGAAGGGCAATGTCAGCGAGTGCGGGAGATACACTATCTTGGACGACACGAACATCAGCACGGCGCTGGCGACAAAGTAGGCTATCAGTAGCCAGCGGTTCCTCTTGCGCGCTTTCGGGGGCTCGTCTTTCCACCGGGCCTCGCAGTCGTCGTACAGCTTCTCTTTGTTAAGGATGAAGACGTTGAAAACGGCGATTGCCACCACGATAATCCACAGCAGGTTGGCCGACAGCTGGTGGCCGAACAGCAGAACGGGCAGGATCAGCAGCGTGTTGAGGTTGGAGATTTGGAGCAGCGATACGATGCCCATCGCGGATGTCAGATGGGTCGGATCGACCTTCTGCGTCAGCGGGTCATAGGACAAGGAGTAATGCACGGGATGGTCCCAAAAACGCGTTATCCTGTAGAAACAGTATTTGTAAAACTTTAGCATCTTATGCGTCTTCTTTTATAATCCATCAGTCTATTGTAGGCGCGTCAGCGTTGGCGGCTTTCGGTTTGACTTTGGCCTTGGGCTTCACGTAGAAGTGCGGCACAATCTGTCGGGCTGTCAGGTCGACGGTGACGGAGTCGTTGAAGTCTGTGCCGTAGCGGCGGGTCAGCATAATCAGCGACGGGTCGTGGATGTAGACGTTTGCTATCTGGTTGTCGATTTCAACAGTGATGCGCGGTGCGAAGATATCTAATCTCCCTTCGCGGCTGCGTATCTGGTACGAAACGACCTCAAGGTCCTTCCATTCGCGCACGTTGGAACTATTCATCCCGACAAAAACGGTTACAATGAAGGCAAAGAAGGCAATCAGCACAATGCCGCAGAGGTACTTGCAGAAAGTCTGGAAGCTGCCTTTGTAGGAGTAGAGGAACATTCCGAGCACAAGGCAGATGCCGCCCGCAAGCGCCACATACGTGAACCACGGCACGGTGATGAAGTATTGCTGCATCGTAAAATACATCACCACCAGCATCGCCAGCGACGACACGGAGATGGCTTGAATCAGCGGCGGCTGGTTCCTCAGCTTCTCCCAGTCGAGAATGCTGTTGTCTTTCTTGGTCTTTTCCTGCTGCTCGACGTTCGGTTTGACGGCCTTCGTCTTTGCCGGGCTATAGAATATAGCAGTTCCAAGACTGATGAGGGAAACCAGCGGTGTCGATATAATGCCAAGCCAGCCATTGAGATTGTCGGGCCATTGGTGCTCGACAATGACATCCTTCCATAAAATGTACGCTACGATGGCGAATACTATACCCCAGAAAACGAGTATATGGCGGCCATATTTATCAATTGTTGATTGTCTCTTTGTCTTCTCCTTTGTCTGTCTGTGTTTTTTGTTTCTGTTCAATCTGTTCCTCACTTTATTTGATTTAATTAAGCGGTGTTCGGTTCCCCTAACGGGGTTGTTTCATTCGTGTATTTTCACCGCGCACGGGTGCGGGGTGGCGTTTCAGGGTTGCCGTCCGTGAGGATGGCAGCCGTTGGTTCATTTCTTCGACTTTCGAAATTGCTTGTGGTACTTCCTCAGTTGCCGTTTCAGAAAGAGATGTGTCGGTTCCATAACAGCAAAACGATACTCCATGCCTTTGGTTGGTTCCACAATTATGTAGTAGTAATAATACCAACGAAAAGTTTCTTTCGAGAATTGTTTGATATTTGACCACTCAATGTCAATTGTACCGAGGTCCTCCCATTCGTAGTCTTTTGTCCGTCTTTGCACATGTTCTATACGCAAAAAATCGGGACAGACGACAATGGTGTTTCTTTTTCTCACGATGGCATAGATGATGTACGAAAGCAAACTGACGGCTGCAACTCCAAGCAATATATATTCCCATATGTCGTGCGAGTATGCAAACCAAAGCCACGCCCATGACGCTAACATGACGACCAGAAATATTATGCCGACCCACACCCATGCGGTGTCCTTGTAAACCTTGACGGCATTCTCGGGTATATTCATTGTCTGTCTGTGTTTATTGTTTCCGTTCCTTCGGCAGCGACGAGCCGCAAAAGACTGAGATGTTCATATTTACTTGTTTTCAATATTTGTGATAACCTGCCCAGCTGTTGTTGGACGGGTTGCCTTTCTCGTAGGCGATCTCTATTGGGTAGTGAGGGGCGAACTTCTCCCAGACCGACTTCTTCAATAGTGTTTCGCCGTGATACAAGCTGTCGCCAACGTAGAAATAATACGACACATAGTAATCACACTTGCGGCCACCGCTAACAGTATATGTTTTCTCAACGCGTGCAGTAGTCTTGACTGAGTCGTGCTCAATCCTATGGAATTGTATTCGTGCCTGAACTATAGCCACCAACACAACCAGCACTGAAATCCATACAGGGGACCAGCGCAGAATGCCGCGTCCAATCTTCTTACGTTTGGCTTTGGCCTGCAGATTTTTATTACTGCCCTTTGTCGGGTAGTTGGGACGGCGGTTGATGTTGTGGGACATAATGTTTATTGTTTTTGTTTCTTCGGCAGCGACGAGCCGCAGAAGACTGCATGATATGGAATTAATCAAATGTTTGTGCGAGCTGAATTGTGTCGAATGTTTTGCTTTCAGAGTATCGAACAATCATGTGACCGTCCTCAGTAAAATGATCCAATATGGTGTAAGGCTCCGCCTGTTCGTCAAACATTCCCGTCTCATGTACTAACCCACACTCATCCTTTGGCCACATATACATCCAATATTGTCCTGTAATATCCTCTGTGAACGTGATCGCAACCCATTCTTTGCTGTCTATTACCAAACATTCGGCATTGCACAAATAGTGATTGCTGTCGCTTAGAACCAGACCCCTCGGAATCTCACATTCGATAGTAAGCCACGCCACACCGTCCTCATCCAGTTCCACATGTAGAGGCATGCTCGATGCTCTTAGTGCAGCATCTATGCTGTCATAGGCCGTAGAACAATTAAACCGCATGCTATCCAGTATCGGTGCAGCGAGGTATTGAGACTCATTATTGCTGCTTGATGTCCCGCTCTTGCAGGCGGTCGTCATGCCGATGGCCCACACCATAACGCCGAGCAAAAATATCTTCTTCATTGTCTGTCTGTGTTTATTGTTTTACTTCATTTTGTTTGCTTCGCACACCATTCTGCGGCTCGGCAATGCGAGCAAGCTCTCATTGCTCTCGCTCTTGCGAATGGGTGTTTCATACGGTCATTTTCACCGCGCACGGGTGCGGGGTGGCGTTGCAGGGCTGCCGCCCGTGAGGATGGCAGTATTTGTCTTGTTCATGCTCATAATATATAGGCGTTTATTTCGACTATGGGAAGATGGCCGCCGCGGGCGATGGCGCGGCCGAGCTGCCGCGCGGCCTCTGTGATTTGTTCGCTGTGCGGGAGCGACGCCCCGCAGAAGACTGAGATGTGCATTGAATAAGTACTAAACAATTATTTTTGAGCCCAAATAGTGCCCATCTTTTCCAAAATAATGATATATAGGTGGTCCAATATAGGAATCGTGCGTTTTATAGGCAGCGATAATCCATCTGTCTTTTTCTTTTGATACTCCCACGACGCGAATATCCATACCCTCCTTGTTACGTAACAACAACAGCATTCTTTCCACATTTTCAATTTGGGAAAGGTATTTTGAGGAAAGGTCTGCTCTGCTGTAGTGAAGAACAGAATAGCGCCACGCTCCACTTTCTGAGAATACTATCTGCGTGCTATCGCTCATTATCACCAACCATCCTTTTGCGGGCTCATCAAATCCCATGGTATATAACAAGGTATGGTCTATCCCATGTATCACTGACATGATGCTATCTCCTAAACCACATTTTTCGATGTAGTCAATAGCACTTTGAGGTAATCCAGAGTATTTAGCGGACGGTTTTAGGTTTTGACATCCGATTACAGCGAGTGTAACCATCGCCGCGAATATCGTCAGGGTCTTGATTTGGGTGTGCATCGTTTATACGTATTGTTCTGCCAATTCTGTAATCTTCTTCGCCAATGCCTTGGTCTCTTCCTGCGTCATGCTGATTCCGATGCGGTAGCTCTGCCCTCCGGAATGAATGACCCGCAAGGTGTAAGGATTCCACACGTCACGATTCTCGTAGTCGCAATACTCCACTTTGGTGATGGCCGACAGCGGTATCTCTTTCCGATGCCTGAACATGAGGTTGCGATACTCAACGACCAGCATCTCGTGCTGAACCGATATTGTTTCCGTCGCGCGTTTGTTTTGCAGATAGATTTCCAAATTGTACAGCACCACCGAGACAGACAAAAGC